>Ga0105048_10012120_pt1 | contig 13550 bp, 6 predicted proteins | sample MAT05_FD_78382 | JGI IMG/M metagenome (GOLD analysis project Ga0105048, IMG submission 78382) | Freshwater microbial communities from Lake Fryxell liftoff mats and glacier meltwater in Antarctica - MAT-05 | ecosystem: Environmental > Aquatic > Freshwater > Ice > Liftoff microbial mat | place...
GAAAAAGCTCTGATCCATGATTTGTACTAGTGGCTTGGGCTTTTTCATTCTCCCATATGTGCTTATTCTTGAAGAAGTCTATTCATGATTCATATCTACTGTGGGTAAACCCTGAACAATTTCTCGTGCAGATTTGCCTGCTAAACTGGCAAGCTGCCCGAGTGCTTTGCCGCGGGTGCGACCTCTATCTGATAGAGCCTTACTGCGTAAGCGTTCTGGCGTTCCCTAATGCAGTACACAATTTCTGGAGAGATTCGATGAAAGCTATACTAGGCAATGCTTTTATTGCCATCAAGGAGTATCAGATGAAGGTCGCACCCTTTGCCGCTCACATTGTACTCATTGGTTCCAAAACGGACTGCAAACCGTTCGTATAGGCGTGTGGCTTCACCTGAGAGGGCTGATCCTCGCATGAACTCCCAGCCAAGGCGAGTGATTTCAGCGGCGATCGCGCAGATCAGCGCCATCCCCAAGCCTCGGCAGCGATAGGCGGGATCAACATATAAATCGATGAATTGTGCGCCGTGAACACAATGATGTAGGTCATAGCAGGGTTGCCAAGCGGCGAACCCAACGAGTTTTCTTTTGCTACGGATTACGGTCATACGGAAGCAACCGCTGGTGTAATCGCGTTTGAAGGTGGCGATCGAGCAGGGCCAAGAGGGCATGTTTAAGTTCTGGCACACGTAGTCATCCATCAAGACTGCAACGTGGCTTAGATCATCAACTGTTGCGGTGGAAATGTGATAGGACATATAGGTATTTCGTTTAGGCTCTGTCATCTAAACCCAAGGATGATACGGGTGGAATGTATCCTGAGTAGCTTTGCCGTTGGCAGCGACTGAGTAGGAGCAGAACAAGAAAATATTGCAGACTGAGTCAATATTAGGAGGAAATCTGAACGTCCCCAGATGCTGTTCTCCTTCATGATTCAAAGGACCCAATGGAATATCCAAAACTCCATGATAGAGACCTGGCCAATCAGCACTGGCAATACAGTAAATGTTTTGGGCATCGCACTTCCAACGATGCTCATCCATCTGTCCATGCTGATCATTAGGCAAAAACCTGACTAAATGGTGAGCACTTGGCTCTGTCCCTGGAGCTACAATGAATAGCGTGAGCCGATTGATCTGGAGATTAGGGCGACTGGCCAGGAAGGCAAACATGTGGCGACCCAGCCATAGTTCTAGTTGCTGGGGGACGGTTGCAGCGGTTGAAGAATACTGAAACTGATGCCATTTGTCTGAAAAGTCACGTTTGACATCGAAGAAGCGTAATCCCGCATCGGGTAAGTTTTGCTGAGCAACTTCGTTAGCGACTCGACGCAGCACATCTCCCCCTTCGCGGGCGGTGTAATTGAGATGCAGAATCACATCGCTGATCGTGTCTACATCCCACTGGTTATTTTCTTGGCGAAGCTCAAGCCGCCAGCAGCTTACTGCACCGGCAAACTCGAAAGGCAGGTAAAGTTCGTCCTTGAAGTTTAGCTCAAACATGCCAGAATCGTTTTGCCCACTGGAAGTGGCGATCGCCTGCAATGCGCCATATTGTTTCACAATACGTGGATCGTCTGGCACTGGCTCGTAACCATTTTTCAGCTTGCCGTTTCTACAGCAGGTGGCGGGCGGGTCAATCAAATGAGGATCTTTGCGAGTGGTACTGCTCAGGAGCGTGAGGCGACAGTTCACGCCCATATAAGGCCCCACCACGCAGGGAATGGTCATGCTGACATTTTTGATCCGACGCATATAGTGCCCTGGATAATCCAGGTCAAACATCCATTCTGGAATTTCAATTTCGCAGTAGCCTGTTGCCTTGAGTTGCAAAAACGCCAGGGGAAAGTGCAGGCGTAGCGAGAAATGTTTGGTTAGTTCATACTCTCGGCAATTCTCGTTGAGATAGGCCATTTCCATCTGGCGCAGCGCCAGATTTAAGCGTTCTCCTGCCAGTAACCCTTCGTGTAAATTATCCCAGGTTTTAGTAGGGACAAAGCTCCGAGTTGTGTAGCCTCGCTCATAGTTAAAAGCGCGTTCAGCTTGACGAGCGGTTTGCAGGGCTAACTCATACATTTGATAATGCAGAGCAGCGGTTTCTTGCTGTAGCCACATGTAAAGGGCATGGTTAGTGAATTTGTCGCGCAGAAAGTTTAGCACTTCCGCTGATTGTTCAATCTGGCGCTGATGGTTATTCAGTTCACGCAGGGCACTATGCCGTTGTCGTTCAGCCTCAAGAATTTGGCGTTCGATCTCTTTACTTTGCAGATCTAGAACTTCAACTTCATGAGTCCATCCTTCTCCGCGTCTCTTAAATTCGGCTTGCTGGAGGCTCAGAGATGCTGATGTATTGGCGATTTCCGCCAGGTTGTTCGTGATCCGGGCAGCAATGGAAAGCGCTCCGCCTGCTTTGCTGCCAGAGGGAATCCATTTAAGCGTTGTGGCAAAAGGGCCAACACTCCCGACCCACATATCGGGTGTTATGCTCAGGATTTGGGCAACAGCTTCCAAAACATTGCTGGCCAGACGAGAGGCGATCGAGACTCCTGTAAGCGTTTGATAGGCAATCTCGCCGCTATTCAGCCCTGCTTCAATCAGGTTGGCGTAGTATTGTCTGTGAGTTTGAGCGATCGCTTGGGTGAATTGAAGTGCCTGCAATGTCCAATCCGCTGCTCGGCATTGGTTTTGCCGAACCTCCAGCATGAGATTCATCAGTTGGTGCTCATGGGTTGCCCGTAAGGATTCCAGATAGGTGGCGTCTCCCTTCTCAAACGCCGCCAGCAAGGCTGCTCCCATACTCTGCACTTCGTTGCTTAACTCTTGCGCTTTTTGCACCAGGAAAAGAAAGCGATAGCAACTGTGGGGATGACACCAGTCGGCTTCATCTGGACAGGTTTGTGCCGTTGTTTTCCAGCCGTTGCGCAAAGGAGAGTTGCCCCAATAGGGCAGGTGCTGGTTGGGTTGCCCATTACGGAGTCGCTTAGCATTGATGCAGGCATGGATTAGCGCCAGCCGATCGCTCGCCTGGTCATATAAGTTCAGCAAGAGGGGGTTGAGGGGGGCTTCTTGCGGCACAAAGTTGGCGATCGTTTGGGGCGATGCTAACTGATCGATGTCTTCTACCGATCGGGGCGGTTTGCCCAGAATTTTAGCGGCGGTATCAAACATCAGCCTTGCTTGCTGGAAGGCTTCTGGGGAATTGCGCCGCATTATCGCCTCGCCCCACTGCATCAGGGTTTCAACATAGTGCAGGGTGAGCGATCGCTCTCTAGCCAGTTCATCAGGAATGGGAGTGGGTATTGTGTTAGGCATGAGGCTCAAGCTCGTGAAGTGCTAATGTGATCAATTTTTAAACGTGTCTATTCGCAGACTAAAGGTTTATGGAACCGGCTCTGGTTCTTCTGGTTCTTCTGGTTCTTCTGGTTCTTCTGGTTCTTCTGGTTCTTCTGGTTCTTCTGGTTCTTCTGGTTCTTCTGGTTCTTCCGGTTCTTCAGCCTCTGCTTCAAGACACCATAGTTCTGAAAGGTCTTCACGCAGCGGATTGAAGAAGCGTTCATACCACTTCAAGGCTGCTTCAAAGCGACAATGGGAGCGTAAATGCCCTGCAATGGCTAGAGCAGGACTGAACAGGGTGGATGGCAGCAAAGGAGCACCAGGAGTGAAATAGGCAAAATAGGGATAGGCCAGCAACCCTCCTAAAATCTCCCCAAGGGCGGGAGCTGCAACGACCAAAGGCAGCACTACGGCTGCGTCCGTCGCCAAATCATACCGAAAACCAGGAGCAGGGGAATCTGCGAAACCAGTAGGAACTTGTCCGCCCATAACTCGGAAGTGCAGTGAATCAGCAATCCGTCCCGTAAACTCAGTCCGTGGCATTGTGCCTGCCAGATTCACCCGAACTCCCTCATCTGATCGCCGGGGTTGCTGAAATTCCCCATTGTGAACGCGGCACCAAACTAGATGCACCATCGGTTCCGATTCCCAATGCAGCAGTTGGGGGAGTGCATTGGGGCGATGCCAATCCGACAGAGGATTAGCCGGTGTGGCTCCCCAGTCAGCATCCTGGATGCGCTCGGGGAAATGACGCGAGTCCAGTAGCCAGAAGTAATACTCGTCAATCAGGGCGGGATGCGGTTTGCCGCATTCGATGCAGCAGCCGATTTCGCCTGACTGCGATCGCGCTCGAAAGCGGGTTGAGGCAGGAGGCTCACTGGCGGCTGCAACTCGGACAAAATCTACCCCCAATCGAATCGCCGCTTCAATCCAAAACGGCAAATCCCGGAAGGTGTTGGTTGGGACTGGAGGGGAGGAAGGAACTGAACCTGGCGACCAGTTTTGTCGTAACGTTGCCAGCCAGGAGGGACGGGCGTGACGATCGCGCGTTCCCAGCAGATCTAAGTTTTCTGGGGTGGGCGGATTGAGCGGAAGTTGTCGGATTTGAGTTGGTTCGCTAGCTTGCAGCAGGGTCAGCCCAGGATGCGGCGACGGTAGAATGGCATTCCAATATTCCAACCCACCGGGAACTGGGATGGTGAGAGTAGCTTGACGGAGTTCTTTTTCCAAAAACTGGAAGGCTTCGGTCTGCTGGGCTTTCTCCAATTCGCTCCAGTCAATCCAGTTTTCGCGATAGATTTCGCGGCGCTTGCAGGCTTGCCAGACATAGAAGGTGATAAAGTGACGTTCCCACAGCACAATGAATTCGGGAGTGACTGCAAAATTGGGTTCCAGACCCAGACGAGCGCGTTGAATGAAGAGTTGAATCGCGCTAATTGCTTCTTCAATGCGGCTGGCTCGCTGGCACAATCCCGCTTCCACATCCATCAGCAACAATTCGCTGAGGTGTTTGGGTTCGGTTGCAAAACCACCCCAAGGCAGTGGAACCCGATCCATGCCGCAAAGATATGCGAACAGTGCTGCTTGTGCTCGCTGCCGCAGCCAATCGTTGAGCCGTTTAATGTCTTCATAGCGACGGGGTTCTCCGTTCTCAATACAGCCATCCCGGTAGAACTTCGTCAGATTTTGGTTGCCCGATTGCGTTTCATTTGCCAGGACAACATTGGGGGGATCTGATGCCCAGAGATCGGGACGAGCAACGCGGATATCTTCTGCGAAAAAATGCTTCAGCAAGTTGCGGAGGTATTTTTCGGCGTGCCAGACGCGCACTGCCCAGCGATCGTCTTCCAGATCTGCACTGGAAACAATAAAAGCCTCGAAATAACGTAAAACTAAATCAGCATGAACTAGAGGCACTCCCATGTGACGCACCAGATGAGCCGAATTATCTTCATGCGATTCAGCGGCTTCGTGAAGTATTAACCAGAACGAATGCTCTGGCGCAGGTCGAGACTCCTCCCGCATTTTGGTATAGTCAAACATCCGTTCCCACCAATCAAAGAGCGCTCCTTGTCGCGGTACGGAGGGTTGTACTCGCAAATCCTGGTTAGGGGCAGGTGGATAGTAGTTGTCTCGAACTGGAAGAAAGTTGAAATTGAAGAAAGCTAAATGGGTACTAAATTCGCTGTTTTGTCGGAAGTAGGCACGCCCCGCAAAATTGTCCTGATGGTCAGGATGCAGCATGTAGCCTAGTTCAGACTGTCCCGTATCTGACGTGGGTTGAGCAGAGAGACCAAAGCGGTGAGCAAACAGTAATGCAACAAAGACACGGATTAGCGACCTGCGAATGTCTCTCATGCTACTGGTATAGTAGCTGGCTAAAAATTGCCCCCCCTCAATAATCCCTTCAAACGTGATAGGTTCCCCTAAAGGACCCTCTTTTAGACCTCGAAATAGCTTGTCAAGCGGAATGAGACTAAACTCATAGCCGCTATCAGGACCCGAGTATTCGAGCGAGATGCCTGTGGTTAGGGGGCAGAGGTCTTCCGGTCCATTAAATTCAGGTTGAGGTCGGGTTAGCTCGATCGTAATGTCATAAGTTCCCCGGTTTAATGCTATAGCAGATGTACAGGTTGCAGGGGCGTTCTCTCCTGTCCATTGATAGTTGAGAAGCACCCAGGTGCGTTGCCCTCGTTTCAGCATGACGCGCCAGCTCTGATGCTTAATCGCATCAAAATTGGGAATCTGGAAGGTATAGTTACCGGCTTGCTCAATCAGCAGCAATCCACTCCAACGCACCCTGAAGCCCTGAGCACCGCCTAGGATGGTTCCGTCTGGATTGGCCAGAGCAAAGCCATTGCGCACCGTGACCCATTCTCCTTGCTCTGGCGGAAGGGTAAAGTTCCAGGCAGGCAGGATTGTCGGTGGGACTGGCATATTTTGGGCATTTTTTACTGGGCTAAACGCCTCCATTGGTCCTCGAATTTCCCGCCATTTGACTCCAAATTCCTCTGGAAATTCGCCTGTTAGTTGATCGGTAAACTCACCCAACAGTCCTGTTCCCATAACCCCAAGCAATGCGGTAAAAGCACCACCGCTTGGCTTGGGATATCTGACTGGAGGCACTTCACCGGTATCTGATTCCCAGGGAGTGTTGATTGGGCGGTTTTCATCGGCATAAAGGTGTTTCAAGGTTAGCCATGCCAAGTCTGGGTCGCAGTTGGGCTTGCCTGTGACTTTTTCAACGTGTCCTGCTAGATGGGCAGCAATGACCTTACAGCGTTTGTAGCACAGTGCAAAGGAGGTTTGAAAGTACTTCCATCGTTTGGTTTCGTCGGGTTCCTGGATCATTTGCTCATCTGCTTCCATAAACGTAGGAAAGATAAAGCTGAATGGCACCAGATCCAACCAAGGCGAGAAATACAATCTTTGCACAGCCATTTGTTCAGCCGGATTCATCTGTCGAATCCGGCTCAGCTCGTCAATGACGGCTTCATCCGTGAGAGGCAACTGCACCCAGAGTTCCTCTTGATCCAAATGGTAGTCGAATGCTGCTTCTAGCAACGTAGTCCACATTCTAGAGGCAGTATTGGCAGCCAACAAAGGTGTACGATATTGCCGATTTTGCGGAGGCACTAGCTTTCCTTCTGCTTCCAAAATATTGGGGAAGAAGTGTTCACCAAGCGATTGCAGATGATCGATTCCAACTGTAGGAGGTTCATAGCCAAAGTCGACTTGTAGCGAAGTGACAATTCGGTTCCAGGTCCAAGCCGCTACTTCTTCATCAGAAACTTTCGTATCCAGTAACTTACGGCGCAAATTCCACAGAGAGTAGGACTCATCGGAGAAATCATCTTCGTCGTCGGGGATTCCCAAAGGTGAGGCGAGAGCCTCATTATCGGGCTGTTGTGGAAACGGATCATCTCCATGCAGATGCTCATCTACGGCAAATAGAAAGAGGATTTCGCCAATGCCAAACTTGGAGGCATAAATCTTGGCCAGGATATCTGCAAAGAAGCGGAGCGTATGGGTCGGCAGCGTGTGCCAGTTGTCGGTGAGACTGAGTGGATCAAAGCCCGCCAGTTGTGAGAGTGGGTCTAAGTTCTCCTTGAGCAACTTGATGAACTCTGGTGGACGACAACCGCAGTGGTATTCGTGCATGGCATAGACCTGGAGCTGATCCAGGAGATGATCGATCGCCCATTCCCATTTGGTTGCCGTTTCACCTACCCAAATTGCCAGAAGATGGGTGCGGTCAGCCCCGGTCGCTCCTGGTGGATTTTCAGTCCCATCCGTTAGTTGAAGCTGGAAGCGATCGCGCAACATTTGAAACGCAATCAGTTGCCGCATAAAGTCGGGGTTAACCAGTCCGTTTTCGTCAAACAGCCTCAGCACTTCGCAAATATCTCGCAGTTCTGTAAACGAGTACTTCGCGCCTTTAATTTGTTTCAGTTTGCGGTAAAGACGGATAAACCTAATCAGTCGTTGCAGGGCTTCAATGGTGTCTATCCCAAAGAAGATTCGGTGATTTTCTAGGTCGCAGGGTTCGCACTCAGGGATGGTCGAGGTTGATTCTTCGACGATGCCAGGAACAATGTAGATATATCCAAACAAGACAAATTGCGATCTCTGTAGCTCTAAGAATTCGCAATAGGCGAGCCCTGTCCGCTTAAGGAATTCGCAGAATCTGACAACAATTCCAGTCCAGGAAGTACCGTTGATCGTCTCTAAGACAAAACCATAGAGTTCCCAGAGTAATAATTGTCCGTTTGCAGGTAAGGCAACAGCAATTTCCTGGGTAAAGAGCTGATTGTATTCTTCAGGATTAATTTTCAAATACTCTCTTGCGATGTCAATCCGAACTGGATAACGCCATAGCTGTCGCTGAAATCCCTCGTCAATTGGGGTGATGGGATTATCGGCAGGTTCATTATTCGGATCGAGAACAAACTCTGTGATGTCTCGACGAAACGTTCGCATCGTCTCAAATCGATTAGACCCCAATTGCTCCAGATAGACACGACAAATCTCTAGCGCTTCAGAATAGGGTAAATCAGGAGCGGTGAACGTCGATCGCAACCGTTCGTAAGCCTCTTGATTAGCTGCCTGTGCAGCGGAGATAACAGGCTTGGCGGGTGAAGAATGTTCGGGGACGGCAGCAAACAGCGTGGTTGGGTCGTGACAAACTTCGGGTGGGTTGGTTGCTGCTGGAGCGTGAGCGGTCGGTAGGCAAAGCGCGTGTCCTGCCAGGGTGTCTTCTGCCGTATTTAGAGCCGTCTCATCCATTGCCTCAGGCAGATCGCCCGGATTCTCTGGAGCATGAGCCGCAAGGTTTTCCAGGCATTCGTTGACCAGGTCGATCAGGGGTAGCGGGATCTCCAAATTGGCGCGTGTTGCTAATAAATCCCCTAATGGCTTACACCGTCCTCTCAGTTTAAAGTCAATGAAATCTCCAATTGTGGCACTTTCCCTGATAGAGAACGGATTTTCGCAGGTTGAATTCACCGAAACATTCACCATCTCATGCAGGTAGGCGATCGCCCCCAGTGGCGATCGATGGGGTGGCGGGATGCAATTCACCAGACAACATCCGGCATTAATTGGTTGGAAACTAGCTTCTTCCTCTTCTGGAGGTAAGACAGGTTCGGGTTGCGATCGCGCGTGAATCAAATCAGCGTGTTCCCAGGCGATCGTGCCAGTCAGGGCTTCTCGAAAGTTGCCTAAGTCGTACGCTTGAACACTGGCGATGCTGACAAAACCACGGGCATACAAGGCTTCCATGATTGCAACGCGCAGGTCGGGTAGCCCAATATCTGCCAATATTGCCAGGTCATTGATGGTGCGTAACGCCTGTTCTAACCAATCCTGGGCAGCCTGGTCATTCGGAAAGGTATCATCAATGGCAGCAGCAAAACGAGCCTCATCCCAATCGGAGCCAAATACCAAGTCTTGCCCATAGGCGGTGACAAATCGCTGGAGCGGGTCTGTGGGCGATCGATACAGGGTCGGGGACGTTGCTAATGTCGGTGCTTCCGGAGCAGGGACGACTCCCGTAATGTCAAAGAACGATTGCACATGCTGAATGAGTTTTTCGACCCGCTGAGCAAACGTACCCGGTTGGGTAAAGGGCGGCATTAAGTCGGTCTTCAGGTCTGCTTCATTGGCGATGAACAATGCCTGCCACTCTGAACCAGAGATTTGAGACAGGGCTGTGACGTTGATCAGTCCAATCCCATTTGTGATCTGAGCAATTAGCGCATCAGGTAAAAAGAGGGCGCGCCACTGGGCAGCTACCAGGTTTGACAGCGCGCTAACGTTAGTGATTCCCAGATTGTTGGGAAAATCATTGGTGGGTTGATTAGAAATAGCGTCAATTAGCGATTCATGGTTTTGGGTCAGGACGCACAGCACTAAATCGAGATGTCCTGCCGCCTGATTTTGAAAAGCGGTCGTCCAGAAGTCAGCGATCTCCCCTCCGGTAAAATTCAACCAGGCTTGCACCAAACCCTGTACCGGACTTCCCGACTCAATTTCACAGGTGGGAGCCGTGGTTTCTCCAGCCCCAATCGCTACCAGTCGGCGGGCGGCCTGGAACAGATTGACCGTCTCAGGACTATTCAGCGCCGTTGGGTTGGCGGAAATCACGTTATTTTCGACCGCTGCTTGCAGTTCGCTCAATAGCTGTGGCTCTTTGCTCAGAATCGCCATCTGGCAGCGCTGTTCCCCTATCACTTGCAGGGGCATTACCGCCCCAAGCGCATAGAAGCATTCAGCCGGAACCGTAAAGAGCGGATCGGTCACGCCATTCAGCCCAGATAGCCCGACTTCAGCTTCCTTAATCTTGCCGATCCCTGAAGGTTGCGAGAGAACAGGAAAACTCAAACCTACGCGCTGGGTTCGTTCGCGACTTTCATCCTCACAAAAAATTGCCGCCGCCAGGGCAAAGATAAACCCAGCCAGGCGATCGGCTTCAGCGTTGCGTGAGGCGTAGTAACTCTCTTGCTCAGCGGCAAATTTTATTCGCTCCTGTTCATCCTCCTGTTTGTCATCGTCATCATCGTCGTCTGGTTCACTGAACATGTCCAGAAGCTGATCAATCGATCGCTGTGGCGGTGGGTATAACTTCTGATTCCAGGCGATTTCGTGAGCAATGTGGCGGCACTGGTGAGGCGTTAGATTAGCCAGATCAGTGGGTGTGCCTGGGTCTGCTGCTAATACGGTATTGACCGCGTTAAGAACTTGAGTAAAGTTGGGTGGTGAACCGTCGGTCGGAAACTCGACAAACGCATCTACGTTCGGATCAAGCTGGTTTTCTGGAGCAGGCAACGCCAAGTAGAGGCTGGCTCTACCTTCAGGCAATACTGCGTTTTCTGGAAATACGGAAACGTTGTAGTAGACCTGGCGATGAATAATTTCGCCACTTCCCCGCTGAATTCTTAAAAAGATATCAGGACTGCCATACTCTGGGCGATCGGGAATGCCAATTACAACCCTCGCAACGGGTTGCAAGCCATCATCATCCCCAACTTGTTCAATCAGTTGCGTTTCAGCGATCTGTTCACCATCTAAATTATTAAAGGAAATTTCAAATAAAGTAATGGTTAGATCGGTTGTATAGCTTGCAAATTCTAGCCCTGAAATAGGCTCGGTTGGATGAAGACGAATGATGACGAGGGACATGATATTGTTTCCTTGAAGCGAGCGTTGCGAGTAGCGAAATAAGAACGGAGTGAGCTTTGTGGAAAGTTGGAGTAATTAAGCGATCGTTTTTTCGAGGCGTAGTTCAGTGTTTCAAAATGTCAGGTTTCACTCTTAATTAAATTTGTGAGATTGGGCGATCGCCACTACTCCATGCGACGGGTTAGGTATGTTGAGAAAATTTTGAGTTTGAACAATTTCTTACCCTTCAGGGTTATTGGAGACATCAAAGGCTATGCTTCTCAAGCCATCCAAATAGGTGGCAAATTCATCTTCTAAAGTAAGGTTTGTCGAATGACGGAGAAGGGTGAAGAAGGTAGTCATGATTTGATGCTCCTTTGCTTGAGGGCTTTACTTAGCTGGAGGGTTACGGAAAATAGGATCAGTTTTTCTTAAATTGCCTGTTGAGGAATGCCAACTCTGACACGAAATTATGTTTATAGATGCCAAATGATTTGCATTTGTTGCGCCTGTTTTTGAATTTCCAGGTAATTTCTTAGTGTCTGGTGATGTTGGGTTTCGTTACCTCAGCTCAACCTAAGAGGCTGAGTGATCGCACTTGCTTTAGAAAACTATGGTTTAGTCGATCGCTTGTAAGCTAAAGAAGCTGTAATTTCATCTATTGATTGTTCTCCTATTTCTGAACTACCTATCAGTTTGATTCACCAAACAGTTGAGTTTGTACTTCTCGTTCAACGATCGCAAATTGAAAAAAGACCAATGCCTGATGGAGATCGACAACAGCTTGACCGCGATCGCCAAGTTGGATGGGAGCTGTAATTCGACGTTTCATAATGTCACCTGCTAGTGAGAATTTGAGAATGTTGGGTTTCGTTGCCTCAACCCAACCTACGAGAGCGGGCGATCGCTAGCAACCTTAGTGCGTTTGCATTCGTCATGGACTGCCATGTCGATTTGCTTCCAGGTTTCATCAGTCCAGGGAAGCTGGTTTCTGTTTCTCATGTCTAAGTGCATCATAGTTTGTGTTTCCATTGATTTTCTCCAATTGGGTGAATGTTTGTGGATAGAGTTAAAAACTCATGCGATTAGGAGTGAGTAAGATGAACAGCGCGATCGAGGAGTGTGATGGGGGCGGTAATGTGGTGTTTCATAATGACATTTGGTAGTGGTAATTTGAGAATGTTGGGTTTTTTTATCTCAATTCAATAAGATGATGCACTAACAAAAGGGCGCGCGCATTGTTTTTATGACGGACATAAAGCTGGGTTTTGAGCACATGGATCGCCAAGAAGTCCTTCATGAATAATAGGAAGCTCTGTCCGCAGTAAACCGGGAACCCAGTCACCTGCCCAATCTACAGAGCCCCACAATAGTTCATTTTCTTCCTTGGCTTCCGTATACTCTTCTTCAGTTATGCGTTGGCTTGGACCATCCTGATAGGCCTTGAAGAAAATGGTTTCTCCAAAGGACCAATATGGAGAAGTGGATCTACTTATTGTGTAAATGCCCCCTTCATCTTCAAGAAGAAGAGGAGTCTTTAGATACTGTGATTCTTTTGTATCTCTATACATGACAAACGCATTCCATAGCTCAAAGGCTGCGAACGCACTAACTTTTGTGCCGGTTGTAACAGCAGATTTGAAGGTATATTTTCGCCCTAGGATAGCATTATGCGTATCTGCCCATTTCGTGATGTGAGCTTCCTTGGCAGCTGCTATGTCGTTTAACTCAAGATGACCACCAAAACGTGTACGTTTGATAATAACTTGTTCAGCAGCACTCAACGCCTCTCTTTTCGCGCTCCTTATTGACCTTTTACCTGATGCCTTTACATCTATTTCAGCTTTAACATCATATGCTTCAATTGTCGTCGTCTTGTCTCTAATAATATCTCTCCACTTATGTTTATCTGTTAATAGACGTTCTTTAAGCTCACGCGCAGTCTGCCCTGTGTAAACTACTTTCTCTCCATCGACTTTTGCTCGGATTACATAGATTGATCCAATTTTTACCGGTGCCTTTCCATCAGGATCAGCAAATGTAAGCGGATTATTAAAAGTAAATAAGTAGATGTTAAATTTATGCACGCTTGCATCTATGTGTTCGTCGGTATTTATTGCACCTCTATCCTCATTACGATCATCAGTATTTGATTCACTACCATTTGAATGTTCAGTTTCAGATTGCTTTTTCTCGCTATCTTCATATGAACTTACAACTATCGGATCTACTGCTGTCCATCGACCCAACCACACAGCGTAATATCTTGCACCGTGATAGTACAATCCCGTCTCATCATCTCGCTCTTTCCCCGTATAGCGATACCGCTTCAAACTCACTTCAGCCACACTGCGCCCAGCTTGATATGCGGTTGTGCCGTAGGGATGATATTCCTCATAGGAAAGAACTGCTCCATCAACATCTAGTTCCAGGGAAGCAGAGCCTAAGTGGTTGCTGAGTTGATAGCGAAGGATGGGTGTGAGTAAATCGGTGGGTGGGTTAATGCCGTCTCCCACGTCAGTTGTCTTTGTCTCGACTAAGGCAATACGCTGCTCGTCATCC
>Ga0105048_10012121_pt1 | contig 13550 bp, 14 predicted proteins | sample MAT05_FD_78382 | JGI IMG/M metagenome (GOLD analysis project Ga0105048, IMG submission 78382) | Freshwater microbial communities from Lake Fryxell liftoff mats and glacier meltwater in Antarctica - MAT-05 | ecosystem: Environmental > Aquatic > Freshwater > Ice > Liftoff microbial mat | place...
GGTGAGCCTCCAGTGCGCGCCGGGCAGCTTTGTAGGGCTGATCGGCCCCAACGGCAGCGGCAAATCCTCGCTGCTGCGCTGCACGACCTGAACCTGGCCGCGCTCTACTGCGACCAGCTGTATGTGCTGAAGGGCGGCGCGGTGGTGGCGAGCGGCCCGCCGGAGCAAGTGCTGACCCCGGCGCTGATCCAGGCCGTGTACGGGGTGCGCGCCGAGGTGGCGACCCACCCGGCCACCGGGCGGCTCCATGTGGTCTTTCTGCCCCTGCGAATGACTGTGGAGGTACAGCGTGCACAACGAATCTGACGAACGGTTTGCCTACGAGCTCGCCGCCTGCGAGGCGTGCATCCTCCAGGCCGAGCGCGAGCTCGAGCTGCTGGGCTGGCTACCCACCTCGGCGGTCTGTACAATCATCGAGCGCGTGGGGCGCGAGCGGGCGCGCCAGCGCTGGTTGCTGCGGCTGCGTTGGCGCGGCGAGCCCTGCGAGGACCTGACTGGCTAAGTAGCTGAGGAGCCAACCGATGCCTACTTCCCCTGTTGATGTCGCCGCCGCGTGGGCGGCCAGCATCCAGCAGCTAGCGCTGATCCGTGGCCTCCTGCGGCCCGACGATACGCTGCTTGATGTCGGCGCCGGCACCGGGCGGTTTGCGCTGCCGCTAGCATCCTCCGTCAAGCAGGTCACAGCGCTTGATTAGTCGGCGGCCATGCTCGATGAGGGTCAAACTAACAACTGATCCTGGGACTGACTCCTAACTCCTGACGCCTGTCCCTGAGGAGCCCCCCAATGCCCAAACAGCCACCAGCGCCAGCGCCGCTCACAACCTGCTGGCAGGCCATGCTGAACGACCACATCATTGCGCTGGCCTGGTCGCCCGACGGGATGACGCTGGCTGCCGCTGAGGTCAGCGGGCCAATCGCGCTGTTTGATGCAGCAACGGGTGCGCTGCGCCAACGGCTGGTCGGCCACGGCTTTGGCACTACCGCCCTGGTCTGGCGGCCCGACGGGGCGGTGCTGTGTAGCGCCGGTCAGGATGGCAGCGTGCGCTGGTGGGAGCCGCAGAGCGGCGTCGAGTGTCTGCGCCTCGACGGCGGGTCTGGGTGGGTTGAGCACCTGAGCTGGACGCCGGGCGACCGGCGCAGCGGGCCGATCCTCGCCTCGGCCGCCGGGCGCAAGCTGCGCCTGTGGGGACGTGATGGGCAACCGATGATGGCGTGCCCTGATGCCCGCGCGACGATCGCCGCGCTCTGCTGGGTTCCAGGCCTTGGCCCGGAAGAGGACGGGCCGCCCATCCTGCTCAGCGCGGCGCACCAGACGCTCAGCATCTGGCTGCCTGAGCGCAGCGAGCCCGTGCGTGAGTACCACACCCAAGGCTCGATCTTGGCCCTGAGCTGGCGCCCCGACGGTCGATTCGTTCATCGCGCTGTCGTTTGTGAACACCTTCACGCCCGGCGCAATCCTGGCCTGTCTGGTCTTCGGCCCGATGATCGATATCAAGAGCGCCCTGATGCTCACCAGCACCTTCAGCCGGCGCAGCGTGGCGATCATTATCCTGCTCTGCTTCCAGCTCGCCCTGCTCGCCGGTGTGGCCATAAACCTCCTGGTGGGGTAGCAGGACGGAATGTTCCGCGCCGTCACGCAAAATCCTCTTGCAATAGCTGGCGATTAAGCATGGCCGCCGCGACCAGGCCCGCGCTGGCGGCGACAAGCGCCTGCTGCATCGGCGTTGTCGCATCGCCAGCGGCGAACACCCCAGGCACGCTGGTCTGCCCGCCCGCATCAACCTGGATCACCTCGATGCCGGGCATCGGTTCGTGTAATGCGCAGCCAAGCTGCCGTGCAAGCTCGCTGCGCTGCTGCTGTGCCGAGCGGTGGAAGATCGCGGCGCGCTCGATGACGCCGCCGTCGGCGAAGACGATGTGCACCGTCGCCTCTGGCCCGTCGTCGAGGTGGCTGATCGTCCGCTCGTCTATCTGGATGCCGTGGCGCGCCATCCGCAGGCGCTCGTCATCGGCAAGCGCTGCCGGGCCGTTCGTCAGCAACAGCAGATCCTCGCTCCAGCCGCGGATCGTCAGCGCATACTCCGCCGCCCACGGCCCGTTCGCAAGGACGGCCAGGGGCCGCTCACGCACTTCCCAGCCGTGGCAGTACGGGCAGTGGACGACCTGGCGGCCCCAGCGCTCGGCCAGGCCCGCGAGCTGCGGAAGCTCGTCCTGCACGCCAGTCGCCAGCAGCAAGCGGCGTGCGTGATAGGTTTCCCCGGCACGGGTCGTCACGGTGAAGCCCGTAGCGTCGCGTTGGGCGTCCGTGGCCTCACCTGGGCGGACTGCGACGCTTGGGTAGGGCTGGAGCTGTGCAAGCGCAATGCGGCGGAGCTCGGCGGGCGGGGTTCCATCGCGCGTCAGGAAGCCATGGACAGCTGCCGAGGGTGCATTGCGCGGCTGGCCGTGGTCGAGCAGCACGACGCGCCGCCGTGCCCGACCGAGCACCAGGGCGGCGCTCAGCCCCGCGTTGCTCCCACCAATGATCAGCACGTCAAGGCGCGTTGCTTCACTCGTCCGGTGTGCGTGTAGCATAGCGCTCCCTTCATGATAGTTTATATCAATAACAAGGGCTATGGTAGCGCGACGTGCGCGATCTGTCAATAGTCGTTCAGGTTCTACGCAGCTGCGCGTTGGCAGCCTCCGAAGTTTAGGTGTCACGAACAGTTGGTTGTTCCTCACTGCGGCGGCCGCGCAGTCCGTGCTTCGCGCCTCGTCGGTTGCCCCCGCGCCCAGCAGCTCCGACGTGGCCCGGCGCCCTATAATGGCCCAGGAAATTCGGACAGTGGTTCTGATCGGCGCACCCGAGTCGGGCAAGACCACGCTCGCCCGCGCCGTCCTCGGCCTGCTGCCCCCACTCTCAGAGACCGACGTGGCCGAGGTGACGGTGATGGCTTCGCTGGTTCACCTAGCGGGGGACGGGACGCCGCACACCGACCGACGCCCGTGCGCAGCGCTGCGCGTCGATGCGCGCAAGGCGGCGCTGTACGGCAGCGGCGGAAGGAGCATGCGGCCGGGGGCGGTAAGCCGCGCCCATCGCGGGGTGCTGCTCCTCGACGACCTGCCGTCGTTCGGCGCGAAGCTAGCGGCTCTGTCCGTGATCCTGGACAACCGGGCGGTCAGCATCGAGCGGGCCAGCGCCACCCAGCTGCTGCCGGCAGCCTTTCAGCTGGTCGCGACGGCGCGGCCCTGCCCCTGCGGCTGGTTTGGCGATGCCGAGGCGATCTGCACCTGCACACCCACCCTGGTGCGGCGCTACCAGCAGCGCATCCCAGCGGCCGTGCGCGACCGCATCGAGCTGCATCTTGACGTGCCCCGCGTGGTCTACGAACGGATCACCTCAGCGTGTTAGAGCGAGGTGGCGACGAAGCTGCCCGGCTACAGCGACGCCTCCAGGCCGTTCCGCGCAATGCGGTCGCGGCGACACTGATCAGCTACGAGGAGCAAACCCGTGGCTGATCAGTGTGATCGCGAAGGCTCGTTCTCTTGAGGAGCAGGTCACCGCGTACGGCTATTTGCAGCAGCATCTTCGGGTGTTCTGTGCCATCCCCCTGATTGCCTTTGGTCCCGACGCAGTCACGCTGGTGCGGCAGCTTCAGCAGCAGCGCGTGCGCATCGGGACGATGGACCTCAAAATCGCGAGCATTGCGCTCACCCAGGGCGCAACGCTGGTATCGCGGAGCCGCCTGGATTTTCAGAAGGTACCGGGGCTACGCGTTGAGGACTAGACCGTGCGCTGGTCGTGTGCCGCCCGGTTTGACCCGCCAGGGCCGCGGTGCGTTGGCCGAGCAGGTGGCCAAGCCGAGGCCGGGCGGCTCCATGCCCCTGGCCTGCCGCTACCGCTGGCGCGAGCCAGCCCGACTCCTCACGACACCGCCTCCGGTTGATTGCGCCGGGGCCGCCTATCGACTCTTGCACGGGCAGCGTCGTCGTCGGAGAGTCCCCACCGGCGCCGGCCTGGCTGGCAGCGCTGCGTCCGCGCTCGCAAGATGTTGCTCTGGCCCGCCCCTGGGCGTTGCCCACCTTGCCAGCAGCATAGGCTGGCCTTCGCGCGGCCACAGGCAACAACCAGTGCATCCCCAGCACGCGTTCCACTCCGTGAACGGCGGGGCGATCACCGCGTGCCCGGCGGGACCGCAGGCACAGTGCGAGTCGTTGCGCAGCCGGCAGCTCGATTTGCGTGCTGACGGGTGTCCAAGGTCTCCTGCTGCGCGCGTGCGCGGGCGTCCGCTGCGGCCTGTCCTCGGCAGCCTGCCACCGCCGCGCCGGGCCGACACGGGTCGAGATAAACGCTGCGCGCCCTGCGGCCCGGCTCCTTCGGCGGTGGCGCGTCTGGGCCAGGACCGAAGCGTATCGCCCGCATACTCAGCGACATCCCCGGTACGCGAGCGCGGTTGGGTGAACGCATCGCGGCGGCCCAGGAGCGGATCGCCACGATCGACCGCGAGCTCGCACGGCTGGAGCAGTGGGACGGCCAGGCCACCTACGACGCGGCGATGCGCGAGCTAAGCGCCATCAATGCCGCCTTCGCCGCTGCGGAGGAGCAGGCCAGCGCGGAGCGCGGGGAGGCGACAATCGCAGCGGGAGCAACTGCGGTGGCAGCCGATGCGGCGACCCCAGAAGCTGCATCCCTGGCTGACGTGCTGGTCGCGCTGGCCCAGGCGGATGGTGCCGGTGACGGGTGGGGCGGGTGGCCGACCGTCATTCCGACCGCGCCCGCCTCACTCGGCTGGATGGTTGCCGAGGTCGAGCGTCTGACCGTGCAGCCATTGCCTGTGCTGGAGCCAGCAGCCGTAGCAGAGCCCGACCGGGAAGCTGTACCGCTCCTGGCAGGCGAAGCCGGGCAGTTCCGCGTTGCGCGCAACGCGGGTATCCAGTTCGGCGAGGCGATCGCCCAGCACCGTGTGCTCAAGCCGGAGGTCACGCGACCCAACCACCGCGAGGCCGAGGTGCGCCAGCTGCCGCTGTTCTGATCGCCCACGCGCGCAGCGCCCCCGCAGTGTCTACCAGCCGCGCTGCGGCTGGTTCGATATGCCCAGGTTTTCATCAAAGCGAAAGGCACCGAGATGGCACGGTTCACCAGCGAGAATGCGGCCGCGCACGGCCGACGTGGCGCGCAGCAGTCGCATCAGCGGATCGAGGCACAGGACGCCGATCTGGTTTTGTCGAACCCTCGGCGGCCGAGCGGGTGGCGCAGCTCATGCGGCAGGGCCATCGCCTGGTGCTCGCCCTGCGCACGGTCAGGATCGTCGACCAGATGAACCAGGGAGGTCGCTGATGCGTATCCGTGAACTTCCCGCTCACGAGCGGCCCGCGCAGCGACTCGCCGCACTTGGCCCGGCAGCCCTGAGCGACGCGGAATTGCTCGCCCTTGTTTCGGGGCAGCAGGATCTCGCCTACTGGCAGGCCAGCCTGTGTGGCGGTGACGGCTGGGCCACCTGGAGCAGGAGCACCTGCGCACCGTGCTGCTCGACACCAAGAACCGGGTGCAGCAGATCTCAACCATCTACATCGGCGCGGTGAACAGCGCGCAGGTGCGGACCGGCGAAGTGTTTCGCGACGCGATCCGGCGCAACAGTGCGGCGATGATCGTGGCACATAATCACCCGTCGAACGACCCAACGCCATCGCCAGAAGACGTGCTCGTGACGCGGCAGATCGTCGAGGCCGGCAAGCTGCTTGACATCGACGTCCTGGATCACCTTATCGTGTGCCGCAGTCGCTATGTTTCCCTCAGGGAACGCGGGCTTGGCTTTTCCAGCTAGCCTGTCCCCCTCTTTCGCCCCCCCACGTGCCCCCCTTTTGTCCCCTTCCGCAAATCCATCCTGCCCATACGCTAACGACGTGTCTGTTCGAATCGCGCGTGGTGCTCTCAGTAGCTACGAATGCACCGCGAAGCAGCAGTTGGCGCTGCATACCGAGGAACTGCCCACGCCAAAGCGACGTGCAAACAACGAGGGTACGTTGTCATACCACAAGGCGCGCAAACGCTGGATCTACCTCCTCCCTCCTGACGAGACCGGCAAGCGCCAACAGATCAGTGGTAAAACCCAGGCCGAAGCCATCGCGAAGGCCGAGGAGCTCAAGGCGAAGCGCGCCGAGGGAATTGATCTGGATACCAAACAGCCGACGATCCAGCAGTTCAGTGAGAACTGGCTGCGCGACGCGGTGAAGCGCACGCGGCGACCGAGCACCCACGCCAGCTACGCGCAGCTGTTCCGCCTCTTCATCAACCCCAAGCTCGGCAAGCTCCGCATTGACAAGCTCACGGCGGCGCGGGTGCAGGGCTGGGTCAACATGCTGGTCGACGGCGGCCAGGCCGCCGGGACGGTGCGCAACGCCTACCTCCGCCTGCGCGAGATGCTCGATGTGGCGGTGCGCTACCGGCTGATCAGCGCGAACCCGGCCAAGGCGATCGATCTGCCCCCGCTCACCAACGACCGCACGCACGTGCTCAGCCTGAACGAGGCGCGCAGGCTGCGTCAGGCTGCGGACGGCAAGGTTGACGTGCGGGAGACCTACACGACCAAAGACGGCCGGATCAAGCGCATGCCGAAGATATCGGCGCGCCACACCCCGATCTACCACCTGCTCCTCGGTCTCGGTCTGCGCCGTGGCGAGGTGCTCGGGCTGGGCTGGGGCGAACTCGATTGGGAGGCAGAGACGGTCCAGGTGCGTCGCCAGGTCCAGCAGATCGACGGCAAGGTGGTGGTGAGCGAGTACACCAAGACCGACGCCGGGCGGCGCACCCTGCCGATTCCCCATGCGCTCCTCGGGCGGCTGCGCGCACACTGGCATCTCGATCAGCTGACGCGCCGATAAAGCTTTTCACCTCAACCGCAATCTTGTCGTTGCCTTGCTGCGCGGTGATAAGCTCCCGTTCCGCCTGTAGGTCAATATACACCCGCTGCAAGCCGACCGGAATGGTGTAGTCCTCGCCCGTAATCGTCCAGCCATCGGCGATGAGCGCTGCCTTCACTGCATTGTGGTACACGTCACGAGCGGGCATCATACGGCTCCAGCAACAGCCCAAGAAGACCGTAAAGACAAGCGTTTTCTTGCGTCATTATACCGCAGAGCGATGTCATCAGCACGCTCGCATACAACTATATCCTGTCGAGATACCTGTCCATACTATGCCACGTTCGCCGCGCCTGTCGATGAGCGTCTCGGCGGCTATCGTACACGGGCGCGGAGCAACGTTCTCCAAACCTCTGGGCCATCGTTCTTCCAACACTTGGAAACGCGCATTATGCAGCGTAGAGACTTCTCACAGGCCTCGGTAACTCACTCCAAAGTACAATCATAGCTTTGCCCCCTTGACGGCTGTACATGCACTTGTGACAATGACAGCGCTCGCGCAACTAATCCCTGTTGTCCCCACTGCCCTGAGGCGCGCTCTATGGATGCTCTGCTGACCTACCTACCAGAGGATCGTGCCCGGGCCCTCGCCCGCGGGGTGGCGCTCGCCGACCGCGCCCGCGGCGCTGCGTTGTTCGCCGACATCTCCGGCTTCACGCCGCTGACCGAGGCGCTTACCCACGTACTGGGGCGCCGCGCCGGCATCGAGACCCTCACTGAGCAGATCAATACGGTCTATGTCGCGCTCACCGCGGCCGTCGCCCGCCAGCGCGGCAGCGTGATCGGCTTCGCCGGCGACGCCATCACCTGCTGGTTCGACAAAGCGGACGGCCCCGCCGCCGGTCACGCTCCCCGCCGACGCTCTCCGCCCCTGGGTGCCCCACGGCATCTGGGAGCACGAGACCGCCGGCCTCGGTGCCTTCCTCACCGAGTTGCGGCGGGTCGTCGCCCTCTTCCTGCGCTTCGGCGGCATCGACTTTGACAGCGACGACAGCGCCGGCACCCGCCGCGACGCGCTCATCCGCCATGTCCAGGCCGTCCTCGCCGATACGGGAGGCTCCTTGCTCCAGCTCATCGTCGGCGACAAGAGTGCCTACCTCTGCTCTCCGGCGGTCCAGGTGAAGCGCTTGCCGCAGGTCGCGCAGGTGATCTGTTAGTCGGGCATGATCAGGGCTCCTGGCCCTCAACGGATCGGTGCTCGGTCACTCAGCGACCGTCTCAAGACGCAGGCCGGCGGCCTCGACGCGCACCTGGCCCGAGGTGCCCGGCGGCAGCTCGACCGCCAGGGGCTGGTCCGGGCGTAGGGTCAGCGGCGCGCTCCGGAAGACCTCGCGCCCGTTGACCGTAATCACGACCGGGGTGGCGGCGATGATGCGCGGGCTGGCCAGGGTGACGGTCAGGGCGCCATCGTCGTGTCGGAGCAGGCCCAGGGCGCCGTCGGGCGCGGCCGTCGCCAGCGTACCCAGGCCCCACAGCGTCAGCCAGCTGCTCTCCAGCGCCCGTGTTGCGCCCGCCGCGAGGGGCGGGTCGTCCCAGAAGGTGGGCTGCGCCCCGCTCCACAGCTCCACGTAGGCGCTGTTGTCGTCGGTGTAGAGGCCGGGCTCGCGGTCGGGGCCAAAGGCGAAGATCTTGCCGCCGGCTGTGCCGGGGCCGTGGATCACCGCGGCGCCGCTGTCGGCGCGCCCATCGTAGGCGCCCAGGAAGGGGGGCGGCGCCGGGGTGAACGCGCCCAGGTAGCCGGTCCAGGTCGTTGGATCGCTCAGGTCGCGCCCGGCGTGGTTCGGCCAGACGATCCACGCCCCCGCGCCGGGGAGCGCCCGGTCGGTCGTTGCGTGGACGATCATGCGGTCGGAGGGCACGACGAAGCGTAGGCCGGGGCCGACCTGGTTATCGCCGGCGGGGCTGAGCATGGCGTTCGTCCACAGCTGGAGCGGCTGCGCGGCGCTGGTGGGGTTGCGCGCCTCCAGGCGCACCGCGAAGCGGGCCTCGTCGGCGCGCAGGGTCACGCTGCCGGCCACAACAAGGCCGCGCTGGCGCTCGGTTGTGGTCGCCGTCACGGTGACGGCGGACACGCCGCGGCTGACCGTCAGATCCCAGGGGAGGTTCTCGAGGTAGCCGTGCTCCTGGGTGGGTGCGGCCCACTCGAGGCCGCCGACCCCCAGCCACCAGCCGCGCTGGCCGAAGGGGCTGGGCTTCACGACTGAGTTCTGGTAGAAGAGCGGCCGCCCGGTGGCGCGGTCGACGGCCTGGAGCAGCCGGCCACCCAGCTCGGGGACGAAGGTCAGGGTCAGGAAGCGGTTCTCGACGATGACCGCGCGGTAGATGCGCGGGGCCGGCGGGCCGACGCGCGCCCGGTCGAGCCGGTCGTAGGGGAAGATCGGGTCGCCGGGCGTGGTCGGGCGGAGGGCCGGGGCCAGGTCGTAGGTCGGCAGGGTAATCGTCGTCTCGCGCACGCTGAGGGCCTCGCGCGGGGCGGGGCGGGCGGGGCGCAGCTCGTGGCCGTGGCGCCACAGGAGGTAGTGCTGGCCGACGTTGCCCATCTCGACCTTCCATGGGTCGGGGTTGGCGGGGCTGTAGGTCAGCAGGCGGCGCTCGAAGGCCTGGATGAGAATCGGCCCTTCGTGGCCGGCGACCCGCGCGCGGGCCCAGAAGGGCTCCGTGATCGGGCGGCCAAACACGAAGATCGGGTCGAGCTGCGGGCGCTGGCTGTCCAGAAACCGCTGGAAGACCTGCGGGACGTTGCGGCCGGTGATGGCGTCGTAGCGCGCGATGGTGGTCTCGGGCAGGGCCAGGGTGGGGTCGTCGCCGCTGCCGGCGGGGCTGAGGGTGGCGCTGACGCGCAGGCCGAGGCGCGCGGGCGCCCGGTTGCCGCCGTCGATGGCGGCCAGGGGCGCGAGCATCGTGTAGGTCGGCGCATCGGGGTTATCGGTGAGGTCGCCGGCGACCGGGATGGTGGCCGGTGGCCGGGTCATGAAGGCGGTCGCGCCGACCTGGACACGCCCGGTGATCAGCTCGACGACCAGCAGGCCGCAGGTGACGAACCAGGGCGCGCGGCGGTCGCCGGAGGGGTCGGTGAGCTCCATCCGGGCCTTGTCGAAGTACTGTACCAGGCGCGATTGGCCGGGGGCCTGGTCGAAGCGCTCGTAGCGGCGCTCGGCGGGCGCCGGCCCCCAGGTCCAAGCGCGACCGTCGCCGCCAGCGGCAACGGCTTGATCGGTGCGTGCCCAGAGCGCGCGGAAGGCCGGGTCGGCGAAGCCGTCAGGGCTGGCGGCCGCGACCGGGGCGAGGGGCGTGGTGAGGGTCAGCACGATGAGGGCGACGAAGGCGAGGCCCGTGACGGCGCGGCGTGGTCGTGACGGCATAGGTCGTTGCTTTCCGACTGGCGGTGCGGGTGGCACGGCCCGCGGTCGCCGACAGGGTGTCGGCGGCGGCAAGTGTAGCACACGCCGCTACGATAGCGGCGCGGCGATGTGCTGTCGTGCTGCCGGACACTGCCTGTCCAGGTGTGATCGTCGTTCTCAAGGGAGCACGGTGAGGGCCACGGGCATCCCCTGGTTGGGGCAGTGCGCCGGCCCGCGAGCGCAGCAGCTCCCGGGCCTCCAGGTCGGCGCGCAGTCTCCGCCCCACCGGGGTGTAGCCGCGGGCCAGGAATGAGGTGGGCGCGGTCGCCGCCGCGCAGCGCGAGGCGCAGGTCAACAGTGAGTTGCAGGGTATCTATCGTTCTCTCCCGGAGCATCGTTGGGGCTGTCCTGAAGATGTACTGTGCGAGGGGGTCGGAAGATACAGTGCGTGCTGAACGCCAGCCCACACACAGCCTCCCGTGAAGAAACCGTCTCGCTGCGTGAAGCATTGCTTTCGCTGCCCGCCCCAGCAGCGCCGTATACTCAGGGTGCTCGGGGACATTGTTTTCTCTTGATTCACGTGGATACGGCGCACGCGTGCGGCGGCGTCCCACCCATCTGCGAGGTCTGTATGAACCACCGTTGTGGCGCACGCAGCCTGCTGGTGCTGCTCGCGCTGGTCGCGGCCCTCAGCCCCACGCCCATCGCCCGCGCCCAGCTGGGGATCGAGCGCCGCTTCGCGGCCTACTACCAGGAACATGATGGCATCCGTCTCCTCGGCGACCCACGCACCTTGCTGCACGAGGCCGAGGGCTTCCCCGCCCAGTACTTCGACAAGGGCCGGATCGAGGACCACCAGGGCGCCGTCGTCGACCCCGCCTGGGCCTTCATGTTTGGTCGGCTTACCGCCGAGCTGCTCGCTCGTGCCGCCGACGACGTCACCGTCAGCGGCACGAGCCTCACCTACGGCGCCCTGCGTGACGCGGCCCGCCCTGCGGGGCGCAGCGCGCCGCCACCTGGCTTCCCCGGTGGCGTGCAGGAGCTTACCCAGCCGGGAGTGGGTCGGGCCGTCTTCATCCCCGTGGACCCGGCTCTGAGCCCGGCGCCAGGCTACGCGGTGCCCTGGGTCTTCTGGACATACATGAACCAGCCGGAGTACGTCCCCGGCGGCTGGCTCCACGACCTCGGCCTGCCGCTCTCGCCGCCGCTTACGGTCGAGGCGGTTAAGGGCGCCGACGTGCGCCAAGTCATGTTACAGGCGTTTGAGCGGACGGTCCTGACCCTCGACCCGCTGAACCCGCCCGGCTGGGAGGTCGAGCGCGGCAACCTCGGCGCTGACGCCCTCCAGGCCAGCGGCCTGCCCGCGCCACCGCCAATCGGCGCCCCCGAGCTCGGGGCCAACGTGACCGTGCCGCTCCACCTGGAGGCCCGGATCGGCCAGCCGGGCCTCCAGGTGGTCGCGCGACTGCGCTGGGCCGATGGGACAGCGTTGGCGCAGCCCGTCACCCTGCTGCGCGGCGAAGATGGCGCCGGTCTGCTGATCACCAACCTCGAGTGGGCGAACATACTCGCGCCGCCCGCGCCGCCCACCCAGGGAGCGCTCCTCGAGATCCGCGACCTGGCCGGAAATCTGCTGGCACGTCGGGGTGTGACGCTGCTCGCGCCGGGGGACCCGGCCACACGGACGGTGCAGCTCTACTGGACCGTCGCGGGCACCGAGCAGACCACGCCGCAGCTGCGCCAGGTGGTCATCGACCCTGGACGCCCACGACCGGGCCACTGGTGGGCGCTGTCCGACACAGAGCGCCTGGCGGCGGGCGCGCTGGAGGAGTTGCTCTGGGGGCCGCCGAGCATGAGCCAGGTTGGCTTCACGACGGCCATCCCGACGCCGGAGGAGGTGCTGGGCTATCCAGGGCGTAAGCCAGACTGGGGACACCGGGTCGCGCTCCAGGGCCTCACCATCGCCGACGGCGTGGCCACGGCCTCATTCTCACCCGCGCTGAAGGCGTACGGCGGCGGCTCGCTGCGGGTGCAGCTCATCCGCGAGCAGATCACGCGCACGCTCTTGCAGTTCCCCGAGATCTCCGCCGTGCGCATCGCCATTGATGGCCAGGTTGAGGGGGGCCTCGAGCCCTGACCGCGGATGCGGGGGCGCCGCGGATGCCGATACCCGGTCGCACACGGCCCTGTCCGGAGCGACGATCTGCGGCCCCTGGGCAGCCACCCCAAGCGGGCGCTCCAGCACGACTGGCAGGCCTACGGTACTGAAGCCTTACACTTCGAGGTGCTGGAGGCGATGAAGGTGAGCGACTCACCCCACGTGACGCGCAGCGATGAACGGACGCTGCTGGAGCAGCTGTGGCTTGCGCAGCTCCAGCCGTTCGGGGCGTGCGGCTACAACCGCGACGCGAAGATCCGCCAGCGAACGCATGGCCTCACAAATGATCGTCCCGCCGTCCGTATGGGTGCGACGCCGGCCGCGCTACTGACGCGCCTCGCCGCGCTGCCGCTGCCCTGGGTCGGCGAGCCACGCCTGCTCGCACCCATCGGGCTCACTGGCGAGCCAGCGGTCGACCTTGCCACCCTCGCGGCCACCCTCGCCACCGAGGTGCGCCGGGCGCGCGCGGTCGGCGCCCTGCCCGTGGTGATCGGCGGCGATTGCCTGACCGCCATCGGTACCCTTGGCGGGCTCGACGGCGCCGCCGCTGGCATTGTCTGGATCGACGCCCACGGCGACTTCAACACGCCCGCGACAACGCCGAGCGGCTACCTCGGCGGGATGCCGCTGGCCGCCCTTGCCGGGCGCTGCCTGCCCGCGCTCACCGCGGCGGCGGGGCTGCGCGCTCCCGTCCCTGAGGAACGCACCGCGCTGCTCGGCGACCGCGATCTCGACCCGCCCGAGCACGCCGCGCTTGCGGCGTCGCAGGTTGCCGTGCTGACCTCGGCGCAGCTGCGGGACGAGACGGGTGCGCTCCCGCCGATCCTGGCTCGCCTCGGCCGACAGGGGCCCGTCTCTGTGCATATCGATGTCGACGTGCTCGACCCTGCGGTCATGCCGGGGGTGGCCTACCCGGCACCAGGCGGGCTCAGCCTTGCCGAGCTAGAGGCGCTGCTGCGGGCCGTGCGGGCGCACTGCGGGCCGGCAGCGATCACCCTCACCGCCGTGAACGTGACCGCTGGGCATACGGAGACTATCCTTGCGGCCGCAGCGCGGGTCGTGCAGGCGGCCCTCGGCGCAGGGGACGGTCGGTAAGCGGCGCCTCCCACGTCGCAGCGCCACACAGGTGGAGGACCATGGTGGGTAATTCA
>Ga0105048_10012123_pt1 | contig 13549 bp, 11 predicted proteins | sample MAT05_FD_78382 | JGI IMG/M metagenome (GOLD analysis project Ga0105048, IMG submission 78382) | Freshwater microbial communities from Lake Fryxell liftoff mats and glacier meltwater in Antarctica - MAT-05 | ecosystem: Environmental > Aquatic > Freshwater > Ice > Liftoff microbial mat | place...
CCCATCATTTATTGAAGCATAATCTAGCGAAGAGTATCCATACCCAAAAGCACCTCTAGCTGGAATCCCCATAGCTCTTAATAATGTGATGAATAAGTCTGAATACTCCATACACACAGCTGCTCCTCCCTGCAGAGTTTTTAATGCGCCTTGTCTGTTATTTATTCCAAATCTTTTTATATCACTATAATCAATTTTATCAACAACATATTTGTATGTTTTCTCAACTAATTTGTAAACATCAGTCTCAGATCCTTTCAAGTCTCTAGCCACATTTTGAATTTCAACGGTATCTACTTCCCAATATTTTCCGTTCTTAGTATTTCTTGCAAGAATTGATGCTGGAATATCAGATAATTTTCCTGAATCTGTCAAATCGTATTCATTCCCTTCATTAAGAACAGCATACCCATCAATCTTAATCTTACCACTATCCACAGCTGGCAGTTTAAAGTATGCAATTAAATTCCCATCAGCATCCTGCTCAATTTTACTCGGTTCAGGCGAAATAGAAGTGAAGAATATACTCTGGTTTATAAAACCACTTTGAATATCACGCGGGACAACAATTTTATAAGTATTAAAAGCAAACGGAAAGTCAGTGCTTTTATTATAGGCCTGTTCTATATGGAAAGTGTAATACTGGCTTTTGCCAATCTGTACCCATACAGTATCTCCAATAAGGCTAGTTTGCGGATAATTTAAAATATAATTGTCTCCTTCTACTACTATATTGGTATCGGGAATGGAGAAATTAATTTCTCCATATTCTTTCTTTGAAATAAGCTTTGTTGTGACTATTTCTTTAGTCGAGTCAGACTCAAAAACATAACTTTTTGAAAATGCAGGAACGTAAGCATCTCTAATTGCACCGCTTTTTAGAAGTAATCCATACGAATCGTATTCGATTTGCAGAGTATACGGTTCATTATATCTTACTAACTTTCCAATTTTGACCGAGATAATAGTATTACCTTTTTCTGTATCTTCCAGTGTGTATTTCAAAGAATTTCCTGAAGCATCAGTCGCTTTAATTGAATTTTTTGTAAGCTCTTTTTTTGATGTAGCTAGCGGATCACCCTCTATGGGATTAAATATAATAAATGTCTCTTCAGACCCTTCAGGAATATACCAGCTTGACTGCACAATGTTTAAAGTCTTTTTTTCTACTACTTTTAGATGATCGTCCACTACCTCGTAAACTCTGTCATATTTTCTTTCTGTAATGTAGGCATGAATTTTATTAGACGCAATAGATAGTCCAAAAAATAGTATGGCAAGAGTCAAAGAGATATAAATAAATTTTTTCACAGATCCATTATATGATAAAGTTTTATCTTCATCCATTACAAAACTTATTCAAGTAAGTTTTATGTTAGAAACTCGTGATAGAATTAAAACCGAATAAGTAAATTAAATTAAAATGATTAATCTAGAAACTTTAAATCCACCGCAAAGAGATGCAGTAATATCTACTGAAGGGCCTTTATTGGTGCTTGCAGGAGCAGGTTCTGGTAAAACAAAAGTTCTAACATATAGAATTGCATTTATTCTAGACACTGGCTTGGCTGGTCCACAAAATATCTTGGCAATGACATTTACTAATAAGGCAGCTGGGGAGATGAAAGAGAGAATTGCAAAGTTGATTGTTGATTCAGATCAAAGTGCTGAATTGCCATGGATGGGAACTTTTCACTCAATATGTGTAAAACTTTTAAAGCGCCATGCAGAAATTGTAGGCTTATCTAAAAATTTTACAATTTATGACTCGTCTGACCAAAAAGAGACTGTCAAGGCGGCAATGACACGACTTAATATCTCGATCAAAGATTTTAACCCTGGTGCAGTGCACTCATATATTTCTTCAGCAAAAAATGAATTAATTAGTCCTGAAACTTATGCAACTTATGCTCAAGGCTATTTTCAACAAACTGTCGCAGAGGTTTATCCAATGTACAACGAAATTTTAAGAGAAAATAATGCTGTAGATTTTGATGACTTGCTTTTAAAAACGGTTGAACTATTTAGCAAATCACCAGAGATTCTTGAAAAATATCAAAAACAATTTAAATACGTGTTGGTAGATGAATATCAGGATACTAATCATGCTCAATACATTTTAATTAATAAATTGGCCGAAGTATATAAAAACATATGTTGTGTAGGTGATGATGACCAAAGTATATATGCCTTTAGAGGAGCAACTATAAAAAACATATTAAACTTTGAAAAAGATTATCCAGCCACAAAGACGATAAAACTTGAACAAAACTATCGGTCAACAAAAAAAATTCTCGAAGCATCTTATCAGGTGATTAGTAAGAATCGTGGCCGAAAGGATAAAAAATTGTGGACCGATAATAACGATGGTGAAAATATAATTTTATATACAGCGGCAGATGAAATATCAGAGGCTAATTGGATAGCAGGGTATATCGAATCTATTTCAAAAACTAATTCATTCAATAACATTGCAATACTATATCGGACAAATGCTCAGTCAAGAGCTTTGGAAGAGAGTTTTATTTCTTCAGCTATCCCGTATAAGATAGTCGGAGGCCTAAGGTTTTATGACCGAAAAGAAATTAAAGATATTATTTCTTACCTTAGGGCAATATATAATCCTAGAGATAATAAGAGTCTAGAAAGAATAATTAATGTCCCAAAACGAGGTATTGGAAACAAAGCTGTTGAGAATTACCTCTCTTTAGCCACAGCTAAAAATCAAAGTTTACTAGAATATTTTATTGATTCAGCCAATATTATTGACCATCCTGCTGTTGGTCGGTTTGCTGAATTAATTAAGAGGCTCAAATTTAAATCTGCTACGCTTTCTGTAGCTGAATTTATTAATTATCTTTTAGAAGAAACAGCGTATGTAAAAATGCTTGAAGATGGGACACTAGAAAATGAATCTCGGGTAGAAAATCTAAAAGAATTAATCTCTGTAGCATCCAAATTTGATAACGACCTACCTGAAGACGGTTTAGAAAGATTTTTGGAAGAAGTAGCGTTACTTGAAGGTGTTTCGGCCAACCAGGATAACGATTTGAAAGATTTTGTAACTTTAATGACTATTCATGCAGCTAAAGGTTTGGAGTTTGAGCATGTTTTTGTAATTGGTATGGAGGAAAATCTATTTCCTCATACGAATTCAATGCTGAGTGAACCCGAAATGGAAGAGGAGCGAAGATTGGCATATGTTGCAATCACAAGAGCGAAAGTTCAGCTTTATATAACACATGCAGTTAAAAGAAAATATTTCGGCATAACTCAAATGAATTCACTTTCAAGATTTGTAGAAGATATCCAGCCAAATATTTTGTCACACGAAATGGATCATTCATACGTTAAACCATCTAGTAGTTCTGGTTTTGAATATGATGATACTTCTTTTAATTCGGACAACGAATGGCGGTCTGGTTTAATTTTGAAATTAGATGATAGAGTCAAGCATGAGTATTTTGGAATTGGTACTGTTAAGAAAATCTCAGGTACTAATATTGTGATTAACTTCGGTGCCGTATATGGCGAAAAAGAATTAATGCTTGAATATGCTAACCTTCAGAAGATTTGAAATTAAAGTCTATTCAATTTAGTGGGTAAATTCATTTGCAGGGTAATTGAAGTGTTATTAAAAATTAATTAATAATCCTAAGAACAGGCAATCATGAACAAGTATATAGTTAATGCTATAATTTACTTATGAAATTCCACATACTAACATTATTTCCAGAATCTTTTTCTTATTTGGAAGAGAGTATTATTAAGCGTGCTGTAAAAAGCGGTCTGATTGAAATCCATGTCCATAATTTGAGAGACTGGGCAAACGATAAACATAAAACTGTAGACGATAGGCCATTTGGTGGAAATCCAGGGATGTTGATGAAAATTGAGCCAATATACAGAGCGCTTAAAGAACTAGATTTTTATCCCAAAAAAGATGCTAAAAAAAGAATAATATTAACTAGCGCGAAAGGGGCTTTGTGGAATCAGCAAATTGCCAAATCATACTCGGAAAAACTTGAGGAAATATTAATAATTTGTGGGCATTATGAAGGTATTGACCACAGAGTAGTTGTAAACTTAATTGATGAAGAAATCTCAATTGGTAATTATGTATTATCAGGCGGAGAGGTTCCAGCGATGATTATTCTTGATAGCATTGCCCGATTAATTCCAGGTACTCTAGGTAATTCACATTCTTTATTAGAAGAATCAAACAATTCAATTGATGAGTCCGAATACGCTCAATACACTCGTCCATCTACATTTATAACAGATGAGGGTGACGAATGGTCAGTGCCAGAAGTTCTTCTTTCGGGCAATCATGCTGAGATAGAAAAATGGAAGAAAAATAACTAATATTGAGTCCCTTATAGTTTTAAATATTACAAAAGGATAGCTGTACTACATCAAGTTGTAAATGTTACGCAAAATTGCGTAACATCGGCAGTAAGTATGGGACAACTTTCTATCTTTTAAATCTATTAATCCCATTGGTTGCACTCAACATTTTTGTAATCTGATAAATGTAATATTCGTCTGATATAGTTCAAATGGATTTGTTAAATTTAGTCCTTCAAGTAAATACTGATAAAGATTGGCTTTGAAGTATTTTTCATTTGAAAATTAAAAAGGGTATTGGAGTTATTTGACAAAAATCGTACTCGACTTGATTAATCTCAATATTAGATCAAGTAAAAACAGGCGTGCCTATATTTCATTTTGGTAAGTAAGATTGTAGCCTTAAAGAAAATCATCTATAAAATCTTTTTCTATGTTTCCATGCTTGCCTGCATTCTTGTTAATTGATTTTGTTTAATAATAATAAGTATTTCTTTTAATATAACAATATCTTCTGAGGTGAGACCTATGGTTTTAGTTATTGTCTCAATGTCTGAACTTCCAAGAGCCAAAGCAGAAAAAGCAGTTAAATCGTTTAATCCATCTATATGAATTAATCCTTCTGGCAGTTGCCCCTCTGTCTTAAATTGTAAAATAGCTTCTTTTACTGAGATAACAGATTGCCCAATGTTATCCATGTAAGAATTGTTTTGAATATTATCATCAAATGGAGTAAATATCTTAATAAGTATGTCGTGTAGGCCTTGAGAAATATTTATTTGATCTAGTTTTTGCCCTAAAGAATCTGGTTTCATATTAATTAATTACGTAAATAAATTATATTTATAGATATTTTTAACTTGATTCCGTTGGCTATAGCCACAAGGTGCTTGATTCTATAATATGCCCTCAACTTGTGTAAAATCGGGGAGACAGGACTCGAACCTGCAACCTCATGTTCCCAAAACATGCATTCTAGCCAATTGAACTACTCCCCGAAGTTCTGTATGAGATTTTATCATACAACGCAAATAAGTTGAACGATCTTAATGGATTTTGTTCTACTGTAAAACTCAGATGTACCCAAATAGAACATTCTCAAGAGTACATAAGTGCGAGAACCTTTATTAGGTAAAGTCGTAAGAATTTTTAAATTATATATTAAACTAACGTTCACCTACTTTTAGTGACTGTATATTATGGAGACAAAAAATATCACGGGCAAGAACTCCTGTTTAGTAAGGTTGCTAACTACAGCTCCAACATTTCAATCCCAGCCACTTTGCCAAAATGTTTCTTATTATCTGTAAGAAGTTTATATCCTCCAGTTATTGCCGTTGCAGCGATTAAGGCGGTACTTAAATTAATGCTTGATTCTCTAATAGTTTCAGCTGCTTGATAAGCAATTTTTTCTGTCACGTCTTCGACTTTAAAGTATTTATGTAAAAAACTTACAACTTCCTGCTCTAAACCTTTGTCACTAAATGTTTTACTAGCTAGAACTTCAGTTACAGTCACTGATGGAATAACCATAGTATATTTTTCGTATACTTCTGGCAAAACACCTTTTCCTGTCTTTAAATATTCTAAGATTATTCCTGTATCAACAACTATTGTAGTTTTCATAAATTTATAATTAAAATTAGATTAAAGTTTTTGTAATATTTGCTACAAATTCCTGTTCCATTAAAGAATCCCTCTCCCATTCGTTGATGATGAAAGTTTTATTAATTAATTTGTTATCTTCTGATGGATTTTCCACATGAATTGCATTTGCCAGTTTTGGTTCTACCACTTTAGTTTGAACTTTATTTAAAGTTTGTACAGTTGATTTTTTGGCTTTTGGTGCTGCATTAACATCTTCGAGTAGAGCAGAGATATTTAATTTTATTATTTTATATCTTGGTTTGTTATATGAAGTTAAAGTAACTTCTCCATATTCATCGGCTAGGGCAAATATATCACCTGTTTTGTTTTTTACTTCAGTTAATGATGCAATAATTTTACCGTCTTTGTTTTTTTTCATTTACGAACAATAAATTGATTTATAAATATGTAAACTTGTAATTAATTATAGACATTATAGCTAAATTCAAAACGAAGTCAAAAGAATCAGTTTTTCCTTAAAAGCCTTATTAACGGCTCCTTAAAGTGACCTTCGACTATAATTAAGTCACCTTTTTCTGAGAATCTTCTTGCTAAATAAGTGAAATTTTTAAAACTATCTGCATAAAAAGATTTTACAGAATGATTTTTAAGCCCCTGCACTAACTTGTTATCATTAGAAATTACAATATCTACAATTTTTGAAATATCAGAATAAAATCTTTCTGGTATAACTTTGCGTCCTAGTCCATTTGTAAGTAAGATTATTTTGTTACCCTCTTTATATTTAGATGCCGAAAGTAAATTATTTCTAAGTTCAACATGTGTTAATTCTTTGTTCAAAAAACTTAATATTCGAGTATCATTATCACCATTAATAAATAGATTAGATTTTGAATCGACAAAAGTAGCTTGCACTTTTTGTATGAAAATATCTTCATCAAAACCCAATTCCTTTACTAAAGTTAATGCTACTGCAAGTGCAGCAGGGTATTGGTTATTGAATGTGTGAATCTCTGCTTTAATATCTTTAAAGTTTGAAATAAAATTAGTTGCAATCTTAGCTTCAGAAATCTTAGTTCTAAGTTTCCAAACAAAGTTTGAGTTATTTGGAATATCAATAGGATTTTCACCAAAAAATGCCGTCTGTCCTTTAAATTTCTCAGTTACAAATTTGCTATCAAATAAATCACTATTTACTATGATTTTAGTTTGTAGGGGAATTTTGTTTATTAGACTTTCGATATTTGCTTCTTCTGAATTAATAATTACACACTCAGGTTTCAAATTATTTATTTCATACTGAATTGTGCTATGGCTAGCATTGATAATCAATATCTTGCCCTCAACTTTATTATCTAAAATGTACTCTTTAACAAAATCTAAATCTTCGTTATCAATTGAAATTAGATTCTCGACGCCAGATAAAAGTAGGTTGCTCATCTCATGAAAGTTATCGGAAAGAACTAATATTATTCTATTTCTGCTTTGTAGAAATAAAATTCGATTAAAGTAAGCATATAATTTAAATTTACGTCTCAACCCAACAATTAGATTAATTAAAAGTTGTTGAATTAAAGTTAATAACGAGGTTGATAGGTCTATTAAAATAAATAATGAAGATAATATTAACAAGTACACATATAGCTCTGTAACTTGTAAATCAGGAATGGGAACTAGTGGTAATTTATTTGATGATATAGAATATACAAAGGGTAGTGTTATAAGTAAAAATATAAAAAGTATAGTTGCAAGCATAGATAAGGTAGAGATAAGGTTTCTTGGTTTTGATAAATCAATTTTTGGTTCTCTAGTTAAGAAAATATCTTGCAATCTTTTGAAAGCCTCAAATGCCCAGATTAAAAATACAGCGGCTATGCCAATTGCCCCAGATACTGAATATTGAAAACCCAATGCTAGAAATGCAAAAGCAATAAATTTTATTATAATTAAATTGTGGGAGAATATGTCTTTATCTAAATCCCATAAGATATTTAAGCTGAACCTTTCGAGGGAGTAGTTCTTTTTTTGCCAGAAAGATAGATCCCACAAAAAATTTCTAATAATTATAAATAGCGCAGGCATTATAAAGATAATGCCAAGTAATATTATTTCTTTCATATTGTTATTCTTTCAGAAATCTCTAAATTAATCAAATTAGTTTGTAACATAGTTTTTAAGAGTATATACTTAATAACAGTTAACTTAAAAATTATGTCAGTCGATGATATTGTAAAATTACTTTTAGCAGGATCATTTTCTTTTGCAATAATAGGTATATCCTATGCTTTAATTAGATTTGTACAGAAAGCAACATTAATAATGGAGGATGTTAGGCTACCGATACAAAATGTTGGCAGCTTGTCTGATATGGCTCTTGAAGATTATCAGAGTATTAGAGGTTTAATTAAGACTGTAGCAAATTTAGCCAGCGGATTAAACGGATATTTAGAAGACCCAATGAAAATTATAAAATCATTCTCAAAGCTTTTAAGACGAAGTTAGGGTACCAAGTTGTAATTGAGGTATTTTTCAAGTATAATCTATAACCGATAAATATTAATTACTTAATTAAAGAATATGGCAAGCAAAAAGTCAAAATTTAACACAGATAAGACTCAAAAGAGTGAAATCATTGCTAAGTATGGTACACATGAAAAAGATACAGGTTCTCCTAAAGTACAGATTGCAATTCTTACAGAAAGAATTAGATATTTAGCAGAACATTTGAAATCTCATAAAAAAGATAAACATTCAAGAAGAGGTCTTTTGAAGTTAGTTGGAGAGAGAAGAAAGCTTATTAGCTATCTTTCTAGAGTAGAAGAGGATCAAGATAATGTTGCAAGTTTCTTAAAAGAAATGGGTTTGTAATATTAAATAAAGTTAAATAGAATTTGAATCCCGCAGAAATGCGGGATTTTTATTGCTATGTTATAATAATGCCAGTTAAACTATATGATCCGGAGTCCATGAATAATCAATAAATGGGGTCTCGCCGGTGATAAGGCTGGAAGAAATCTAAATTAATTTAGAAATTAGAACCAGACGGAAGGTCCCGTTATCGTAAGCCAATTCCATGTCTTTCTAATATTTAGAGATAAGAGTGGTTACAAGAGTATTTGTTAGTAATAACAGATAAATGAGGGTGGTACCGCGTTATTTAAACATTACGTCCCTCGTTATTAGTTTTATAGTAATATAGGATTAATAGCGAGGGATTTTTTATTGTTTTTTTCCTTCTCCAAAAAAAATAAAGTTTTTTATTTTTTAAATTAATTATATGAATCAAGAGAGTAATTTCTACGATCATAAAATTATTGAAGATAAGTGGGTTAAAGATTGGGAGGTAAATCATATTTATGATACAAAAATTAATACTTTAAAGCCTAAGTATTATATTTTAGATACCTTTGTATATCCATCTGCAAAAGGAGTAACGATCGGACATTATAAAAGTTTTGGTGGAATGGATGTTCAAGCTAGATATAAAAGAATGAAAGGATTTAATGTTTTATATCCTACTGGGTGGGATACTTTTGGTCTACCAGCAGAGAATTTTGCAATTAAATCAGGAAGACATCCTAAGGATATTACTGAAGAAAATAGGTCAAACTTTATTCATCAATATAAACATGCTGGCTTGAGTTATGGCTGGAATAATGAAATTAATACTTCCGACCCCGAATACTATAAATGGACCCAGTGGATATTTGGAGTTCTATACAAAAAAGGTTTAGCTTATAAAAAGAAGGCACCAGTTTTTTGGTGTCCTTCAGATCAAACAGTTTTATCTAAAGAGCAGGTGTTAAATGAAGATGAATGTGAAAGGTGTGGTAGTAAGGTCGAGCTAAGGGAGTTAAACCAATGGTTTTTTAAAATCTCTGAATATGCAGAAAGATTATTTAATGATTGTCAAAAATTAAAATGGGAAGATAAGTATATTAATCCACATAGAAATTGGATCGGAAAAATAGATTCGGAGGGTTTTTTTGAACCTAATGTCAGAGATTGGTGTATATCTAGGCAAAGATATTGGGGAACTCCTATACCAATAATTTATTGTAAAGAATGTGGTGAAGTTTTAGTAGAAGAAAAAGATTTGCCAGTTTTATTGCCATATGAAATAAATTATAGCTCAAACGGAAAATCCCCTTTAGAATCAAATGCTGATTTTGTTAATACTACATGTCCTAAATGTGGAGGTGTAGCAACTAGAGAAACTGATACAATGGATACTTTTGTAAGTTCGGCTTGGTACCAATTTAGATTTGCAGATTCAAGTAACAGTCAAGAATTTGCTGGTAAAGAATCGTTAAATTATTGGAGAAATGTAGATCATTATGCAGGGACTGTAGAGCATTTAACTGCTCATTTAATCTATTCACGATTCATTACAAAAGTATTGTTTGATCAGGGTTATGTACCTTTTGATGAGCCTTTTCCTTTTTACACACCTGTTGGATTATTAGTAGATAAAACTGGCAATAGATTTTCTAAAAGATTAGGGAATGCCCCTGAAACAAATGAATTAATAACTACTTATGGAGGTGATTTGTTAAGAATGTCTTGCCAATTTATATCTCCATATTCGGACATATCAAAATGGTCTGAGCAAGATGTAGTTGTTGTAAAGCGATTTAGAGATAGATTCTGGAAATTATTTGAAGCGCGTGTATTAAACAGTAATTATCCTAAAACTCTAACAGTAGATACTTTAAAAGGCGAATTAAATACATTAATTGAGGCGGTTGATAATAATATTCAACAAATGAAATATAACGTAGCATTGAGCACATTAATGGTTTTTATAAACAATAGGTATAAAGAGGAGATGAACATCAGTATTGAGATTTGGTCAATATTTGTTAAATTATTATGCCCGTTAGCTCCGTTTATAGCTGAGGAAATGTGGAGTAGAATGAATAACAAAACATCAGTACATCAAAGTCAGTGGCCAGAAAGATTTTAAAGAGTAAAAATCTGATAGTAGTAAATAAATGCTGTAGAATAGATCTATTATGAAATTAAAATTGCCATTTCGGAAACAAAAAAATAATTTACTTAAAAAGAAAGTATCTTCTGTTACGCTTAGATATTCGTCACTTGCCCAGCAAAGGAAAAGAACTATCTGGCGTAATAAATTCAACGACATTAGAATCAGCTTGCCGATTCGGTCTATTATTTTAGTAATCCTTATAATTGTATTGACGTTAGCATTCCTTATCTTTAGAAACAGTGCCTTTAATGTTAAAGAAATTAGCATAATTGCCCCTAAAGAAGTACTCGAACAAATAACAGTACTACTTGAAGATTATAAAGATAAAAATATTTATTTAATAAGAGAGTCTGAAATTTCAGAAAAAATTAAAAAAGCTATACCTGAAATTGAAAAATCATATTTATATAAAGAATTCCCTAATAAAATCTTAGTCGAAGCAGTCCAAGGAGATCCAGTCTTGATATTGGCTAGTCTAAATGAAGTAGTTTTGCTTGATAATGAAGGCGCAGATATTGGTAGCTTTGGTGGCTTACAAATTGTAGATTTGAATTCAGATGAAAAATCAATTCTGCAGGGTGAAGTAAATTTAGAGTCTGATTATCTTAAAAATAAGTATATAGAATCAAAAACAGAACAGGAAAAATTGTTATTAGATTGGGCTAAAGTTTCGGCTGAGGAGAAAAAGACATTTTACAACCAAACAAAAGTAATAGTTGAGCAAAAAGTTGAGGGATATTTTGATGGAGTCAAAGAGATATATTCAAAAAGTATTTATAATGCATTGCCTTTGGTTCAAACTTATTACGTTCAAAATCTAGATAAACTAGATGTAAACTTAACAATCTTGCTTATAGATGCAATCTCTGCGAGGGAAATTAATTTAACAAAAAATTTTCTGTCTACAAAATTTACTCTAGATTTGTATAGTGAAGATAACAAACTCATTAAATTATCGCTTAGAAGACCGTTAGAGCAACAAGTTAGGGAGATGGATACTGTTATATATTATGGTTACTTTAGTGCCGCGAAAATAATTGATCTAAGAAGTGATACATATTCAATAACTAGATAATTTTATCTTGCATTCATTAACAGCTGACTGTAAACTTATCGGTACTAAAGGTCTTTTAGTGTTACAATTAACTAAGAATAGAAATTAAGTAAAATTTATGGCGAACATTATTACAGCAATAGATATAGGGTCTAGCAAAATTACTGCAGTTATAGCGGTTGTAGAAGATAATAATAAAGCGAAAGTAATTGGAGAAGCATCCTACCCATCATATGGGGTTAAAAAAGGTGAAATAACAGGAATTGATGAAGCAGTAAATTCTATAGCTTCAGCACTTTCAGGAGCTGAACGAATGGCTGGTTTAACAGTATCTTCGGCTTACGTCACTATAAATGGTAAACAAATAATTTCAAATAATAATAAAGGAGTCGTTGCAATATCCGATAGTGAAATTACAGATGAAGATGTATTTAGAGCTTTAGAACAAGCAAGAACCGTAGCTATCCCAGCAACAAGAGAAATAATCCATTTAATCCCAAGAGAATTTGTAGTCGATCAACAAAGTGGAATTAAGGTTCCAATAGGTATGACTGGCTCAAGGCTTGAAGTTGATTCTCACATTATTTCCGCCCCAGTAACTTCAAAACATAATTTAGAAAAATGTATTCAGAGTATTGGTTTGAGAATTGATGGCATTGTTTTTAGTGGATGGTCAGCTGCTCAATCTATATTAACCCCTACAGAAAAAGAACTAGGAGTTTTATTACTAGATATTGGAGGTGGAACTGTTTCCATTACAACTTTTGTTGAAGATGCAGTCACGTACAGCACTGCAATTCCTTACGGAGGAACTAACATTACAAGAGATTTGGCTGCAGGTTTAAGGTTGCAATTAGATGATGCCGAGAAAGTTAAGATTCATGCTGAGGAATTATTTAAAAATGCAGATTTAAATGCTAAAAAAGTTGATAGAAAAAATGTTCTAGATAAGCCAATTGAAGAGGAGGAAAAAACTGAAGGTAGAGATAAGCCTGCAAAAAAGTCAGATATCTTAGATGTTACTGCTTTAGGGATTGAGGGAGTTAAAACAATTTCCAGAAGACAATTTAATGAGATTGTTGAGGCTAGAATTACAGAAATGTTCGAATTAGTTGTAGATAATATTGAAGCTGCTGGCTATGAATATCAATTACCTGCAGGGGTTGTGTTAACTGGAGGTACTGCGTTGGTGCCAGGCATTACTGCTATCGCTAAGAAAGTATTTAAAGTGCCTGCAAGGATAGGTTTTCCACGAGGTTTGGATGGTCTTACTGATGGGGTATCTTCTCCTTCATTTGCTTCATCTCAGGGTTTAGTTTTATATGCCCTGCATGATGAAATTTATCGAGGTGACAATAGATTTACTGTCTCTTCTAACTCTAAGCAAGGCCCAGGTATTGTGAATAAGGTAACAAAATTCTTTAAAGGTCTTATGCCTTAAATAAAATCTGTTTATACAAAATTCTTCAATGGTCTTATGCCTTAAATAAAATCGATTAATCTTGGTTAGACCGAAGATATCGAAACACCTAGAATAATCCCCACCG
>Ga0105048_10012124_pt1 | contig 13549 bp, 7 predicted proteins | sample MAT05_FD_78382 | JGI IMG/M metagenome (GOLD analysis project Ga0105048, IMG submission 78382) | Freshwater microbial communities from Lake Fryxell liftoff mats and glacier meltwater in Antarctica - MAT-05 | ecosystem: Environmental > Aquatic > Freshwater > Ice > Liftoff microbial mat | place...
CAAAAAAAGACTTGGGGCGAAGCGTTTGAACGGTTGAAGATACACGGGGCATGAGTCTTACTTGGACCCGGGCGGTTCGGGATAGAGCCAGACTCCGATACGGTACGGCCATGGGCTCGTCCATGGATTCGGCCACGGGATGGTCGCCGACAAAATGCTCACCATCACCAGCATAACTACCCACTTGCGGGCCCATGGTCTATCGGCGGCTGCGGTCAAGACTGGAACGCTCAGCCAAAGCCAAGCGGGGGTCAGCCAAAAAACCCATCGGAAGCCGCTGCAAACTCCCGCGTAATTGCGATCCTCAATGTCTCGAGAAGCATAGAAAACAAGACACGCCACGCTAACGGCGCACAACACGACAGCCAGACCGGCTTCCGACGTGAGAAACCCCTTGAGGTCATGTGTGCGGTTTTTTGGATTGCGTACCCAATACGCGACTCCAATGACGCTCAGGATCCAGAACGGTGTGATCGAGAAAATGCCGTGGTGGCCGATCGTGAAATTCAGCAAGTACCACCAGCGGTTGGGCTCTCCGCGATCCACCCCTTTCTTGTTCCCAGGCAGCCAATAGGATTTGGGGAAGTCATACCAGTCGTCCCAATGATGGATCGACCATTGTTCTCCGTTTCCCACGACCGCTACCCTTTGCCCAACCGACTCGTCAATCAGTTGCAATACGCCAGTCAATCGGGCTGGAATGATCACTGCTTTGTCAGTCAGAGCATAGCGCTCTTTGTCTTTATTGACAAGCTCGATAAGGGCGGACACGTTGGGCGATTCTTCTGCTCCATTCTTAGGGATAGTTCCAATCTCGGCACCTACTCCGCGATGGGAGTACGGGGGTCTCCAATCCTGATGCGCCCAAATATTCGTCCCCAAAAAGGCGATGGCGATGGTGGCGGTGCCGAGACCATATCCGACGAAGAACTTGCGCCAATCGACTGCCAGCAGAATCACCCCCGCCGCCGCAGCCCATGCCAATGCTGGTAATTCGCAAGCGACAGTTAAGCCAGCTGACAGTCCGCAGGCGATCCACAACCACCAGGGACAGTCTCGCTTAGCTTGGAATGCGGTCGTGATTTGCCACACAAAGGCAAGACTCATGGTAAAGCAAAGGGCACCGTGCAAATGGTTATTCAGCGTCACAGCAAACGTGGATAAAAACGTTCCCCACAATGCCATATTTAATAACATGAAACGGGACCACTCCGAGGCTACGTTTTGTTCGAGCCAACGATGAAACCAAATCCACCATATCGCTAGCGGGATCACGTTGACCAGAATCAACATCGTGCGGCCGATCAAAAACGGCTCTTCGGTCAACTTCTTACCGAAAAGATATGTGACCGGTTTGCAACAAAGCGCCAGCATGGCCGTTAGCAGTGGCGGTTTGCTCGAATAGAAATGTTCTTTGCCGTCTGCTCCCTGATGTCGAACGATGTCTATGCTGCTCCATATCTTGGACTTGCCGCGGCTATCCAGAAGGTCAACGATGCGATCTATCTCCCACTTGCCATCTTCGGTAAGGGCTGCGATGGCGCACCAGCGGGAGCGATCGTTGGCACTCAAAAAGGGGAGCTCGCCGTGCACTGCCGATATTCCTAGCACTCGAGCTAACTGCATCGTGAATGCAATACCTATCAACAGCCAGGCCGCATCGCGGTATCGCCAGGGATTGCGGTCGTTCTCCATGGTCCCTCGATCGCTCATGACGCAGGCTTTTCCGGATGGGGTTGGGTCGTTTCTGCGATGGAATAGGGAACGGACCTGCCACCTGAATTTGCGACGACCAACTCTGCCAGCAGTCCAACTCCAATCATTTGCAAGCCGACCAGAAAAAGGACCATCGACAAGTAAAAGAGGGCTCTTTCATGGAGGTGCAAAGGCTCCACGCCAGCGAGGATTCGCGTCAAACACCAGAGGCACATCAACCCCAAAAGCAATAGCCCGCCGACAGTACAACATGCGATCCCAATCCCGCCTAGAAGATGCTGAGGTCGGTAGCGAAAACGCGTTAAGAAAACAACTGTGAATAGATCCAAGAATCCTTTCAGGATTCGGGAAACCCCGTACTTAGAAACTCCATGAACGCGAGGATGATGCTGGACAGCAAGTTCGGAGACTTGGAACCCGCGAGCTGCTGCCAGAACCGGAATGAAGCGATGCATCTCGCCATAGAGGGCCACTTCGCGAAGCACTGCGCTGCGATACGCCTTGAGCCCGCAATTGAAATCGTGAAGTTTCAAGCCGCTGAAGTATCGAAGGATGCCATTGAACACCAGCGAGGGCCAGCGTTTATGCCACGGGTCGTAACGCGTTTGTTTCCAACCGCTAACGACATCGAAACCTTCGTGGAGCCTGCCGATCAAACGCGCTAGCTCCTTGGGGTCATCCTGGAGATCGGCGTCCATGGTGACCACATACTCACCTCGAGCAACAGAAAATCCGTGCGCCAGGGCCGCGGCTTTTCCAAAATTGCGCCGAAAGCGAATTCCTTTCACCGAACGGCTGTCTCGACAAATCTCCTCAATCGTCTTCCACGATTCATCCTTGGAGCCGTCATCGATCAGCAAGACCTCAAAGTCACCCAGCTGGTCGTTCGTGACCGACGCCTGAATTCGATCGACAAGCTCACGCAACGATTCTTGTTCGTTGAAAAGGGGAACGACAATGGAAATCATTGATTGAACGGCAACAGCAAGCGGATGAAGGGAGCTAGTTCCAAAAGCGCTAGAGCCAATGCAGAAAGCGTGGATAACGGCCTACGCAACAGAGTATAGTCGAAGATTTTCATGGCCGATACCATCGCTAAGCCGACCTTCCGCGGCCCCCGGCTTCCTATCCGAACTCCACACCAGTTTCTTTCCTCAATCGGTTCAAATTGCACTCTGCTTTTAAAGGTTTCAGGCTTATCCTAGGGACTTACCAAAGCTGAGAAACGAATGATTAGTTCTGCTTCTTTACAGGTTCGCCTCAGCCGTTACTCTTCAACACCAGACAATCGTCGATGCCGCAAACTTGGTCTCCCACCTCCTGGAAATCGTATCCCGCTTCTCAACAGCCGGTCTATCCGGACAAAAGCAAGCTGGACAAAGTGCTCCGCCAAATCCATGTTATGCCTCCGCTGGTCACCAGTTGGGAAGTAGACCATCTACAACATGGAATCGCCGATGCTCAACGGGGTGAAGCTTGGTTTTTGCAGGGGGGAGATTGCGCTGAGACCTTTGATCAATGCAAAACGGAACCGATCGCCAGCAAACTCAAGCTTCTACTTCAAATGAGTTTGGCTATTGTTTTTGGATCTCGAAAACGCATTCTGCGAGTCGGTCGCATGGCAGGTCAGTACGCCAAGCCTCGCTCGAGCGACACCGAAACGCAAAACGGCATGACTCTCCCCTGCTACCGTGGCGATCTCGTAAATCAATTTGAGTTCACGGAGGAGGCGCGTCGAGCCAATCCCGATTTGCTGCTGAGGGGCTACGAACGGTCGGGTTTGACACTCAACTTCGTCCGCGCGCTCAGCGAAGGGGGCTTTGCAGATCTACATCATCCCGAGAATTGGAATCTACTGTTTGTGGATTCGGCCCAGGGGGAGGTTGCCAGCCGCTATCGCGAGTTGGTTCGTTCACTCGGGGATGCAATTCGCTTTATGGAAACGATTTTGCGCGAGCCGACGACAGATTTAAAGCGGGTTGATTTCTTTACCTCGCACGAGGCCTTGCATCTCGACTACGAAACCGCACTTACCCGAGAAAGCGTACGTGGGATTGGGTATTACAATCTCGGTACCCACCTGCCCTGGATAGGAGAAAGAACGCGAGCCCTGGAGGGTGCGCACGTCGAATATTTTCGAGGGCTGCGCAATCCGGTCGCAGTCAAAGTCGGGCCGTCAATGCAAGCCGACGAGTTGGTCGAGCTAACACGGCGATTGAACCCGGACAACAAACCAGGTCGATTGACCCTCATCCATCGTATGGGGCGGGGCAAGGTCGAATCGGCGTTGCCAGCCATGATCGAAGCCGTCCGTCGCGAGGAACGCCGGGTGCTCTGGGTATGCGATCCTATGCATGGCAACACCGTCTCCACACAGCATGGGCGAAAGACCCGTCGCTTTGACGATATCGTCGACGAATTGCGACTGTCTTTTGCGATTCATCGAGCTTGCGGATCCATGCTTGGCGGCGCTCATTTAGAGCTCACCGGCGAAAACGTCACCGAATGTATCGGCGGCTCTCGAGGATTGACCGAGTCGGATCTTGAATCCGCATACCAAACCCAATTGGACCCCCGACTCAATTACGAGCAAGCGCTTGAAATCGCTTTTGAAATCTCGAATCAGCTATCGTCGCACAGGCTGTAGGTATTGGTGCAATGATCGTCCTTTTGCGCGTCGTCCTTTTGCGCGTCGTCCTTTTGCACACTGGTTCTAGCACGTCTGAGCGCGGCCACAATGGTCTTTTCAAGAAGCCGGACGCCGTCATGATAAGCTGGCATTTCTTTGGAGCGAGGTCGTCCGATATCTACGGCGATCGGCTCACCCAAAGTAGCGCCTTTCCCAGTTCCGGGCAAAAGGGGGATTACGCGGTCTGCCATCAATATGGCTTCGTCAACGCTGTCCGTGGTCAAAACTAACGACCGGCGGTCGCTCACAAAGATGTTTGCAATCTCCGTCCTCAGATTCACCCGAGTGAGCGAATCAAGTCCTGCAAAAGGCTCATCCATGAGCAATATCTCTGGCTGCGTCGCGATAGTTTTCGCAATCGAAGCGCGTTGTCTGATCCCTGCCGAGAGTTCGCTGGGGCGTTTGTTGGCTGCCTGCCCAAGTTTGAACAGGGAGATGTATTTTCTCGTATGGCCATACAACTCCGCTTGGCCCAGGTTGGGTGTAACTTGCTGAATTGCAAACTGCAAATTCTCAAAAACGCTTAACCATGGGACGAGCGTGTCCTTTTTGGATACGACACCTCGATCGGGTCCGGGGTGTCGAATCGATTTCCCCTTCATCAAAACTTGACCGGAATCGGGAGTTTTCAATCCAGCCAGCATCGAAATCAGGGTCGTTTTGCCTGTCCCTGAAAAACCTATAATCGCGACGCACTCTCCTTCCGCGATCGACAAATTCACGTCCAGCAGAATCTCCGTCCGCGAACCTCCTTTTCCGAATCCCTTGGAGACGTTGCGCAGCTCAAGCAGCGTCATCGGATTCCTCCACTATATTTCAAGAAACGGTGTTACGGGAAACGGTATTTCGAGTGACGATATTTCGAGTGACGATATTTCGAGTGACGATATTTCGAGTGACGGTATTTCGGATAAGGATTCAGAGAGAAATACCCCGGCCAGCTGCAATGAGGCGGACACTACAGACTGGCCGAAGGGTACCTCTGCAATCGGCGCACCGATGCAAATCCATTTGGCTTCGAGAGATTTTTCTTTGCACAACTTTCAAGCAAGACGACCTACAAATAGAAAGTAAGCAATGCCCGTGCCAAACGGCTTAGAACCACCCCTGACCGACGGCCGGACTTTACTTTCTCCTCTGGATTCACAGACTTTTAACACCTTTGGGGGCAACGACTATGCTTAAATTTCCTCTTGCAAAAGGAAAACAAGCCTTCGCTGCCTTGGTCGACCCGTCCGGTGCGCGAGGTTTGGGCAGGTGAAGCCGGTATTCCCGCTTTTAGTGACGAGCCTGAAACTAATCGGCCTCGAGAGCTAACCTTAAGCAAAACTGCTTCTTGACGGATTCTATTCGCTACGCTATTCTTCCAATCGGCAATGTTAATAGAGGAGACCTTAAATTAACAAAAATAATAAACGAGCCGCCAGTTCTCACGGAGCTGTCCATATACGCTCATTGAAGGTTTTCTACGACGTTGTTCGGAGGCGAAGCTTTTCGCAGGCTGCGAGCGACCACGGTATGACCCAGAGTGCAGCCAGCCAAAGCGTGCAGCATTTGGAGGACTTTTTATCGGTCCAGCTGATTGATCGCTCCAAACGACCGTTTGTACTAACGGCAGAGGGTCAGAAGTTTCATGATGGTTTGGCGGGGGTGTTGCGCCAATTTGACACGTTGGTGGACGAGGTTCGGTTGGGGGGAAGTCCGTCTAGCGAAGAGGTCACGGGTCACGTTCTGATCGCCTCGATCTATTCCATGGGACTCAGTTACATCCCAGTTCTGGAGGAAAAGTTCCAAAGGCATTACCCGGCTGCGAGTGTTGCGTATCAATTGGCTCATCCTCATGACGTCTACAGGATGGTCGAGCAAGGAACGGTCGATTTTGGGATGGTCAGTTATCCGGACCAGACTCATTCGATGCTACTGACTACGCTTTGGCGACATGAGCCGATGATTCTAGTAGCTTCGCCGCGTCATCGTTTAGCAACGATCGGACGGATTTCACCCGAGGCATTGTCGCAAGTCGGACTTGTTGCCTTCGCTAGCAATCTGCGAATCCGTCAGGAGATTGACAAAGAGCTTCGCAACCTCGGAGTAACCATGCGAGTTGTGGTGGAATTGGACAACATCGATTCCGTCAAGCATGCGGCCATTGTGAACAGTGGTGTTGCCTTTCTGCCGATGCTGACGGTTCAGAGCGAGTTGGCATCAGGCTCGCTCAAGATGATTGAATGCGATCGGTTGGATTTAACTCGACCGCTCGGAATCATTCAACGACGCGACGTAACGTTGAGTCGAGCTGCTCGAAGTTTCCTCGATCTCATCATGAAGAATCGTGTATGGGATCAAGAAAGCGTGAGGCCATCCGAGGATTCGCAACCTTTGGAGGATTTGTCAAAGAATGAAAAATTGTCTCCAAAGCCATCCTTGGCCACTTAAAACTCTGCTCGGCCCGAATGTCCATTTCGGCACCCAATGTCGAACCCGATCAGGACCGGTTGCTGGCTCGTCCTTCTGAACCAACGAGAAAACGTAAAGCAAGAATTAGAGAGATAGGAATAGAACAGCATGAATGCACCATTCGGTTTCCCAGAAAAGCAGGGGCTCTACGATCCGGATCTGGAAAAGGATTCATGCGGTGTGGGATTTGTCGCCAACGTAAAAGGCAGGGCAAGCCATCAAATCGTGATGGATGCAAGAACGATTCTAGTGAACATGGACCATCGCGGCGCTTGTGGCTGTGAGACCAATACGGGGGACGGCGCGGGCATACTCGTCGGAATGCCGGACAAATTTCTGCGGCGTGTTGCTTTGAGCGAGCTCGGTGTCGATCTGCCCAAGGCGGGGCTCTATTCGGTGGGCAACATCTTCTTGCCGAAGGATGCTGCGGAGCGTGATCATTGCAAGAAGACTTTGAATCGTCTGATCATCTCTGAGGGCCAGAAGTTGCTCGGTTGGCGGGCTGTACCACAAGCGACGGACGTAGCCGACATCGGTCCATCCTCGCGTGCAGCGGAGCCGGTCATAGAACAAGTCTTCATTGCGGCCAAGGAAGGACTCAACAACCAAGAGTTCGAACGGCAACTCTATTTGATCCGAAAGCAAGCCAGTCATGTTTTGCGAACCGATAAGAGTTTGAAGCAAGCTACATTGTTTTACGTTTGTAGCTTGTCGACCAAAACCTTGATCTATAAAGGCATGCTCACGCCCGCGCAAGTGGTCCCTTATTACACCGATCTGAGCGATCCGGATTTCGAGACCCATTTGGCTATGGTTCATTCCCGTTTTTCCACCAATACATTTCCAAGCTGGGACCGCGCCCAGCCCCTTCGGTTCATGAGTCACAACGGGGAAATCAACACGGTTCGGGGCAACATCAATTGGATGAAAGCTAGGCAGGGGATGGCTGAGAGTTCGGTTTTCGGCGACGACCTAAAGAAGCTCTTCCCTGTAGTCGAACCTCTCTGTAGCGATTCCGGTACCTTTGACAACGTCCTCGAGTTCTTGCTTATGAATGGCCGCACCCTGCAAGAAGCGGTCATGATGATGGTTCCAGAAGCTTGGCAAAAGCATGAGACCATGTCCTCTGGCAAACGCGCGTTTTACGAGTTCTTTAGTTGCATGATGGAGCCTTGGGATGGGCCTGCTTCCATTGTATTCACCGACGGTCATTACATCGGTGCGACCCTGGACAGAAATGGGCTCCGTCCTAGCCGCTACTACCTTACCACCGATGACCGGGTCATCATGGCCAGTGAAGTAGGGGTCCTCCCCGTCGACCCCGCGATTGTGAAATCCAAAGGTCGCTTGCAGCCAGGTCGAATGTTCTTGATCGATTTCCAAGAGGGGCGGCTTATCCCTGATGAAGAGTTGAAGGAAACGTTCGCTGCCATTCGTCCTTATCGAGAATGGTTGAGCGCCGAACGCATCACGCTCGACCAATTATCGACCGATCAGGAGTCGCATGGTTTTTATCCAGAGACATTGCTGCCTCGCATGCAAGCATTTGGATACACGCTCGAAACCATGAACTTTATGTTGTTGCCGATGATCCAAACTCAGGTCGATCCCATCGGATCGATGGGCAACGACTCGGCGCTCGCTTGCCTGAGCGATCAACCGCGCCTCATCTACGACTACTTCAAGCAACTTTTCGCGCAAGTCACCAATCCAGCGATCGATTCGATCCGCGAAGATGTCATCATGTCGTTGGAGTGCTACGTGGGGCCAGAGCAAAACCTTCTGGATGCAACTCCTGCCCATTGCCATCGACTAATGATTCCTCATCCTATTCTTACCAACGAGGAATTGGCTGCGATCCAGCATATGACCGTTCGCAATTGGAAGACCAAGACGATCGACATGACCTTTGATCGCGTACTTGGCAAGTCGGGAATCCCGACGACCTTGGACAGGATTTGTGTCGAGGCCGAGCAGGCAATCGACGATGGTTTTTCGATGATCGTCCTGTCAGACCGTGCTGTTAGCCAAGACCGCGTTGCCATAAGCAGTTTGCTCGCGTGTGGTGCCGTGCATCATCACTTGATCCGCGCTGCCAAACGAACGCAAATTGGAATTGTTCTGGAGACTGGCGAGGCCCGCGAAGTCCATCATCACTGTTTACTCGTCGGGTACGGTGCAGATGCGATCAACCCGTACTTGGCCTTTGAATCCTTGTGGCAAGCTAGCCGAGATGGTCTGCTGGAGGGGATGGATGACACCAAGATCGTTGCCGGATATCGCAAGGCGGTAGCCAAAGGAATGATGAAAGTCATGGCCAAGATGGGTATTAGCACGCTGGCCAGTTACAAAGGTGCGCAGATTTTTGAAGCCCTCGGTTTGAAAGACGAAGTCATCGCTCGATGTTTCACCGGCACCAACAGCCGCATCCAGGGTTGCAGTTTCGACATCCTGGCCGAGGAGACGCTGCGTCGACATGCGTTGGGTTATCCAATTCACAAACCTACCGAACTACCGATGCTGGCCAACCTGGGCGAATTCCATTGGAGAGCCGAGGGGGAGCGTCACGGTTGGGATCCGTTAGCGATCGCAGACATCCAAGTTGCGGCCAGAAATGGTGACAAGAATGCGTATCGTCGGTTCGCCGATCACATCAACAAGGATGCGAAGATGCGATACGCGCTTCGCGGATTGCTCGAGTTCAAGAACGGAATCGCTGGTCCTGCGATTCCATTGGATCAAGTACAACCGGCCTCGGAAATCGTGAAACGCTTTTGCACCGGTGCGATGAGTTTAGGCTCCATCAGTGCCGAGGCCCATGAGACGGTGGCCATCGCCATGAATCGTCTCGGAGGCAAGAGCAACACCGGGGAAGGGGGCGAAGATCCGGTTCGGTTCAAGCCGATGCCCAACGGCGACAGCAAACGCTCTGCAATCAAACAGGTAGCATCGGGCCGATTCGGCGTCACCATCGAGTATTTGGCCAATGCCGATGAGCTCCAAATCAAAATCTCGCAAGGAGCGAAACCGGGCGAGGGAGGAGAATTGCCAGGTAAGAAAGTCGACAAATACATTGCCAAAATCCGCTATAGCACGCCGGGTGTTGGGCTCATTAGCCCACCGCCGCACCACGATATCTATTCGATTGAGGATCTCGCCCAACTGATTCACGATTTGAAGAATAGCAATCCCAGCGCGCGGGTCAGCGTCAAGCTGGTGAGTGAGGTCGGGGTGGGTGTCGTGGCCTCGGGGGTGGCGAAAGCTCACGCGGACCACATTCTGATCAGCGGCGACACGGGCGGAACGGGTGCTTCGCCCCTGACCAGCATCAAGCATGCTGGACTGCCTTGGGAATTGGGGATCGCCGAGACGCATCAGACTCTGGTTCTCAACAATCTTCGCAGTCGAGTCACTCTGCAAACCGATGGTGGCTTGAAGACCGGTCGCGACGTAGTGATTGCCGCGTTGCTCGGAGCCGAGGAGTTTGGTTTCGCCACTGCGCCTCTGATCACTCTCGGTTGCATCATGATGCGCAAGTGCCATTTGAACACTTGCCCAGTCGGTATCGCCACACAAGATCCCGAATTGCGAGCCAAATTTGCGGGCAAGCCCGAACATGTGGTCAACTACTTGTTCATGGTGGCCGAAGACGCTCGTCAAATTATGTCTGAACTCGGTTTCAAGTCGATCGATGATATGGTGGGACGCACGGATTGTTTGCAAGTCGATTCTGCTATCTCGCACTGGAAGTCGGATGGATTGGATTTGTCTCCCATTCTCAAGCCAGCCAAAAAATTGAGCCCAGACGTTCAGGTGCGACGCACTCAGGCGCAAGACCACGGATTGGAACTCTCGCTCGATATGACTGAAATCCTGCCACGATGCATGAGCACCTTGGAATCTGGTAAGCCGATCAAGTTCGAATTGCCCATCATCAATACCAATCGAACCGTCGGTACAATTTTGAGCCACGAGATTGCGAAACGCTACGGTCAGAAGGGGCTGCCGACCGATACGATTCATATTAAGCTTCGCGGTTCTGCAGGACAGAGTTTGGGAGCGTTCCTGGCGCATGGTATCTCTCTCGAGTTGGAGGGGGACGCGAACGACTACGTCGGAAAGGGGCTCTCGGGAGGACGCATCGTTGTCTATCCAGACCGTCGCTCCACGTTTCGGCCCGAAGATAACATCATCGTAGGAAACGTATGCTTGTACGGAGCGACAACCGGGGAACTGTTCATCCGAGGCCGAGCCGCAGAGCGATTTGCGGTTCGCAACTCAGGATGTTCTGCGGTGATCGAGGGGATTGGCGACCATGGTTGTGAATACATGACAGGTGGATGCGTAGTAATCCTGGGCGAGACCGGCCGCAATTTTGCAGCAGGGATGAGCGGTGGCGTCGCGTACGCGTTGGCCGATGTCGATTCTTTCCGGATCCTATGCAACCTCGGCACTGTCGAATTAGAGAAAGTGGTTGAAACCGAAGACATCGAGGAGCTCTACACCCTCATCTCCAAACATGCCGACTTCACGCAGTCAACGGTAGCCAAAGAGCTCCTCAGCGATTGGCCGAACAACGTCAATCGATTCGTCAAAGTCATGCCAACGGACTACAAGCGGGTCCTGACGGAACTGAAGCAGGAACGAAGACTTCAGTTGGCCAACGCGTAGCTCAGCAAACAATTCAACCCGATAGCGATTTAGAAAAACGGCACGAACATGGGTAAACCAACCGGTTTCAAAGAGTACGAACGCAAGAAAGTGGAATGGCGTTTGCCAATCGTTCGCTTGAGCGATTACAACGAGATATACACGGAACCCAAGGAAGAGCAGCTGCGAACCCAAGGCGCGCGTTGCATGGATTGCGGTGTTCCCTTTTGTCAATCGGGAACGGGTTGCCCTATCGACAACTTGATCCCCGAATGGAACGATTTGGTGTATCACGGGCGTTGGCGTGAGGCGGTCGATCGACTTCACAAAACCAACAACTTTCCCGAGTTCACTGGCCGCGTTTGCCCAGCTCCATGCGAAGGAGCATGTGTCCTTGGTATCACCAATCCGCCGGTGACAATCAAGAACATTGAAAACGCCATCATCGATCGAGCGTTCCAAGAAGGCTGGGTGAAGGCTAATCCACCTAAGGACCGCACGGGCAAGAGCATTGCGATCATCGGCAGCGGTCCAGCCGGTCTAGCAGCCGCCGACCAACTCAACAAGGTTGGGCACACCGTCACGGTTTATGAACGAGCCGATCGCATCGGTGGTTTGCTAACCTATGGCATTCCCAACATGAAGCTCGACAAGGGGGTCGTTCAACGCCGCTTGGATCTGATGGCCGCCGAAGGGGTCCAGTTTGTGACTGGGGCGAACGTAGGCGGAAACATCGATCCCAAGCAGCTGATGGCAGAAAATCATGCTGTGTTGCTATCGACGGGAGCTACGAAGCCTCGCGACTTGCCGATTCCAGGTAGGCAGCTCAAGGGTGTTCATTTTGCGATGGAGTTCTTGACCACAAACACCGCCAGCCTGCTCGATAGTAAACATGCGGATGGCAAGTTCATTTCTGCCGCCGGCAAACGCGTGGTGGTAGTGGGCGGAGGGGACACCGGGTGCGACTGCATAGGAACCAGTTTGCGGCACGGTTGCACGCAGTTGGTGAACTTCGAACTGATGGACAAGCCACCCGAGGATCGCGCTGCTGATAATCCATGGCCTCAATGGCCGCGTACTTTCCGGATCGACTACGGTCACGAAGAGGCCTCCGAAAAATTCGGCAACGATCCCCGCGAATTTAACATTCTAAGCAAGGAGTTTATCGACGACGGCCTGGGCAATGTCACTGGCATCAAAACGGTGCGAGTCTGCTGGGTCAAAAAAGAGGGTCGCATGATGATGGAGGAAGTCGCGGGTAGCGAAGAGATTATCGGTGCAGACCTAGTTTTGCTCGCCATGGGTTTTCTTGGTCCGGAGAGTACGGTGGCCGGGGTGTTGGGCATCGAACTCGATCCCCGAAGCAATTATAAAGCTGAGCATGGCAAGTTTGAGACCAACGTGCCGGGTGTTTATGCTGCGGGGGATTGTCGACGTGGTCAATCGCTCGTCGTTTGGGCGATCAACGAAGGCCGAGGGGCAGCGCGGGCCATTGACTTGTACCTGCAAGGCAGCAGCACCCTCCCGGCTCCCGGTGTGACGATGGGTTCTGCTCTACTCGCTGCGGGAAGTTAGCGGGCCCCCGCACAAGACTACTCGATTGAAGATTTTTGCTTTGTAATACTTTGAGATTTTGAGCCTGAGGCGCTAGCCGATCCGCGCCGCAAGAAATCGGCTAGCGCCTCAGGCTCAAAAAGAAAGCATTTCCTAGGGCAAAACGCTAGGACGCCATCAAAAATGGTGGCGTTCATCGAGTAGTGTCTCTTTAAGTCTTAATTTTTGGGTACGTCCTTAGTTGTACGACGCTCCGCGTCTTAGGAATCACGACGCGGAGCATCGTGCAACTGAGATTGCCAATCCAAATTTTTAGGTTGGGCAATGCACTAATGCTTTAGGGTCGGGGCCGATAAGCGGAATTGGTGTTACAATCAGGTTCTTGGCACCATCCACGCCTATCGCACTTCGGAGAACCCAGATGAAGCGCATTCTGCTATTGTTTTTCGCATTCCTGCTTCCGCAGCTTGCCGGGTTGCATGC
>Ga0105048_10012125_pt1 | contig 13547 bp, 14 predicted proteins | sample MAT05_FD_78382 | JGI IMG/M metagenome (GOLD analysis project Ga0105048, IMG submission 78382) | Freshwater microbial communities from Lake Fryxell liftoff mats and glacier meltwater in Antarctica - MAT-05 | ecosystem: Environmental > Aquatic > Freshwater > Ice > Liftoff microbial mat | place...
CGCGCGTCGTCGCGACCGCGCAGTGTGGTGCGGTGTTCGGCAAGCTTGCTCTCGAGCGGAAGGTCCGCCGCAGCCTCGGCCAGCGCATGCAAAAACGAGGCGGGTTCGCGCACCACGGCCAGCTCGGGCCGGCGGTTCATGCGTGCGTCGTGCTCGCTGAGATTGACCGCCACCAGCTTGGCCTTGCGCGAGATCTGCCGCCCGTAGCCCAGCCGGAAGTCGCACGGCACGCCGACCAGCACCACCAAGTCTGCCTCCTTGAGGGCCTCTCCGCGGCTGTGGCGAAACCAGAGCGGATGTTTGCGGCCCAGCAAACCACGCGCCATGCCCGACAGATAGACGGGCACCGACAGGCGCTCCAGGCTCTCGATGGTGTTGGTAATCTGGTCGACCCGCAGCACCGCCTGCGAGCCCAGCACGAACACGGGACGCGCTGCGCGCTTGAGCATGCCCAGCGCCTTGTCCACCTCGCCGCGCTCGGCGGGGTTGGGCTCGGGCGCGATGCGCTCCTGCGGACGATGGCGTGCGCTGCCCGCGAAAACGCGCGCCAGGTGCAGCCGCAGGTACCCCTGCAACGCCAGGTCGGGCACGCTCTTGATGTCGGCAGCCGCCTTGGCGCCGTACATCTCGCGCACCGTGGGCTCGTCGTAGAGCAGGTCGACCGGAACCTCCACGAATACCGGGCCTGGCACTCCCTCCTGCGCCACCTGGAAGGCCTTTTCGAGCGTGGGGACAAGGTCGCGGATGCGGCTCACCGAGACGGCCCACTTGACGTGTGGGGTGAACAGCGCCAGCTGGTCGATGTCCTGCAGTGCGCCGCGCCCGCGCAGCACCGTGGCAGTGGCACCGCCCAGCAAGAGGACGGGGCTCTGCGCCAGCTGCGCGTTTTTGATCGCGGTCACCGTGTTGGTGACACCTGGCCCGGCCGTGACGGCTGCCACGCCAACCGTACCCGTCAGGCGTGCGGTGGCATCGGCGGCGAACACCGCGTTCTTCTCGTCGCGCACGTCGACCACGCGAATGCCCACGCGTTTGCTGCTGACCAGGATGGGCGAGATGTGGCCGCCACACAGCGTAAACAGTGTGCGCACCCCCTGGCGATACAGCACATCCGCAATCCGATCTCCACCGTTCATGCTCGCTCCCCTGCTCTTGCTTCGAGCACGTGCGTCTTCGGGACGAAGCACACGAACGTGCCGACGAATACCTGCGTCGCGTGGCGTGTCACCGAAACCTCGACGAAGTGCTTCTTGCCCTCGGTGCGAAGCAGGCTGGCCGTGGCCAGCAGCGTCTCGCCCACGACCACGGGCGCCAGCAGCCGCACTTCGGCGCTGCCAAGCACCACGTTGGGCTCGTTGATCGCCAGCATGGCCGCGTAGTCGGCCAGCCCGAACACGAAGCCTCCGTGGACCAGGCCATTCGCGTCGGCGGCCATCTCGGGCAGCGTGACCAGCTGCACCTGTGCGCGTCCAGCCGAAAGCTCGAGCGACCGCCCGCACAGTGCTGCACTGAGGGCCTGATGGGTGTTTTGCTGCATGGCTGCGGAGTCTACCGGCGCCCGCTGCCAGTTGCTCGCACAAAACCGCCGCCGCGAGCGGCCACGACCCACCACTGCAGGGCCTTTCTCACCCGCGAAAAAGCGGGCCGTGCGCGCCTACTTCTGCTCGGACGCGTGCGCCAGCGCGCTGTCGATCAGCGCCACGACGTGCTCGTCGGCCAGCGTGTAGTAGACGTGCTTGCCGGCGCGCCGCCGCCGCAGCAGATGCTCGCTGCGCAGCGTGCGAAGCCGCTGCGAGATGGTGCTGAGCCCCTCGCCAGTGGCCTCGGCCAGCTCGGTCACGCAGTACTCACCCGAGGCGAGCCGCGCCAGCAATGACAGGCGCGCCGAGTCGCCCAGTGCGCGGAACAGCGCCGCGGCGCGTTCGATGACCAGCGGCGAGGCTTGCACGCCGGGGACCTGTCGTTCGTGGACATCGTGCGCACAGTCGGACAGCGGGTCGCGCCGCTTGCGATCTCCGCCGGCCTCGTCGGGCTCGTGCGCTTGCGCGCTCACTCAGACCCTTGGCGGAAGAGGCTGCTGCAACCGCTGCACTTCGTTCTTGTGAAACAGGTCGGCGCGCTCGCGCACGCTGCCGGTCCAGGTTGCCAGAGCAGCCTCGTAGCGGGGCAGCCGCGCCTCGGCCAGATCGTGCAGCTGGCTAAGCTCGTCGCGCTCCTCGCCGGTGGCGGTCTCCGCACCGACACGCGCCGCCAGCATGGCCTCCTTCGCGCGTGACACCGCCTCGAGCGGGGCGTCTTTCACGAAGCCGTGGGCCTGGGAGACCATCCGCCGCACCCTGTTCGTCAGCTCGCTCATCTGCTCCTCGTATCGGCTGTGGCTGGCGCGCGACCGCGCACGTCGCCGGGGAGCGGCAAGGATGCCCTGCCCCGGGGTCCGCCGGAAGTGGCAACCGTGCCCCTCCGTTCAGCTCTTGCTGGTGCCCTTCGGTACTCGTGCCGGCGCGGTTGTCAACCCAACTCGGGCGCGCTACAGGTGCGGCGCGCCAGGCCGGGCGTCGCAGCGCGCTGCGGCCTCCAGTCGGAAGCGTGCGAAATCGCGCGCGGGCGTACAAGAGTCGAGATGGCAGACAACGGTGGTTCCTGCTTCCTCCTGAAGGGGTCGGCAGCAAGGGATGCCAGCCGGGTCAGTGCCGGCGGAGCGCCCGTGTGGGCTTGCACGCAGCCACCCTGTCCCCTAGATTTGCGCCCCCTTACGGAGAGTGTCCATGGCTACCAAGGCAAAGATTGCGACGAACGAGAAGCGGAAAGTACTGTCGGCCAAGTTCGCGCAGAAGCGCGCGGCCCTGAAGGCAGTGGTTTCCAGCCCCAAGTCGTCGGACGCCGACCGTCTCGCGGCCGTCAACAAGCTGAACTCGCTGCCCCGCAACTCGGCGCGCACCCGCGTTCGTAACCGCTGCGTCCTGACCGGCCGTCCGCGTGGCACGTACCGCAAGTTTGGCCTGTCGCGCATCGCCATCCGCGAGAAGGGTCTCGCCGGCGAGATCCCCGGTCTCACCAAGTCCAGCTGGTAGCAGCGACTCCTGTCGAGGTGCGCCACATGTGCGCGCGCCACGAACGGGGCTCCATGGCGGCTCACGAGGCGCGCGGCGCGCTCATGCCTGCGTGCCGGCAACCTGCAGAAGCCACGCCGGCCGGTTGCAATAGGTGGTGGGACGCGTGATCGCGTCTGCTACGGCTTCGTGCAGACCGACGTGAGACCCAAGAATGCCAGGTCGAAGCACGTCCAGCCCGCGGGGCACACGCTCGGATCCAGCTTGCAATCCTCGGCGCTGCAGTACGGCTGTTGGCCTGGCTGCTTTGCGCAGTAGTTCGCAGTACACGAACAGTTACTGTCGTCGTTGCAGGAGGCGCCGAAGCCCTTGCTATCGCCTCCCGCCAGCGTGCACGCCGGGGCGCCTGCGTCAGCACCGCCGCCAGCGTCCGAATAGCCGGTGCCCCCATCCACCTGGACGCTCCCTGCATCGACCGCTGCAGGCGGGGTGACCACTGGCGGCACCGCGCTGCCGAACTCGAAGAGGCAGTTCACGAGCGGCACGCCCACATCCAGCAGCGCGACCAGCTGATAGGTCGTTCCCGCCTGCAGCGGCTGCGCGGGCGTCGACTCCGGAAACCACTGGAACGTGCCGGGAGGCGTGGTGCCGAACGGCACACCGCTCTCCACCGGAGCCTCGCTGGCCAGGACGTCCAGCCGCCAGATTGTCCCGGCCGGAAGGTCGAGGTTGGGTGGCACGCCCGGATTCTTGCTGCCTTGCGCCAGCACGTACACGTAGCGCGCGTCGCCCCCTGTCCAGTGCGCCTTACCCTCGGGATCGACGCCCTGCCCCGCCTGGCAGACTGCTGGCGGCTTGACGCTGTTCGCGTAGATGGGCCCGCCAAACGGAGGCACGCTGCGCGCCCACTCCTCCGTGAGTCCTCGGTGCGTCAGCTCGGCGACCAAGAACGCCTTCATGCGCGCCGAGTCGGTGCTGGCGATGCCGGTCTTGTCGCGATCGAAGCCATGGTTCTGCGTGGCAGGGTAGACGCCAAGCACCGACGAGTCCGCGAGGCCTGCGAACAGCGCCAGGCCCGGATCCGAGAGCGTGTCGAGCCAGGTCGGGCCCAGGTTGATGTCCCACTGCGAGGCCTCCACCACGCGCGAATCGTGGCAGCAGATACAGCCGCTACTGGCGACCTGCTCGGTCACCCAGGCGAGTTCGGTCACATAGGCGGGATTCGCGAGCCTCGGATCGTCTGCGCGCGGCTGCTTGGTGGGCGGCGCGGGCCAGTAGGGGCGCTGGCGGCGCACCACGTCGCACGAGGCGTAGGCAGCGTAATACTTGCCAGGCTCGACGTTGGCCGAGATGGCGACCTGCGTACAGACCTTTCCGTCGGGGCGCGATGCGGTGTCGCCTGGTGCAGGCGCCCGGCAGTCCTCGAAGGGCGGAATGAAGATGCCCGGCCTGGCATCGGCTACGCGGCGTACTTGCTGCACGTCTATCCGGTAAGTGAGGCCAGAGCTGCCGGTACCGGCGTCCTGCTCCTCAACTCGTGGCCGCGTGGGCTCGCCCTCGCCTTCGCAGCCACTCCACAACAGCCCAGCGGCCAGCAGGCCCGTCAGCACAACATTAGACAAAGATTGCATCGGTCAAAGTTGGGCCCGCGCAGGGCTGATGTCCACAGCAGCCGCACTCTTATTCGCGAATTGGAAAATCCGGTCAGCGGCCGCAGCGGGGTCAATCGAGAAGCAGTACTCGGAGCACGGACGCTTGTCCTTTCCACTCGGCACGAACACGGGCCAGCCGAGGCCGCGCGAACTCTGCCAGCAGCGCCTTCCGGTTGCGAACGAGTCAGAGCTGCGAGTCTTGGCAGACTGCTGGAGCCAGCCATCCGTTCTGCGCCGAAAGTGACGCTACACTTGCAGCCATGGGCGGCGGACACGGACATGGGAATGCGCACGGTCAGTCGTCCGTCGAGCCCGATCACACCCACGCATCGCACGCCGCCTCGCGCAAGCTGCTGTTCGCGCTCTCGCTGACAGGGCTGTTCTTTTTCGTGGAGGTGGCTGCCGGCTTCTGGACCGGCAGCCTGTCGCTACTCTCCGACGCCGGTCACATGCTGGGCGACAGCGGTGCACTGGTGCTGGCGCTGGTGGCCCAACGCATCGCGCGCCGTCAGCGTACGCGCCAGCACACCTTCGGCTTCCGGCGTGCCGAGGTCCTGGCGGCGCTGATGAACGGCGGACTGCTGCTGGTTACCTGCGTATTGATCGTCAGCGAGGCCCTGTCACGACTGGGCGAAACACACCTGATCCGCGGCATGCCGATGATCGTGGTGGCCGCGCTCGGACTGGTCATCAACCTGATCTCGGCGGCCATCCTGGGGCACGGTGAGTCGAACGCCAATGTGCGCGCAGCCATGCTGCACGTGGTGTCCGATGCACTGGGCTCGGTGGCGGCGATCATCGCGGCTGTGTCCGTGTTGTACTTCGATTTCGCGGCGGCCGATACGATCGCCTCGCTGGCCATCGCGCTGCTGATCGCAGTCTCCGCGCTGCGGCTGCTGAAGGAAACCAGCAGTATGCTGATGGACCGCGTCCCAGCACACGTGGATCTGCGCGAGCTGGAGACGCTGGTGCGCGAGACGCACGGCGTGTCCGACCTTCACGACCTGCACGCCTGGGCCATCTCCGACGGCTTTGATGCCGTGACGGTCCACGTGGTGCTGGACGGCGCAGCCCATGGCACCGACGTGGCTCGTGCCGTGGGCGAGCGCATTCGTACCCGCTACGGCATCGAGCACGTCACCGTGCAGCCCGAGGCGCCCCCGACCTCGGCGCAGCTGCTGCCTGTGACGCGGTTGACCGAGCGCACGCGTCCGCGCCCCTGAGCCAGCTGGTCAGTGCAGCCCGCCAAAACGGCGCCAGGCGGCGGGTCGCTTGTTGACGGTCCAGTCGAGCTGCGCGCTGAGCAGTGTCTCGACACCCAGGGCGGGTAGCTCGGCACCGGGCGCGCCCTCGACCGGATCGACCGTCAGCACCCAGCCGAGCTCGATGTCGTCGTCCAGCCGTGAGGCGAGCCGAAAGCGACGCAGAGTGGACCAGACGGCAATGCAAGACGCAAGCAGCGCCAGCGGCACGGCCACAGAGGTGGGCGGCACCTGAAAGCCCTCGCTGTGCCAGGCGCCCAGCGCGAAAGCCACGAAGCCGAACACCCACCAGAAACCGCCGCTGGGGCGACGCAGCTGCCGCGCATGCTCGGTCAGCTCGACCCCCTCCTGGGTGGTGAGGCGGCGGCGGGCCAGCTGCGCGGTGGCGTCGTAGCGCTCGGCGGCGAACTCGGCCGGCAAGCTCAGCTTCACTGGCTCACGCGGCGCATCTGCCACGCGCTTGATGGAGAGCTTCAGCGAAGGGGGCGCCCACTGCCCCCCGGCGTACAGCAGCTGCCCACTGTGCGGCAGCACCACCAGTTCCTCGCGCATGCTGGCGCCGGCGCTCAGCAGGCCGCGCCGGAACAGCAGCGCCAGGTCGGGATCGAGCGCCAGGCTCTCGAAGTTTGACAGCATGCCGGCAAAGCGCAGCACCTTGCCGCCCGCCAGATCGCGCGCCAGCTTGCGAGCTTCGCCCAGGCTGCGGACGCCTGCGAACAGCATCATGGGCGACGCAAACAGCGTGGCCAGCGAAAGCAGCGGCAGCAGCGTCCCGGACCGAGGGGCCGTCTCGGCGATGTGCACCGACAGCAGCGCGAACAGCGCCAGCAGCGCAAAAGCAGCTACCAGCCGCGCCGTCGCCACCCGCTGGGTGCGACGCTTGAGCCGGGACACGCGCTCTTGCTCCCTGGGCACCATGGCCGGCTCCTCGATGCACGGCAGCGCAGCGCACCAGACGCTCATCTCGTCCTCGCTGAGGTGCTCGGGGAACACCGCCTCGTCGGGCCTACCCGGCAGATTGCCGCCGAACCATGGCTCAGGTCCCAGCTCGACCGGATGCAGCCCCTCGCGCAGGCTGCCGACCTGACCAAGCGCGCGCGCCAGAGCTTGCCACTGGTCCTCCGGGATGCGGGCCACCGAGCTGCGTGCGCGGCGCTCGTCGATGCCTGCCACGTCGGGGCTGAGCGGCTTGAGCACCGGCGGTTCGCCCGCGATCACCATGGCCACGCGCTGCCCGCCCCACGGGGGCCGCGCCATGCGCCAGCGCCGGGGAACGCGACTGATCACCACTGCATCCTGGGCGCCCTGCTCGCTGGACAGTCGCACGAGCGTGGCCAGCAACCCGTCGCTGCCCGGGATCAGCAGCGACGGGTGCAGCATGCCCTCACGAAACAGCTCTCGCAGGCTGGCCTCGAGCGAAGCCTGACGGATGAGCACGAACACGACCGCGCCCCAAAACAGCGGGTGCAGCGTGTAGGCGAGCGAGGCACACCCAACCACCGACAGCGCGAACAGCGCCATTTGCATGGGGAAGGCGCGCGCGTAGGCGAAGCGATCGGGCTCGATCCAAGCCTTGACGGGCCCTTCGTCACGCGACGCGGCGACCATCGGCACAGCCTATCTCAACCGGCGCTATTCGAAGGAACAGATGTACTCGGCGATGCCCGATTCGACCGAGATATCGAAGCCCGAGTTGCCTGGCACACGGAAGGCCGTGTCTGCAGCGTAGGGCGTGAAGTCCATCTGGCCATCGATGCGCACGCGGCAGGTGCCAGCGACGATCTGCATCAGCTCGGGCTGGCCGGTGCCGAAGTGGAACGAGCCCGGATAGATCAGGCCGAGCGTCTTCTTGGTGCCGTCCGCGAACAGCACCGTGTGGCTGACGACCTTGCCGTCGAAGTAGACGTTGGCTTTGGCCGTGACAGTAACATTTGCAAACGACTCCGGTGCCGCGTCCGACATGCACGTTCTCTTTCGCTCACGCGCCGTTCGCGCGTTCGATTTGTGACTTGCGCGCAGAAGCGCGTGCCCCTCGACCTGCTGCAAAGGCGACCCAGATGTGGCACGTGATAAAGTCCGGCGCCATGGCCAGAACCCGACTCTTCGCCCGACTGTCTGCGCTGATCGCGCGCGAGCAGCAGCGCCTCGCTCACACGCAACCGACGACCACCACGAACGGCGGCCTCTCGCGCCGTGAGTTCGTTCAGCACTGCCTGCTCGGGCTGGCTGCGCTAAGCCAGCTGCCTGCGCTCTCCGCGTGCAGCGACGACGGCCAGCCGGAGGGTCGGTCCGCGCGCGCCTCGGGCCCCAACGCACGTGTGGTGATCGTGGGCGGCGGGATGGCCGGGCTCACGTGCGCCCATCGCCTCAAGCAGGCCGATATCGAGGCCACCGTGTACGAAGCCAGCAAGCGCACCGGTGGCCGCATGTACAGCACGCAGCAAGGCCTGCTGAACGGTCAGGTCGGCGAGCTGGGCGGCGAGTTCATCGACACGGGTCACCTCACCATGCATGCACTCGCCGCGGAGCTGGACATCCAGCTCGATGACCGCGATGCCATCCTGGGCGCCGACGTGAGCGGCGAGCTGTGGTGGGTGGACGGCCGGGAGGTGCCGGAAGCGCTGATCGTGGCGCAGTTCAGCCGCCTGGCACCGCAGATTGCCGCGCTGCTGACCATGGCGGACGACGCAGAGGACGACAGCGTGTTCGTCCAGTTGGACAACACGCCGCTCTCGCGCTGGCTCGATCAGAACCTGGGCGACGCACCCGAGCTCAAGAGCGTGCTGGAAAGCGCCTATCGCGGCGAGTACGGGCGCGAACTGGACGAACAGTCCGCACTGAACCTGATCTACCTGATCGGCGCGGACGAGCCCGATCCGTTCCGGATCTTCGGCGACTCCGACGAGCGCTTCCACACGCACCTCGGCAACCAGACGTTCCCCGATACGCTGGCAGAGCGCCTGTCGGGCCAAATCGAGCTGGACCGCCGGCTGGTCGCCGCGAGTGGCGACGCGATTCGCGGCTACCGGCTGACGTTTGAGAATGCAGAGGGCGGGCAACACCAAATCGAGGCCGACCACGTGGTGTTCGCCCTGCCCTTCACCACCCTGCGCAAGGTGGACCTGGCAGGGCTCACGCTGAGCGACGAGAAGCGCACCGTGATCGACGAGCTTGGGTACGGCACCAACGCCAAAGTGCTGGGCGCGTTCCACCGGCGCAGCTGGCTCCTTGACCACGGGCGCTCGGGCAGCGTGACCTGCGATACCGCGTTTCAGCAGGTCTGGGACAGCGCGGTGGGCCAGGCTGGCGACGCGGGCCTGCTGACCAACTTCCTGGGCGGACGAGCCGGCGAGCAGCTCTCCGATGTGGCCGCCGGGACCTGGTTCAGCGAGACGCTGTTGCCCTCGTTCGAGAAGATGTTCCCGGGTGCCAGCGCCGACTACGCCGATTCGGCCGTACTGATGCACTGGCCCTCGCAGCCCTTCACGCTGGGCAGCTACGGCTGCTACCTGCCCGGCCAGTGGGCCTTCTACGGCAGTGAGGGATTGCCAGAGAACCACGATACGCTGCACTTCTGCGGCGAGCACACATCGCTTGAGTTTCAGGGGTACATGGAGGGCGCCGCCGACACTGGCTCGCTGGTGGCAGGGGCCATCCTGGACGTGTTGAGAGTTGCCCCGTACCTGAACCACGCGGCGCTGTTACACGTGCGGCGCGGCGTTGCGCAGCCCTTTTTCGCAGAGCGCGTGGATCCCCGCGCACACCGTGCCCGACGACACGCGCTGCGCGGCGCCACGCGCCTGCTGCTCGAGGCAGGCGGCCATGACCGAGCCTGAAGCTCCGCTGCCCATGCACGTGTTGACCGGCTTCCTGGGCAGCGGGAAAACCACGCTACTGAACGCACTGCTGACCAGCCCACGATTCGCCGACGCCGCCGTGCTGATCAACGAGCTGGGCGACATCCCCATCGACCACCTGCTTGTGCGTGACGCGCGCGAAGAGCTGGTGGTGCTGGCCTCGGGCTGCGTGTGTTGCACCCTGCGCACCGATCTGGTGCAGCAGCTCGGCTCGTTGCTCGCGCAAAGGAGCAGCGGCGAGCTTCCGCGCTTCTCGCGCATCGTGCTGGAGACCACGGGCATGGCCGATCCGGTCCCCATCGTGCAGACCTTGCTGAAACATCCCACTCTGTCGGACGCGCTATTTCTGGACGGTATCGTGTGCACCGTCGATGGACAGCTGGGACTCACGACGCTGGAAACGCACGCGGAGGCCCGGAAGCAGGTCTGCATTGCCGACCGACTGCTGATCACCAAGGCCGACTTGGGCACGCCCGCAGGTCTGCACGAACTTCAGCAGAAGCTGCGCGGCCTGAACCCGGAGGCCCTGCAGCTGCGCACCACGATGGGCAGCGTCGATACGGGCTTCCTGCTCGACATCGGCCATCTCGATACGCGCAGCATCGCCGCCAGCTCATTGCCCGACAGCCACGAGCATGCCGGTGACGAAGTTCAGCGCTTCTCCATGGTGCTCGATGCGCCGGTCGACTTCCGTGGCTTCTCTCTGTGGGTGGCCATGCTCACGCAGCTCTGGGGCGAGCGCATCCTGCGCCTCAAGGCCGTGATCAGCGCGCGAGATGAACTCAATCCGATAGCCATCCAGGCCGTGCAGCACGTCGTCTATGCGCCGCTCGATCTGCCGCGCAAGACCAACCTGAATGGCAAGAGCTACGTCGTCGTGTTGGCGCGTGGCCTCAGCGAGTCCGAGCGCGCCGAGCTGCGCGCGGGACTGCAGGCGCTCAGCCAGGGATGACGCTGGCGGGAGGACGACTGCTCTGCGTGACCCTCCATCAGGAAACGATCAGCCAGGCCCTCGGTCTCGAGGCGTCTGGGCATGTCGTAGTTACTCAGAGGTAATCGAGCAGGAGCACCCAGCCGCCATAGGCGCAGGCCATCAAGCTGCCGGCGATCAGTACCGTCGCGGAGCGCCAGGGCAGCCTGCTGCGTTCCACGGCCTCGGGATCCAGCACGGTTGCGGCACACGTGCTGTCACACAGCGCGCTGCTCAGGTCCGGGCTCTGTAGGCCTGTCCCGAGTCCCGGCAGCAAGGCATGTGCCGCGACGCGGTTGGCCATGCCGAGGCGTCTAGCCGAGGCTGGACATGCTGGCGCGGGCGCTGTCGAAGGCGCGACTGAGCGCTGCGTACGGATCGGCGTCGCTGGAGGATGCGAAAATGCGCGAGCTGTGGGGACCGCGGTCGAAGTCGACCTGCACGTGATGCATGGCGCGCGCGCCGTCCGGCTTGTGCCTACGCACGATCACGCTGCACTGCGCGCGCTGCCGCCACTCACCCGGCAGGTCTTCGAGACGGTTGTTGGCGAGCGCCAGGAGTCCCTCGTCAGGCAGGGATTCGCAAAACCGGATGCGTATCTGCGTACTCACGGTGTCCTTTTCTGCGGCAAGCAGCGCTCCGCTGAGCAAGCTTTGTGCCCGGCGCAGTGCCGAGTAGTACACGTCCAGCCACCAGCTGAGGAACAGCTCGGAGCCTCAAAAAGTCCCCGCTCTGTGAGCTTTCTACTCGTGCCGAGACCGTTTTTCGCCCACCGGGCCGCCATTCTCGAAGGGGCTTGCTGAGTTCGCGTGCGGTTGGTGCCGACTGCCGCCCCAGGCGTCGCGTTTTACCCCGCGCCAGCCGTCCCGAGTGCTAGCTGCGTCAAAAGCCAGCCAATATGCTGCGGGCTCCCGATGACGCTGTGCGGTACAGCCAGCAGCGCTGCGCTGGGCATGGCCTGCGCCTGGGCAGTCGCTGGTGTCTGCACGAGCGTAAGCCCACCCCGCGCGGCGATTGCAGACAGCCCCCGGGAACCGTCCTCGTTTGCACCACTGAGCACCACGCCGATTGCGTCGGTACCGTAGGCATTGGCTACTGACTCGAACAGCACGTCGATAGACGGCCTGGAGAAGCGCATCGGCCCGTCGATGGACAGCGCCAGTTCGTGTGTTCCCTCGACCAAGAGATGATAGTCGGGCGGGCAAAAGTAGATGGCACCGGGCTCGAGGGGCAGCTTGTCTTCGGCCTCCAGCACCCGTAGTGCGCAGCGCTCCTGAAAAAGCTCCGCAAGCAGGCCCTTGCCATTGGCGGCAGGTGCACCACGACGATCACAGGCCAAGGGAAGTTGCGTGGCAGTGCTGGCAAGATTTGCCCCAACGCCTCCAGCGCGCCCGCTGACGCGCCGACGGCCACCGCGCGCGTCGCTCGTTCCGTTCCGCTCGCCATCGTTCTCCTTCCCCGCCCCGTTGCGATTCGAAGCTAGCGCGAGAGCCAGACGCGCAAAAGCGAGAGCAGCATCTCCACCTCGAACGGCTTGGAGACGTAATCGTTGGCACCTGCGTTGAGGCACTTCTCCTGATCGTCGGGCATCGCCTTGGCAGTCAACGCAATGATCGGCAGCTTCTCCCACTGCTTGCGCTTGCGAATCTCGCGCGTGGCGGTGAGTCCGTCCATCTCGGGCATCATCACGTCCATGAGTACCAGCTGTACCTCGGGCGTGGCCTCCAGCTGCGTGAGTGCCTCGATGCCATTGCGCGCAATGACCACCTTGGCGCCCTTGGGCTCCAGCAAGCTGACCAGCGCGAACACATTGCGGACGTCGTCCTCCACCAGCAGGATTGTGCGCCCCTCGAACACGGTCTCGCGGTCGCGCGCGGCCCGCAACATGCGCTGCCTGTCGGGCGGCAGCGTGGACTCGACCTGGTGCAGAAACAGCGTCACTTCGTCCAGCAGTCGCTCGGGCGAACGAGCGCCCTTCACGATGATAGAGCTGGAATAGCGGCGCAGGCGTTGCTCTTGCTCCGAAGTTAGCGAGCGCCCCGTGTAGACGATCACGGGCGGGAACGAGTAGCCCTCGTCGCCCGCCAGCGTCTCCAGCAGGTCGTAGCCCGAGGCAGTGGGGAACGTCAGGTCCGTAACGATGCAGTCGAACGTGCGCTGCTTGAGCTGCTTCAGAGCATCTTGCACGGCCTCGACCGTGACGATTTCGACGTTGGGCCCAGCCAACAACTTGGCCACGCTGTCGCGTTGAACGACGTCGTCCTCGACAACCAGCACCACCCGCTGCTCGCGGGTGAACTTGTCTTTGAGCCCCTGGAACGCGCGTACCAGCTCGTCGCGCTGCACGGGTTTAAGGGCATACCCGACCGCGCCCATCGACAGCGCCCTCTGTGAATTGTCGGACCCAGAGATGACGTGTACCGGAATGTGACGCGTGGCCGGCGTGCGCTTGAGCCGGTCCAACACGGACAGGCCCGAGTGATCGGGCAGTCCGACGTCCAGAACGACGGCGCTGGGGATGAACTTTTGCGCGAGTCGAATGCCTTCGTCGGCGGTGTGCGCCACAAGGCACTGGAACTCCAGCTCGTGACCCAGACCTTTTAGTACCTCCGCAAAGACCGTGTCGTTCTCCACGATCAGCAGCACGCGGCGGTCGTTCAGCAGCTCGTCGCGGTCGTCCGCGATACCAAACTGTGGGGCGCGCGGCGGCTCGCTGCGCCGGGTAATGCGTTGCGGCTGCGGCGGCGCGAGACTGC
>Ga0105048_10012127_pt1 | contig 13546 bp, 14 predicted proteins | sample MAT05_FD_78382 | JGI IMG/M metagenome (GOLD analysis project Ga0105048, IMG submission 78382) | Freshwater microbial communities from Lake Fryxell liftoff mats and glacier meltwater in Antarctica - MAT-05 | ecosystem: Environmental > Aquatic > Freshwater > Ice > Liftoff microbial mat | place...
CCGAGTTGCGCGGCCTTCTGCTTCAGCGCCTCACGGGTGACCTTGTTGACCACTTCACTGAGTTCGGGTTGCAGATCGCAGAGCTTCTTTTCCAGGTCGGCGGTTGCTTCGGTTTGTAGCCGCTCGGCTTCCTTGCCTGCTTTCTGTTCGAGGTCGTGTTGCAATTGCTCTTTGACCCGCTCGCGGATTTCCTTCTGGCCGGGGCCGACGTCGTCGTAACCGGTAGTTTCGCGCTTGGCTTCAACGGTCACTTCTTCGCCGACCTGCGCTTTCACCGTCACCTCGCAGGTCTTGGCGTCAATCGTGACGGTGATGTTGCCATCTTGCTTGGCGTAGGTGCCGTCGGGCTGTTCGGTGTAGCCGCGTTGTTTCAGTTCGCGCTTCAGAAGTTCCGCCATCTGCTCCGGTGGCAGGATTTCCAGCACTTCGAGGGTGGTGGAGATTTCGTCCGCGCCTTTTAACTGGCGGGTCGACGATTCCTTCACGGTGATTCGGTATGCACGGCTCATGGAAATCTCCGGTATCGATTCTGGTAATTTAGCCGCGAGGCGTAGCCGAGCGCTTTTTATCACAGCGCTCACTTCGCTCGCGGCTACAAAAGTTACCCCGTTCGCAATGGGTCGAGCTGACTGACAACCCTGCGGGCGTTGGCGGCGATGGCATCGCCACGGGCCTGCTCCCATTCTTCCTTCCACCACTGGCTCGCCGCGTACTCCTCATCGAAGTAACTGACGCTGCGGGCATGGCGGTCCCACGTTTGCAGCGTTTCAACCTGCCTCGGCAGCGCCAGCGCGGCACGCTGGGTTTCTAGCCGTTCGGCGAGTCTCCCTGGCCCAGGTCCTTGCAGCCCGCCAGTCCAGAAGCCCGGCGTCAGATCAGTGGGTGCGAGCACGGTCGACGCTGTCTTAAGCAGGAATCGCGCCAGGTCTTGTCGGCCCGCGTTCCGGGCCGCGTCAAGGAATGCCTGCAACACGGCAAACTCCGCATCGCCCTGCTGGCGCATCCGCTTCCAGTCGCCAATCTGCCCTTTGGCACGTTCGGAACGGACCCAACGGGCCGCGAGTGCCGGTTGCAAGCATTCCAGGATCGCGGCGCGAACGCCTGTCGTACTCGGGGCGAAGTCTGGCAAGGGTAACTCGGCGGGGTTTTCCACTTCATACGGGTTCGCTAAGCGACAAAGCGGGTTGTGGCGAAACACCGCCTTACCGCACAAGTTCTTGTGAATATCCGGTTCGGCTCGCAGGGCGTCGTTCGCCAGGAAGAAGAACAACTCGTCCGCAGGCGTCAGCGTCTCGGCCGACGGGTTCCAGAACTCCTTGGTGTCGGTTGGCTTTTCGGAGGTTAGCCACATCAGGAACAACATTGGCAACGGGCCGAACGTCAGCGTTCGTTCGTCGAGCGGCAACCGTTCCCAGACGCGACCGAGCTTAGGTTTCGACTTCACCAGGAAGCGCTCGCGCCGCCAACCACCAGCACGCACCAGGAATAGGATGCACCCTTTGGCCAGGGTGTCTTCCGCGAGCCGCACGCAGGTCCCGCTGAGGCACCCCGGCCCGTTCAACTTGGCATACAGCAGTGGCGCGGCCTGCTCCGGCGGCAACTGCCCGAGTAAGTATCGCAGTAAGCGCAGCAAGTTGAATTCGTATCGCGAGACAGCCGGCGGGCCGCTCGGCTCTGGAGGCTCGGTGATGTCTGCGGTTACTGTCATAGGGCGAACCCGACCCGCAAGGGCCGTGAGTGTTATACGAGTCCTGGCTGACACCCACGGCCCTTGCGGGCCGGGTTCGCCAGTCTACTTCTTGCGTTTCCACCCTTTCCATAATCCTACCGCACTGGACGCAGGGAAACCATTGACCATGACCTGACCACGGCTGACGCGAATCTCGAGCGTGTTGCGTTCTTGCCAGCAGGGGTCGTCCGCACGGTAGCGCGGCGTCAGGAAATGGATGCGTTGGTTCGTCGACCCAATCCAGCGCCGACTCGTATCCGGCTGCTCGCGCATGTACGGTCCATCTACGAGGATATCCGTGTGGGCGATCAGGTTCGCAACCGCTGCCTCCGGCAGTTCGCGCAGATGCTCAATCGTGTACCCCGTGAAGGTCATGACGCTCAGGTCGAGAGCGTGAGCGGCGGTCGCCAGTGCCGAGGCTGCCTCCGCATGGGCGAACGGTTCCCCTCCCAGAAGCGTGATCCCTTCAATGTGGTTTTGTTCCCGACTTTCCGCGATGGCGTCGATTATCTCGTCGATGGTGTGCTGTTCGCCGCCAGCAAACGGCAGATATTCCGGATTGCAGCAACCGGGGCAACGCAGCGGGCACCCCTGAAACCAGAGCGCGAACCGCTTACCCGGCCCCTCGGCTTCGGTACACGGCACCACGTTCGCGACTTGCATGGTCAGGGTTGCGGTCATGGTTGCGATTGCTGAGAAACGGAATGTGAAACTATACGCAGCATATGCTGCCGAGGACGAGCCAACCGGCGGATATTCCGTGCAGCCTCTCTTCCTATTCTGATACGGTACGCCCGACCGTGAGTTTCTCGCAATTATTACCGGAGCACGCGATGGCTAATGATAAACAACTACCCGCAGAGCAAGCGAAGAGGCGCACGTTACAGCAGCGTGTTTTCCGGTGGGCGTTGCGGGGCAGCATTGCGGTGATGGTGTTGGCAGTCATTGCTTGCGCGATCTATGGCGGGATGTGGTTTTACAATTCCTCGGCAGGTAAGGAACGTCTGGCCAAGGTGACGGCGGAACTGGACGCGAAGGAACCGGGTTGGCGAATGGCCGATGCGATCCGCATTCACAATGAACAGTTGCCACCGGACGACGATAACATTGCGGTATTGGCACTCCGTATTGATAAAGAATTGCAAAAATTAGCACCGCAATGGGACAAGTCCGACTTCGATAGTCTGTCATTGGACAACCGAGACCAAAATGAGGCGCTCGATATGGACGACATGGTTGACCTCATCGACTTGGTGCGGCCGTGGAAGTCGCTGACAGATCAATTGGCACCGCTGCAACACCATATTCGCGGAGGCTTACCACTAAAAGATATCGGAAACCCCATGCAGATGGACTTCGGTGGTCTTCTGCAACTTCGGCGGGTATCAACCTTATTCCAACTGCTTTCAACTGAGGCTGCCGCCCGCGGAGATGGCCATCAGGCCATTGCCTATGCCCATGCGAATCTGAATGTGGCGCGAACCATCAACGGTCCAGGCGGTGCTATTCTTTATCTGGTGCGATTCGCTGGTGTAATGGTTTCAAACAGAACTATTGCCCAGGCACTTGCATGGTGTAAGAATCTTGATGAACGTGAGTTGGCGGCATTGCAGAACCTATATATGCAGGAAGCGAACGAGGCAATCTGGGAGCGGATATTGAAATCCGAACGGGCGTTTGGCCACCGTATGTTGGAGTCATTGATATCAGGTGCTTTGATGCCAGACGAAGTAATTGGTGCCACGTCGCAAGATGCAGATGAGAGGTTGAGATGGATTGATTATCAACAATACATGCACGATGATCTGGTAAGTTTGCTCGATTGGTATCGAGACGCGCTGGCGAACCCGAATTCGCCACCACCGCCAGCCGGGCGATTGCCCGATGGCAAGTTCGATACGAACAGGAAATTTTCTGACATGCACGCACTGGTAATTGCGGGGTTGCACTCAACAACCTTGCGTCATCGTGCGGCGTGCCTCACAACTGCTGCGGCAATCGCCGCGGAGCGCTACCGCATTAAGAATGGTCGCTGGCCCAGTAAACGAGACGAATGGCAAACGGTCATCGACTTCGACAAACTCATCGACCCTTATGACAAGCAACCGCTGCGCATGAAAGCCATGCCTGATGGACTGATCATTTATAGCGTGGGCAAAGACAACAAGGACGACGGTGGCGAAATCGACCTCGCCAACCCGAAGGGTGGCAAGGATGAGGGCGTGCGGCTCTGGAATTTGAAGCACCGCCGCGTGCCGCAAGCGATCAAACGCATTGAACCAGAAATCGACGGGCCGTGATGGTTTGCACATATCCGCAAGGGCCGGCAAGTTTCGGCATCTTTAAGTACCAGGATACCGAAACCAAAACTCCGTTGCATTTCCGCCGAACTCACCAAGCCGAAGGATTGGAAGTCCAACGAGACCAGCGAATGCTTGATGGTCGTCGCTGACAATTTCGCCTACTTCTTTAGAGCCACAACCATTAATTAACTCAACTAATCCCATTTCAGGCATATAAAGCTGAATCCAGCCGGTACTCATGAATCCAAAATTGCTTTCGATCTCATCAGTGCGGGTGTGGACCAGTTGGTCGAACCAACCTTCGCTGAGAATCACTTCAAATGGGCATCCTGTATCGGCGATTAAACTCAGAGTATGATTAACTCCATTTGCATCCGCGAAAGTTAACTTGACAAGAGGCCTGAGCGGATCACCTTGATAAGGAAATCGCTGCTCACTCATCGCTTAATCCCCCGAATTCGCGCGAAAATATACCCTTTCTTTAGACGCGTGTCACCTACTCGTATCACCATGACATCACGTGGATCGCGACCGTACTCACGAATCTTTTCCAGCAAATCCTTGAAGTCCGCAGAATTCGCTATCACTAGACCGTGGCCGAACGCCACAAAGTGCATGTGTGGATATTGTTGTTTCAAATCCTCACGCAGCTTGTGATAAGCCGATTCATTCTCCGTCTGTTCTTCGCGGGTCCACATGGGTTACTTCCTCATATAGGAATTTTCCGTAGTAAGGTTCGTCTACGAATAATCCCATTATCCCACCAGTTCGCGGATGGGTTCGAAGCCGGGTTCGACGAGCGGGATCGGTCGCGAGCCGAGGTAATAGTTCTTGTCGTGCTTGATGCCGAGAGCCGCGAAGATGGTGGCGTAGAGATTGCCGGCGTTGACTTCATCTTTGATAACCTTGTTCCCCTTGTCGTCGGTCTTGCCCCAAACGGCACCACCCTTGGCACCGCCGCCACTCATGGTCATGCTCCAGGCGCTGGCGAAGTGATCGCGGCCGAGGCTAGAGTTGATACCCGGTGTGCGGCCGAACTCGGCGAGCGTCACCACCATGACATCCTTGCCGAGGCCGCGTTCGTTGAGATCGTCGATGAGCGTGGCCATGACGTGGTCGAGTTCGGGCACCATCTCCTGATGCGTTTCGAAGTTCTGGCCGTGGCTGTCCCACCAGGCACGGGCCACGCGGACGAACGGCACACCAGCTTCGACCAGGCGCCGGGCGATCAGGGCTTGCTCGCCGAACTGCGTTGAACCGTACTTGTCACGGATCTTCTGCGGTTCTTGGGATATATCGAAGAGCTTCTCGCTGGCCATGATACCGCGAACGCGGTCGTAAGCTTGGTTATGGCTACCGAGCGTGTCGTTTTCGCGCCCCTTGTTGAACTGTTTGCCAAGAAAGTCGCGGAGGTCGGCCCGTTGTGCGTGATCGATCTCCGTCATCGTTTCGAGCTTGCGGATGTATTCCGGGATGTTGTTCGTGGTCAGTTCCATTGGCGCAAAGCGGGAACCGAGGAAGCCGCTGTCGCCAGGCGCGGAGCCACGGCCTTCGGTCTGTGTGTAAAAGGTGACGTAGTCCGGCACCTTGCTGTCGGCGCGGCCCATTTCCCGCGCCAGGATGGCACCGAAGTCCGGATAGCGGACGCCGCCGACATCCAGGCGGCCGCGCATCATCAGTTTCGCGCCGCCACCGTGGTCACCGTTCCGTGTGTTCAAACCGCGAATCACGGTGGTCGTCTTCATCCGCTTGGCCATCTCGGGCATCAATTCCGAGATTTGTGTACCGGGGATGTCCGTTTGGATGGCGCGGAACGGACCGCCGGTGCTGGCACCCGGTTTCGGATCCCAGGTTTCGAGTTGTGAAGCGCCGCCAGCCAGCCAGAGTAGGATGACGCGCTTCTGGGTCTTCTTCAGCTCACCGGCTAGTACTGGCGATGACAGCGTATCCAGGCCGGTCATATCCGCGAACGCGGCGGCGCCCACTGCAGCCGTGGCGCCGAGGAAGTTCCGCCGCGAAACGGCGTGCGAATCTGAACCGCAGAATGATGATCGACGCATGTGAAAGCTCCGGGTTAGATATCAGTGATCTTCAAGGAATCCTGCGCGGCGTGGCGGATGGTGAGTATGTTTACAACATCTCCGTCAATGGTATACAGAGGTATACAGAATTCGATATACATGCCGTCGGCGACCATATAACCGGCACCGCAGATCCAGTTCGGTTTCTTCATCAGCTTTTGGCCAGGAATCGGCATTTGTTTCCAGGTCGTCCAAGACTGTTTGGACTTCTCTTTCCCATTTCATAGCCGATCTGTCCGAAACGGTACGGCCTATAGTCCTACTGATTCTGGCAAGGTCATTAGCTGCCAGACGATTTATGCTGACTTTACGTCTCATCGAAGGAGTCTCTCCTGGGCTCCTTTTTCAAGCGATTCACGAACGATTGCCATTGCTTCCTGGATTGTAAATCCTGGCTCGCCTCGCATGGCTTCGTCATGTGCCTGTTTCAATGAGGCGAGAAATTGTTCACGAGTCTCAGTCGGTTCTGGAATCGGCAGGTCATCGAAGTCGTCCTCTTCTAATTCTGCCATGTTGTCGAACATGACACGCGTGCCTTCCGGAAGATCAGGCAAATGATCCAGCCGGATTAGGCCGTTTGTTATGGTTCCAAAGATCGGCATTGGCGGTTGAATCTGACCGTTTACGACAGTACCCAGCAGGGGCGTTTCGAGTTGTGTCATTGTGATGCCTCGTCGTATTTTTACAAATCCACGGCTGGCTAACGTCGCGCTGCTCGCCATCCATCGTAGATTCCTAGTCTTGTTCGGGCTGCGTATGGTTCGTTTATCGGAAAGCTGAGTTACTGGCAGTAAGGCAATTGTTGCACATCTTCGCATTAAGGGTAAGTGAAATCTGATGGAAAACGATGCAATTCAACTTGGAAGCAAGCGACGGAGCTCTTCGTTCCATAAGTCGAGTTGGTGGGCTTTCGAGAAATGTTGCTGATAGGTCGCGTGACAGCGGTCGCGGAGATCGCACAAGCGATCGGGATGTGCGGACAGGTTTCGCAATTCCTCGGTGACAGTGGCTGCGGTTTCAGGCGTCAGGACCCAACCGACTCGATGTTCGATCACCCAGCGGGCGATGGCCGAATCCGGTGAACCGGCGAAGAGCACGCCACGCCCAGCCGCGAGTGCGCCGAAGAATTTTGACGGCACGACCGTGCCGGTCCACTCGGGTCGCAAGCTCACGAGATGCAGATCGCACGCCGTCAATCGCTTTTCTAACTCCGCCTCGGGGGCGAAACCAGCGAAACTGACGTTCGTGTCTTCGCTGGTGACAGCTCCTTTCAATTCATCGGTGCGATTGCCGCGCCCCGCGAAGCAGAAGTGGACGCCGCTACCGCGCAAGGCGCGAGCCAGTTCCAGGAACTCCGTGTAACTGTGGGCGCGACCGAAGGTGCCGGAGTAAAGCAGACCGAGCGGCGCGTTGCCGAAGAGATTGGCCCGCGCTTCGGGGTCGGGTTCGACAGGTTCTTTCGGTTCGATGAGCGCCCACGGTGTGAGCGTCACCGCTCGCGCAGAGGAGTTGTAAGCAGCAAGTCGGGCGGCCATGCACGAGCCGAGATCCGCGAGCAGTCCACATCGGCGGTAGGCCCAGCCGAGTATCGATTTCAACGTGCGTACGGGTAGCGAGCGTTCGCTCAGCATCCCATCAGCGATGGCGGCTTCCGGGTAAAGATCGAAGCACCAGTGTGCAACTCGGGATCGAGTACGCAAGAAACGCCAGGGCAAGGCTACTAATACACTGAGAATCGGGTCCGTGCCAACGACGAGGACCTCGGGGCCGCGTCGCGGTGAATTGAATGCTCGCCAGGCCCAGGCAGATAGCATCCATCCGGCGTTGGCGAGTCGGCCAAGATTCGAAGCCTGCGGGAATCGCGGCCGCCAGACCCTGCGAATGTCAACGCCTTGCCAGGTTTCGCGGAGCGTGTAAGTTCGGCTCTCGTCGCGGCAGCCGCGCTGGCAGGGCATAGCCGTGACTTCCCACCCGCGTGCCGCCAAGCCTTCGGCCAGGTCCGAGAGGTGCCGCGCGGAGACGACATCGTCCGGGTGGAAGTAGTGGTAAAGGATGGTGACGGGAGGTGTCACGACGGAAGGCTCCGAAAAACGACAACACCCGGTTGTCATAACCGGGTGCTGTGTTTTTATGAAATCACGAGATCAATAGCTCGGGCAGGGTGCGTCGGTGACGATCTGATCGTAAATCCAGGCGTAGGTCTTGGTTAGGCCATCGAAAAGGCGAGTAGATGGCTCCCAGCCAAGCAATTTCAGAATCTTAGAGTTGTCGCTGTTCCGGCCGTTCACGCCCTTCGGGGCATCAAGTTTGTAGCTTCGCTTCAGCTTGATACCGGCGATTTCCTCGGCCATGTCTACAAGCTGATTGATTGTGACGAGTTCGCTACTTCCCACGTTCAGCGGTTCGCGGATGTCGCTTTGCATCAGGGCTTGCGTGCCATAAACGCAGTCGTCGATGAACTGGAAACTGCGAGTCTGCAGGCCATCGCCCCAGATTTCAATGCGGTGGTCGCCGCTGATTTTCGCCTGGGCAACCTTGCGGCAAACTGCGGCGGGCGCCTTCTCGCGGCCACCCTTCCAGGTGCCTTGCGGGCCATAGACGTTGTGGTAGCGGGCAACCCGCGTTTGCAGGCCGTAGTCTTCCGTGAAGTGCCGACACATCCGCTCGGAAAAGAGCTTCTCCCAACCGTAGCCGTCTTCGGGCATCGCCGGGTAAGCATCTTCTTCCTTGAGCGCGATCACGTTTGGGTCAGTCTGTTTGCCAGCGGCATAGACGCAAGCGGATGACGAATAGAAGAATCGCTCGACGCCGGCGTCCTTGGCGGCCATGAGCATGTGCGTGTTGATGAGCACGGAGAGCATGCAGAGCGCTTTGTTCTGTTCGATAAAGCCCATGCCGCCCATATCGGCAGCAAGGTTGTAGACGTGGCTAACCCCTTTGACTGCTTTGTGGCATTCTTCGAGTAGTTCCAGGTTGGCGGACCAGCTTTCGACTTGTGGGAATTTCTGCCACCACTGGTCGAGCGGTTTGTGGTCGACAGCGCGGACGCGGTGCCCTTTTTTCAACAAGTCCGCGACCAGATGACCGCCGATGAAGCCGCCAGCCCCGGTGACGAGAATGAGACCCTTGCTCATGATGCACGCTCCAGCGAGATATTAAGACTCAGGGAATGAATTTGTGCGGGGTGGTAGTTTTCTTTCGTACACTTTGGCTTTTACATCGCGGATATAAGCCATGCGTATGTTACAGGCAATCAGCCCGCGCCGACCTTCCAGAAAACCTAGCTTCAATAAGTAATGATAGCAGAACCAAAGCCACGGCTCGAACGGCAAGCGGATCATGAGGGCCTTGATCCATCGCCGGCGTTCTTGCGTGTTGCCAAACAACTGCGGGCGGATTGTAGTCTCTCCGTAGCATCCGGTTGTTAGGAATTGATAGCGGAGCGCCGCCTCCCAGGTGGAATAGCGATTGTGGCGATCGAGGTACGCTTGAAGGCCTTTGAAATCATCGTGCACGAGGGGCGTTCGTAACCTACCGACTGGCCCATCGACGATGACCCGTTCGTGGACTTCCATGTCCAGTCCGTCGCCAACTTCAGGCATCAGTCGTTCGAACCGGGTTTTACCGTGTCGAATGAGCAGCACTGCAGCAAACGAGAAACCACCGTAGCGGAATCGTCGACCAAGGAAGTGGAAACCTTTCGTAACGAGATAGCCGTTTCGTTCCTGCGGTTCCGAAATGGCGACTGCGATCTCCTCCCATAGAGCAGACGGTACTTGTTCGTCAGCATCGAGCAAGAACACCCATTCGGTGACGATATCGAGCGTGTCGAGTGCCCACTGCCGCTTTTTCGGATGGCCGCCAGGATAGTCGAATTGCACGACCTCAGCGCCCAATTGTCGCGCGATGTCGGCGGTTCCGTCCGTACTGTGGGAATCGAGAACGATGACCCGTGCGAAATGGCCCATAACTGAAACGAGGCACTTAGCAATATTGGCAGCCTCATTTCGGGCAGCGATCAGAACGGTAACTGGAAGAGGAGTCATTCCTTAACCGCCGCTAAGTGGGACGCATCCAGCCAGACAATATGCTGAAAGCCCATGCGTTTCAGCATATCCACTATTTTCGCGGGCACATTATTGCGGCCTGTGCTGTGAAGTATGCCGAAGTGGATCTCCACGATGATCGCCCGGCATGTTGGCGATGCTAACACACCCGACAAACCGGTGAGGACATCGAGTTCAGCACCTTCTACATCTATTTTGAGAACATTCGGCGGTCGTTCCGGGTGTTCTTTCAGCCAATCATCGCCACGCACGACTTGGATTTCAAACTGTGGCCCACTCTCGGGGGCATCGAGTTTTACGACGCGGTGCGTTCCATCGATCCCTTCTGCCGCACCTGCTAAACGCATGACACCGTGTGCTGAACCGAGAGCGACGTTGGCAGTGGAGAGCCAGGTGTAATTATTGAGTCCGGCACTGGCAAGAACATCTTCCAGGCAATCTGGGTGGGGGTCGAACGAGACAACGGAGCCGGTTGTGCCAACGGCACCTGCGGCAAGGATCGAGTAGTACCCAAAGTTCGCGCCGATGTCCCAAAGGGTGTCGCCGGGGCGAATTACCTCGAGAAAACGCCGGACGACATTTGGCTCGCGCGGGCAAACTAGAGTGATGTACCGCTCGACATTCGGGACGCAGAAATGGCAATGGAGCGAACCGTGGGTGACGGTAATGACTTTCGGCTTTTCGGCCGCATACTTTGTGGCGGCCGCCACTGCAACTTTCCCACTTGGTTGGGTCAGTGTGGCATGGAGCCAGCGCAATACTCGGCTTTTACGAAAGAGATTGCGAGCCCACACCAATCGATGGAACATCGGAGGTTACTCCAAGGTGGGGTTCGGAACCAAAGACAGTACCCGTTCGGCAAATCGTTGCCAGGCTTCGCGCTCGGGTCGGAAATCCGACGCCGCAACTCGAACATTCGCCGCGATTCGATTGGGATCGTGCATACCACAAACGGTCACGCCATTCGTGTTGGTGGCGAGGGCGTATCCAAGCATTAACCGGGCTTCCAGTCCTTCCCGAATGCTAGTGAATTCGATTGGTAGTGAATCGACAAGTGTAGGATGTTTGGTCAGTAGCTCTGTCATCTTTACCAAGGCCGAGCCAGACCCAAACGGTACATTACCGACGATACCTCTCGCTATGCACGAGGCAGGGAAATCGAAAGGTTCAAAGACATTGTGTGGCACCTGGAGGACACGAACGTCTGGATGGTCTATGGCAATAAGCTGGGCTTGAGCCGAGTTTGTGGAGACCCCAAAACTGCGGACTCGGCCGCGACGGACTTCATTGCCGAGCCATTCAAAAATCGTGCCATCTGCGACATCTGCGGCAGTCGGGTTATGTAGAAGGAGAATATCGACGTAATCCGTTCGCAATTCGGTCAGGCTGGTGTCCAAGCTGGCACGCGCGGTTGGGATGTCGAACATACCGCGACGAACAGCAACGGCCGAGTGTGCTTGCGCCCGACGGCGAACGAAGCGAGTAACAGTGGCAGCCCCGACACGCTTTGCAACGGAGACCAACCCACGAAGGACTGGTTTCGCAAGTTCGCGGAATCGATTGCGGGGTGGGGGTTGAGTTCCGAACTTAGTACACACGACCACTCGATCTCTTTTGGCTTGCAAAAAACCACCCAATATCTCTTCGGAGCGACCCCACCCATAAGATCGAGCCGTGTCGTAGAAGGTGACACCAAGGTCATAGGCCGTCGCAAGAGCGCGTTCCGACTGCCTTTTGCCAACACGGCCCATCAGGTTCGCGCACCCGAAGCCAAGCACAGAACAGTTGAGTAGATTATCGCCTAACTTGACGGTACGCACGAGGCACTCAATGATAACGGATCTGAAGGAGTAATCGTTCACCGGCACGCGGCGGGATAGCTTTGTGATAGCAAGAGGTATCTTCAAAGAACGCTGTTCCGCCCGGGCCTTCAAGTGTGATGATGTCTTTGGATGGATAGTAATTCGCAATGTTTTCGTCGGTTTGGCGGGCCGACCCGAATAACCAACGAAACGGTTTGCGGATGTGAGAACCCCGGACAAGAGCATGCGCACCATTTGCTGTGTGGGTGTCCGTCACATACATGTGATAGTAGCTGAAGTTGAAATCATGAACATCGAAATGGTAGTCGATAGTCTGGTTTTGACCACGTCGTTCGGATTCTGTCATCTGAACGTGGAAGCTCCAATAGAGGTTAACATCCAACCTGCGGGGATTGTATCCGAGATACTTGCGAGCGATTGACGAAAGGATGGGGTCATCGCGAAGAGCCGCAACCACTGGGGATCGCCCTGGATCAATGACATGGGCTAACGCAACGGGGCGACCATCGGGCAGGCGGCCTTCGTGGATATCCCGGTAATGAAATTGGCCTAGATCCAACTGCCCTTTCAATAGCTCAGTCTTGGCGAACTCGTGAATCTGCCATACGACGTCCGGAGCCATCACTGGCAGCATCGCATAGCTGTCTAGGCGAATGGTTTTAACCGTCGCGGCGACATCAACCTTTTGATAATAGACGCTTTCGGAAAGTAGGGAGGTTTGCGATTGCGGGTCGAACAATCCACGTGCAGCTGAATACCCGCTGCGTACAACGCGGAATCGTCCCAGTGTATAAGAAGGAGTGGTAATGAGTTTGCGAACCTTGCTGATGACACTCACGATGCACCTCCCGGTTCTCGGTTCGCTGGATTCTTCGTCACGAGGAATGGCCCGAGGGCGACGGCATCCAGTTCGCTCTTCGTCAATGTATCCAGGGCGATTTCCGGAGTGCCGACGACGGGTGAGCCGTGCAGGTTAAAGCTGGTGTTCAAGATACCGCCGACGCCGGTGCGGGCCTTGAATGCGCGGATGATGTCGCGGTAAGTCGGGTTCAACTCGTTGACCAATTGCGGGCGGATGGTGCGGTCGAACGGGTGAGAACCGCCCACGAGTACGTCGCCGCCTTCGGGAGTCGAGTCGAACGCCTCGACCATGTAATACGCCCAGGCAGTGGGGTTCTTCAAATACTTACCGGCGTCCTCTTCGAGAATGCTGGCGGCGAACGGCATCCAGAAATCGCGTTGCTTGATGGCGAAGTTCAACTTGCGGATGTAACGCAAATCGCGGGGGTCCGCCATGATGCTGCGATTGCCAAGGGCTCGTGGGCCGGCTTCTTCGCGGCCATAATAACGAGCCACGATCTTGCCATCGGCCAGCAAACCGCCGATCTCTGTCGCGGGGTCGCCCATGCGATGGTAGGTGTAGCCACTCGCCTTGATGGCCGCCTCCATCTGCTGTTCCGTGTGGTCCAGCCCCAGGTACATATCCTTCGGCAATTCGAACTTCGGCGTGATGTTCTTCTCTTTGCAGAGGTGCAGGTAACCG
>Ga0105048_10012130_pt1 | contig 13544 bp, 13 predicted proteins | sample MAT05_FD_78382 | JGI IMG/M metagenome (GOLD analysis project Ga0105048, IMG submission 78382) | Freshwater microbial communities from Lake Fryxell liftoff mats and glacier meltwater in Antarctica - MAT-05 | ecosystem: Environmental > Aquatic > Freshwater > Ice > Liftoff microbial mat | place...
CCCGATGTGGCGGTGCTGTTGTCGTCGGCGGAAGCGCAGGCGGCGTCCTTGCGCCAGTCTTCAACGATTATTCCTCCCCGTTCGGGAGAGCTTCTTTCTCCACCAACGCCTTTTCCGTGGTGGCGAGATGTTCCTCGCGGTCGAACCAGAATAAAATATCACCCGCCGCCGCCGGGATGCGTCCCGGTTCGCCGCAGATCGGGCAGGTTTTTCTTCCCTCGGACTGCCGTAACGCCTGCCAGAGCGAATCCCGCCTCGGGAAACGTTCCAGCGGACTGCCATCCAAAGCCATCCGTTCGCCCAGCACTATGCCGTGCACCGGGATTTCGTCGCGTGTCGAAAGTTTCAACCGCCGCCCATACGTCCATGCCGTCCAGCTTTGATCGTCCAACACCACGGTGCGCACGGTGGCCCCATCTTTATTGCGCTCCACGAGCAAAGCTCCCAGACCACGCACGTGTTGCTCGACCCAGGCGCGGATGGGGAGCGGCAACGCGGTGTAATATTCCTCGGGAAAAGACCAGCGAATCGCATTCTCCGGCGCGCTGGCCATCAAATCCCACATCGTCGCCCGCCTTTTTTTGGCGAGTTCGCCGCCTTCTTTTTCCATTGCCGGACGCGTTTCCCCGGTGGCATCGCTATATTTCTGCCACCAGCGATCGAACTCGGCCAAAGAATCGGGTTTTTCCGATCCCGCCACCCACGGAGTTGCAGTTAGAAAAAGTAAAAAAGCTCCTGCGCACATCCAGCGTCTGCCAGGGATGCGGAGCTGATTGCGAGTATGCATGTGCGAAACCACGGCACATCTATGCGCCTAACCCCCGGCAACGTCAATCCTCGGCGCGGAAGTTTGACGTTTCTTTGCTCCCGCACGAATATCCTCTTCGTGCCTGCCGATTACCATACGCATACCCCGCTGTGTCATCACGCCATCGGTGCCCCCGTGGAATACGCCCTCGCGGCCATCGGCCTGGGCCTGGATGAGATCGGCATCTCGGATCACTCCCCCATGCCCGGGCCTTTTGACGATTGGCGGATGGATCTGGCGGATTTCTCCGATTACCTTGCCCTGGTCTCGGAAGCCCGCGAGGCGGTGGCTCCCTACCCGGTGCGCCTGGGCTTGGAGGTCGATTACTTCGCCGGGCAGGAATCCTGGATCGAAAAACTCACCGGTCTCGCCCCTTGGGATTACCTCATTGGCGCGGTCCATTACCTCGGCCCGGGTTGGGACGTGGATAATCCGAAATGGATCGGACGTTTCGAAGAACTTCCCGTGGAGGAAATCTGGACGCGTTATTTCGCCGAATACGAACGCTGTGTGAGGAGTGGCGCGTTCGATTTTGTCGCTCATCCCGATCTGGTAAAAAAATTCGGTCACAGACCGGCGGGCGATCTGCGGCCTTACTACGAACCCATCATCACCGCCCTGGTCGAGACGGGCACCGTGATGGAAGTTAGCACTGCCGGGCTGCGCAAACCGGTGGGGGAGATTTATCCCGGCCCCGAAATGTTAGCCATGGCCCATGCCGCCGGGGTGGAGATCGTGATCAGCTCCGATGCCCATGCCCCCGGGGAGGTGGGAGCGGATTTCGATCTCGCGGAGAAGCTGGTTCACGAGGCTGGCTATCGTCACACGGTGCAGTTTCGCCGCCGGGAAAAAACCCGCGTGCCACTTTCCTAACCAATGACTAACATGGCCGATATCGGTAATTTTTTGCTGGCTCGCGGACGTCGCATCGCATTTCCACGCCGCCCGCTCATCATGGGCATTCTCAATCTTAACGATGACTCCTTTTCGGGCGATGGCACACTCGATCTGGATGTCGCCCTGGCTAGAACCCAGGAAATGATCGCGCTCGGCGCCGACGTTATCGATGTCGGCGGCGAAAGTGCCCGGACCAATCGCGCCGCTGTCGCCATCGGGGAGGAAATCGCGCGGGTGGTGCCTTACGTGGAGCGTTTTTCCTCCATCGTAGCCGCGAGTGCGCCGCGCGATGAGGAGCAGATTTTTCCTCCCTTGCTCTCCATCAATACCTGGCGGCCCGAAGTGGCCGGAAAAATTCTCGGCGCAGGCGGCGATATTCTCAACGACATGAGCGCGTTATCCGATTTGCAAAACGCCCGGATCGCCGCCCGCCACGGGGCGGCTTTACTCATCATGCATTCCATCGGCCAGCCGAAGGTCGCGCACACGCATGTCGGCTATGCCAACATCATGGAAACGTTGCTCGATTTTTTCCTAACGAAAATCGCCGAGGCCAAAACTGTGGGGTTGTCGGATGAACAGTTTATCCTCGATCCGGGAATCGATTTTGCCAAGCAACGGGAGGATAATCTAACCATTTACCGGGAATTTTCCCGGATCGCCGGCCTGGGCTACATGACTTTGCTCCCGGTCTCCCGCAAAACTGTGATCGGCGATGTGCTGGGCGGCCTTCCGGCGCGGGAACGCGATGCGGGCACGGTCGCGTGCATCGTCGCCGGAGTGGAGCGCGGTGCGAGGATGTTTCGCGTGCATGAAATCAACGCCGCTTACGAGACGTTGAAAATACTTGGCGCTTTGCAGAGTTAGGAAAAAAGACGGATGCCGCCTGCTATTGGCCGTTGGTGCGGGCCAGTTCGACCAGGATGGCCTGCTCGAAGCGGGCGGTCTCCAGTTTATTCTGATACTCTTTTGCCAGCAGATTAAAATCGCTAATGGCAGCGGGATTTTTTCGGTCGAGCGTCTGGCGGGTGACGTTCAATTGGGCAAAGTCGGTTTCGAGGCTTTTAAAAGTGGCCCGGTTGCTGGCGATGCGTTCGTTCAGCGAAGGAGTCGGTGCGGTCGTGGCGGCGGGAGTGGTCTGCCCCTCCTGCGCTGGCATACCGTTGGGAGTTAGATTGAGATTCACTGCTGCGGATGCCGGGGATTCGGCTTCGGGCTGCCGCGAGGCTTCCACCTTGGCTGCGACCTCCCGCGCTTTCTGGAGGGCATTGTAAAATGGATCCTTGCTTTTTACTTCTTTGGCACCGGCCTTGGCAGGCGGAGGGGTGGGTGCGGTCATAACGGCACCGACAACGAAAGGAATCGAGATTAGGATGAACAAAAAACCGCGTTTAAGACGAGACCAGTTGCGAAGCAAGGTGTCGGCCAGCGTCATTACGACGCCAAGAATGAGGAGAAAACCACCGATGCTGGAGAGAAAGAAAAACATAGCGCTATTATTTGCGGTAAATAATAGCAGAAACAATGCCGGGAGGCGGAGAGCCAGCTCGGTGTGCCCTATTTCTACGAATACAAATACTCGTCGTAAGCCGCGCGCGGTCGCGCCGGGAGAGGAGCTTCCACGCTATTGTCCTCGGGATATTCAAAGATTTCGCCTTCGTAATTGCGAATAACGATGCGCTCGTGATCGTGGTGCATGACGTAGCCAGGATTGATCGGCACTTTGCCACCGCCGCCTGGCGCATCGATCACAAATTGCGGCACGGCGTAGCCCGTGGTATGGCCGCGCAGACCTTCGATGATTTCGATCCCTTTGGCCACCGAGGTGCGCAAATGCGAGGAGCCGTTGATGAGATCGCATTGGTAGATGTAATAGGGGCGCACCCGGCACATGAGAAGCTTATGGACGAGCGATTTCATCACCGCGAGATCGTCGTTCACACCTTTTAGGAGCACGCTTTGATTGCCGAGCGGGATGCCGTGGTTGGCCATGAGAGCGAGAGCGTCCCGCACTTCGGTGGTGAGTTCGCGTGGATGATTGGCGTGTATGCTGATCCAGAGTGGATGATATTTTTGCAGCATCTGGCAGAGCTTGGGCGTGATGCGTTGCGGAAGAAAAATCGGCACACGACTACCGATGCGGAGGAATTCGATGTGCTCGATTTTCCGCAGACGACTCAGGAGATATTCCAGTTTATCGTCCGAAAAAATCAAGGCGTCTCCTCCCGAGAGAAGCACGTCGCGCACTTCGGTATGTTTCTCCAGGTATTGAAAAGCCTGCTCGAAATCGGTGTGTAATTCCTGCTCACCGGCGCCGCTTACCACGCGGCTGCGGGTGCAATAACGGCAATAAGCCGCACAACGATCCGTCACTAAAAAAAGCACTCGATCTGGATACCGATGCACCAGGCCGGGCACGGGCATGTGGCTGTCTTCTCCGCAGGGATCGGCCAGATCGTAGGGCGAAGTCCAGCTTTCCTCGATCCGCGGGACGACCTGACGCCGGATCGGGCACCCGGGGTCGTTGCGATCGATGAGATTAAAATAATGCGGTGTGACGGCGAGCGAAAGTTTGCTGCCCGAGAGCAGGACGCCTGCGCGTTCCTCGGAGGAGAGATGAAGATGTTTTTCGAGTTGCGTGAGGGTGGTGACGCGGTTTTTTAGCTGCCATTTCCAATCCGACCAATCTTCCGGGGATGCCTCGGGCCAATATCCTGGTGCTAGGGTAACGAATTTTTTCTCCGGCAAAAGAGTCGTGGTGCCGACCGTTTGTTCTATATTCATCGAATGTTGCGGAAACTAGTGGACCTCAGCCTAAAGTCAAATCCACTGGGAAAGCTTTATTCTCCCCGCCGTAAAATAAAAGCACTTGCCCTCGCCGCACTTTGAACGATTTACACGTTTTTTAAGTCTGTAAATTTAATCCATGGTGAAACGAATCCTCATTTCCTACGCAGTCCTTGCCGTAACTCTCCTCTTCGCTCGTGCCCAGGAAGTATCGCCCGGTGCTCTCGTGCGCCAACTTAACCAGGCTTATATCGACGTATTTGAAAAAGTATCCCCCTCGGTGGTGGTCATCGAAATTGAAAAAACGGCCAGTTCCACCCGTTCGCCGCTCGATCTCTTTGGTCTTATCCCCCGTCCCGATCTGGATGAGGAATCGCTTCCGCGACGCCCCGAGACCAGCGAAGGCTCCGGCATCGTCGCCCGGCCCGATGGCTATATTTACACCAACAGCCACGTGGTGGAAGGCGGCGGTAAAATCACTGTAAAACTCAAGGATGGACGTGAATTTCCCGCCAAACTTATCGGTGCCGACTCCTACACCGACATTGCAGTGCTAAAGATCGAAGTCACGAATCTTCCCGCTGCCCGTTTTGGTAACAGTGACGAGGTAAAAGTCGGCCAGATCGCCTGCGTCATCGGATCCCCCTATAACTTTGCCTACTCCTTTACCACCGGCGTCATCAGTGCCAAGGGACGCAATAAAATCCTCGATTCACGCTGGAGCGGTTTATTCGAGGACTTTCTCCAGACCGATGCCTCGATCAATCCCGGCAACAGCGGAGGCCCGCTGCTTGACATCGAAGGGCAGGTCGTCGGCATGAACGCCATCATCCAAGGCTTCAATCGCGGGCTTGGCTTTTCCATTTCCTCGAATCTTCTGCAACGCATCGGTGGCGAAATTATCGCCAACGGCAAAGTATCCCGCGCCTGGATCGGCATCGGCATCCAATCCCTCAAAGATCTTCCTCCCGATAGATTTGGCAGTTTGAAAAACGGCGTGCGCGTCCAAAGCATCTCCAGCGAGTCGCCAGCTTACAAAAGCGAACTCCGCACCGGCGACATCATTCTCAAAGTCGATAACGTCCCCGTGGCCGAATCCATCGATCTCCAGCGCGAGGTGCAACGTAAAAAAGTGGGCCAAAAATTACAACTCGCCGTCTGGCGCGACGGCCAGGAACTCACTCTCGCAGTGGCCACCGCCGAACTTCCCACCGAAGCCAGGGCAATCTCTCGTTCCCAGCCCGCAGAACCAGAGCCAGAGGACGAGGCGCAGCCCGAAACCATACCCTCCATACCCTCCACGCCCGATGGCCAGGGGGATGAAAAGGAAGAGTCCCCCGCTCCCTCTCCCCTCGGTCTCGAAGTGCAGGCTCTCACCCCCGATCTTGCCCTTGCCAAAAAATCCAAGGCTCAAAGCGGCTGGATCGTCACCGACAGCACCCCCGGCACCGAAGCAGCCGTCGCCGGCATAAAAGTGGGCGACATCATCACCGAAATCAATGGCCAGGCAGTAACGAGCGCGGATTCACTCACCGAAATCCTCAAGCAACGCACTCCCGGCAAAAGCACCCTGCTTCTCGTCGAACGCGACGGCAACACCTCTTATGTCGTCTTAAAATCGGCAGATTAATTTTAAAAAGACTTGCAAAAAAGATACCCTCAGCTTTCCCTTTTATACGAATTAACGTTTAAACAACCAACATATGAACCAGAAAATCATTCAACAAATCGGACGTAGCCAACGCATCGGCATCATCAATTTACTCAAACGGAGCGAAGGTCTCGCCGTCGCCGCCATGTCGGAAAAACTCGGGATGAGCTACATGGGCATCAAACAGCATTGCCTGTCCCTGCATCGTCAAGGTTATCTCACCACCAAACGCGCCCCGCAAGGCACCGGCAAAATCGGGCGCCCCGAGCTGCTTTATTTGTTAACCCCCAAAGCCTACGATCTTTTCGAGCAAGCCGCCAATCCCGTCACTCTCGGCGTCCTCGAAGCTGCCCTATCCCTTTATGGTGCCGCCGCCGCAGAAAAACTGCTCTACAAATGGTTCCAGACCGAGACTCTGCGCTACGACTCCAAAACCAAGGGCGAAACTCCCGGCGAACGCGCCCGTTCCTTCGCCAAAATTCGTGACGCCGAAGGTTTCCTCAGCGAATTCGTCCAAATCGGCAACGAACGCAAAATCCTCGAACATCATTCCCCGATTCAAGACATTCTCGAAAATTATCCCGCCACCGAAAAAATGGAGGAAGAATTGTTCCGCAAAGTCCTCCGCATCTCCGGTAAACGCACCAGCAAAAAAGAAGCCGGACAATTCCGGGTCGAATACCATTTCGATTAAAGCGGCACGCCCGCTTCGTCAGGCAGGCAGGAATATCGGACTTGCGTTTTTTTATGAAAACGCTTTCTTAATGGCTGTCGTTCCCAGCCATCCACATTTCCATACCGCATGAGCATATTTAATTTCATCAAAGGCGAACTCCTCGAAATCATCGAATGGACCGATGATTCCCGCGACACCCTCTGTTATCGTTTTCCCGACGAAGACAAGGAAATCAAAAACGGCGCACAACTCATCGTGCGCGAAAGTCAGGTCGCGCAATTCGTTTACGTCGGTCAATTTGGCGACACTTATGCCCCCGGGCGTCACACTCTTACCACGGAAAATATCCCGGTTCTCACCACCCTCAAAGGTTGGAAATACGGCTTCCAATCCCCCTTTAAAGTCGATGTCTATTACATCAACACCCGGCTTTTTACCGGCAACAAATGGGGCACCTCCAATCCGATCATGCTCCGCGATGCCGACTTCGGGATCGTGCGGGTGCGAGCCTTTGGCACCTTCGATTTCCGGGTCACCGACCCGAAAACCTTCCTCAAAGAGGTAGCCGGTTCGGATCACCACTTTCGGCTCGATGAATTTGCCGACACCATGCGGTCCCGCATCGTGAGCGTCTTCTCCGAAGCACTCGCAGAGGCCAACGTGCCAGTGCTCGATGTGGCCACACGTTACTCCGAACTCGGCTCAGCCCTGCTCCCCATCGTCAACCCCATCGTCAGCGTCAAATACGGTCTCGAAATCACCAGTTTCATCCTCGAAAATGTCTCCGTGCCGCCCGAAGTCGAACAAGCCATCGACAAACGCAGCAGCATGGCCGCCGTCGGCAATTTGAACGACTACGTAAAATTTCAAATGGCTCAAGGCCTCGAAAAAGGCGGGGGCGCCGGTGGCATCGGCGCAGAACTCGCGGTCGGCCTCGCCATGGCCCAACAGGTCGCGCAATCCATCCAGAGCACACCCGGCGTTTCGGCAACCCCTCCGCCTATTCCCGGAGCAGTGGCCACGGCATCCAGTCTGCCCGACTTGCTCAGCCCCGCCCAGGCAGCGGAATTGTTAGGCGTAACCGAGGCCGATGTGCTAACCATTTTGGAAAGCAACGAGTTAAAGGGTAAAAAAATCGGCAGCACCTGGCGCATCACCAAAAGCGCCGTGGAAAAGTATCTCGCCGAGTAGGTTTGCCCGGGCCTGCTTACTTGCTTGCCAGGCTGGGTTTGTAATCGGGATAACGATCTGCCAATTCCAGGCGCGCCTTCTGTGCCTCGACGGCATTACCCGCCTTGGTGTAAGCTTGGGCGGCTTTTTCCAGAGCCAGCGGCGTAAGCTCGGCATCGTCATAAAGAACACTGATCGTAAGGTAGTTTTTCGCTGCCGCATCGAATTTTGCCTCGGCAAAATCGATGTCGCCCGCCAGCATCCGGCCCTCGGCATTCAATCTGCCTTCGGGCTGCAAATTCAACGCTTCGCTGCAACGTTGACGCGCCTCGGCATAACGATTTTGATCCAAGGCCAGCCGTGTTTTTGCCAGCAACCCGCGCGATTTCAAACCGGGGTTATCCGTTTTAGTTAGGTAAAGATCGAGATTTTGAGCCGCTTTCTCCCATTCTTTTTCCAGACGGGCGGCGTCGCCGATCAAATAGTAAACCTCCGGCTCCGGATCGCCGGGGATATTGGCAATGTGCAACTCCAGATAGCGCAGGGCGCGTTTGCTATTGCCGCCGTAATAATATTTCGCACCCATCCAATTAAAAATCTCGCCGGGCAACCCGCGTTTGCCATCCTTCGCCTTATACAAATCGACCTCGCGCGATACGTCGTCGAGTTTTTCCAGATAGTAATTGGCCAGGATAATCCGAACACTCGCATCGTCGAAATAGCTTTTCGGATCCTGATCCCGCGCAATGGTGAGAGGATCGATGGCTGCGGCGTAGTTTTTTCCCTCGAAACTGGCCCAGCCGATATAATAATTGGCTTGGGCCAGCGATTCGGTCTTGGGATATTCCTTAAGTAACTGACGAAAGGAATTCGCCATGGCTATGTTATCATCCTGCTGACCTTCGGAGAGGGCTTTTTGGATGAGGGCGGTTTCGCGTTCGGGAGCTTTGGGAAAGTCTTTGATGAGCTTGTCGAAATCGCGTTGCGCATCGGTGTAAGCCTTGAGTCGAAGCGAGGCAAATCCACGTTGAATGAGCGCTTTGGGCACGTTTTCGTGGCTGGGAAAAGCCTCGATGAAATCGCCGTAGGCATCGATGGTTTTTGGCCAGTCTTGCACTTGCGAAAAACACCAGCCGGCCCGGTAAAGACATTCTGCCTTTAACTTGTCATCCTGCAGGTTTTCCGCCGTGTCCTGATACACTTTGGCCGCTTCGGTGTAACGTTTGTTTTTGAAAAAATACTCCGCTTTCAACAGGCGCGCTTTTTCGGAGCGCTCGCCGGAAGGATTATTGCTGAGATAGCTGTTTATCGCTGTGATCACCTCGGGATTATTGGCTGCAGCCAGCGCAAGCAATCGTTGGAACCCCGCCTCTTTCGCCTCGGGCGAACCCGGATGTTCGCGCTCGATCCGCTCATAAATAACGGCCGCATCGGACCCTCGGTTAAGCTGACGATACGCGTTGGCCGCGAGTGCCAGCACCTCGGCAGGCGTTTCCCCGCCCTGATCGGCGGCGCCGGATTCATACATCACCACAGCCTCGGAATAGTCGCCCGAATCGTAGCTGATTTTCATCAACCCGAGGCGGGCGAGAGGACGCCAGTTACCCGTGCCGGGAGCTTCGATGGCGCGTTGGAAAAAGACTTTCGCTTTGGCTTTTTGTCCCAGCTCGGAGGAAAGACTGCCGGCATGGATCAAGGCTTCGCCGCGAAGTTCGTTGCGATCGGTCTCGGTGATGAGTTTTTCGTAATGTCCCAGAGCCTCCTCTTTGGCTCCGGTCTCCTCGGAATAACGAGCGAGGGCGAGACGGGCGGCGACTTTATAAGGATTGCGCTGCTCGATGGCCACGATGTCCTGAAAAACCAGGCGGGCCTCGGCGCTGCGTCCGATTTCTTCGAGACTGCGCGCCTCAAAGTAGCGGGCAGAAAGGGTGAGATCGGAATTTTTCGCATTGGCCGCCGCTTTCCGGTAGAGGGTTACCGCTTCGTTGAAACGTTTTTGCGCATAATAAATTTCGCCCAGGCGATAGGACGCGGCGCCGAGAAATTCGCCTGTGCTGTATTCGCTCAGCAGCTTTTGATAGTAGCCAATCGCCACACCCGGCGTCCCCATCGCGCGATAACATTCGCCAAGGCGGAACAACGCCGATTGCCGTCCTTCGCTCTGGGGGTAGAACCGAAGAAATTTTTCGTATTCAGGAATGGCTAGATCGTAAAGTTTGCGGGCATAAAAACCGTTGGCGAGATCGATGAGATCTGCCGCGGCTCCTTTCATCCCAGCACCGGATGACGGCGCAATCCGAATCACTTGATTATCCTCCACAGTCTCCGGCGTTGTGCCCACCACGGGTTCATCCTCGCGCGGGGCAATGGGTTTGGGCGGAACGAGCAGATTGGGCGTGGCTTCCGGGAGTAAATTCGGAGTGGCAATCGGTGCGGGAGGATTGTCTGGAGGAGCAAAAAACGGCTCGGCCCGGCGCACTTCCACCGGTGTCGGCTCGGGCGTCGGCTCCAAGGTTAGCACAGGTTGCGCGCGGGGAATGGGCTGCACCGGCTCGGCCACACGCACCTCGGGTTCACCCTCTTGAGCGAGCAGGGTGACGCAAAAACTCCAGAATACGAGCGCTGTCAGCAAACGCATTTTCATGGCGCGACACTTTCGCCTCCTGCGGTGGCAAAAGCGACATTCCAAATGTCGGCTCCACGACAGATATCGAGCACCCCGGCGATGTGTTTGTAAGCGACATCCTGATCGCCCCGCACGATGACGGCTTGATCGGGGTAAAGTTCGGAAAGTTTTTTCAGGCGCACGGAGAGTTCGTCAACGGTGAGCGGCGTCTTATTCATCACCAAAGTGCCATCAGCACGAATGTTGATGACCACCTGGCCGAGGTAAGGTTGCGCTTCCTTGGCGCTTTTGGCCGAGGGCACTTTGACGTCCAGTTCGTTTTCCCGCAGGGTTGAGGACCAGGTGAGGATAAAAAAACAGAGAATCACCAGCAAAATATCGATCAACGGTGCCAGTTGAAAAGCGGGCGTGGCGAAAGTCTGGCCTTGGCGAAAATTCATGGAAAGTTACCTGGGTATGCGAGGTCCTAGTAATCGTCGTCGTCGTTCAAAGCCGAGGGACGGGGGGGCACACGATTATCGCGGGTTTTTTTCTCGTAACTGGTGGCAAAAAGACTGAGTAAATGGGTGGAGGAACTTTCCAATTCGGAAATAAGATTTTGCACTTTACCGCGGAAAAATGCGTGGAACGACATGGCGACAATGCCTACGATGATTCCGGCTGCGGTGGTCACCAAAGCCTCGCCCACCCCTTGCGCCAGTAAGATCGGCTGGCTGGCGTCGCCGGCGCGTTTCCCAAGTTCGCCGAAAGATTTAATGATGCCCGTCACGGTGCCCAACAACCCCAGCATCGGTGCCAGCATCCCGACATCGGCCAGGTAAGTAATGCGATGGGTAAGTGCGTTCGCGATGCGTCCGCCCTCGGTCTCGGCGACTTCGCGCACGGCTTGCAGCGGCGCACCCGGATGGCGGGTGGCAAATTCCAACATGCGCGAAGTGACGCGGGCGACAGCTTCCTGGTGACGATTGGAAATAGCCAGCAAACCCAGATAATCGCGTTTTTTTATTAGCGCATCGGCGGTCTCCATGTATTCCCGGCTCACCACGGAGCCTCTGCGCAAAGTTGCCAGATAAACTAGAATAAGGGTAAGGGTAAGAACCGAGGCAAAAACAAGCGGGATCATGACCCATCCGCCAGCTTTGACGAGATCGAAGATCGTTTTGGTGCCACCAGCGACTTCTTGAGCGTGAAGAGGTGTTGCCAGCCAGAATACTGCGAATAGGCAGGAGGGAATTTTCATGAATGACAGTCTTTATAATGGAGAACGCACCGCCTTGCAACCGCCGCCCTCCGTCGGCGGGGGATTTTGCCCATGCCATCAAGCACAGACCAGCGTAAGTCCAAGAGACAGCGATGGTTGCGGGGCGTTCATGGCATCTGGAGTTTTCTGTGCTAATCTGCGAGTCGATGCGCATCAATCGACGGGTTTTTATCAAAGGATTGCTCGGTGCAGCCGCTGCCGGTGGGCTGTCGTATCCCACGCTGTTGGAACCCTGGTCGCTGGTGGTGGAAAAGGTTCCTGTGAAAATACCTGCCTTGCCAAACGCTCTGGAGGGATTCCGGGTGGTGCAATTGAGCGACCTGCATTTTCGTCCGTTCACCACGTTGGGCCAAATCGCGCAAACCGTGGAAAAAGTAAACACGCTCGCAGCCGATCTGGTGGTCATTACCGGCGATCTGATCACCCGTTCGGGCGAGGCGATTGATGAACTGGCACCCGCGCTGGCCAGATTACAGGCGCGGCACGGGGTGATTTGTGCGCTCGGAAACCACGACATGTGGCATCAACCCGCGCGCATTACCAGCAGATTGCGTAAGGAAGGGATCGATGTGCTGCGAAACCAAGGCCGGACGATCCCGGTGGGAAAAGCAGGTTTATTTATCGCCGGGGTGGATTCGATCTGGGGGGGGCACCCCGATTTGTCGGCAGCGCTGGAGAAACGGCGTTCGAGTCGGCCCACTATTTTACTCGCACACGAACCGGACACGGTGGAGCTGTGGCCCGCCGAAGCGGGGGTGGACTTGCAACTTTCGGGTCACACGCATGGCGGGCAGGTCTGCCTGCCTTTGGTAGGCCCCCCAACGCTTCCAATTTGGGGGCGAAAATACTGGAAGGGTTTGTATCGAGTCGGTGCGGCGCAGGTTTACACCAATCGCGGAATTGGCTGCACAGGTCTGCCGGTGCGATTCGGTTCGACGCCGGAGATTACGCTGCTCGAATTACACGGCTGATTTTTCTCTCGGCTGCGGAGGTAAATTGTCGGAAAGGACAATGTCACCAATGGTCAGTCGTTAAAAATACAAAACCGCGCCCCATGTAATTTGGAGCGCGGTTTTGCGGCGGGAGGGAATCTGCTGTTTCTTTAGGAGGAAACGGTTTCTGCGAGATCGACGTTTACTCGCCGACCATCACGGTCAAATCGAACAACCCCGTCCTTTAAAGCGAAAATCGTGTAATCACGTCCCAATCCGACATTTTTGCCGGGTTGAAACTTGGTTCCACGCTGCCGAAGGATGATGTTGCCCGCAACTACGGACTCACTGCCAAATTTTTTTACGCCAAGACGTTTGCTGACGCTATCGCGACCGTTTTTAACGCTGCCTTGTCCTTTTTTATGTGCCATGACGAAGAAAAATTAAATGATCTATTGAATATTACAAGGAAATTGATTCGACTTTTACGCGGGTCAAACGGCGGCGATGTCCCACGGTGCGGTGATATCCTTTGCGGCGTTTGTATTTGAAGGCGATCACTTTATCGTCCTTATGTTGGTCGAGAATTTCGGCGACCACGGTGGCGCCAGAAATAAACGGAGCGCCTTGGGTGACTTTATCGCCATCGGAATGGAAAAGAACTTCCGAAAAGATAGTTTTTTCGCCGACTGGGACATCCAGTTTTTCGACATCGAAATATTGACCGGGTTGCACG
>Ga0105048_10012133_pt1 | contig 13541 bp, 11 predicted proteins | sample MAT05_FD_78382 | JGI IMG/M metagenome (GOLD analysis project Ga0105048, IMG submission 78382) | Freshwater microbial communities from Lake Fryxell liftoff mats and glacier meltwater in Antarctica - MAT-05 | ecosystem: Environmental > Aquatic > Freshwater > Ice > Liftoff microbial mat | place...
CGGCGCTCTAGCAGCCCGTCGGACTTTGCGCGTGAGATGCGTTGTGTGTGCTTAAGCGGATGGCTGCAAGGCGCGGCGCGCAGCCAATGGCTCTTCCATTGGCAAGGGTCGCAACGCCGCAGACGCCGTTGCGACGCGCAACCCGGAGGGCCGGACGGACTTTTGGCCTAGCGCAGACTCGAAAGTAGAACCCAAGCCTTCAACCTAGAAACCTCAGTTGACCGCTTCTCGACGTGCATAGCACCATGATTCTTTTAGCTTTTCAGCAATTTCGCTCTTTCACCCATTGGGTGAGTACGCTACGCGGCAGATTGCACGGTTCTGGCTGCACATGGCTGCGTTGCAACTCGTTGGAATGGAACAACCATTCACCCCGGCCTGCAAGCACAGCTTGCGTTCGTTCAAGCCGGCGCGCCGCCAAACTGGAGGTACCCGCTGGGGTGACATACATTAGCCGCGAGCGTTGACCGGCCGCGGTGACTGCTTTGGGCTTATTGCAGCCGCCAATACTCACTCCGCACCACAGCGGTTCAATTAACGCGTTGATTTCATCAAAGGCAACATCGTCGCGCACCAATAGGAACGAGCCGGCAATACGCTCGGTGCAGTTTGCCCACCAAAACCTGGTGGTGCATCGCGACCTGAAGCCGTCGAATATCTTGGTCGATGCGACAGGTGAGCCGCGCTTGCTGGATTTTGGTGTGGCCAAGCTGCTGGATGCCGGCAGCGAACTGACCGCCTCGCAGGAGCCGCTGTCGATGGCCTACGCCGCGCCTGAGCAGCTGCTGGGCAATCCGATCACCACCGCCACCGATGTTTATAGCCTGGGCGTCATCTTGTATGAGCTGCTGACCGGCAGCCGGCCACACAAGTCGCGCGGAAATGGCAGTCTGGCGCTGTTGCAGGCGATCACCGATACCGATCCGCTACCGCCCTCGCGCGCGGTCGGCGGCGCGACCACCCGCGAGACCAGGCACTTGCTCCAGCGACCTCGACACCATTGTGATGACTTGCCTGAACCGTAATCTGGCGCGCCGCTATAGCTCGGCGCAAGGGCTGGCCGATGACATCGATGCCTACCTCAAACAACTGCCGATACGGGCGCGGCCGGAATCCTGGCGCTACCGCAGCGGCAAGTTCATCCGTCGCAATCGCGTTGCGGTGGCCCTGACGACACTGGCGTAGGGATCGGGCGTCGCCGCCCTCCAAGCTGAACAATCTGTCCTCGCTGCAACAACGCAAGCTCGGACGCTTCGACGCGGCACGCGCTAGCGCGATGGATGTGCAGGCCAGGCTGGAAGGCAGTAGCGAGCGTGGGTTCAACCAACGCCAGGCGCATTTTCGCTTGGCGTTAATCGCCCACGCCACCGGCGATATGGCCGAGCAGGCCAAGCAGGCGCGCTGGATACTGGCAGCGCTGCAAGACGCGCCTATGCCAAATGTGGAGGAGCTGCCCGAAGCGCTGGGTGAACTGGCCATTGCGCAGAGCCGGCTAACGCAGACTGATGCCGCGTTGGCCACCGCTCAGCGCATGGAGACCGCCGCGCGTCAGCAGCTTGAAGTGGGCAGTGAGATGTTGAGCAAACATCTGGCGCGGATCGCCTGGGTTGCGCTGGAAGCCGGCCAGATGGAACGCGCATTGGCGCTGAGCAACGAGGCCCTGGGCATACTGCCGATCGCCGATGCCAGCTGGAACCGCTTTGCCATTCGCACCGCCGCGCTAGTCCGGCTGCGCGCGTTGCAGCAGCTCGGCCGCAGCTCAGAGATGGCCGACTGGGCCAAGCTGGTCGCGCAGCAGCGCAAAACCGCAACCGTCGACGGCGCGATGCTGTGGAAGGCCGCCGAGCCGCTGCTGCCGCGCTGAGCGGGCGAGCGGCCTTCACCTGCCTCTGCGATCACCACAGCTATGCTGCGCTGGTGTTTATTTTGGAGCGTGTCGATGAAAGCCGTTTGGAATGGTGTGCTGTTGGTGGAATCGGACGACACAGTGGTGGTGGAGGGCAATCACTACTTCCCGATAAGCGCCTTGCAGCGCGAATACTTCGCGCCGAGCAGTCACACCTCGGTATGCGGCTGGAAAGGCCTAGCCAACTACTTTGATGTCGTGGTCGACGGCAAAACCAATGCCAATGCCGCTTGGTATTACGCCGAGCCCAAGTCGGCCGCCGCGCAGATCAAGGATCGGGTCGCCTTCTGGCGCGGCGTAACGGTCAGCGCCTGAGGCGCAGCCACGCCTGGGCCAGTCCTGCGCACAGCTGTGCGGCGTCTTCGGGGCCATTGTGCAGATAGGGCGAGACGCGGATATAGCCGCCGCGCGCTGCGATCACGATGTTCTGGGCCAGCAGGTCTTGTGCTAGTTCCTGACAGAATTGCTGATTGCCGCCCGGCGGCCGCAAGCCGGTCAGATGGGGCGAGTCGGCGATCACCCGCCAGTCGCCCAGGCCGTGACTCAGCAGGGCTTCGAGCAAATAATGTTGCCAGCTTTGCAGGCGCTCGCGCACTGCCGCAGGAACCCAGGTCTGCAGTTGGCGCAGTCCGATTTCGGACATGGCCAGGGACGGATGGCTGTAGAGGCCGCTGCCATCGAAACGCGCCGCGCCACCACTATAGGCCGGCAGCTGGCCATTATGGATGGCGCCTGCCAGTCCGCCCACTCGCGCCCAGGCGGTCTGTTCTAGCGGCTGGGCTTGCCGATGGCGTTCGGCGATGCAGGCATAGGACAGACCGGCGCCACCGAGCAGCCATTTATGTCCGGCGGCGATGACAAAGTCGGCGTCCAGCGCCGCCAGATCAATGTCGAGCACACCGAGCGCTTGCGTGGCGTCCACCACCAGCGCTGCTCCGTGCGCCCGCGCAGCGGCGGCGATGCGCGGCAGATTGATCCGCCGCCCGTCATGCCAGTGACAGGCTGGCGTGACCACGACCGCCACACGCTCGTCGATGGCCGCCAGCAAAGACTCGGTCCAGTCGCCTTGATCGGAAATCGACACCTGTCGCAGTTCGGCTCCTTGGTTTTGCGCGGCGACCTGCCAGGCGTTGACTGCGGAGGGATGTTCGTCGCTCAGCGTCAACACGATTTGGCGCGGCTGCAGGGTCAGGCAGCGTGCGGCGAGCGCCATGCCATAGGCGACGCTGGGCAGCAAGGCCACCCCATTCGGGTCGTAGCCGATCAGATGTGCGAAAAGCGCGCGAACGCACTGAGGCCGAGCCAGCCAGTCGTGCATGGTCTCGGTCCACGGGAGCGCCGCACGCTGCAGCGCCTGCGCGCCGGCTGTCAGTGCAGCGCGCAGGCGCGGCGTTTGTGCGGCGCTATTGAGATACACCAGCCCTGCCGGCAGGTTGAATTTGGGCAGCATTGCAGCGCCAGCCCGGTCAATGTTGGCAATGGTCACGGTTTGTCTTGCAGCTCCAGTCTGGTAGGGGATGATGGAGAGCCTCTGTCGCATCCACGTAACTTACTCAAAAGGATTCTGGGTGCAAGCAATGAATAGTGCAGCGGTCAACGGACCAGTTGTCGCGCAGTTGATCGATTTCGTGCGCACGCGCCAAGCCAGTATTGAACTGGTCGCGCCGCTTTCGCCTGAAGATACCGCAGTGCAATCGATGCCCGATGCCAGCCCGAGCAAATGGCATCTGGCGCACACCACTTGGTTCTTCGAGGAATTCGTGTTGCAGCAGCAGCCGGGCTATCGTTTTTACAACGAGCGCTGGCGCTTTCTGTTCAATTCCTATTACCAATCGGTGGGGCCGATGCATGCGCGTGGCAGTCGCGGCTTGCTATCGCGCCCGCGCCTCGACGAGGTACTGGCCTATCGCGCCGCGGTGGATGAGGCCATGGCACGTCTGATTGAGCGCGGTCCGGACCCCGAGCTGTGCGCGCGTATCGTGCTGGGTCTGCACCATGAGCAGCAGCATCAGGAACTGCTGCTGACCGATATCAAGCATCTATTCTGGTGCAATCCGCTGCTGCCGGCCTACAGCGGCGATCTGCCGGTAGCAGTCCGCGCGGCCGCAGCGCAGAACTTTGTCGACGGCTTTGACGGCATCGTCGAAATCGGCGCCAACCCGGATTCCGGCTTCGTTTTTGACTGCGAGACGCCACGTCATCGCAGCTTGCTGCAGCCACATGCGCTGGCGCGACGGCCGGTCACTAACGCTGAGTATCGCGACTTCGTTGACGATGGCGGCTATCGCAGCGCGCAGCTGTGGCTGAGCGCGGGCTGGGCGACGGTGCAGGCCGAGGGCTGGAGCGGTCCGATGTACTGGGATGCAGCCGCGGAAACCGAGTTCACGCTGGGTGGCGTGCGCGAGATTGATCCGGGTGCGCCGGTCTGCCACATCAGCTACTTCGAGGCGGATGCCTACGCGCACTGGGCCGGCGCCCGGCTGCCCACCGAGGCCGAGTGGGAGCATGCCGCAGCATCCCGCGATGCCAACGCTGGCAATTTTGCGGATGCCGGCCTGCTGCACCCGCAAGCCGCCATGGCTGACGGCGACTTGCTGCAGCTGTTCGGCGACGTCTGGGAGTGGACTGCCAGCCCCTACCTCAGCTATCCCGGCTTCCAGCCCTTGCCGGGCGCCTTGGGCGAGTACAACGGCAAGTTCATGTGCGGGCAGTTTGTGTTGCGCGGCGGCTCCTGCGTCACGCCATCACGCCATGTGCGCGCCAGTTATCGCAATTTCTTCCACCCGCGCGACCGCTGGCAATTTTCCGGTCTGCGCCTAGCACAGGATCGCTGATATGTCCGTGATGACCGCGCTACGCCATGCTGAAGTTCGACCAGAGTCGGAATTTGTCGCCGATGTGTGGTCGGGTCTGTCGGGCCGACCCAAATCGCTGCCGTCCAAGTATCTGTACGACGCGCGCGGTTCCGAACTGTTCGAACAGATCTGCGACACACCCGAGTACTACTTGACCCGTGCCGAGCTGGCGCTGATGCGCAGCTCGGTGGCGCAGATGGCGCAGGCGCTCGGGCCTGAGCTTCGACTGGTGGAATTTGGCAACGGCTCCGGCCTGAAAACGCGCCTGTTGCTGGGCGCGTTGGAGCGGCCTGTCGCCTACGTACCGGTTGAGATCTCGGCCAGTGCCTTGGCCGGCAGCTGCGCCGAGTTGCAGCGTGAATACCCAGACTTGCAGATACTGCCGCTGCAGGCCGATTTCACCGCGCCGCTGAGGCTGCCCAGGGCGCATCGCCAACCGCGGCGCACCGTGCTCTATCTGGCCGGCTCCACACTGGGCAATTTCCCTGATGCCGAGGCGGCGCTGCTGTTGCAGCAGATGCGCAAGGCCGCCGGTCCCGGCGGCGCCGTTCTGCTGGGGCTGGATCTGAAGAAAGATCCGGCGCTGATCAATGCCGCCTACAACGATGCCGCGGGTGTCACCGCGGCGTTCACGCTGAACCTGTTGGCGCGCATCAACCGCGAGTTGCATGCCGATTTTCAAATCGAGCAGTTTCTGCATCGCGCCCGCTATCAACCGATCCTCGGACGCATCGAAACCGATATCGTCAGCCGCCGCGCCCAGCGCGTAGTGGTCGCCGGTCGCGGCTTCGATTTTGCCGCCGATGAGCCCATGCGTGTTGAGGTCAGCTGCAAGTACGACCGCGCAGACATGCAGCGCCTAGCCAAGGCCGCTGGATTGCAGATGCAGCAGCTGTGGAGCGATCAACAGCAGCAGTTTGCCGTGGTATTGCTGACGGCGACGCAATCGTGATGGCAAGTTGAGTCAAGTTCGTCGCGGCTGTCGGCGTGCTACGGCGAGACCCAAGAGCTGGCTCGGAAACGGGTGCCGGGTCTTTGGCTTTCTTTTGCAGCTTGCTACGGCAAACAACCGCAAGGCTGCAGGCTAGCAGCCTGTGGGGCCTTCCTCGCAAGTGCGTCGGAAGGCCTTTTGGCGATCGTTTTCTACTCAGTCTCGGATTGATTTTGAAGGCTTCCGCTCTGTTTTCGAGTCCGTGCAATGCCAAAAGGCCGTCCAGCCCTTCGGGTTGCGCGTCTGGACGGCGTCTGCGCTGCGACGCTTAAGCCTGAAAGAACCATTGCCTGCGCGCCGCGCCTTGCAGCCATCCGCTTAAGCCTCACAACGCATCTCGCGCTGAAAGCCCGACGGGCCGCTCGCATTTTTCTCCTGTAGAAGGTCTGGTTGAAAAGGCCCGAGCGATGCATCAACCATCGCTGGAGCAGACGTCTGGACGTCCGTAAATCGATTGGTGTGACAGAATCGCCGGCAGCGCACTAACGAGCAACGAGGCCCATGTGACTCAAGATCAATGGTTCATCCTGATCATTTTGACTGCCACGGTCGCCATGTTCGTTTGGGGTCGCTGGCGCCACGACATGGTTGCGGCGGGTTCCTTGCTCAGTTGCGTGTTGGCCGGCTTGGTCCCGGCACGTGAGGCCTTTGCCGGTTTTGGTCACCCCGCGGTGATCACGGTTGCTTGCGTGCTGGTGCTCAGTCGCGGCCTGCAGACCTCGGGTGCGGTCGATGCACTCGCGCGCAAGGTCTTGCCGGCGAAGGCGGGGCAGGTACTCAGCCTGACCGCTCTGATGGGTCTCGGCGCTTTCCTGTCGGCGTTCATGAACAACGTTGGCGCGATGGCCTTGCTCATGCCGATAGCAATCCAGCTGTCCCAGCGCCTTCAACTCACGCCGGGACAGGTGCTGATGCCGCTGGCATTCGGCACCATTCTCGGTGGCATGACTACACTCATCGGCACGCCGCCCAACCTCATCGTCTCCGGTTTCCGCGCCGAAGCCGGAATGGGCAGTTTCACCATGTTCGATTTCACCCAAGTCGGTCTGGCCGTGGCGCTGGCTGGCGTGTTGTTCGTCGCTCTCGTCGGCTGGCGGCTGGTGCCGGCGCGCAAACAAGCGGGTATTGAAGGCTTTGAGTCCGGCGCTTACATCACCGAGGTGCGCGTGCTGAACGACAGCAAGGCTGCGGGCATGCGGCTGCGCGAGATCGACGCGGTGCTCGCCGATGTCGATGCCCAGATTCTTGGCGTGGTGCAGCATAGGGTTCGCCTCATCGCCGCCAATCCGGGTCGCAAGGTGCTCGCCGGCGATATCCTGATGATTGAGGCTGAGGCCGACTCGCTGGCCCACGTGCTGTCCATACTCGGCCTCAAACTCGAAGAAGAAGCCAAGGCCAAGGACAAATCAGGCGAGCTCTCGATAGCGGATGCTTCCAAAGACCAGACTGTCAGCGAGTCGAAGAAACGCGTTGAGAGCGAGGAAGCGCAAGCGGGCAACGAAGTCCCGGTCCAGTCCGGCGACGCCATGCTGATGGAGCTTGCTGTATTGCCCGGCTCGCCGTTGGCCGGTCGGTCAGCCAGCGACATCCTGATGCGCACGCGCTACGGGGTTAACCTGCTCGCTTTGTCCCGCGAGGGTAAACATTCGATGAAGCGATTGCGCTCAATCGCATTTCAGTCGGGTGACCTGCTGCTGATGCAAGGCCCGCCTGAGTCGATCTCGGCCTTCGCCGCGGACAATGCCTGCGTGCCTCTAGCGCAGCGCGAGTTCCGCATCCCCAACCAGCGCAAGATGTGGGAGTCCGTGTTGATCATGCTGTTCGCGATCGGCGCCGCCGCCTCCGGCTTGCTGTCGGCCGCGGTGTCTTTTGCGATCGGCGTACTCGCATCGATGGCAATGCGCACGGTGCCGCCGCGCGCCGTTTACGACGCCATCGACTGGCCGGTCATCGTATTGCTTGGCGCCCTGATCCCGGTCGCGGGCGCTATGGAGACCACCGAGATGGCTGATCTTATCGCCCACTTTCTGATCGACAACTTGGCGCAAGGACATGCCGTTATTGGACTGGCGCTGATCCTGGTGGTCACTATGTTCCTGTCCGACCTGATGAACAATGCCGCCACGGCCGCAGTGATGTGCCCGATTGCCATCGGCACCGCCGCTGCGTTAGGCGTGAGCCCCGACTCCTTCTTGATGGCCGTGGCGATCGGCGCTTCTTGCGCCTTCCTGACCCCGATTGGGCACCAGAACAACACCTTGATCCTGGGCCCCGGCGGTTTTCGTTTCGCCGACTACTGGAAGCTAGGCCTGCCACTGGAAATCATTGTAGCCACCGTCGCGATTCCCTTGCTGTTGATCGTCTGGCCACTTTGAACCTTAGGGAAAGGCTAGAAACCTACTGAGCGGTGCTCGGAATCCACCGCGTCGGCAGGAATCCGCTAGAACCGTGCAATCTGCCCGGTAGCGGGAGGCGGCGGTCGCCGTGCAGGGCAGCTAGAATCGCGGGCCAATTCCACTTTGGATTTTTGCATGCCTCCTGCGGACAGTAATGATCTATCGCTGCTGGGCTCGGCGCCTTCTTTTGCTGCGGTGATGGAGCAGGTGTCGCGCGCGGCGCCTTTGGATCGGCCAGTTTTGGTGATCGGCGAGCGCGGGACCGGCAAAGAGTTAGTCGCCGCGCGCTTGCATTATTTGTCGCGGCGTTGGGATCGACCATTCGTCAAAATGAATTGCGCCACCTTGGTCGAAACGCTATTGGAAACCGAATTATTCGGCCATGAGGCGGGCTCCTTCACCGGCGCGACTAAACGGCATATGGGCCGATTTGAAGTGGCCAATGAAGGCAGCTTGTTTTTGGATGAATTAGCCAATGCCTCGCAACGCGTGCAAGAAAAAGTGTTGCGAGTCATAGAATATGGTGAATTTGAACGTGTGGGTGGGCGCGAGACTATTCGTACCAATGTGCGTTTGATTGCCGCCACTAACTTGGATTTGCCCAGCGAAGCGCGCGCGGGGCGCTTTCGTGAGGATTTACTCGATCGATTGGCTTTTGATGTCATTACTTTACCGCCCATGCGTTCGCGGCGTGACGATATTTTGCCCCTGGCCGAACATTTTGCCACCCGAATGAGCCAAGAACTCAAACGCGAATTATTTCCAGGCTTTAGTTTGACGGCGCAGCATCAATTACTCGCTCACGGTTGGCCTGGCAATGTGCGCGAGTTACGTAATGTGGTTGAGCGTGCGGTGTATCGAATGGACGAGCCAGACGAGGCGATCGATTCAATTTTGTTCGATCCGTTTGAGTCGCCGTGGCGGCCGCGCCGGGCGGTATTCACCGAGCCGCCCAGCACGCTCGCGGTGAATGCGCCGTTGCCGGCAGTCGGAACCGCGGATACGGACTCGCGCCAGCTGCCAGTGGATTTCCGCGCTGAAATGGAGCGTATAGAAATCGAATGGCTACAAACCGCCATGCAGCAAGCGCGTTTCAATCAACGCAAGGCTGCCGAGTTACTGCGCCTCAGTTACCATCAATTGCGTGGCTATTTGCGCAAATACAAATTGGTCGGTGGCGAGGAGGATTGTGAAGACCTTAGTTGAGGGGTAAAAAGCGGGCGCCGAATTTACAAAAAGAACAGCGGAGCGCTCTTTCAAAAGATACCGTAGTGCATCGGCAATGGTACGCAGCTTTTGTGGGTTCGGACTTGTCCGAACGCTTTTGCGCCTGTTCGCTCTGGTTCCCATCACGCATGCAGAATACGGCAGCAGCAAGCCGAAGCAGGAGTGTTTGGACAAGTCCAAACCCACGAAAAGCGCCGCCGCCGCTTTGTGCTTGCATGCAGGCAATCAAAGCAGCGGAGCGAGCTCTTCTATAAAAAGCGGATCAAAGGAGTTGGCAGGCTTCGTCGAAATCTAGACGCGGGCTGCGTGGGAATAACGCGTCACTATCGCCGTAACCTAAGTTAATCAGGAAATTGGAACGTACTTCCGTGCCAGCGAAAAACTCGGCATCTACTTTGGCATTATTGAAGCCGGACATCGGTCCGCAATCTAAGCCGAGCGCGCGCGCGGCGATCAGCAGATAAGCACCTTGTAGCGTGCCATTCCGAAATCCGCCACTTTCGATCGCTGCTGGTTTGCCGGCGAACCAACTGCGCGCGTCTGGCGCATGCGGAAATAGTCTGCCTAGGTGTTCGTAAAAGGCGAAATCAGTGGCGACGATCACGGTGACCGGCGCTGCCATGGTTTTCTCTCGATTACCGGCGTCCAAGGCTGGCTCCAGGCGCGCTCTTGCGTCGCCCGATTTGAGGAATATAAACCGTGCCGGTGAACAATTGGCGCTGGTCGGACCCCATTTTAGAAGTTCGTATAACTGATGCAGCAGTTCATCGCTGACCGGTTTTGGCTGCCAAGCATTGTGCGTGCGCGCAGCCGTGAAGATTTGTGCGAGGGCAGATGCATCAATCGACATGGTGAATCCCTGAAGCAAAGAAGGGCGAGCATAGTGCGCTCTTTTGTAGCGTGCGTGATGGCGGGTAGACGGTCCGCGCACTTCGATCAGGGGATGGCGTGGAGTGACCCAACGCGTCGTATGCTGCTTGCATGGTTCCGTCCAACTCTGCTGAGGTTCTAGCCCGCATGTTTCATAAATTGCACGCGCCTTCGCTAGTCTTTAGCTCGCATAAGGAATTTTCCGCAGTCGGCCGTAAAGCCCAATATGGCCCTTCTTCGGAAAATCCCTGGTACAACCCATATCCTGAAAGTCCGACAGGCTGCTAGGTTGAAATTGGCTCCAAGCATTGTGGTTGTCAGTGATGGTGCCGCTGGCAATGAGGTGCAGGCCTTGGCGGTGGCTGCGCAGTTGAGCCAGGCGGCGCCGCGCGTTTGGCGGGTGCGGGCACGCTGGCCTTGGTCGCTGTTGGCGCCGCAATGGGCGCCGGTGTTGCGGCCGCAGCAGTGGCAGCCGGCTTTGCTTGAGCCGTGGCCCGATTTGGCGGTTGGGGCGGGGCGGGTTGGCGCTGCGGCTTTGTTGACCTTCAAACAGGCTAGTGCGGGGCATACGCGCACTGTGCAGATTCTTGATCCGCGAATTGCGCCGGCGCGCTTCGACCTGTTGATCGCGCCTGCGCATGATCAATTGCTGGGGTCCAATGTGATCGCCATCGAGGGCTCGTTGAATGCCATCGATGCCGCTTGGTTGGCGCGCGAACGTTTGGCGCACGTGCCACTGCGGCGTCTAGCTGGTCCGCGCACCGTGGTTTTGGTGGGTGGGCGGCACCGCAGTGTGGGGTTGGGTGATGCCAGTTTCGCCTATCTGGCGGCCGTTCTAGCGAACTGGCGCAAACGCGACGGCGGCAGTGTTTTGCTGCTCGGATCGCGTCGTACGCCGCTTGCTTGGCAAAAGCGCCTGCGCGCGCAACTACCGGATGCCGAACTGCGCTGGTTTGGACCGCAAGATGGCGAAAACCCCTATCGCGGCGCCTTGGCGTGGGGCGATCGATTTATCGTCAGTGCCGATTCGGTGAATATGCAAAGTGAGGCATTGGCGACCGCTCGTCCCGTCTACAGCTGGTGCGATGGTGTGCCGAGCGGCAAGCTTGGGCGCTTTCACCGCGCGCTGGTGGAATCGGGCCGGCTGCGGCCACTCGGTGCAACTGCGGCCACCTGGGACTATCCACCGTTGCGCGAACTGGCGCGCATCGCGCCGCAATTGCGTGCGCGTTTAGATTTGTAGTCATCCATGGCAGAGATCATCCACGCGCCAGAATCCGATCCAGCGCGACGCGGGCTGCGGCAAACGAAAAATGCGCTTCAATGTTGGCCAGCCCGTTGTCCGACAGTCGTAGCCATAGCGTGGGATCCTGGTACAGGCGGATCACCGCATCGGCGAACTCATCGGCGTGTTCGGCAACCAAGGCTTCGCTGCCGGCTTCGATTTCCATGCCTTCCACGGCGATCGGCGTGGCCACCACCGGCTGGCCAAAGGCCATGCTTTGGTTGACTTTGCCCTTCACGCCAGCGCCGTAGCGCAGCGGGGCAACGGAAATTCGGCAGCCATCCAGGAAGCGTTCGATGTTTTCGACAAAACCGTGCACTTCGATGCCATTGCCCGCCAGCGCTTCCACGTCGGCGGTGATTTTGCTGCCGACGATATGGAAACGTAGATCGGGCAAGGCTTGGTGAATGCGCGGCCAGATGGCGGCGGCGAACCATTGCACCGCGTCGACGTTGGGCGTGTGCTGGAAACCGCCGACAAACCAGATGTCTTTGCGAGCGGCAAAATCGGCACGCCGTCCGGCCACTTCGTGAATATTCGACAGCACTTCGACACGCTGGCCGGGCGCTTCGCTGGCCAGCAGCTGTTGTTCGACCGGGCTAACCACCAGCGTGACATCACAGCGCTCGATCAAATCCAACTCAGCGATGCGCGTGGCGTGGGCTTGCCGGGCCAGTGCTTCGCTGCCGGACAGCGCTGCGGCGCGTTGTTCACGTAAATAGTGCAGATCGACGGTGTCGAACAACAACAGCGCTTGCGGCGCGTGCTCGCGCACCAGCTCTACATAGGGCGCCGCGACATAGTGGCGGCTCAACATCACCGCATCAAACTGGCTACCGCGTTCGCGGAAAAAAGTGATCGGATCGGATAACCACGGGTGGAACTGCACTTCCACGCCCAGCGCGCGCAAATCGTCGCTATAGCGCCCGAAATACGCGCGGTTGTCGGCGAAAAACGTGCATTGCCAGCCCAAGCTGCGCAATACGCGAATCAAATTGATATAGCGCACCGAGCCGGAATCTTGATCCGGCGTCGGCGTGGTTGCGTCGATCAACAAAATTCGGCCACGCGCCCGATGCGTGGCGGCGCGCCATATCCCGCCGTGATCGGTGGGCTCTGGTTGTAGCAGCAACTCGCTTTGCCAGCGATCCAGGAACTTAGTTTGGTTGACCACCTGATAGCGCTTGATGCCGCTAGTGAGATCGGTGCCGCTGCTGATGCCTTCGAAATGCACAACTCGCGAGGCCGGTTGATACATCACTCGCAAACCGGCGGCGCGCACTTTGAAGGCCATATCGGTGTCTTCGTAATAGGCCGGTTTGTATAGACTGTCGAAACCGCCAAAACGCTCAAACAGGCCCTTTTCGATCAAAATCGCCGCGCCCGAGCAATAATCTGCCTCGCGCGGATAATCGTAGCGCGGGTCGTCCGGGTGATCGAAACGGCCAAAATTCCAACCCGAACCGTCTTTGAAGACAATGCCACCGGCTTCTTGCAAGCGGCCATCCGGGTAGATGAGTTTCGAGCCGACCAGACCTACGCGGTCAAATTCTTGGTAGGTGCGCAGTAAGGGTTCCAGCCAACCGTTCTGTACTGCGGTGTCATTATTTAGGAAAAAAAGATACTTGCCGCGCGCAAGCGCGGCGCCGACGTTACATGCGCCGATGAATCCCAGGTTTTGCGGGTTTTTGTGGAAACGCACGCCGTCGATGCGCGGTACCGCGCTGGCGGTGTCGTCGCTGCTGCCGTCATCAACGACAATCACTTCGAAGCTGACGCTGCCAGCGGTTTCGGCCAGCGCCTTCAGGCAATTCCAAGTGTGGTGCAATTGGTTGTACACCGGCACGATGATCGACACCACCGGCGTGTCGCTGCTCGGCAGCACAAAGCCCTGATATTCCGCCGCTGGAACGGGTGCTTGGGTGAGCACCGGTGCCGCAATGCTCTGCGGTGAACTGCGAAACTCCTGCCGGATGCGCGCCACGGTGCCGCCAAATCCACGCCGCGCAAC
>Ga0105048_10012135_pt1 | contig 13541 bp, 11 predicted proteins | sample MAT05_FD_78382 | JGI IMG/M metagenome (GOLD analysis project Ga0105048, IMG submission 78382) | Freshwater microbial communities from Lake Fryxell liftoff mats and glacier meltwater in Antarctica - MAT-05 | ecosystem: Environmental > Aquatic > Freshwater > Ice > Liftoff microbial mat | place...
AGCGGAAAGCCCAGCCGCGCCAGGTCAGGCACATCGCGGTAGCCCGGGTCTGCAAAATAGCCACCGGTGACTTGCCCGGCGCATTCCAGCAGATGCCCGATGAGAGTGCCTTTGCCCAAAAGGTCCCAGTCATCCAAAGCCCAGCCAAATTCATGAATCAACGGCGCTAAAAACAGCGCCGGGTCAGCCACCCGGCCAGTGATGACGACATCAGCGCCTTGGGCCAGCGCTTTAACGATACCTTCCGAGCCGATGTACGCGTTGGCTGAAATGACGGATTCGCCGAAGGAGGCCAGTGTTTTGTCGCTGTCAATAAGCGGTAAATCCTGGTTTTGAAGTTGCGCCAGCACATCGTCACCCAACACCACCGCCACGGTCAGCTTTTGAATGCCCAACTGGCGCGCCACCCGAATCACTTCGTGCCCCGCCGCCAGCGGATTGGCCGCACCCATGTTACTGATGATTTTGATACCTTGGGCTACGCATGCGGGCAGCACGGCAAGCATGCGCGCTGCCAGCAACGTGTCAAAGCCCAGCCGCGCGTCCTGGCTGCGCTGCAACTGCGCCAGCGCAATCGTGCGCTCGGCCAGGCATTCAAACACCAGATAGTCCAGCGCGCCTTTTTCAGCCAGCTCTACAGCCGGGGGAACACGGTCACCTGAATAACCTGCGCCAGCGCCAATCCGGAAAGTCCTTTTACCAGTCATTGTTTGCTATTAAATCAGGAGCTGTTTGAACCCGTATTCATTGGTTAAAAGGCCTGAATGATACCTAAATTGAGCTCGAAAAACCGATGTTGGCTATTTTTCAGGCTGATCAGGCGTCAAGACGGCACGTACGCTGGGCGATGCTTCGATGGCGTCGATTTTGGCCATCACATCGTCACGGCGCTGGGCTAACTCTTCGTTCCCCTCGCCAGCCATGTCACTGGCCGATGCGTCGACAAACTGCACCGGACGTTTGGTGCCAAAGGACATCTGGTTGATCCGGGTTTTGAGGGCTTCCATCACTTCATCAGCAGAGGCCGGGACCAGCGTGGCCTGCCAGATCGCTATGTGAAAGTTAAAAGGGTTGGGCTGATTGAATTCGTCTGACGCACGCATGCAGCTCGTCAGAATTTGAGTGGAGAGCGACGACAGCGTGCTCCTGCTGATCGGGCCTTCAACCAGCAGCATGAAATGGCCGCCTTCCAGGCGGGCGGCCGTGTCAATGTCGCGCGCCACCCGGCTGAGCACCAGCCCCACATACTTGAGCATGGCTTTTTGGGCTTCCGGGCTCAGGGTGCTCATCAGCTGCGGGTAGTTGAGCCAACGCAACATGATGACGCCGCAACCCAGCTTGAGCCGGGTGGCCCGCATGAGCATCTGCGGCAGGCGTGTCAGCGCAACCCGCTCCTGAATCAGGCCTGTGCTGGCATCAGAGTCGTTCAAGGCGGCAACCAGCTCGGACGAGAGCAATTCCGCGCGGTTGCGCCAGATCAGCGCCACGAATAGCCAGACCAGCCCGACTTGCGTCAAAAAAACGCTGGCAACCAGTGTGAACTCAATACTGGGCAGCCACCCAGCGTTGTAGGCCAGACGGGAGGCGCCTGCGGTTGCCATGGGCGACAAACCTGCCAATAGCCAGAGGCTCCCACGCATCCCGCGGGCGCTGAGCCACAGCATGACGGCAATAATGACAAACAATACAAACAAAGCCCAATAGCTGAAAAAATTCCTTTCAATCAGATCCATGTTGATCAGCCTGACCAAGGCCAGCCCAAGACAAATCAAGGCTACCAGGCAAAGCAGACGGTAAGCCGATTTGCTGATGTCGCTGGCCCGGCTGGCTTGTGCAAAAAACCAGCAACAAGCACTCATGTTGAGCAACGGGGCGCTCCATTGCATGGCCTGGGTAATGTATGCGTTGTCGGGCCATATCCTCCAGCCGCCATAACCCATCAACACCAGGTAATGCAGCAAGGTGGTCGCCACAAAGGCTGCCAGAGAGAGAAAAACCGTGTTGCGGGCAACGCTGAAGGTAGCCACACAGGCGATCATCAACATCCCGAACATACCCAGTAGCAAGCCAATCAGGATACCCACCCGCTCAGAGCCGTCGGTAAAATCCGATTGACTCATCAGCTCTGGCCGTTCAGGCACGGGTGAGTGATGCTCAAAGCGCAGAAAAAAGGTTTTTTCAACGTTGCTGGTGACCACCTCAAAACTGGGAGTTCGGGTGCTGCGGCTCCAGGCACTATGCGCGATGGCAAGTCCAGCCGACTGCACTGGCTCGAAAGCATTGACACTCAGGTCGTAAAGGCGGACTTTTTGAACCGTCAAGCGCGGGATGCGAATGATCCAGCTTTGTGATGCCGGCGTGGCAGCCAGCGCGAACTTAAGCCACACATCACGGCCAGCCGTCGTCGGCAGCACCGTTTTGGCCGAATAGGGAGCAAAAGCCCAAGCTTCTGGATTGGCCGAAAAGGCGCCTGGCAAGCGGGGTGCATCGATGGACGGGGCGCTGACCCATTGCAGCGGTTGGCTTAAAACTGGTTGAACACCTTTGCCAAAGGGATGGGAAAACTCCTGCGCATGCGTTGCACCTAGCGTCAGCAAAAAGATCAACAGGGTTACGAGGGTGCGCATGGGTGGTGAAGATCCGCCATGTAGAGGTGACGCGATTGTATTAAGCTGGTTACATTTTTGGCAAGTAACGTATCGGCTTGTGCAATATCGCACATTTTGGGCACAGTACGAGGCTGAAGTGCGGCATTTAGGCGATTTTCGCAGGGATGTGCTCAATGCCATGGGCATCAACGCCGCCGCGCAGGCCGTCGGGAATTGTCGTAAAAAGCCGGTGGCTTGTTGGCGACCCATTTCACAAATGTGGCGATTTCCGGGTGCGCCTGCAGGGCTGCCCAAGAGCTGTAGTCGGCCGCCAGCTCGCGCTCGCTCAGTGTGGCGTGAAGTTTTCGGTGGCAAATGCGGTGGATCGCCGTTTTGACTTTGCCGCCCTGGCTGCGCGGCACCAGGTGGTGCTCGTCAACGCTGGGGCCCGGTTCCAGCAGCCTGCCGCACAGCGGGCAGTAGCTGGGGCCGATGGGGGCCACATAACCCAGCGGTTCTGTGCCGCGCAGTGCGCGTTTGGAGACCATGTTAAGGCTGTTTGGTTAAAACTTGTTTGCTACTGTTTAAATAGCTTCCTACGCCCGTATTTATTGGGCTAGAGCAATAAATAGCTAAAAAAAATGGCTTGAAAAACTGTTTTATAGTTGCAAAATCACATTTTTGACTGAAACACCAGCCCGGCATGCTCACGCAGCGTATGAAACTTGATTTTTGGCCATTGCTGCTCTACGGCACGCAGTGTGGCGCTGTGGTCGACCAGCAGCGTGGGTGCATCGACAGCATCGAGCGCTACGCGGTGAGCGTTAGCGTCCATGAATTTTTTCAGCTCGTTGGCATCGTCACTCGTCACCCAGCGTGCCAGGTTGAAGTGGCTCGGCATGATGCGCGCCTTGACACCGTATTCATGCTCCAGCCGATGCGCGACCACTTCAAACTGCAACTGGCCGACAGCGCCCAGCAGCAGCAATGAGCCCGCGATGGGGCGAAAGACCTGAATCGCACCTTCTTCACCCAACTGCGTCAGCCCCGCGCGCAACTGCTTGCTGCGCAAGGGGTCAGCCACTTCGACGGCGCGAAACATTTCAGGTGCGAAAAAGGGCAGGCCGGTAAACTGCAGAGCTTCGCCTTCGGTCAGCGTGTCGCCAAGTTGCAACACGCCGTGGTTCGGAATGCCGATGATGTCGCCTGCGAAGGCTGTGTCCAGCAATTCCCTGCGCTGGCTCATGAAGCTGACCACGGTGTTCGGACGCAGTTCTTTGCCGCTGCGCACCACTTTTAATTTCATGCCGCGCGTGAACTCGCCACTGGCCACGCGCAAGAATGCGATGCGGTCGCGGTGGGCCGCGTCCATGTTGGCCTGGATTTTGAAAACCACCCCCGAGAATTTTTTCTCTTCAGGGTGGACGACGCGTTGCATGGCGGTGCGGTCAGCAGGCGCAGGGGCCAGGTCAACCAGTGCGTCCAGCACTTCCTGCACGCCGAAGTTGTTGATCGCCGAACCAAAGAACATCGGTGTTTGCTTGCCGCTTAAAAACAGCTCGCGGTTAAATTCTGGTGTGGCACCAGCGACCAGCTCTATTTCGTCTCGCGCCTGCTTGTATTCAGCGCCAAAGCGTTTCGCCGCTTCGGCATTGTTCAGCCCCGCCAGGATTTCATCGTCGCCACCGGCCTTGTCTTCACCTGGGCTAAACACCCGCATTCGGTCTTCACGGCGGTCATAGACTCCATGAAACAGCTTGCCCATGCCTACAGGCCAGGTAAACGGCACCACTGCCATACCGAGCTCGCGCTCAATCTCGTCCATCACCGTCATCGGGTCTTGCACCTCCCGGTCCATCTTGTTGACGAAAGTCAAAATCGGTGTGCCGCGCGCCCGGCAAACCTGCAACAGACGACGGGTTTGCGGCTCGACGCCATTGGCCGCATCAATCACCATCAGCGCCGCATCAACTGCTGTGAGCACGCGGTACGTGTCTTCTGAAAAGTCCTGGTGGCCGGGCGTATCTAACAGGTTGATTACGCAACCCCGGTATTCCATCTGCATGACCGATGATGCAACCGAGATACCGCGTTGCTTCTCAATTTCCATCCAGTCCGACGTGGCGTGGCGGGCCGCTTTGCGGGCTTTGACGCTGCCCGCAATTTGAATCGCACCCGAAAAAAGCAGCAGCTTTTCAGTCAGCGTGGTTTTACCTGCATCGGGGTGGGAGATGATGGCAAACGTGCGGCGGCGTTTGACTTGTTTTTCGATTTCGGTCATTTCAGGCATAACCAACGATTATCGACGACGCGCCTTATTTGTCGGCTTGCCTTGTGAATCGCGGCTGCCGCACACCATCAATCACCACTTCTTCATTGAACATCGCCGCTGGCCGCACCCACAGGCCATGCTCGCCATACAGGGCGCGGTACAGCGTCATCGGGCTTAAATCTTCACTGTGGCGCACGGTGCCGATGACTTCATAAAGCATGCCTTTGTAGTGTTTGTAAACGCCGGGTGGGGTGGTGATGAGGGGTGGAAGTTGTTCTGACATAGGTTATGAGTGGGACAATGGAGTGCTATGCATCCTAAAGCCGTTCTCGACAGTTGCTCTGATCTCCTCAAGCACGTACTCAAATTTGACCAGCCAGCAGACATGATGCTGTCCAAGTATTTTCGTGAGTTTCGCTTGGGGCCGCGCGAGCGCGCCACTCTTGCTGAAACTGTTTACGCGGTACTGCGCAAGAAAAACCTGTACACCTACCTGGCGCAGCATGGGCATGGTGCGCCGGAGCGGCGGCTGGCAATTCTGGGTTTTACCGCCGGGCCGCCCCAAGGTAAAAAAGCCCCCTCGGGGGGCAGCGCAGCACACGAAGTGGCAAGCGTGGGGGCTCGTAACACCGCAGATCGTGAATTTTTAATGGCGGCGTTGACCGATCAGGAAATAGATTGGCTCAGGCGTTGTGACCAGGTCAAACCTGAAGACCTGATGGAGTTGCACCGCCACAACCTGCCGAACTGGCTGGTTGAGCCGCTCAAAACACAACTGGGTGACGATTTTTGGCCTCTTGTTGAAAGCCTGAATGCGCCAGCGGGGCTGGACTTGCGCGTCAATACCCTCAAAGACAAGCGCGCCGATATTCAAAAAGAACTCAGTAAGGCAGGCTTGAAGACCGAGGCCACGCCATATTCGCCCTGGGGTTTGCGACTGGCCGATAAATCGCAGCTCGGCAAACTCGACGCTTTCACGCGCGGCGCTATTGAGGTACAGGACGAAGGCTCGCAACTGCTGGCATTGCTGGTTGAGGCCAAACGCGGCGAAATGGTAGTGGACTTTTGCGCCGGTGCAGGCGGCAAAACGCTGGCTCTGGGCGCGACGATGCGCAGCACCGGGCGTTTGTATGCGTTTGACACTTCGGGTCACCGATTGGCGGCTCTCAAGCCGCGACTGGCCCGCAGTGGGTTGTCAAACGTGCATCCAGTGGCGATTGCCCATGAGCGTGACGACCGCATCAAGCGCCTGGCGGGCAAGATAGACCGGGTACTGGTCGACTCCCCGTGCTCTGGCCTGGGCACACTGCGCCGCAACCCAGACCTGAAGTGGCGGCAAACCCCCAAGGCGATTGAAGAGCTGGTGGCCAAGCAAAAGGCGATTTTGCAGAGCGCCGCGCGCCTCTTAAAGCCGGGTGGCCGGCTGGTTTATGCCACTTGCAGCGTTTTGCGTGAAGAAAACGAGGAGATTGCAGAATTTTTTACAGCCAGTAACAAAGACTTTAACTTCCTTGAAGTCGCTCCATTATTGACCCATGCAGGGGTCGAAAATGCAGCAACTCTGTGCAGTGGCCCCTACCTGCGGTTATGGCCTTACCTGCACCAGACGGATGGCTTCTTTGCGGCCGTTTGGCAGAAGGCGTGATATTTTTAACGATCTTTGGCTGTAATTTGGCGAAATTTGGCTTAAATTTAGTCACCGTTAGATGATTTTTGAGGTTTTGCCCGCAGCTGTAGGGTTGCTGACAGGCGTTTGATGTTCGGCATCAATCAGCATAGAATAAAGACTGTTTTTTTGCACCGCCATGGCGTCTCTGTCCAGGCGTTGCACCATTCACTCTTCAATGACTTTCTAGCGACTTTCTAGAGGACTTTTATGACGTTTTTCAATGCTGGCATCGAATGGCTGGCTCATGGCTTGTTGGCTGCCAGCTGGTGGCAAATTGTTTTGTACACGCTGGTGACAACCCACATCACCATTGCCAGCGTGACCATTTACCTGCACCGGCACCAGGCGCATCGTGCCATGGACTTGCACGCGCTGCCAGCGCATTTTTTCCGTTTCTGGTTGTGGCTGGGTACTGGTCAGGTGACCAAAGAGTGGGTGTCGATTCACCGCAAACATCACGCCAAATGCGAAACCATTGAAGACCCGCACAGCCCACAGGCCCATGGTATCAAAAAGGTATTTTGGCAAGGTGCCGAGCTGTACCGGGCCGAAAGCAAGAACAAGGAAACCATGTCCAAGTACGGGCATGGCACACCGAATGACTGGGTCGAGCGCAACCTGTACACCCGCTTCAGCTGGCAGGGCGTGGGCTTGATGTTGATCATCAACCTGGCGCTGTTTGGCGCGGCAGGCCTGGCAGTGTGGGCCGTGCAAATGGCCTGGATCCCTGTGACCGCTGCGGGTATCGTCAACGGTATTGGCCACTACTGGGGCTACCGCAACTTTGAGGCACCTGATGCCAGCACCAACATTTCGCCGTGGGGCATCATGATCGGTGGTGAAGAGCTGCACAACAACCACCACACCTACCCGACATCGGCCAAGTTTTCGGTCAAGCCTTATGAGTTTGACATTGGTTGGGGTTACATTCGCGCGCTTGAAAAGCTGGGGTTGGCAAAAGTCAAGAAAGTCCCGCCCAAGCTGCGGTTGGGTGCCATTCAGCCTGTGGCCGATGAAAAAACGCTGGAAGCGTTGATCGCCCACCGTTACGAAGTGATGGCGGGCTTCGCCAGAGCATTGCGTGATGCGGGCAAGGCTGAAGTTGCTGCTTTAAAGTCGAGGAATGCTGATTCGTCAGTATTGCGCGCCGCTAACCGCTGGTTGCATCGGGATGATGACAAGGTCCCCGCATCTGCCAAACCGCAATTGGCTCAAGCCAGAGCCGAGCACCCGGTGCTTGACAAGATGGTCACGATGCGCGAAGAGCTGCGCCAGATGTGGCTGACCACATCGGCAACACGCGAGCAACTCACGGCTGATCTGCAGGGCTGGTGCCACCGAGCCGAGCAAAGCGGTATTGCAGCGCTCAATGAGTTCTCCCTGAAGCTGCGAGCAGCCAGAGCCTGACAGTTCGCCCAACAGCTCCGTTCGTTGAAAAGCCGTCTGGGTCGCTTCCCGAGGCGGCTTTTTTAATGGCAGCTAAACTGAGCAAAACATAGCGCACCCAAACTCAGACGTAAAAAAACCGCTGCGCATCGCTGCCAGCGGTTTTTTGTCTTAGCCAAATTACTTCAGCTTGATCTCTTTATATTCCACATGCTTGCGTGCTTTTGGATCAAACTTCATGATCAGCATTTTGTCAGGTGTGGTTTTCTTGTTTTTGGTGGTCGTGTAAAAGTGACCTGTGCCGGCGGTTGATTCCAGCTTGATTTTTTCGCGTGCGCCTTTGGCCATGATTATTCCTGGTTAGTTGGGGATAGAGCTTGACGCTTTGCGCTAGCGGCCTGTCCCACAAAAAAATTAATTTACTTCACCACGGGCACGAAGATCCACCAGGATCACATCGATACCTTTTTTGTCGATCAAACGCAGTCCGGCGCTGGTGATGCGCAGGCGCACCCAACGGTTTTCTGTCTCAACCCAAAAGCGACGGTATTGCAGATTAGGCATAAACCGGCGCTTGGTTTTGTTGTTGGCATGGGAAACATTGTTTCCTACCATCGGGCCTTTGCCCGTTACCTGACAGACGCGTGCCATGAGCACTCTCCGTAAAAAATAAAATCGGATGCGGAAAACAGCATGAATTTGCTTGAGTTCTCCAGCGAAGCCTCAGATTATAGCCTGAAACCCACGCCAAGGCACGCGCTTTAAGTGTTTTGCTCCAGAAACCGCTGCGCATCAAGTGCAGCCATGCAGCCGGTACCGGCACTGGTAATGGCCTGGCGGTAAATATGGTCTTGCACATCGCCTGCCGCAAACACGCCTGGCACGCTGGTCATGGTGGCAAAACCATCCAGCCCGGTTTTGGTGATGATATAGCCGCCTTTCATCTCCAACTGGCTGGCAAAAATATCAGTATTGGGCTGGTGGCCAATGGCGATAAAGCACCCTTTTAGCTCTATGTCGTGCGTGGCGCCGGTCAAACTGCTTTTCAACCGGACCCCCGTCACGCCGCCTTTGTCGCCCAGCACTTCTTCAAGCGTGTTGTGAACTTTCAAAACGATCTTGCCAGTCGCTACCTTTTCATGCAACTTGTCGATCAAAATGGCCTCGGCCTTGAACTTGTCACGGCGGTGTACCAGGTATACCTTGCTGGCGATATTCGACAGGTAGAGGGCTTCTTCAACCGCCGTGTTGCCGCCGCCGACCACGCACACATCCTGCTCGCGGTAGAAAAAACCGTCGCAGGTTGCGCAGCCTGAGACGCCACGGCCCATGAAATCTGTCTCGGATTGCAGGCCCAGATACTTGGCCGATGCGCCAGTGCAAATAATAAGCGAGTCGCACGTGTAAACACCGCTGTCGCCAGTGAGCGTGAAAGGACGCTTTGAAAAATCAACCGTATGAATATGGTCAAAAATTACTTCTGTCTTGAAACGCTCGGCGTGCTCCAGGAAACGTCGCATGAGCTCTGGCCCTTGTACCCCTTGCGCATCGGCGGGCCAGTTGTCAACGTCGGTGGTGGTCATGAGCTGGCCGCCTTGTGCAATGCCAGTAATCAGCACTGGTTTCAGATTGGCACGAGCCGCATAAACAGCCGCTGTGTAGCCCGCCGGGCCTGAGCCCAAAATCAGAACTCTTGAATGTTTCATGGGTAAAAAACCTGACGGGTGAACGTGAGAAGTAAGTTAAAGTCCGGGCTGGAACAGCAAAAAGAGTGCGGTGAAAAAACTTCAAAATTAACGCATGCCAACTATTGTAGGGACTTGGTTTTTGTCCCGACAGTCGTAAGGTCTGAGGAGAAATAATATGTCCACGATGGTGTCCAACCTGGAACTTATCCGCAGGGTTCCGCTGTTTTCAATGCTCACGGCGAGCCAGGCCGAGTCGGTGGCTGATGCCATTGTCAAATCCAGGTTCAAGCGCGGTGAATCGATTGTTGAACAGGGCAAAAAGTCCAATTCACTGTTTATTATTTTGACGGGCAGAGCCCGCGTTGTCAGCACCGATTCGCGCGGGCGTGAAGTTATTTTGGCCACCATGCAACCGGGTGACCATATTGGCGAGATGAGCCTGATTGACAACGAACCGCATTCCGCCACGGTACGCGCCGAGATACAAACCGATGTGCTGGTACTGGGGCGGCTGGAGTTTGCCCGCTGCCTGCCTGAAAATTCGTCGATGGCCTACGCTGTGATGAAGGGCTTGGTACAGCGCTTGCGTCATGCGGACCGCAAGATCGAATCACTTGCCCTGATGGACGTGTACGGACGCGTGGCCCGTGCGCTGCTGGAGTTTGCCGTCGTCGATGCCGACGGTGATGCCATTATTCGTGACAAGGTATCGCGTCAAGACCTGGCCAAAATGGTTGGTGCTTCGCGTGAAATGGTCAGCCGCGTGATGAAGGACCTGGAAGAGCGTGGTTTTATCGAGTCCCGCAGCGATGGTTCGATGGTGGTTAAAGAACGTCTGAATTCCCTTGAGTAGGGGGTTGGCGGTTGTATCTGCGGTAAGCTAGTGCAGGCCATGACTTACTCACTTGACACTCTGAACACCCAAAACTCCCAAACCACCGCAGCGCAGGGCGGTGTGCGCCGTTTTACCCAGGAGGTGGGGCTGATTCTTGGCCTGCTGGGCCTGCTTTTCTGGCTGCTTGCGCTGGTCAGTTATTCGTCTCAGGACGCTGCCTGGTCAACATCTGGCAACGCACAGGCTTTGGGCGTTGCCCAAAGCAGCATACACAACTGGGGCGGCAGGCTGGGCGCTTATCTGGCCGACGCGAGTTATTTTTTGTTCGGGTTTTCTGTCTGGTGGCTGCTGGCGGCGGGCTTGTCGGTGTGGCTTGCGGCGCTGGCCCATTGGTTGCGAGCTGAGACATTTTCGGGCGTTCAGCAGCATAGCTACCGGATCAGGTTCTGGCTCGGGCTGCTGCTGCTGCTGGCGGCCAGCAGCGGGCTGGAATGGTCACGCTTGTACCGATTTGAGGCACGCCTGCCTGACCACGCAGGCGGTGCCCTAGGTTATTGGGTGGGAAGCGCGGGTGTCAAGTGGCTGGGCTTTGCGGGTTCTGGCCTGGTATTGATTGCCGTGGGCGTGATGACGGCTTCATCGGTGTTTGGCTTTTCGTGGGCGCAGACCGCCCAGCGCCTGGGTGAGTGGATTAGCAGCCTGATTGAATCGCGCCGTGAAAAACGTGAAATTGCTGAAGATCTGGCAGTGGGCAAAAAAGCCGCCAGGGAGCGTGAAGAAATCCTCTTCGATGAGCGTATCGAGATTGAAGAGCATCGGCCCGTGCCCGTACTGATTGAGCCAACCTTCGTCGATATTCCAAAAAGCGAGCGTGTCATCAAGGAGCGACAAAAACCGCTTTTTAAAGACATGCCAGATTCCAGATTACCGCAAGTCGATTTGCTGGACGGCGCGCTGTCAAAACAAGAAGGCGTAGCGCCTGAAACGCTGGAGATGACATCTCGCTTGATCGAGAAAAAGCTCAAGGACTTTGGTGTCGATGTGCGCGTGGTGGCCGCCGCGCCTGGCCCGGTCATTACCCGTTATGAGATTGAGCCGGCCACGGGCGTCAAAGGCTCGCAAGTGGTCGGGCTGGCCAAAGACCTGGCGCGTGCGCTGAGTCTGGTTTCCATCCGCGTGGTTGAAACCATTCCTGGTAAAAACTATATGGCGCTGGAGTTGCCCAACGCCAAGCGCCAGTCCATCCGCTTGAGCGAAATTTTGGGCTCACAAGTCTATAACGAGGCCAAGAGTTTGCTGACGATGGGCTTGGGTAAAGACATCGCGGGCCATGCGGTGGTGGCGGACCTGGCCAAAATGCCGCACTGCCTGGTGGCAGGCACCACGGGTTCGGGCAAGTCGGTAGGCATCAACGCCATGATTTTGAGCCTGCTCTACAAGGCCGATGCGCGCGATGTGCGGCTCTTGCTGATTGATCCCAAGATGCTGGAGATGAGTGTTTATGAAGGTATTCCGCACCTGCTGTGCCCAGTTGTGACGGACATGCGCCAGGCTGCACACGGCCTGAACTGGTGCGTGGCCGAGATGGAAAAACGCTACAAATTGATGAGCAAAATGGGCGTACGTAATCTGGCGGGCTATAACGTCAAAATTGACGACGCCAAAGCGAAAGGCGAATTGATCGGCAACCCCTTCAGCCTGACACCCGACCAGCCCGAACCGCTGGAACGCCTGCCTTACATCGTGGTGGTGATCGACGAGTTGGCTGATTTGATGATGGTGGTGGGTAAAAAGATTGAAGAGCTTATTGCCCGTCTGGCGCAAAAAGCGCGCGCCGCAGGCATCCACCTGATACTGGCGACCCAGCGGCCCAGCGTGGATGTGATCACAGGCCTCATCAAAGCCAACATTCCTACCCGCCTGTCTTTTCAGGTGAGCAGCAAAATCGACAGCCGGACGATTCTTGACCAGATGGGTGCCGAGGCCCTGCTGGGCATGGGCGACATGCTGTACATGCCCAGCGGAACGGGTTTCCCGATTCGTGTGCACGGCGCTTTTGTCAGCGACGATGAAGTGCACCGCGTGGTCGCTTACCTGAAAGAGCAGGGCGAACCCAACTACATCGACGGCGTACTCGAAGGCGGTGTAGCTGACGGTGAAGGCGGCGATTTGGGTGGTGATTTGAGCGAAGCTGGCGGCGAGAAGGACCCGATGTATGACCAGGCCGTCGAAATTGTGCTGAAAAACCGCAAAGCCTCGATTTCCCTGGTGCAACGGCATCTGAAAATCGGTTACAACCGCTCGGCACGAATGCTCGAAGAGATGGAAAAAGCAGGCTTGATCAGCGCCATGTCAGGTAGCGGTCAGCGTGAAATTCTCGTACCGTCACGGGCAGAATGACGACACGCCGCGCTGTACCTCAACGCGATACTTTCAGCATGATTACATCCAGACCCTCTCATTTTTCAAAGTTTCTTTTGGCCCTCTTGTTTGCTATTATTTCAGTAGCTGCTTGCGCTCAAGAACAGGGCGCTACAGCCCTGAAAGACCTTGAAAACTTTATCAAAAACACCAAAAGTGGTCGTGCTGCCTTTACCCAGGTGGTCACCAGCCCGCCAAAAGACGGCCAAACACCCAAAACCAAAACCTCCTCAGGAACCTTTGAGTTTTTGCGGCCCAACCGCTTTAAATTTTTGTACAAAAAACCGTTTGAACAGTCCATCGTGTCAGACGGTCAGATCCTGTGGTTGCATGATGTGGACCTGAACCAGGTCACCGCACGCAAACTGGCTCAGGTTCTGAACGGAACACCAGCAGCCGTGATTGCTGCTGCCGCTGACCTCAAAGGCTTGCAGGCCGATTTCACGCTGACTCCGCTTGCAGAAAAAGGGGGACTGCAATGGGTACAAGCGGTTCCTAAAACCAAAGAAGGCCAACTGCAAAATATCACCGTGGGTTTTAAAACTACTGACAAGGGCACAGAGCTCGCTACGCTCGAGATTCTCGACAGTTTCGGCCAACGCTCAGTCATGACATTCAGCCAGTTTGAAGTCAACCCGGCTTTGACTGCTGCCAGTTTTCAGTTCAAGCCGCCTGCTGGCGC
>Ga0105048_10012136_pt1 | contig 13540 bp, 9 predicted proteins | sample MAT05_FD_78382 | JGI IMG/M metagenome (GOLD analysis project Ga0105048, IMG submission 78382) | Freshwater microbial communities from Lake Fryxell liftoff mats and glacier meltwater in Antarctica - MAT-05 | ecosystem: Environmental > Aquatic > Freshwater > Ice > Liftoff microbial mat | place...
GTCGATGCCCGGCCGGCCGATGAATTCCGAGAGGTGCCGACCGCGCAACTGGTCGACGCTGGCGGCTTGCAGAAGCTCGACAAAGGCGGCGTTGGCGGTGACGATCTCGAGGTTGCTGTCGGCCACCACAAAGGCGTCGGGCATCTGATCGACGAGCGCCAGAACAGGGGAAAATTCGGTGGTCGGCCGGTCGGAGGTGGGCACCATGCGGACCAGCAGGAACTGCCCGCGATCCTGCGTGAAACCGTTGACCGAGACCATCACGTCGCGCGACCCGCGGGAGATGCGGATGCGCCCCGGGCTGACCGTGTCGGACACCAGCGCAGCGCCGACAAGCGACTGCACCGCCTCGTGCGAGCCGCGGTCGATGAAGTTCAAAAGCTTCTTGCCGGGCAGGCTCGCAGGCCGCGCACCGACCAGCTGGTGGGCGGCCGGATTGGCCTCACGCACGCGTAACGTGCCGGCCTCGACGATCAGCACCGGCTCGGTCGATCGTTCGAACAGCATGCGGTAGCGCGCCTCGAGCTGGCGCATCCTGAGGTAGTCGCGCTCAAGCGATTGCTGCACCTGCAGAAGGCGCTGCTGGAGCTTGCCCGCCTCACGCAGTTCGCGGCCGAAAGCGATGCGGTGCTCGCCGCCATTGACGCTGAGCACGGAGTAGCGAATCGGCACATCGCCATCGCGCGACGGGTGGTTGACCTGCCGCCAGTGCTGCACCTCGCCGCGCCGCGCGGCGGCCAGCATCTCCATGACTTTCGGGCGACTTTCGTCGGTTACCGTGTCGATCCAGTTGCTGCCGACCAGACCCGCGAAGGTCGGAAACTCGCGCGGGTCGAAAGCGGCATCGAGGATCGTGCCGCTATCATCGAGCACCAGCGTCACGTCGCCGGCGACCATGGCCAGCTTCATTGCCGCATCAGCATCGAGCGTGTTGAAAAGCTCGGCAGACTTCCCGAACGGTTGCTTGCCTTCGATGCTGTGTTTGCGGGTGAGCATGGTGCGTCGAACCCTATCGCATGTTCAAGGTGCGAGGCGCGGCGTTTGTCATCAGCGAGTTTGCCAGGTCGAGCGCGGAGAGCGCGTCGGCACCGGTTCCGTCGGCCCCCACGTCGATCGCAATTCGCGGGTTTTCGTTGATCATTATTCCGCCAATCAGCACGATGATACGAGGGTTGGCCGAAACGTTTCGTACTGCCTTGATGAGATTGCCGAGCGCGGCGTTAGGGCATTCGCGCGCGACGGTCAATCCTATGAGATCAAAGGGCTGACGGGCTAACCGGTCGAGCAATTCGCGGCGCTCCGGCTTGACCAGCGCCTCGCTGCGCCAGCCGGCGCGGGCGAACACTTCCTCGATCATCGTGACGCCGAAACTGTGGTAGTCGCCCGGCATCGCCGAGAACAGCGCTGTATAAGGCATGTGCAAGTTGCCGAAGTCCGCGGGCGACCGGGCGGCGACCTCGCGCATCACTTCCTGCAGGCGCCACAGGCCCATAGTGACGTCGAGGAAATCGCATTCGTCACGTTCCCACATCTCGCCCAGCTTGCGGGCGGCGGGGGCGAGGAGATCGAGGCAAATGGTCTCGACGCTGGCGCCCTTGGCGATGAAGGCGTCGACCTCCTCGAGCAGGCTCGCCGCCTCCAGACGGAGCGGCAGGAGCGCGAAGCGCGAGGCCTCGTCGGCGGTGATGGCGCGCAGGCGGCGCGACCGGTCGGTGGTGTTGGACGTGTTATGCGCCATCAGGAGCCGCGGAATGATCTCGCTCTCGATGATGGTGTTGACGGCGTCGGCAGGCTCTGGATCAAATCCGGCGGCGCGGCGCTTGACCCGTTCAATCGGCGCGGCGATCACTCCCCTGAGTACCGCCGATCCTGCCTCGAACACCCCAGACAGCTTCGATTCTCCCATATTTCAGACCCTCCCCAGGTCACGCGGACAACAGTCCGCACAAGGTAGCAGCCACCCCGAAGCAGCCTTGGCCCTTATCCCGAAACGCCAACGAAATCTTTTCTACGCCCTTTTTCAACATGGCGCAAATGACCTTACCCAAGATAGTCTAACCGTCAACAAAACTAAACGTCCAATCTAGTTGACACTCAAGTTGGAAAAGGTAATCTCCGATTCTGAGAGAAAAGGCTGACGCATCACATGACTCGGACGGATCAAGCATCCCCGGTTGAACCTGGAACCACGGTGAAGGGGGCGGGCCACGAGAGGGGCAATACCGGCGCACTTTACACCTTTGAAGAACGGCAGCGCCGGGACAACTCTGCTTGGACGATTGTTCAGGGCATTTTGGCCCCGGTGCAATTCGTGGTGTTTCTCGTCAGCCTCGGCCTTGTTATCCGCACGCTCACAACCGGTGAGGATGCGTTTGCCGCTGACGTCTCGATCGTGGTCAAGACGCTGGTGCTTTACACCATTATGATCACTGGCTCGATCTGGGAAAAGGTCGTGTTCGGCAAGTGGCTGTTCGCCCCGGCGTTCTTCTGGGAAGATGTGGTGTCCATGCTCGTGCTGGCGTTGCACACTCTGTACCTGGTGATGCTGCTGGCCGAAATCGGCACACTGGAACAGCGGATGCTGGTCGCGCTGGCGGGCTATTGTGCTTATGTCGTAAATGCTGCTCAGTTCCTCTGGAAGCTGCGGATGGCTCGGCTTCAGGGCGCTCCTTCCAGCAAGGCAGTAGCCGCATGAGCGCGCTCGATGTTCTCGGCGGCTGCGCGGCCGAACTCGCCCGCGACAACACCCCCGCCACTGCTCCCGCGCGCCCGGTGCTGCGCGAACGCGGCCAGCGCGAAGTGTTCTGCGGCCTCACCGGCATCATCTGGTTGCACCGCAAGATGCAGGACGCCTTCTTTCTTGTCGTCGGCTCGCGCACCTGTGCCCACCTGCTTCAATCAGCAGCGGGCGTGATGATCTTCGCCGAACCCCGCTTCGCCACCGCAATCATGGAAGAGCGCGATTTGGCGGGCATGGTTGATGCCCAGGACGAGCTCGACCGGGTGGTGAACCGCCTGCTCGAACGTCGCCCCGACATCCGCACCCTGTTCCTCGTCGGCTCGTGCCCTTCTGAAGTGATCAAGCTCGATCTCGCCAAGGCCGCCGAGCGTTTGGGCACGGTGCACATGCCGCGGGTGCGCGTCCTCAACTATTCGGGCAGCGGGATTGAGACGACCTTCACGCAAGGTGAAGACGCCTGCCTCACTGCGCTGGTGCCGGTCATGCCGGCCCTTCCCGTCGATGCGAACAAAGAGCTGCTGATCGTCGGCAGCCTTCCCGACATCGTCGAAGACCAGTTCCTGCGGCTGTTTGCCGAAATGGGCATCGCCAAGGTGGGCTGCCTGCCCGCGCGCAATGCCCGCGATCTGCCGAGCGTCGGCCCGGGCACCCGCTATCTGCTCGCCCAGCCGTTTTTGGGCGAGACCGCGATGGCGCTCGAAGGTCGCGGCGCCCAGCGGATCGAAACGCTGTTCCCGTTCGGCGTCGATGGCACATCCGACTGGCTTCGCGCAGCTGGCGCAGCTTTCGGCATCGACCCTGCCCTGACCGAGCAAGTGATCGCTCCGGGCCGCGCCCGCGCTACCCGCGCGCTTGGCAACCTGCGCCCGCAGCTTGAAGGCAAGCGCATCACCTTCCTCCCTGACTCTCAGCTCGAAGTGCCGCTCGCGCGCTTCCTGCAGGACGAGCTCGGCATGGAGTTGGTCGAAGTCGGCACGCCCTATCTCCACCGCGCGCACCTCGCCCGCGAGCTTGAGCGCTTCGGCCCGAACGTACGCCTTAGCGAAGGCCAGCATCTGGACCGTCAGCTCGACCGCGTACGCGCCGACCGGCCCGACATCACTGTCTGCGGCCTCGGCCTTGCCAATCCGCTCGAGGGCGAGGGTCTCACCACCAAGTGGGCCATCGAACTCGTCTTCTCGCCGATCCATGGTTTCGATCAGGCTGCGGATCTCGCCGAACTTTTCGCCCGGCCGCTGCGGCGCCGCGAAATGCTGGAGATCTAGTCGATGCAACTGGCTGTCTGGACATATGAAGGACCGCCCCATGTGGGGGCCATGCGCGTTGCGACCGCGATGGAAAAACTCCATTACGTGCTCCACGCGCCGCAGGGCGATACCTATGCCGACCTACTGTTTACGATGATCGAGCGGCGCGGCAAGCGCCCGCCGGTTACCTACACCACCTTCGAGGCGCGCGACCTTGGCAAGGACACCGCGCAGATTTTCCAGGACGCCGCGCGCGAGGCGGTCGCCCGTTTCAATCCGCAGGCGATAATCGTCGGCGCCTCATGCACTGCTGAACTCATCCAGGACGATCCGGCAGGCCTGTCCGAGGCGATGAACCTACCCTGCCCGGTCATCCCTCTTGAACTGCCGAGCTACCAGCGCAAAGAAAACTGGGGCGCTTCGGAAACCTTCTACCAGATCGTCCGCCACCTCGCCGACAAGTCGGTGGTGCGTGAGCCCCGTGAAGGTTGCAAGGCGCGCGCCAACATCCTCGGACCCACGGCGCTGGGCTTCCGCCACCGCGACGATCTCGTCGAGATCCGCAAGATTTTGGCCCAGTTGGACATCGAGGTTAACCTCATCGCCCCGCTGGGAGCTACCCCGCAGGACATCGGAAAGATCGGCCATGCCGATTTCAACATCGTCCTCTACCCTGAAATAGCAGATGAGGCCGCCCGCTGGCTTGAGCGCACTTTCGCTCAGCCTGCGGTGCGGACCGTCCCTATCGGCGTGGGAGCTACCCGCTCTTTCATCGCCGAAGTCGCCGAGTTGGCAGGTGCAGATCCCACGCCTGCCCTCGGCGACACCTCTTCCCGGATGCCGTGGTGGTCAAGGTCGGTCGATTCGACCTATCTCACCTCCAAGCGCGTCTTCATTTTCGGTGATGCGACCCACGCTGTCGCCGCTGCTCGCATCGCTCGCGAGGAGCTCGGGTTCGAGGTGTGCGGTCTGGGCTGCTATTCCCGGGAATTTGCCCGCGATGTCCGCGCCGAGGCCGAGCGCTGCGGGGTCGAGGCCCTGATTACCGATGATCACCTGGCAGTAGAGGACGCCATCGCTGAAGCCGCGCCGGAACTGGTGCTGGGCACGCAGATGGAGCGCCATATCGCCAAGCGCCTCGGCATCCCCTGCGCAGTGATCTCCGCGCCGGTGCACGTCCAGGATTTCCCCGCCCGCCACTCGCCCCAGATGGGCTTCGAGGGCGCGAATGTGATCTTCGACACCTGGGTTCACCCGCTGGTGATGGGACTGGAGGAGCACCTGCTCACCATGTTCCGCGACGACTTCGAGTTTTCCGACGAGGCCGGCGCCTCGCACCATGCAGCGCACAGCCCGCGCAAGGCTGCTCCGGCCCCGGCAGCAGCACCCCTGCGCGAACTGGAAACTGCAGGCGCAGCGCAAGCGGCACAGGTGGCCGACGCCCCGGTGGACAATGCCGAAATGGCACCGACGCTCTGGACTCAAGAGGCCGAGCGCGAGCTCAAGAAGATCCCGTTCTTCGTTCGCGGCAAAGCACGCCGCAACACCGAAGTTTATGCGACCGCCGAGGGGCTTGCGCAGATCAGTCTAGAAACCCTCTACGACGCGAAGGCTCATCATGCACGGTAACATAACATCGACAGCTTCAGCTGACCCTCGCGCGCCCGTTCGGGTCGTCATCGTCACGCTCGACAATCACCTCAAGGGTGCAGTCGATCGAGCGGAAGCTACTCTGGCCGCTGAAGGCATCGACCTTGGCCTTTACGCCTCATCCGAATGGGGCAGCGATCCGGGCGAGCTCGACAAGCTGAATACCGCCATCGCCGAAGCCGACATCGTGATCGCCACGATGCTGTTCCTAGACGAGCAGATCCAAATGGTGCTGCCCGCGCTCGAAGCGCGGCGCGAGGCCTGCGACGCCATGGTGTGCTTGATGTCAGCGGGCGAAGTCGTCCGTCTGACCAAGATGGGCAACTACCGGATGGATGCGCCCGCCAAGGGTCCGCTCGCGCTTTTGAAAAAGATGCGCGGATCGGGGAAGCCCGGTAGCAATTCTGGAGCGGGGCAGATGAAGATGCTGCGCCGCCTGCCCAAGCTCTTGAAGTTCATTCCCGGCACCGCGCAGGATGTGCGCGCCTATTTCCTTACCCTGCAATATTGGCTGGCAGGATCGGACGAGAACGTCGTTGCGATGGTGCGCGCGCTGATCGATCGGTACGCGGCGGGCGAGCGGCTGTATCGCCGCGGCATCACCAAGGCTGACGCCCCGCTCGAATATCCTGAAGTCGGGGTCTATCACCCGCGCACCCAGCAACGCATTTCCGAAAGCCTGCGCCTGCTCCCGCGCGAGGAAGGCAAGCAGGGCACGGTCGGTCTGATCCTGCTACGCTCGTACCTTCTGGGCCGCGACTGCGCGCATTATGATGGCGCGATTGCCGCCTTCGAGGCAGCGGGATTGAAGGTCATACCGGTGTTCGCAAGCGGGCTTGATGCGCGCCCCGCGATCGAGCAGTTCTTTATCGGCCCCGATGGCAAGCCGACGGTTGATGCGGTGGTCAACCTCACCGGCTTCTCGCTGGTTGGCGGCCCGGCCTATAGCGACGCGCAAGCTGCGCGCGAAGTGCTGGGCAAGCTTGATTTGCCCTACCTTGCCGCCCACGCGATCGAATTCCAGACGATCGAGGAATGGGCGCACCGGGCGCAGGGCCTGCTGCCGCTCGAATCGACGCTGATGGTCGCGATGCCCGAACTCGACGGTTCAACCGTGCCGAGCGTGTTCGGCGGGCGTGCTGGCAACACCGGCCCCAACTGCACGGGCTGTGATTATCGCTGCGCATGGCCGACCTCGCACAAGGCAAAGCCGATGGTGGGCTGCCCCGAACGCGCCGAAGCATTGGCTGCCCGCACTGTTAAGCTGATCCAGCTACGCAAAAGCGAGCGCGCCGTGCGCAAGCTCGCCATCGTGGTGTTCAACTTCCCGCCCAATGCCGGGGCCACTGGCACCGCCGCTTTCATGGCGGTGCACGAATCGCTCTTTGTCACGCTCCAGCGGCTGAAGGCCGAGGGCTACCAGGTCGAAGTGCCAGAAAGCGTTGATGCGATGCGCGACGCGCTGCTCAAGGGCAATTCCGAACGGTACGGCACCGACGCCAATATCGTACATCGCATCCCGGCAGACGATCACGTGCGGCGCGAAAAGCACCTTGCCGAGATAGAGGCCGCGTGGGGCCCTGCCCCGGGCAAGCAGCTTTCCGATGGCGGCCACATCCTCATCCAGGGCGCGCAGTTCGGTAATGTATTTGTCGGCGTGCAACCCACCTTCGGTTACGAAGGCGATCCGATGCGGCTGCTGTTCGAAGGCACCTTTTCGCCAACACACGCTTTCAGCGCGTTCTACCGCTGGATTCGCGAAGATTTCGGCGCGCACGCGATCCTGCATTTCGGCACGCACGGCGCATTAGAATTTATGCCGGGCAAGCAGGCCGGGATGTCGGGCAAGTGCTGGCCGGATCGTCTGATCGGCGACGCACCGAACTTCTACCTCTATGCCGCCAACAACCCGTCCGAAGGAATGCTGGCCAAGCGCCGCTCGGGCGCGACGCTGGTAAGCTATCTCACCCCGCCGCTGGCGCAGGCCGGACTCTATAAGGGTCTGGTTGAATTAAAGGCGAGCGTCGACCGCTGGCGCAACACCATCGACGACGCCGACCATGCAGCCGAGCGCGCCGATCTGGCGGCCATGATCGCCGATCAATGCGAGGCGCTCGACATCACTTACATCGAGATCGGCGAACTGCCCGCGCGGCTCTATGAAATGGAAGCGGCGCTCATCCCGCATGGCCTGCACGTCCTCGGCCGTAATCCACAAGGGACCGAGCGCGAAGACATGCTCGACGCGATGATGGAAGCTGCGGCCACTTCCGATACCCCGGGTGACCGCGCGGCGCTGGGCGCAAAGCTCGATTCATCCGATGAAATGTGGTCGCTGATCCACGCGCTGGATGGCGGCTATGTCCAGCCCGCGCCGGGCGGCGATGTGGTGGTCAACCCCGATGTGCTGCCTACCGGCCGCAATATTCACGGGTTCGATCCGTTCCTCATGCCCTCGGCCTATGCCTGCCGGCTGGGCAGCGAGCAGGCCGAACAATTGATCGCGCGCCATGTGAACGGCGGCGAACCCTTCCCCGAAAGCATCGCGATGGTGCTGTGGGGCACCGACAACATGAAGTCCGAAGGCGTCCAGATCGCTCAGGCGATGACGCTGATGGGTGCACGCCCCCGGCGCGACTCCTATGGCCGCCTTGCAGGGGCGGAACTGATCCCGCTCGCCGAGCTTGGCCGTCCGCGGATCGATGTGGTGATGACGCTTTCGGGCATCTTCCGCGACCTGCTGCCCATGCAAACCCGGATGCTGGCCGAAGCCGCCTTGATCGCCAGTAAGGCGGACGATGAGACGATTGAGGCGAACTTCATCCGTAAGCACACCCTGACGCAGATGGAAAAGCACGGCTGCGACATTGAAACCGCGGCGCTGCGGGTGTTCTCCAATGCCGAAGGTGCTTACGGAGCAAACGTCAACCAGATGATCGAAGGTGGAACCTGGGCTGATCCGGACGAACTCGCCAATGCTTTCGAGATCAACAAGGGCTTTGCCTACGGAGTCTCGGGCAAGCCGGTCCAACAACGCGAACTGTTGCAGAGCGCGCTGAGCACGGTCGATTTCACCTATCAGAATCTTGAAAGCGTCGAGCTCGGCATCAATGATGTCGACCAGTATGTCGACGGGCTTGGCGGGGTGACCCGTTCGGTCAGCCGCGCCAAGGGGTTCGATACTCCGGTCTACATCCTCGACGCGACGCGCGGCAGCACCAAGGTGCGTACGCTGGGCGAACAGATCGACCTCGAAACCCGCACCCGTACCCTGAATCCCAAATGGTACGAAGGCCTGCTGGAACACGGTTATGAAGGCGTGCGCCAGATCGAAGGTCATGTAACGAGCACACTCGGCTGGTCGGCGACCACTGGACAGGTTGCGCCCTGGGTCTACCAGAAGATTTCAGAGACCTTCGTGCTCGACCCGGACATGCGGCGCCGGCTGTCTGAGCTCAACCCGAAGAGCTCGGCCCGCGTCGCCAGCCGCCTGCTTGAAGCCTGCGACCGCAACCTCTGGGAGCCCGACGAGGCCACCCTCGCCGCCTTGCGCGAAGCCAATGACGAGCTGGAGGACCGCCTCGAAGGCGTGTTCTCGGCGGAATAAAGTCAAAGGATAGATCATCATGAACTTGCACAGCCCCTCAAACGCTTTCAACCCGCCCGATGGCGATGGCTCGGTCCAGGTCCAGTTGGACCCCGAGGACAAGATCAAGGGCGCCAAGGTTTTCGCCGTCTACGGCAAGGGCGGGATCGGCAAGTCGACCACCTCCTCGAACCTTTCGGCTGCCTTTTCGAAGCTTGGCCACAGGGTGCTGCAGATCGGTTGCGACCCCAAGCATGACAGCACCTTTACGCTCACCAAAAAGCTGATGCCCACCGTAATCGACGTGCTCGAGACGGTTGAGTTTCACGCCGAGGAGTTGCGGCCCGAGGACTACATGTTCGAAGGCTATAACGGCGTGATGTGCGTCGAGGCAGGCGGGCCCCCGGCCGGCACCGGCTGCGGCGGCTATGTCGTCGGGCAGACGGTGAAGCTGCTGAAACAGCACCATTTGCTCGAAGAGACCGACGTCGTGATCTTCGACGTGCTGGGCGACGTGGTTTGCGGCGGTTTCGCTGCCCCGCTGCAACATGCCGAGCGTGCGATTGTGGTAGCAGCCAATGACTTCGATTCGATATTCGCGATGAACCGCATCGTCGCGGCGATTGCGGCGAAATCGAAGAACTACGACGTGCGCCTAGCCGGCGTGGTTGCCAACCGCAGCAAGGATACCGACGAAATCGACCGATTCTGCGAAAAGGTCGGGATGCCCCGCCTCGCGCACTTCCGCGATGTCGATGCGATCCGTCGTTCGCGCCTCAAGAAGTGCACCTTGTTCGAAATGGGCGATGATCCCGAAGTAATCGCAGCGCAGGACGAATATCTGCGGCTGGCGGCAATGTTGTGGGCGGGCGTCGATCCCAGCCTCGCGCAGCCGATGAAGGATCGCGACATCTTCGACTTCCTGGGGTTTGAATAATGGCGACCCGCAACCCTTCCGAATATGATCACCGGCGCGAGGCGCTTGCGACCTATTTCGATAGCACCGCGCGCCAGGCGTGGATCGACCTCACATCCGACGCCAAGGTCAGCGGTATTCGCGCGACGGTGCGTGCTGGGCGAGACGCGATGCGCGCGACCTTGCTAGACTGGTTGCCGGCCGATTTGCGCCGCACGACTTTGCTTGATGCAGGCTGCGGCACTGGAGCCTTGGCCGTCGCGGCAGCGTGCCGGGGCGCCGAAGTCACCGGGATCGATGTCGCCGCCGGGCTGGTCGAAGTCGCGCGCGATCGCACGCCTTCGTTCATTGGCCACGGACGCATCCATTGGCGCAGCGGCGACATGCTGGATCCTTCGCTCGGCACCTTTGCCCATGTAGTAGCGATGGATTCGCTGATCCATTATCAGCCTGAAGATCTGGTCGATGCGTTGGGCCAACTGGCGCAGCGCACCACGGGCAGCATCGTGTTCACCTATGCCCCGCGCACCCGCCTGCTGACCGCGATGCAGGAAGTTGGGAAGTACTTCCCCAAAAACGACCGTTCGCCCGCCATCGTGCCTGTGGCCGAGGATGACCTGCATGAGCGCCTGTCGCGCCTCGCGGGCTGGAGCATCGGTCGCACACAGCGCATTTCGAGCGGGTTCTACAAATCGCAGGCGCTCGAATTGGTGCGTCACGGATGACACGCCCCGCTCGCCCTCCCAAGCAGCACTGGACCGCGCTGGTTTTCCAGATGCTACCGTTTGCGGATGCGGCGAGCGACGACCTGCCCCTGCCGCGCCTGCTGCGCCTGTCGCTGTTTCAGGTGAGCGTGGGCATGGCGATGGTGCTTCTGAACGGCACGCTCAACCGGGTCATGGTGGTCGAGCTCGGCACGCCCACGTGGCTGGTCGCGCTGCTAATCGCGGTGCCGTTGCTTGTGGCGCCGTTGCGCGCGCTGATCGGGCATAAGTCCGACACGCACCGCTCGGTGCTCGGCTGGAAGCGCGTTCCCTATATCTGGTTCGGCACGCTGATGCAGTTCGGCGGCTTGGCGATCATGCCCTTCGCGCTGCTGCTGTTGGCGATCCCGGATCGCTTCGAAATCGGGCTGGCCGCTGCGACCGTCGCCTTCCTGCTGACCGGCACCGGCTTCCACGTGACCCAGACTGCGGGCCTCGCGCTTGCAACCGATCTCGCACCCGCCGACAAGCGACCGCGCGCGGTTGCGCTGCTTTACGTCATGCTGCTGGTCGGCATGATGTTTGCGGCCTTCGTAATCGGCGGCCTGCTGGCCGACTATTCAGCGACCAAGCTGGTGCAGGTGGTTCAGGGCTGCGCGTTGCTGACGATCATCCTCAACGTCACCGCCTTGTGGAAGCAGGAAGTTCGCAATCCGGCCGCGACCAAGGGGCAGGAGCCCGACGCACCGACCTTCTCGCAGTTGTGGCAAGCTTTCGTGAAGGATGGCCGCAATGCCCGCCTGCTGACCGCCATCGGCATCGGCGCGGCGGGATTTGCGATGCAGGATGCACTGCTCGAGCCCTATGGCGGGGAGATCCTCGGACTTTCGGTCGGAGCGACGACTGGCTTGACTGGAGCCTGGGCGCTCGGATCGCTGTGCGGCTTCATGATTTCAGGTCGGGCACTGGCACAGGGGTGGGACCCGCTGCGTCTCGCCGGCGCGGGCCTGGTGATCGGTATTAACGCTTTCCTCCTCGTACTCTTCGCAGGCCCCTTCGGAGCGCCGCTGATGCTTTATGCCGGCGCCCTTGCGATCGGACTCGGCCTCGGCCTGTTCTCGGTCGGAACGCTGATGGAAGCGATGAGCCTCGCCGGGGGCGAAAGCACCGGTCTGGCGCTGGGCGCTTGGGGTGCGGTGCAAGCGAGCTGCGCGGGCCTCGGCATCGCGGTCGGCGGCCTGCTGCGCGACGGCATTGCGGCCATGCTGGAGAGCGGCGCGCCCGGGACCGCCACCATGGCGATGCGCGCCACCGGCTACGGCTCGGTCTACATTCTTGAAATTGCCCTGCTGCTCGCGGGCCTTGTCGCGATCGGGCCTCTGGTTTCGTACCGGCGCCGCCATCCCGATTCCGAAGGCCCGCTCGACCAGCCATTTGGCCTGATGGAGTTCCCGACATGATTACCGTGCCCGCCCATCCCGTCCTTTGCCCGGCTGTGCCTCCGCCGGTCCTGTTTCTCGAGAGGAATGCGAAATGAACGCTGCCTATATCGTCGGCACATTTGATGTTGCCGAGCTAACCTTTCTGCTGTTCCTAGGCTTCTTCGTCGCCTTGGTGTTCTACCTCAACCGCGAAAGTCGGCGCGAGGGATACCCGCTCGAGGACGAGGACACCGGCAGGATCCACTCCGGCAGCCTGTTCGATGCGGGCAAGAAGTCCTTCCAGCTACCGAACGGTCGCGGCACATATGTGCCGGAAGACGTCGCCCGTGATGACATCAACCTGCCCGCCGTGTCGGCCTTCCGTTCCGCAGGCGCACCGCTGGTGCCGACCGGCGATCCGATGATCGACGGCATGGGCCCGGCCGCTTGGGCCAATCGCGCCAAGTATCCCGATCTCACCTTCGACGGTCGCCCGCGTATCGTTCCGATCGCTGACAGCCACGAACTGATCGTCTCCCCGCAGGACCCGCAACTGATCGGCTGGCCAGTGCAGGCTGCCAACAGGGAATCGGTCGGCAAGATCACTGATATCTGGGTCGATCAGGCCGAACACCTGATCCGCTATCTCGAAGTCGAGACGACCACCGGCAAGAAGGTGCTGGCACCGATGATGGTTGCCTCGGTCCACGGCAACAGCCTGCTTGGCGCTCTGCTGCCCATCGTCAACGATGAGCCTAAATACGTCGAGATCGATGCGATCACCGCTGCGCAGTTCGAAACGGCACCCGGCCTCGAAACCCCCGGCATCATTACCCGCTACGAGGAAGACCGCATCCAAGCCTACTTCGGCGGCGGGTACATGTATGCAACGCCTGAAAGGTCTGAAGCATGGCTCTGAACGACCCCATGTCGGCTTCGGGTCCGGAAGCAGCGGCCGCAATGCCGCTCGCCGCCGGAATCGACCACGCCGCGCTTGAGAACGATGGTCCCAAGGCCTTCGGCGACCGAATGGGCACGCCGCAGCCGAACGAAGCTGTGTTGTGGAAGGGCCGCCCGCAGGTGGCCCTCCTCGCCCGAACCGCCTTCCACACCCGCACGCTCGGGCTGTACATGGCCGGCCTCACTGTCGTAGCGATTGGGTTGGGCAAGACCGATGCGGCTCTGGTCGCGGCGGTGCTCGGCACGGTGCTGACCGCGCTGCTCTACCTTCTCGCGTGGGCGACTGCGCGCAGCACGCTTTACATCCTCACCGACA
>Ga0105048_10012138_pt1 | contig 13538 bp, 10 predicted proteins | sample MAT05_FD_78382 | JGI IMG/M metagenome (GOLD analysis project Ga0105048, IMG submission 78382) | Freshwater microbial communities from Lake Fryxell liftoff mats and glacier meltwater in Antarctica - MAT-05 | ecosystem: Environmental > Aquatic > Freshwater > Ice > Liftoff microbial mat | place...
CGCGCCACCGGGAGGAAGCGTGGCGCCTAGTCCTGGTCCGGATGACGGCTCCGCGTTGCAGGCGGCGGAGGGCGAGCAGGAGCCCGCGGTCGGCTCGGGGAGTTCGGTGCTTCCATCGGAATTCCTGGTCGAGCTGCGGCCTTTCAAGGACGTGAAGATCACGGAGTTGAGTGCCACGGGGGCGACAATCGAATGGCCGGCAGTCGCGGGGGACGCCGGCAAGTTTCGCGTGGAAAGGCGCAGGGTCGTCCCAAAACCCGGCGGCGGACTGGGAGTTCGTTGGGAGGAACTGCCGGGCACCAAACTTCGGCGGGAGGGGGAGAAAAATATAGCTGTCCTGACCGGTCTTCGCCCGACGGCGGCCTACGCGGTAAGAGTGATCTCGATCGTCCCAGGCAACGAAGCCGGGGAAACGCTCTTCACGCAGCATTTTGCCACCCCCGCCAAGCGGAGTTTATGGCCGAAGGTCACTCCGTTCCGGGCGCTTTTGGTCATGCTTCTGCTCTGCGTCGGCCTCGTGCTGCGCCAACGCCGTGCGCAATCCACTCGCGGTTAAAGTGCCGGGCTCGACATTCCCCATTCGCAAAGTTAATAGCGCTTCCCATGCTCTCCAAGATTCCCTCAATAACATACCAGTTAAGTATCTGGGTTATGGCCGTCTCGTCCGGCGTGGCGATTTTTTTGGTGGGTAGATTTCCGTTTCTGGACGAATCGATTTTCAAGGGGGCTGGCAAGCATTGGGCTGAAAGCGGAAAATTTGTATGTCCCGAGTTATCCGGGTTTCTCGATCTTGATCCGCCAGTGGAGCAGATTTTTTTTCTTCACCTCCCCATCTATCCATTCCTCTTTGGGCTGTTCGTTAAGTGCTTCGGTTTCGGGTGGGATCAGGCCGTCATTTTCGACGCGGCCATCCACAGTGCGCTGATTGTTTGCACCTATTATCTGGCACGACAGTTTGCCGGATTTAGCGAGCGAGAGTTAAACATCCAACTCCCTCGGTGGTTGGACCTCCTCCCCCCCGCTGCGATCATCCCGCTGGCGCAGGCTGGCAGACCGGATGAATTGGCGATGTGCTTTGGTTTTGTCGGCCTGACCTTGTTGATGCGTGAGAAACATTCGCCTCTATCGACCGCCATCTCCGGTGCCTTCTTCGGGCTGTGTGCGGCCACCAGTGTGGGGGCCGGAGTGGTGCTTGGCTTCTTCGCGTTCTTTCTCATCTTCACCCGCCCTTCATCCTTCCGGAGCAATTTCGGTAATGCCGCCCTCTGGCAGGCCGTCGCTTTGGTCGTGGTTGCACTCGCAGTCTCGCCGATTCTGATCAACCATCCGACGGCCCTCGGCCAATTTCTGGAGCATGCGAAGGTTGTCACAAAGGGTAAGTCGTTCATGGAATCTACGATCAGTGGATGGGTGCATGCGCGACACAGGGTTCTGCCAGTTGCCGGATTTCTATTGCTCGCGATCATCGCGCTTCCGCTGACTCGTCGTCACGAATGGCGACGGTGGTATTTGTCCACCTGGCTGGGCGCATTCCTGGGCACTGGGTTCATCTTCTTCATGTTGCCTGGAGAATTTCTCTATTTTTGGTTCTTCACCCCGTGGCTCTTTGCCGCGTCGGTTGTGACGATCGCCTCGCTCTGGAGAATACATGGGCACCGCTGGGCGCTGACGGGTCTGGCGGTGCTCGCAGTATTCACCTCTTCGGTTTTCATTTGGGGGGCCTTGCAATGGATCTGTTTGCTGACTCTGCCACCCGCGCAGCGGGCGGGCTACAACGGAAAGCTGATTTCAACCCTCGTGCCGGAGGGATCGACCGTGCTTACCGACTATTACTGGTGCTTTCTCCCTGGTCGCTATCAGATTCATAGCCCGACTTTCTCCATGATCAAGAACCTCGACGAAATTGACTACATCCTCCTCTCGCCTATAGGTGGGGGTGGGGTTGGGAAGTATCAATACATGCGATCGGATTATGAGAAAATGGCTGCTGAGAAATTCTATCCGGCTTTTCGTAATCTGCCGGAAATGCCACTGACGATAGGAGGCATCAAAGTTACTAACACCACATGGGGCTTTGGTTTTATCCTATTTGCCAGGAAGGAGCCACGGCTCCCCGCTGCCTCCCAATAGGAGGCAGCCACCGTGGCCCTTCTCGTGAATTGAACGCATGAAATCGGGGATTTTGATCGGAACGCATTACCATTCCGGTGATGAGGCGACGCTTCGCCGGCAAACCCATGCGAGTGCGGCGATTCGAAGCCTCAGAGGTGTCCAGCGCGTCAACCTGCAGTTCGAGGATGGGCCTCTCATTGAACGAGATCGATTCACAACGGTTCGGCGGTTGCGAAACGACTCCTGCAAGGCTTCGGGGCTGATCGGACGACGGACCCCGGTTTTGAATGAATTGTGCATCCTTCTGGGGGAGATCGCCACCATGGAGAACCTGCCTTACTTCATGCTGGTGAATTCAGACGAGTTGGTTTTAGAGTCGGTCGTGGAAGTGGTCTTGGATCAGCGTCTCGACGGTTATATTTTCTCGCGCATGGATTTCAGTCACGAAACGGGCGAAGACATTGGGATGCTTTCTGGGGGACAGGGATGCTGGGTTATTCAAACGGAATGGTGGCGGCGCAATGGGTGGCGCATACGGCCGTATATAATGGGAGAGGCTTATACTGATACGATCATGACGACTAAAATGCTTTGTCATGGCCGAAGCCGCCTGTTCAACCGCAGCGGTGAATTCGTCCGACACGAAGCGCACCCACGCCTCTGGCCGGCGAGCCCGTTTTTGGACTATACGCGATACCTTGCGTCGCTCGACAGTTTATACCTATCCATCTGGCATGAGTATATTGGCTGTCTTGAGAAACTCCGGGATGCCGATGCTTCCGAGGCCGAGGAAGTAGCGTTGCAGGAGAGGGTCTTCAAGTATCAGCCCACAGTGACTGCGCGTCTCGGTCAGGGAGGAAGGTCGTTTAAGGCCCATGTGCGGTATCGCGCACAGGTCTTCGTCAAGATGGCGCGACCGCTATTGCCTAGTTCCAGCCTGCCAGGGTCCCGCGCCTGAAGTAATACAGGAAGCCGCGGAGCGTCATCACGTTTAGAAATACAAAGCCGGCGGGTAGCGCGAGGATGCGCAGTCGCCTGAAGCCAGGCAGAAATCCGAAAACAGCGGCGGTGTAAAAAAGAATCTGAACGGCCAGCGTCGCCCGGTAGAATGGGTGGGTGGCGAGCGTGATGTTGGCGGCGAGGGCTGTGAGGAGAAACAGTGGGGCGGCGAGACGCAGGTATTTATGGGACAGTAACTGCCACCAGAGGCGGTGCCTCCACGGCAGCAGCCATTCGGGATGGCGGAAAAGCATCTGGAAATTGCCGGCGATGGTGCGCTTTTTGCGACGCTGTTCGCTGGAGGGATCGAGCGTTTGCGGATCGAAAGCGTGAGCGCTGGAGTCGTGGATGACACGGGCGCCGCGGGCGGCGATTTGCATGGGGATGACTACGTCATCGAGCAGGGTGTCTGGAGGAATGGGGGCGAAAAGCGTGCGGCGGATGGCGTAGATCGCGCCAGTGCAGCCGATGCAGGAATCGAAGCGCGACTCGGCGGCGCGGAGGCGTTTCTCATAGCGCCAGTAGGCATCCACACCCGCACCCGTGGCGCTGCTGGAGGCGTCGATCTCGAGTGCTCCGCTAACGGCACCGATCCAAGGGTGTGCGAAGTGCGCGGCGAGGCGAGTGATGGCGTCGGGTGCAAAACGCTGGCGGGCGTCCGTGAAAACGACAATCTCGCTCGTCGTATGGGCGAGCGCGGTATTGAGGCCGGCAGACTTTCCGGCACGCGTGAATTGGCTCACGATGGTGACGCGTTCTGGCGCGAGGGTTTGCGCGCGGGCAACGGTCTCGTCGGTGGAACCGTCCGAAACGAGGAGGAGACGGAGTTTTGAGGGCGGATAATCCGAAGCCAGCAGGTTTTCGATTCGCGCTGCGATGCGTGTCTCCTCATTGTGCGCGACGATTACGACGCACACGTCCCGTGGAGTAGCGGATGCGCCGCGTTCTATCGTTCGACCGCGTGCGAGCAGTTGCATGAGCAATCCATAGCCGAAAAATGTGTAGGCGAGCGCGCCGCCGCTGATCCAAAAGGCCAGGAGGGCGTAGAGCGGATTGAGGGTGGGAGTAAGCGCCGCCACTTACATGCTGGTGAGCAGGTGCAACCAGTATCGGATACCTGCGTAAGTCAGAGCAAGGGTCAGCACCAGATCCACCACACCGATCCGGTTCCAGGCGAACCCGATGCCTGAAACCGGTTTAGCGTCAGGCTCTGCTCGGGGTTGGTCTTCGACTGCGGGCATGGGTTCCATGGACAGGACGGCGACAGATGCGCCCATCTGCGCAAATCCATCTTCGAGTGCGGGCTGCGGGATCAGGCGTGCCCGCCAAGCCGGAGCAGGGGGTTCGAGGAGTCGCTCAGCCGAGTCCTTTCTCGCGATTTCCCGCTGTTCATTGAGCCGGTGAAGGTGCCGGTGCAGTGCGGCGGTCGCGGCTGCGAACATGAAAAACGTGGGCCGGTATTCAAAATTCACCATCCACGATGAAACCATGTAAGAAACGATAAGGGAAAAGAGAATGCGGCGGATACGCTCCTCGTCGGGCGTTCCTGTCGTGGCTGTCGTGAGCGTGCGCAGGCAGCAGTAGAGGATACCGAAGTGCAGAAAGAAGCCGATGTAGCCGAGTTCCGCACCGATGCATACGTATGAGGAATGCGGAGCTTTGGAAACGATCGGCATTGGAATTTTAAGCGAGTCTTTGTCAAATTTGGTCCGCTTAAAGCGGTATTTCCCTTCGAGGAAGCTCTGATACCAATTCCGGTATCCGACACCGGCGGCGGTCATCACCTTATACCCATGGGTGAAAGCCATGACCCGGCCCTGTATGGCTTCATCGCTTTTTGACTTTTTCAGTTCACCCATGCGGGGGAGCAGGGAAAGGGCGGTGCTACCGAACGTCAGCGCGACACAGACGATTGTGACCTGCACGTACTTTGGGCGCCCGAAGGCGAGTGTGGCGACGATGGTCGCGGCACCGGAGAGGAAGGCCCCTTTCGATTCGGTGCGGTAGATGCAATAGCCAACCAATACCATGAGTCCGACGCCGATGGCGCGGAGGACGATGGGTCTTTTCCAAATGCAGAAGTAGTAGAGCAGTGGGATCGCGGGAACGACGCTATGACCGAGGGCGTTGGGGTTGTTGAAAATGGAAAGATTGAGGATGAGGCGGCCTTTCATCGGGCCATTGGTCAAATCGAGGCTTTCCAATGGGTCGAAGCCATACAGACTGAGGAGGGCCAGCCCGGCGATGGTGCAGATGAGGAAGGTCCACCAACCGACAAATTTGTTTAGTCGCGGGATGGAATAGAGTGTTTGAACGATAACTATGTAAAATATATAGAGGTTTGCGGTTTCCTTGAAGGTGCTCCACGGGGTGGGGGAGGAGAGGACTAGCCAGAGCCAGAAGGCGAGCACGGCCCAATCGTGCGGGGTGCGGAAAAGATCGCGGAACTCAAAGCCACGCTCGCGGAGTGAGAGCGAAGCCAGGCCAGCGAGCATGGTCATCTTCACGAAACTCACCCCGCTCAGTCCGATCGGCCACTCCTGGGGACGCAGGTAGTAGAGGATCAGGAATAGAGTGACGCTGGCGAAGTCCATTTAACAGCGGTTACGAGTGGGGGTAACTACGGAACGGTAAAGAGCTGCATAGGCGGCCGTCATGGAAGTGATGGAGAAGTGCCCGGTGATTTTAGTCCGCGCTTTTTCGCCGAAGTCAACGAGACGATCCGGTCGGGAGAGAAGTGGCGTGAGTGCCGCGACGAGCGCGGTGGGGGTGGAAAGATCGGCGATCAGACCGTCGTGGCCTGAGGTGATGATGTGGTCGTGGCCGCAGGCGGTGTTGGCCAGCACGGGAACGCCGGACGCCATGGCTTCGAGGGCGACATTGGAAAGGCCCTCATTGACTGAGGGAATGGCGAGGAGGTCCAGGGCGTGATAGCAGCGGGCGGGGTCGCTTTGATAGCCGAGCCAGTGCAGGCGTGTGGTGTGCGGGCTGGCCTGCACGCGGGTGCGGATGGATGCCTCCTCACTGCCGCCCGCGCCGGCGATGACGAGGTGCGCAGTCGGGAAGTACGGGGCGATTGCATCGAAGGCGTCGAGCAGGACGGCGTGGCGTTTGAAAGGGCCGAAGCGTCCGATGATGCCGATGCACGCTGCGTCTTCCGGCAGGCCGAGCGTATGACGGGCGGCACGGCGGTCGCCGGGGGCGAAACGGGTCGTGTCCACCCCATTGGGGATGACGGAGATCTTCTGCGGTGGAAAGCCGAGCGTGAGCAATTCCTCGCGCATGGGGTGCGAGACGGTGTGGATGGCGCGGCAGGTGCGGTAGAGCCAGCGGCGCTGACGCAGGCGGCGGGGCGTGAGTTCCTCGTCGGTGAGTTGGCTGTGTTCGCCCTGGAGCAGAGCACCGCGCAGGCCGCCGCACATCGCGAGACTGCTGTAGATGAGCGCGCCGAGATTGTGGCTGTGCAGTACGTCGGGCTGCAGTCGCGTGATCTCACGGGCGAGACGGAGGGCGGCGCGCGGTGAGAAGCCGCCGGATTTTCCGAGGACGGTGAGGTGTCCCGGTTGTGGCAGCCGGTCGGCGAACGCACCGCGGCGCTCGAGGCAGGCGACGAAGACTTCGAAACCTTGGAGCTCCAGCGCATGCGCCATATTGACAACGCCGTTTTCCATTCCTCCGGGATCGAGCGAGTTGACGACGTGGAGGATCTTCACGCGCGTCTCGGCAGAAGAAAGCGGGCAAGGGCCCGGACGCGAAAAAGGGGACGTTCGTAACAGCGCCGCGGTCGGAGAAAGAAGGGCCAGAGAGCTACGGAGGTGAACAGATAGAGCAGTGCCCTGGCACGCATGCCGTCGTCGAAATGCGTCCACGCGACGAGTGAGAAGTGAATGGCGAAGGCGCGCAGCCAGAACGGCACGGCCCGACGGGAAACAGCGTTGTGGCACCACGCGCGGGCGAGCACGCGTTGCGAGTTCTGCTTCATCCGAGGTGCGTTCTTGCTCATGTTTTCAGGGTGCCGGCGGATGAAGCCGAAAGGCTCACCGATGAAAAAAAACCGATGGCCGCGCGCGGTGAGGCGGATCCACATGTCGCGATCTTCGGAGCTTCGCAGCGCAATATCGAAGCCGCCGCAATCGGCGAAGGACCGGCGTTTCAAAACGACGGACGAGGAGAGGGGGCGATTGCGCAGACAGAAATCGCGCACCGTGAGTTCGCCGGTGTGCGCAGAGGTGTATCCCGGTCCGGTGCTGGGCGTGCCAGCGGCGTCCATGCGGGTAGTCCCGGTGGCGACGGCGGAGAACTCCTTCGGCAGAATTGCAAACTGCCGCATAGCGGTTGCAAGGAACTCCGGCTTCCAAAAATCGTCTGCATCCAGAAAAGCGATGAACGCATGGCGCGCTTCCCTTATCCCCGTATTCCGTGAGGCCGAAAGGCCCGCATTTTCCTGCCAGACGTAGCGGACTCGCCGGTCGGTAAACGCTGCGACGGCGGAGCGTGTGTGGTCGGTCGAACCGTCATCGACGACGATCAACTCCAAAGTCGAATAGGTCTGCAGGAGGACCGAGGCGATGGCCTGCGGTAGAAAGTGCGCGTAATTGAAAGCCGGGATGACGACAGAAACGCCGGCCGGATCTGAGCAATCAGGAGGCGGAGGCCCGGGCAGATTCAAAGATGCGCCGGAATTTGTCCGGGGAGGAGTACTCGCGATCACGCATTCTCCAGCGGGTGCTGGTAGTAATAATCGTGGGAGTAATAATAGTATTGGTAGTAGTTTGCTGTCGCGCTGAGGTCGAGCCGATTGAGGACGAAGCCGTAGAAATTTGCGCCGTTAGCCGTGAGCATATCCACGGCAGCTTTTGCGGTGCGCGCCGGCGTATTGCCCGTCCAAATGACGAAAAGAACGCCATCCACCAGGCTCTGCATTGCCGCCGTTTCAGACAGACCGAGGACGGGAGGAGTATCGATCACGATGCGGTCATAACGTGCCCGGAGGGTTTGCATCAACTCGATGAAGCGTGGCGAGCCAAGCAGCTCCGTGCCGGATTCGAGATGGCGGCCGGCGCTGAGGATCGAGAGGTTCTCCTGGTCTGTGGGGCGGCAGGCTTGATCAAGCGTGACCTCATTGAGAAGCACATTGCTAAGGCCGGGATCCTTGCGATATCCAAAAAGTCGGTGGAGGCGCCCACGACGAAGGTCGGTATCGATGAGCAGCGTGCGGGCGCCGGTGTGGGCAAAAGACAGGGCAAGGTTTGAAGAGACGACGGTTTTGCCTTCCTTGGGCATTGCACTGGTGACCATCACGACATGGGGAGGCTTGGTGAGGGTGCCCATCGAGAGCACGTTCGTGCGGATGACGCGGAAATTTTCGATGAGCGTATCCTTTCGGCCTTCCTCGCGGCTAATCAGCGCGGCGGCACCGGCGGATGAGGCATCGATCTGCGGGACGATTCCCAGCCCACGCATGCGAAAGGAAGACTCGACCTGATCCAAGCTGGTAAGAGTGTGGTCGAGGTATTCGATGAGAAACGGAATCCCGAGCGAGAGAACCACGCCAATGAAGAATGAAACCATGACCAGTCTAGCCCGGTTCGGTGAAACAGCGCGCTCGCTCGACTCAACCAGCCCCGTGTATTGCAGACTGACTCGTTCTTTTTCACCGGCGTAGTTGACTTCATCCACCTTCTTTTGCATTTGCACGAGATAGGCTTGGAAGGGCAATTGCCTCTGATCATAAACGGAGATTTCCGAGAGCAGCCGCTGATGCTTCTCCGTGATGGCCTTGTATTCGGGAATCTTGCTTTCGAGGTCCTTTTTCTTGTTGATAAATTGTTGAAATTCGAGGTCGAAGCGGCGTTGGGCGGTCTGATATTCGGCTTCGAGTTTTTCAACGATTGACGCGAGTTTTTTCGCGGGCTCGGCCATTTTGCTGCTGGTCGGCAGAAATACTTTGGAGAGTTCGTCGATCTGCGCTTTCACCTGCTCCTGTTCCTGCAAGAGGGTATCCCACGGATGTGACGATTTGATCATGGAAGGAACGACAATGACGTTCTGTACGGTGGTGTCTGCGTCCTTTTTGCCGCCGTCATTGCCGGTTCGCTCCATTTTAACGGTGGAGATGTTTTGACCCAGCTTCAACGGATCGCCCTTGTCCTCGGCTGAAGCGATTAACGAGAGCTTCGCGACGACGTCATCCTGCAAGGCTGGATCTTGCAGGCGGATTCGGACGCGCCCCATTTCGTCGATGCGGGATTGCAGGCGGGAAAGATCCTCCGGGAGACTGCTGATCGACTTGAGGCGGATGAGAGCTTCAGTGAGTCCACGCTCATCTTGGAAATTGATTTTCTCGCCGAACTGCCGGTCCATGCGTGTCAGGACTTCCTTGATTTCTGCGGAATAGGATTTTTCCAGATTATCCCGGTCCTCCAGACGCCTTTCCGAACGATAGGCTAGAAATTCGCGAACCATCGCTTCCGTCCATTTATTGGCGAGTTCAGGTGTGGCGACCCACACATCGACGATCAAGTTGTATTCCTGATCGAAGACCGCCTTGATCTTGGTCAGATATCTTGCCTGCAACTCCCGATTGCTCGCGTCAACTCCCAAGGCGCGGGCCGTGCGCTCGAGGATATGGCCCGCGGTGAGTTGCATCGCGATTGTCTGAATCCGTCCGTCCCTATAGATTGTGTCAGTGTCGAGAGGACGGGAAAGATCTTCCACATGGACTATCGCTTGAGCGTGAAAGACGGGCCGGGCGAAGACGTAGTAGGTGAGGCCGCACATCAGCGAGAAGCACATGAGCAGCGCCATAAGCCGCAGGTGTCTGCGGGCGATGGCCAGATACATGAGCACATCGTGCAGACTGAAGACACGTGCTTTAATGCCGGGAATCATGGTGACGAGGATGCGAAGAAAAACGCGGAGCGGAAATCCTACCAGGGGAATTCCGCCACTCGCTTAGCCTACGCAAAAGGATTCCGGCTGCAGCAATTGATTTCTGCTGCCGTGGCGAAAGAGGGGGAACGCACTGCCCGCGGCAATAAGCCCTCTACCAGCTGAAAAATTTTTCTGGGACCACTACGATGTCTCCGCTCTGCAACTGGACATCCGCACGGCGTCCACGCTTGATGTTGCGCACGTCCACCGGGAGTTTGACTTTCGAACCATCGGGCACGGCACGAAGAACGTACACTCCGCTCTGATCAGCAAAACGGGCGAATCCTCCATTTTGAAGGATGGCGCCATAGGCACTCAGTTTTTCACCGGCTTTCAGAGGAAAACTTCCTTGGCGTGCAACGTTGCCTGTGAGGTAAACCAAGCTGCTAGGGCCCGCGGGAATGGTAATGACATCCCCTTCATCAAGTGTCAGGTCCGAGGTTAACCCGCCGCCGTCGAGAATTTTTTGGACGTTGACTTCTTCGACGACACCTTTGTTAGCGGCGATCCGCATCACGCGGACACGGGTTAAATCGGCTTTATCGGTGGTACCGCCCGAACTCAAAATCACATTCACGAGCGTCGGGGTGATATTCTTCGGAATCTGCCACTTGCCGGGTTGCCTAAACTCGCCTGAAAGATAAATGAGCGGACCATTTTCTATGTCCGCGCCTTGGACGCGTTCGATCAAAACTGAGGCGTGGTGGAGTTGCGAACTTTGAAGGGCCCGTTTCACAGCCGCTTCGGCACCAGGAATCGTCTTGCCGGCGACCGCGATGCGACCCACCTGGGGCATGATGATATAGCCTCCTCGGCGAACTTGGTAGCGCCCGTTGAACGATGGATCTTCGTTGACGAACACCTCCAGCGTTTCACCTGGAACGATCACTTCGTTGCTCGCGGAGACCGCATTTTGCTGTCCTTGATTGACGTCGTCTAGTTCCTTTTCGACCTGTCCGAGTTGGGCTCGGGAGGAATCCAGGCGCGCCTGCCAGTCCTTCACTTCCTGATTGAGCCGATCTGCCGCCTCCAGGTTCCCGGCAGCGGTTTGCACGGCAAGTTGCTTCTGCGCGGCATCAAGCTTCGCCTTCGCATACCGCATCTCACCTTCGAGGGTCTGTTTTTTTTCCGTGAGATCCTCAATATCTCCTCCGCCTCGCTTTCCTACCGACGTTCTCGGCGCCATTCCAGTGTCCGCCGCCGCGAGTGGGACCGCCGTTTTTTTGAACGCAATATTTCCTGCCGGAGTTGCATCTTGCGCGAACGCGGAGCTTCCAAAACACAAGGCAAGAGTCAGGAAAAATGGCGAAGCCCGAAAGAATGGAGCACGGAAAATCATGTGAAACTGTTTATCAAAGAAAGCGAGTGTACTTGGGGGAGATGCGTTATTACTAACGTTTGTTCGGGGCGTCAACCGATGATTAGGCAGCAACGAACGACGTTTTTTCATAAATATGATCAATTAAAATATTTTGTCAGGCTCAGATATACGAGATTCTCGTAGTAACTGTCCTCGCGAAAATCGGAATCATGCTCCTGATATTGGTAGAGCAATCGCGCGACGAAGGTGTCGGTGAAACGGTGGCTGACTTCCGCTAATCCCGTCAAAGTCGTGAAATGGCTGTCGTCCGATTCTGAAACTCCATAGGTGCCGGTGAGGCTGAAATTCGTCCGCGGCCCTGCGACAATCGCAATGCGAAGACCGGTCCGATACTCGACGCGGGAGAATTGATCTTCGCGCCTTCCAGTCAAATTTCGCACGTTGTTGCGAGAGAAGAAGGCGTTTGCGACGATCCTCGGCCCGAGAATTTGGCGGATGTTATAGCCCAGGACCTCGCTGATTTCATCGTGAAAGCTACTGACGCTACGTCCGAAATACAGCGATTCCTCTGTGTAGGGGCCCGCCTGATGTCGGAGGTTGACTGCCCACAGGAGACTGTCCTGATTTTCCCCAAAGAAGTAGCCAACCTCGGCGTGGAGTTGCAGCTGGTCGGTAATCGGACCGTCCACGCCAGCCCGGACGGTCTGACCGAAACTCCCTGCCACGTCAGTCCTCAAAGCTTGGTAGACAATGAACGGCTTGAAGCGCAAATTCTCCCGCTCGGAGACAAGGCTCACGGTGACTTGATCCCGGAGTGAGGGAAGCCCGCGGTTCCCTTGATTATACCAGAGGTTCTCGTGCGAAGCCTGAATGCGCAACCGGGTCTTTCCAACGATCAACCGATCAGTCTGCGCACTGACGATATTGCTGAAGTAGAGAATATCCGTTTCGCTGCTCTGATCGCTTCCCCGACCGGAGCGCGAGAAGGTCCTTCCTCCGCCTCCAAAACTATACCGCCCGGCGCGGTCAAAGCCATCGAACCCGCCACCGGCAAAAATGACTGCATCATCGCGGAAATTATTTGAGTAGCGTCCGATTCCGATCGTAAAATCGTCGGCAAATACGACGTTCCAGCCTCCGATAATTGTGTTCCATGTGATCTCGGAGCGAAGGCTGGGATCTTCACTGAGACCGAACACGAATGGCGCGTAGAGGCCGAATCCTGAGATACCGGCTTCATTCTTCAGCGGCAGATAGACAAAAGTCCCCGAGACCGCGATTCGCAGACCCTCGGTCAATTGCGCGACCACCGCGCCGCTGAGAGTCACGATGGCGATGGTGCCAGATTCGCGATTCGTTTCAGTGAGGTTGATATTGTCGCTCCAGAGTGCTGCGGCGGAAAGATTCCCTAGTTTGAAGAATAGAGGGCCAAATTTAAGATCCGCGTCCTGAGGTTCAAATCCCCGCTGCAATAGCGAACCGCCAAAATTGATCGCAGGCAGTCCGAGCCTTGTCCGGGCCTCGATGGACTCGGTCCGAACCGAAGGCGCAAGAGGAGGAAGATCCACCGGATTTGTGTAGGGAACGCCAGTGTTACGAAAGAGCTTGGAGTACGGGACGCCCGGTGTTGGTGGTGTTTGGTAGGCACCGCTGGGGAGCGTGCTTGGAAGGCTCCCCGCGGAGGAAACTGCGGGTCTGCTCTCTGAAAATTGCCGCGAATCGCCGGTATCAGCTGGGCGACCTAACGAGCTCGCGGTCAGGCACGCTGCCCAGACGCACCAAACTACCAATGGGCTGCAACGCGACGCGCGTTGATTGCGCTCAAGGGCGATCACCCTCTCCGCCCTCCGGTAGATCGGGCTGCAGGAGTGGGGTCCTTCTTTTGGAAACGGAGGAAAAAAAGTTGCGCGAGACGTTCCCGTCGGAAGGAAAAAGGAAGGTAAGCGAGAACCCCGAGCAAGGGGAGCGCGACGACCGTGAGGCACCAGAATTTACGCTGCCGCGCGCTGAATGGCTGCGTATAAATGCTTGTGAAAGTGCAAATTAGAACAATCAGCCAAATCATTCCAAGACAGAGCCACACCTGCCCGCTGAACTTAGCGGCATGAAGACTAAAACGATTGAAGATTTCGCTCATTGGAGGGCCACCCGGGAGTTCCGGATGCAGGAAAAA
>Ga0105048_10012139_pt1 | contig 13537 bp, 12 predicted proteins | sample MAT05_FD_78382 | JGI IMG/M metagenome (GOLD analysis project Ga0105048, IMG submission 78382) | Freshwater microbial communities from Lake Fryxell liftoff mats and glacier meltwater in Antarctica - MAT-05 | ecosystem: Environmental > Aquatic > Freshwater > Ice > Liftoff microbial mat | place...
TGACGATGTACTTCTCGATCTGCTGGTACAAGGTGAGCTCGATGTCCAGACGATTGGCCTCGTCCAGGCGCACGAGGGCGCGGCCATTGCCTTCGCTGCTGCGAAGGATGCACTTTGCAGCAGACAGCTTCTCAAAGTCGTCACCCAACGGGGTCAACACCTCGAAGCTCAAAACCTGGTTGGCTTGCCGCCATGGGGCACCATCCAGCAGCCGGTTGAATTCGTAGTCCGCCTTGGTGTCGCGGTGGCGCACCTTGGTTTGGTTGCTGAAGATTTCGTCATAGATCAGCTCAGCCAGCAAACGGGACTTTTCTGCGGCGGAGACGTCCACATGGCCAATCTCGCGGGCCACATCGCGCTCTTCATTGGTCAGGAAAAACCACAGGTCGCCATTGCGGCTAACCAGGCGCTGCTGCTCCAAGCGGGCCGAGCTCTCTTGGATCTTGCGCTTGAGCACCAGCTTGTCGGCATCGATCTGGTCAATGCACAGGGTTGCAAGGTTGTCGATAGTGGGTTTGACGATGTCGGGGATGTACCGGATGAGGAACATCGCCTTGAGGAGCTGGGCATCAAATGGTTGCAGGGCCGGGTTCAATGGCGCTTCGTCAATAGAGCGCTTGGCCATGCCGTCAATAAAGCTCTCAATCGACGGATAGAAGTCGTACAGCGGGATGAGGATGTCGGTGCTCTTGCCCAGATTCTGCACAGCTGCATGCTGAAAGGCATCAAGCAGCGAACGATCGCTACGCGACCGGTGCTTGCCTGTAGCGCCCACCTTACGAATGGATTCGAAGATCTTTTGCAGCAGGGTGAACTGGTACGGCGCGTACGGGTAGAAATCCGCTTGCTTTAAAGCGGCATCAGGGAACCAGCGGAGATTTCGGCGTTGTATGAGGTCATGTAGGGCCTATTGTCAGTTGTAAGCCACAGCACGCAGCAAGTTTTCATTCGGCATCATGTCGTCATATTTGCGCATGCCGATGCTGCAGAACAGACACCTCCGCTTCACGCGGTTGCAGTTAAAGAACAGTCCACCCATGTTTGTAAGTCGCATTCCCGCTCACTCGCCATGACCAGTACCTTTACCACGCTCAGGAACCGTAATGATGGTTTCTCTATTGCGGTACAGGACTTCGATGACTGCACCGTTGTGATTCGGTGGCGCGGGCGCCATGTGCAGGGTATAAACACCAGTTGGGTGCGTTGCCACCAGCGCAAAGCGCCATTCAGCGGACAACGCGCCCGGCGTGACCGCGCTGGTGGAGGGCGCACTCCCGCTGGCGCGCCGAAGGATCGTCACTGCCTGCCGCCTTCGCGGTAGCTGATCGAGCCCTTGCATAGCACTGTCTATATGCGAAATGGCCGCTAGCCCTCGTCGAACGTGCGCAAGAAGCTATCAAATATTTAGCAATTTGAAATCTGCACTTGCTACCTGAATAGCTGCGTCTTCATCGCGTCAATTCGTCAAAGTGGGCGGAATTTGCCTCAACTACCCCGGTTGGGACAACGGTTGGGACAATGGTCGGAAGAAATGGCCTTTTTGGAGCCACAAAGAAGAAAGGACTTAGGGCATTTCTACTCTAAGTCCTTGATTCATTTGGTCGGTGTGAAAGGATTCGAACCTTCGACCCCTTGCACCCCATGCAAGTGCGCTACCAGGCTGCGCCACACACCGATTTAGCCTTAAATTATAACCCGGCTAACGGGTGCTCTTGGGTCAGGCGACCAGCAACTCGCGAATTTCAAACAATTCTCGTCGGACCTGCATCAGATGCGAAGCACTCTCTTCTGTGAACTCAGGCGATTGGCTGTCTTCGAAGTCTTCCATGTCAGCGTCATCAACCTCCAACACTTCAACACCTTCGAGCATGACCTCGCCGTTGCGTTTCTTGTCCCGCTCGCTTTGCAGCAACTCTTGCATTTTGTTGCGGGCGCCGCTGATCGTAAAACCTTGGTCGTACAACAAATCCCGAATCCGGCGGATCATCAAGACCTCGTGGTGCTGGTAGTAGCGGCGATTGCCGCGCCGCTTCATAGGGCGCAGTTGCGTGAACTCTTGCTCCCAATACCGTAGCACGTGGGGTTTTACGCCGCACAAATCCCCCACCTCACCGATGGTGAAATAACGCTTGGCGGGTATGGGGGGGAGAGTTTTCTCCATTGAAATCAATGCTGTACGAGGGAAAGCGTAGAGGTTACTCTAAGTTTTGCCTCAGTGCAAAGACTGATTGCTACGTTACCGTACAAACTGTTACGTTTGTATCAAAAAAGTTGTTTGCGCTCAGGAAACGTCCTGAATCTGCTCTTTCAACTTGTGGCTGGCGTGAAATGTCACAACCCGGCGCGCCCGGATGGGAATGGCCTCGCCGGTACGCGGATTGCGTCCAGGACGGGGAGCCTTGGTGCGGATCTGAAAATTACCAAAACCCGAGATCTTGACGTCAGTGCCATCGACCAAACTGGCGGCGATCAGATCGAAGAATGCATCGATCATGTCCTTGGACTCGCGTTTGTTCAAGCCAATTTGCTCAAAAAGCAAGTCGGCAAGTTGCGCTTTGGTCAGTGCCGGGGTTTCGAGACTCTCAACAGAAAAATCCATAGCGCCGCTGTCCTTTTCTTGTAACAAGATAACCCCCATCAAACACGCTGGCGCGCGCCCAAAGTCGACGTCAGCTGATTCACAATGGCTTTGACGGCCGACTCGATCTGTTCTTCAGACAACGTGGCATCGTCGCTGTTGAGCGTCAAGCGCACTGCCAAACTGCGATCCGTAGCGCCATCTGCCGTCGTCGCCGCATCTTTGGCCAGCTTGGGACGGTAGACATCGAACAGGTTTGCGTCGCGCAATAGCCCGGCTGTAGGCGCAGCCCAGATGGCGGCCGTCAGGGCGGTATGGGTCACATCGTCCGCAACCACAACGGCAATGTCGCGCTGCACTGGTTGTAGTTTGGCGACCGGTTTGAATTCTGCCACCTTGCGTTGCAGCACGGCGTCCAGATCCAATTCGAACAGGATAGGAGCTTGCGTTAGTTCAAACTGTTGGCGCCACTGCGGGTGGAGTTCACCGACAAAACCAATCGCCTTGCCATCGAGCAGGACCTGCGCACAGCGGCCAGGGTGCATCGCGGGGTGACTGCCAGGCAAAAACTGGGCTTGCAATGGTGCCAACAAGGCTTCCACATCGCCTTTGACGTCAAAGAAATCAACGACCTGCTCTTTGCGGCCCCACTGCAACGTTTCCGCACCGCCACTGGCCAGACCGGCAACGCGCATGGGCTGGTCGAATCCTTCCACCGTGGCATCGGTGTTCTTGACCGTCGCATCGCGCAGGAAAACACGGCCCAGTTCAAACACACGCACACGCGGCTGCTTGCGCGCTTGGTTGAACTTCAACACCTGCAACAGCGAGCCCAACAAGGTGGAGCGCATCACGCTCATCTGGCTGGCAATGGGGTTGAGCAGTTTGATGGGATTGGGGTTGCCCGCCAGCCCATGTTCCCAGCTTTCTTCGACGAAGCTGAAGTTGATGGTTTCTTGGTAACCCAGAGCCGCCAGCGAACGGCGCACGGCAAACGGGCCACGCTCGGCCTCTGTGCGGATCTTGGCAGTGATGGGTGCCAGTGGGGGCGTGTGTGGCAGGTTGTCGTAACCCACCATGCGCGCGATTTCTTCGATCAGGTCTTCTTCAATTTGCAGATCGAAGCGGTAAGACGGTGGCACTAGGCTCAACACGCCATCCGCTTGGGTAACTTTCAGGCCCAGGCGCTCCAGTGCATCTACGCACCGGGCTTGGGTCAACGGCATGCCAATGACCTTGCTGACACGGGCCACACGCACGCTAACGGGTGCTGGCACAGGCATGCGAGGCTGGAGGTCATCCATCGGGCCACAGCTGGTGCTTGGGGTACCACAGATATCAAGAATGAGCTGGCTCAGACGCTCAATGTGTTCGACCGTCAGTTGCGGGTCCACACCCCGCTCAAAGCGGTGACCGGCGTCAGTAGAGAAATTGAAGCGGCGTGAACGCCCGGCGATGGACTTGGGCCACCAGAACGCGGCTTCCACGTACACGTGCTGGGTGTCATCGGTCACCGAGGAAGCGTCGCCCCCCATGATGCCGGCCAGGGATTCGACCTGCACATCGTCGGCAATCACGCCCACTTTTTCATCGACAGTGACAGTGGTTCCGTTGAGCAGCTTGAGCTGCTCGCCTGATTTGCCCCAGCGCACGTCCAAACCACCGTGAATTTTGTCCAGATCAAAAATGTGTGATGGGCGACCTAGTTCGAACATCACATAGTTAGAAATATCCACCAGCGCGGTCACGCTGCGCTGGCCAGAGCGCGCCAGGCGATCCACCATCCACTGCGGGGTCTTGGCCTTGGTGTTGACATTGCGAATCACACGGCCGGAGAAACGACCGCACAAATCCGGCGCACTGATCTTGACGGCCACTGTGTCGGTGTTGCTCACGGCAACGGCTGTGAATGTAGGCGACACCAGCGGCGCACCAGTCAGGGCCGACACTTCGCGTGCCACGCCGTAGACGCTCAAACAATGTGCCAGATTGGGCGTGAGCTTGAGCGTGAACAGGGTGTCGTCCAGGTTCAGGTGGTCGCGGATGTTCTGGCCCAAGGGCGCGTCCGCAGCCAATTCGAGCAGACCACCGTGGTCATCGGCCAGTTGCAACTCTTTGGCGGAACACAACATGCCTTGGCTTTCGACGCCGCGCAGTGTGCCAACCTTGATGAGGAACGGTTTGCCATCTTCGCCCGGAGGCAGCTCCGCGCCAACCAGTGCGCACGGCACGCGAATGCCGACGCGGGCATTGGGCGCACCACACACAATGTCCAGCAACTCAGGCTGACCCACATCGACCTTGCAGACCCGCAGCCTATCGGCATTGGGGTGTTGCAAGGCTTCCTTGATCTCACCCACCACAATTTTTGTAAACGGTGGCGCCACGGGCTTGAGGTCTTCGACCTCCAGGCCGGCCATGGTCAGCGTATCCGCCAACTGCTGCGTGGAAATGGATGGGTTGCAAAATGTGCGCAACCAGGATTCGGAGAATTGCATGGTACTTAATGGGTTCGGGACAGGGCGTGCTTACTGAAACTGCGACAGGAATCTAACGTCGCCGTCGAAGAACAGCCGCAAATCGTTGACGCCGTAGCGCAGCATGGTCAGGCGATCTGGGCCCATGCCAAAGGCAAATCCGATGTATTTTTCGGGGTCCAGACCCATATTGCGCACCACATTGGGGTGTACTTGGCCAGAACCTGCCACTTCCAGCCAACGACCGGCCAGCGGGCCAGTCTGGAACTGGATATCGATCTCGGCGCTGGGCTCAGTGAACGGGAAGAAGCTGGGGCGGAAGCGCAGCACCAGGTCGTCCGACTCAAAGAAGGTGCGGCAGAAATCGGTGAAGACAAACTTCAAGTCCTTGAAGCTGACGTTCTCGCCCACCCACAAGCCTTCGCACTGGTGGAACATAGGCGAATGCGTAGCATCGCTGTCGACACGGTAGGTGCGGCCAGGGGCGATCACGCGGATCTCGGGCATGTCGCCACAGAACAAACCATCGTCACTGACACCCGCTGCGGCGCGGTGCTTTTTGACATGCTGCACCGCGTAGCGGATCTGCATGGGGCTGGTATGTGTGCGCAACAGATTAGGGGCGGCTTGCGATCCACCTTCAACATAGAAGGTGTCGTGCATGGAGCGCGCGGGGTGATCTTCGGGGGTGTTGAGCGCAGTGAAGTTGAACCAGTCGGATTCGATCTCGGGGCCTTGTGCCACGTCGAAACCCATGGACCCAAAGATGGCCTCGATACGCTCCAGTGTCAGCGAAACGGGGTGCAAACCGCCCTGCCCGCGCTGCCGACCTGGCAAGCTCACGTCAAGAGCTTCGGCACGCAACTGAACCTGCATTTCCGCATCGGCCAAAGCCTGTCGGCGATTGGTCAGTGCGGTCTCAATAGCCTGCTTTGCAATATTAATGGCTGCGCCGCGGGATTTTTTCTCGTCCACGGACAAGGCGGCCATGCCTTTCATCAGCTCGGTGATGCGCCCGGACTTGCCCAGAAACAGCGCTTTGGCGTTTTCCAGATCAGCGGGCGTAATAGCTTGTGCGAAGGCCGCTTGGGCTTGGTCGGCTATGGCGTTCAGGTCGTTCATATATTTTGGGTCAATGAAAAAGGGCTAGCGCTCTTTCAAGCTCTAGCCCTTGTTCTATTTGCACTGGTAGCTATCAAAACGATAGCATTACAGGGCGAAAATCAAGCAGCCAGCTTGGCCTTGACTTGCTCCACGATACCGGCAAAAGCAGCCATGTCGTGAATAGCGATATCGGACAAAACCTTACGGTCGATCTCGATATTGGCTTTCTTCAGACCGTTGGCGAATTGGCTGTATGTCATGCCGCACTGACGTGCAGCAGCATTGATACGGGCAATCCACAACTGACGGAAGACACGTTTTTTGGTACGGCGGTCACGGTAGGCATATTGCCCGGCCTTCATTACCGCTTCTTTAGCGACGCGGAAGACATTACCGCGGCGACCGCGAAAACCTTTTGCAAGGGCCAGAACTTTTTTGTGGCGGGCGCGAGCCGTTACACCACGTTTGACGCGAGGCATGTGATTACTCCTTGTTCGTCGTTAATTAAATACCACGGCCGGGCAGCATCTGTGCCATGCGACCCATATCGGTCGAATGAACAGCTGTTGATCCGCGCAAATGGCGTTTATTTTTGGTGGTCTTCTTGGTCAAGATGTGACGTTTGAAGGCTTGGCCGCGTTTAACGGTTCCACCTGGACGAACGCGGAAGCGTTTCTTCGCAGCGCTCTTGGTCTTCATTTTGGGCATATTCATGCTCCTTCTACTTTGTGCTCGTGAGGCGTCTGGAAACTACTTCCAGCCTTGTTGGCCCCGAGCCACTTGTGTGGCGAGCTTTTACACTCTCCACTTTTGGAGTGGCACCTTGCGTATGCCACTCACACAGAGGGATTGCGCCCTCTGGTTTCTTTAGGAAGCTGCAGGTGCTGCAACTTCGGTCGCTGGCTTACCAGAAGCCGGCTTTTTCTTGCCAGGGGCGATCATCATGATCATCTGACGCCCTTCCAACTTGGGGAATTGCTCCACCACAATCAAATCCACCAGATCGGTACGAATGCGGTTCAACAACGCCATTCCAATTTCCTGGTGCGTGATTTCACGCACCCGAAAACGCAAAGTGATCTTGCACTTGTCGCCATCGGCCAGAAAGCGCTTGATATTGCGCATCTTGATGTTGTAGTCGCCATCATCGGTACCTGGGCGGAATTTAACTTCCTTGATTTCGATAACCGTCTGTTTCGACTTCGCATCAGCCGCCTTCTTTTGCTCTTGGTATTTGAACTTTCCATAGTCCATCAACCGGCAAACGGGCGGGATTGCAGTCGCAGCAATCTCAACTAGGTCAACATCCAACTCGCCTGCCATGCGCAGAGCCTCAGAGATACTTACGACGCCCAAGGGCTCGTTTTCTTGCCCTGAGAGGCGAACTTCCGGAGCCATGATTTCCCGGTTGAGGCGGTGTTTGCGTTCTTCGCGGTGACGACGGTCACGAAATTCAGTAGCGATGGCTCAATCCTTCACAATATCTTTGCTACAAAAAAAGTAGCTACAACCGCACAGTCCACGCGGACAAACCAACTAATTAGCCGACTTGTTGGCAATGTCACCCAGGATTTTTTGCACAAAGGCATCTAGGGGCATTGCACCGAGGTCTTGACCCCCCCGGGCGCGCACTGCGACAGCACCTGCTGCCATCTCTTTGTCGCCAATAACGACCAGATAAGGCAGTTTTTGCATCGAATGCTCACGTATTTTATACGTAATCTTCTCGTTACGCAGGTCTAAATTGACTCTAAGCCCTTGATTTTGCAGCGTTTTAGCCACGGACTTGGCATATTCCGCCTGTGCATCGGTGATATTCAGGATGGCTACTTGAATTGGCGCCAGCCAAGCCGGCAAGGCTCCGGCACTCTCTTCAATCAAGATACCGATGAAGCGCTCTAAGCTGCCGACAATGGCGCGGTGCAGCATGACTGGACGATGGCGGTTGCCATCTTCACCCACAAACTCGGCGTCTAGCCGCTCGGGCAGGTTGGGGTCCACCTGGATGGTGCCGCACTGCCAAGGCCGGCCGAGTGCGTCCTTTAGCGTGTATTCGATCTTCGGGCCATAAAAAGCCCCCTCACCCGGCAGGTACTCGAAATCGCAACCCGACGCGCGCAGACCTTCGGCAAGCGCCTTTTCGGCGAAATCCCAGCTCTCTTCGGTACCAATGCGTTTTTCCGGGCGTGTCGATAGCTTGTAGATGATGTTATGAAAGCCGAAATCCGCATAGACCTTTTGCAGCAGCGTTGTGAACGCAACCACTTCGGCCTGAATCTGGTCTTCGGTGCAAAAAATGTGGCCGTCGTCTTGGGTGAAAGCACGTACGCGCATGATGCCGTGCAAGCCGCCCGACGGCTCGTTACGATGGCAGGCACCGAATTCGCCGAAGCGCAGTGGCAGGTCACGATAACTCTTGATACCTTGTTTGTAGATCAGGATGTGACCCGGGCAGTTCATCGGTTTCAAGGCGTATTCGCGCTTTTCCGATTCGGTGATGAACATGTTTTCGCGATACTTGTCCCAGTGGCCAGTCTTCTCCCACAGGCTCTTGTCCAAGATCTGCGGACCCTTGACCTCCAGATAACCATTGTCTTGGTAAACCTTGCGCATGTACTGCTCCACGCCTTGCCATAGCGTCCAGCCCTTAGGGTGCCAGAACACAGTACCAGGGGAGTACTCATCGATATGGAACAAGTCCAATTCACGGCCCAGCTTGCGGTGATCGCGCTTTTCAGCCTCTTCCAGCATGGTCAGGTGCTGTTGCAACTCATCCTTGGTGGCCCAGGCCGTACCATAGATACGCTGCAGCATTTCATTCTTGTGGTCGCCGCGCCAATAGGCACCGGCCAACTTCATCAGCTTGAAATGTTTCAGCTTGCCAGTGCTCGGCACATGAGGGCCGCGGCACAGGTCTTCGAACTTGCCTTCGCGGTACAGCGATACATCTTGGTGTGCCGGAATACTTTCGATAATCTCGGCCTTGTAATGCTCACCCAGGCTCTTGAAATAGGCCACCGCCTCATCACGCGGAAGCACTCGGCGTGTGACCGGCTCATCCAAAGCGGCCAATGCCGTCATCTTCTTTTCAATAGCGATCAAATCTTCTGGCGTGAACGGGCGCTTATAGGAAAAGTCGTAAAAGAAACCGTGCTCAATAACCGGGCCAATGGTGACCTGGGCGTCAGGGAACAATTCTTTGACCGCGTAGGCCAGCAGGTGGGCGGCGGAGTGGCGAATGACTTCGAGGCCATCGGCGTCTTTGCCGGTAATGATTGACAACGCACTATTGGCAGTCATCTGGAAACTGGTGTCCACCACTTTCCCGTCTACTTTACCGGCCAGGGCGGCCTTGGCTAGGCCTGCACCGATGGAGGCAGCGACGTCGGCAACAGTGACCGGGCCAGGAAATTCACGTTGGGAACCATCGGGAAGCGTAATTTGAATCATGGTGGGTGCCTAAAAAGAGTCAATCAGAAAAGCAAAAAGCGCGGAGGGGTCCGCGCTTTACTATGAATTTGGTAGCTGGCTACGCACAAGGCGCGCGGACTACGACCTTATTCGCTTGTTGTGAATGTCGCCGGTGTAGTTCGCGGTGTCATAACCAGATTGCCTTTCTCGCTCTTATACAAAGTTGAGTCATTGATTTTAACCGCAGTCTGCAAGAGATGAAAAAGCAGCGTTAAGCAGAATAACCATGACACTTTTTGACAAACCACACGCTGCGCCGAGGCACTTTGGTCTTTATCGCGTTTGTATTAAAGGCAGATATAGATTATTGTTTGGAAATGACATCCATATCGTCCATTTCCCAATCCGGCATGCTTGCAGCCCAAACGCGCCTCGATGCATCTGCCCACAACGTCGCGAACACCGAGACCACCCGGTTTCGGCGACAGGAGGTCGTCCAGACCGAACAAAAAGATGGGGGTGTTTCCGCCTCGCTTCGTCAATCCACTAACGAAGGCTCCGCGTTGGAGACCGACATGGTTGCGCAGCTACAAGCAAAAAATGCATTTTTGGCCAACTTGGCGGTATTTAAAACCAGTAGCCAAATGACCGGAGCGTTATTGGATCAAAAGGTGTAAGCCCAGAAAAAATCCCCCAGCCGTCGAAGGCTGGGGGGACAAAGCGAGGTCAAACCAACAACCTCGCCAGGAGACGACCCTCAGTCGCAATGACTTCTAGCAACTTTGGTGCCAAACCTGTCTGTCCGGACAAGAAATAAGCAGATAGTGCATACCCAGCACATTGACCTACCAGCCGTCGCCCTGCGTTGGTCAGCATAAATAGGTAAAATAGCAGACGCACTTTTTTTTGGAGCCGTTTTATGCTAACTTGCGCTTTGCTAGGCAAAAACGCTGCTCCATGCCGCATCTGAGGTGAAAGACTACTACGCAGCCCTTGGGCTTAACAGTTCGGCAAGTCTTGCCGATATTAAGAAAGCCTTTCGCCAGCAAGCATCCCTTCACCATCCGGATCGGAACGACGACCCTGGAGCGCCAGCACGTTTTCGGTCAGTGCAAGAGGCTTACGACACATTGTCAGACGACAGCAAACGCCAAGCCTACGACGACAACCGGCGCCGCAACCTGCTGGACAGTCCCATCGACACAGCACGTGAAATTTGGCAGAACTATTTCAACCGCCTCAATCTGGATCAAAACTGAATGAACATTTCCCCCTACTTTCGCAATCTGCGCGCGGCCTACTCTGCAGAACTGGATGACCTGACATTTGATTCTGAAGGCGTCCATATTCTGGACAAACGCTTGGTGCAGCGGCGCAAGGAAATGGAATTCTTGGTCCATATGATGGAAATCAGCCCCGAGATGGTGGCCGTGGTTTTTCACAAAGGTTTTCGCTTCACCTCACTGGCAGTCATGGATGACCTGCTAAGCCATGAGGCCGATGCACTGCCTGAGTGGGACAGCCTGGCGCATGCAATAGAGATGGCACCATGGACCCGTGATTTGGTCCACGTACTGCAAAAGCAGCCCATGGGAGAGTGGTTTTTGACCGTTGCCGCCGCGCTGGAGTACATGTACAACAGGCCCGATCACGCCCAAGCCACCGGATCGAATGAAGTAGAAGAAGAGGACGAAGAAGAGATTGAAGACGCCGACGAGCTAGAAGCCCGCACGCGCGAAGAAGCCGGCGCCGACTGGATGGTCGAGCAAGGCTTTGACCGCAAGGAGTGATGGCATGAACACCCTTGCCCTCATTGCTAAAACCCAAAGCCTGATTGCTGCTGGCGATATCGTCGGTGCCGAGTCGGCCTTGGTCGAGTTGGCCGATGCCGAGGGCGACGGCGCCCTACTCGTTGTTTTGGAGCAATTGCCTCCCAAAGACATACTGGCCGTTATCCGTGAGTACGACAGTTCCAAAGAGTCTGTCATCAACCTGCTGGTAACGCCCGAGATGTTTGCCCGGGCCGTAGTCATTGAAAAGCAATACAAGGATCTGACACGCACCCATTTGCGCGGAATGGTTAACTCGGTGATCTTCCGTGAAGATGCCAATCCAGTCGAATTTTTGACCGCCATTGGCGAGTTGGAGGGAGGCAGTGAGGCACTGGCAGATTACTTCTCCGAAAAATGGAGCCGCATCGAAGCCTTTGCCCGCACCGGCACCTTCGACACCGTAGAAGACGACGGCGAAATGCTGTCTGAGACCGCCCTGCTGTCGCTGGCTTACGCACCACCCAAGACAGAACTGGATGAGGTGACAGACCAAGACTGGATGCAACTGGCCTGGCTGTTGCGTCACGCATGCCCCGACCTATTCACCGAGACCGTCATGGTGCTGCGGGCCAAGGCCCGCGCCCATGATCTGGGTCTGGACGGCGACGACGAATCAGAAGAAGAAGCCGAAGAAGACGACGGTAAGGTTGAAACCGGAGACACCGACCGTGGCAAAGCCACACCCGCGGCACGCGAAGACGACGAGGAATCAGCGATTTAATGAGCCAGTCCGTCTCGCTGTTCGACGCACGTCCGTTTTTTGAAAAAGCGCTGGTCTACGGCGTGCAGCACGGCATCATTGACCAGGCCAAGCTCGACGCCATTTGCCAAGATGCCCCCAAAGGTATGGTGCAAATTGCGCGCTACTTTGGTACCGAATTTCTGCGCCCGGAACTTGAAAAGTCCAGGGACCGCATGGTCAACTTGGTAAGCCTGTACCTGGAAAAAACCAGCGACGGCGACCTGCGCCTGGCCGCAGAGTCCCTGCGCGACAATTCCTTCCTATCGCGCTCCAAGGGCGGCTCGGACATGCTCAAGGCACTGATCTCGATGCCGCAGAACAGCCACTTTGGCATGAACGAAGGGACGGGATTTACCGATGACCACATCCCGCTGCTGGCCAAGTGGTCGCTCCGTACACTGCCTGAATACCAAGTAGAGCTGGCCCAGCGCCAGCAAGCAACACTGCTGGTCGATGCCGCCACCTGGATGGCAGAGTCTCTCGGACTCACTGTGGACGAGCTGGAAGAAGCTGGCAAAGACGCTGACGCTGTCATACGTACTGCGCTTCTGGCACGCTCTGCGCGGCGCACGGAAATGCCCGATTGGGTAGCGTTTGAAAAACTGATAACCGCGTTGCGCAAGAAATATCCTCAACCCGAAGGCAGTTCAGCAGCGGCGACCGCCGTTGCACTGCCCAAAGACCTGCCCACCCATTTCAAATCCGTGGTGGAACGCGTACGGCAATCTGTGCTCGCAGACCTGGTCAAGATACTGGACACCAAGCTGCCCACGCGCAAACTTTTCGACCAGACCCCGGCATTCATGGGCCGCTACTTTTGGCTGGAAGATGCGGTTAGCGAGGTGGACCATTTTGACCGCACTGCGTCTGCCGCATGGAACAAGGCCACGGGCGGACACGGTGACGATGGATCCCTGCTTACACTTTTTCTCTGTGTGGCAGCGGGCAGCGCGCCAAAAACCGTGTTGACCGAAAAATCGGCCGCCACATTGGTGAGAAAAATCCGCAAATCCGGATTGCAAGCCGCACTTGCCCGCCACTACATAGCCGACCACGCACCCCAACACCACCAGAGTGACTATGCCGAGCTATGGAATGCCTTTATTGAAGACGCAGAGGCTACGCTGCTCAGCGACCACGATTACGCGCTTAACGACGCACTGGCCTTGCTGCGTCTGGAATGCAATATTGCCTCCTAGAGCAATATTGCGTTCAGGAAATTGCGGGAGCCCTACGAATCCGCTAAAGTGCCAGAAACCCAGCTTACTGAGGGACCTGTAGTGAACAACAAACCACCCGCACCCACCTCCACGCCCAAATCTCCGCAAGAACGCACCCAGGAACGCTATTTGCCGGGTGACCCCATTCCGGTACCTGACGCCATGGAATCGAA
>Ga0105048_10012147_pt1 | contig 13532 bp, 14 predicted proteins | sample MAT05_FD_78382 | JGI IMG/M metagenome (GOLD analysis project Ga0105048, IMG submission 78382) | Freshwater microbial communities from Lake Fryxell liftoff mats and glacier meltwater in Antarctica - MAT-05 | ecosystem: Environmental > Aquatic > Freshwater > Ice > Liftoff microbial mat | place...
CAGCAGCTCGGGAGCGAAGTCACTGCACGCCACCGCCAGGAAGAACGCGCCAAAGTAGAAGCTGCCGTAGGCGGTCGCCATCGAGACCGCGCCGAGCACCCGGTCAGCGACCACCATGTCGCTGCTGAAGACCGCGCCAAACAGCTTCGAGCCGGCGATGACCCCGTCGATGACGTCGATTTGAAGCGAGAGACCGAGCGTCACCAGCACTCCGGTGATCGCCAGAAAGAGCGCCAGAAACCAGCGACGCCGGAGCGCCTCGCGAAGCAGATCGACGCTCACCCGAAGCAGTTGGGTCATGCCAGCGCCTCGGTCAGCACTTGCTCCAGGTCGCGCGTCGCTTGAACCAGCTCCACCACCCACGCTCCATCGGCACGCGCCCGCTCCAGCGCCGCATTCAGCGCCTGCACGTCGTCACCCGCGAACTCGAACGCGCCCTCTTCGGGCCCCCGGGTGAACCCCGCTGCGAGCACCGCGGCCTCCGGAGCGTCAGGCGCGAAACGAACCCGCCACCGATTCGAGGCAGCCCGCACCTCATCGAGCGCACCCTCGAGCCTGAGCACGCCTTTCTCCAACACCCCGATGCGGTCGCACACCCGCTCGGTCTCCACCAGCAAGTGCGAGTTGAGCAAGATGGTCGCCCCGCGTTGCTTCTCTTCGACCAGCAAGGCGCGCACCTCCACCCGCCCCACCGGGTCGATGCCGTCGGTCGGCTCGTCAAGAATCAACAGCTCTGGCTTGCCCAACATCGCCGCCGCCAACCCGAGTCGCTGCCGCATGCCCTTCGAGTAGCCGCCGATGCGCTGGGCCGTCACACCCAGGCCGACCCGCTCGAGGAGCGTGGTCACCTCGGCGCGCGGCAGTCGCAGCTGCTTCAGGGTCGCCACGCTGTTCAAGAAGTCGAGCCCGGTGAGCGCGGTGGGCAGGTGCATTCGCTCCGGCAGGTAGCCGATGCGCGCGCGAATCGACACGTCTTCGGGGTCGCCACCCAACACCGTCACCTGGCCCGAGGTCGGGCGAGCCACGTTCAGCAGCAGCTTGATGAAGGTGGTCTTGCCCGCGCCGTTGGGGCCGATCAGCCCGAAGGCCACGCCCCGCTCGATTCGCAACGTCAGCCCGCGCAAAGCCTCTTGACCCGGCCCCCACCAGCCTCGGTAGGTCTTCTTCAGGTTCTCGACGGCGATGGCGGGCATCGGTGAGGCTCAGGTCGACGAGGTCTGTGGGCCCAGCCCTGCTTTTTTCCGCGCTTCGAGCAGCTTGGCCACGTCACCCGGGTCGAGCGGCGCGACCGGCCCCAGACCCCGCGCGACCGCCAGAATCTTCGCCACGTGCTCGACCAGCTCCATGCGCAACAGGGCTTGCTCTAAATCCACACCGAGCGTGAAGACACCATTGCCATTGATCAACATCGCGTCGTACCTGGCCGCGGCCGCTTCGACGGCCTTCACGCCCTCGGGTGTTCGAGGCAGGGCGCGAGGTAACGTCGGTAGGCGGTCTCCCAGTGAAACGACCACCTCGGGCATCGCCAGCGGGCCCAGCTCGAGGCCTGCCAGGCCCCACGCTGTCGCCGTCGGAGGGTGCGCGTGAATCACGCAGTCGACCTCGGGGCGCGCGCGGTAGATCGCCAGGTGCAGCTCCAGCTCGCTGAACGCTTTTCGCCGGCCTTCGAGCACCACGCCGTTCGTGTCGACGATCAACAGCATCGACTCGTCGACGTCGAGCTTCGAGACCGCGGTCGGGGTGATCAGCAGCCGCTCGCCGGTCAACCGCACCGAGACGTTGCCATCGTGGTTCGCCACCCAGCCCATCTGGTGCAAGCGGCGCGAGGTCGACACCAGCTGGGCCTTTACTTTCGGGAGCGGTGCAACCGGCATCAGCCCACCGTGACCGCGTCGACCACACCCACAATCAGCGAGCGAATGGGCAAAGTCTTGTCACCCAACACCTGCCGCACGCCGCCGCCTTCATTCATCACCAACACCAGGTCGCCCTGGCCCGCGCTCGAGCTGTGGTCGACCGCCAGGTAGCTCTTGCCCAGCGGGTTCTTCAGCTCGTCGAGCGGCTGCACCACCAGAATCTTGCGGCCCGCGAACGCCGGGTGCTTCTCAGTGGCCACGACCGAGCCCAACACCAGACACAGATTCATGTGTCGACCTCGTCGACCAGCCCGACGATGGCGCTGTCGACCGGCACGAACCACGGGTCGCACGCCAGCGCCGCCTCGCGGCTGCCCTCGAGCATCACCAACGTGCCGGGGCTCGCTGAAACGCGATCGACCGCCACCTCGGGAGGCCCCGACGGTTTCTGCGCGTGATCGAGCGGCTGCACCACCAGCAGGCGCGCGCCCTCCAGACCAACGGCCTTCTTCGTGGCGACGACAGTACCAATGACGCGACCGAGATACATGAGGCGGCGACACTCGGAGATTCACCGACGGAAATCAATGCTTACAGCGCAACGCCCACTTTCAGCGGCACCTCGACGTCGGTGTCGCCGTCGGAGCTGGGGAAGACGATTCGCTTGCCGGCGGTCATCATGCACACGGCCCAGTCTGCGCCCTCCCACTTCTTGGGGGTCACGCCGACTGTTTTCACCGCGCCCGACGAGCCGACGGTGAGCGTCACCACTACGTTGCCCACCGCCAGGTTCGGCGTTCGTCGAAGTGCCGCGTCGATGCACTGCTCGAACGATTTGCGCTTGTCGGCCACGATCTTCATCGCCGCGTCACCCGTCAACCCGCCCGAGGTGTTCGCCGCGTTCGTCGGCAAGATGTCGCCGTTGCGGTCTTTGGGCGCTTTTCCGGTCTTGGTGTCTTTGGTGTAGAAATCAGAGAGGTTGGGGTCGACCGGCTTGACCACCACGCCCGGGTCGGTGGGCTTGGTCTCAGGCTTCTTCTCGACCCCGGCGACCTGCGCCGCCTTCGCTTTGTCTTTCGCAATCTGCGCGAGCCGCTTCTTCTCCTCGGCCTCCGCCGCCTTGCGGGTCTTGTCACCAGTCAAAATGTCTTTGAGCCCGGTGATGCCGCTCGGTGAGAAGAAGTTCTCCTGCCGCTCCTGCCCGTCAGCGGTGGTCACGGTCACGGTCGGCAGCACGTGCAGCGTCGAGAGCAAGTAGAGCGCGGCGGCCGGTACGACGAAGACCGACATCACGAACAGCGCAATCTTCCACGGGGGGTTGCGGCGGTTGACGCCTGCCTGCGCGATGAAGAACTTGGTCGCTTCACCCGGAGGAGGCGCCTCGCCCTCTTTCACTTCGCCCAGCGCCGCGAAGGGGTCGACATCGCCCCTGGTGGGCTCTTCGTCATCGGCATCAGGCACCGCCGTCGCACCCGCGGCAGCCTTGCCATTGCCGTGCGACTCCGCCGGCGCATGCACGTCGCTGAACAAATCTTTGAGAGGCGCCGCTTCGGCCGCGCCCGTCGAAGGCGTGGCGGCCACGATTTGGCTCACCGTCGCAAGTTCGGGCGCCGGCACCTCATTCGCGACAGCAACGTCACGCTGTGGGGCAGAGGCCTGCATCGGCCCCGTCCCCGTCCCCGTCGCGCTCGCGCCCTGCGAACCCGCGAAGACCGAGCTGACGTCAGGCACGTCAGCCGCGCGCTTCCAGCCCTCCATGCCCGGCTTCCAAAGGTAGGTGCGGAGCGTGACTTCTCCTCCATTCACCTTCTGCATCAAGGCCCGGAGGTCGAACGGGCCCTCTTGCTTGCCCTGAACCATCGCAAACCACTGCGTGGTGAGGTCAGGCGCGGGCATCGCCCGGGTGGCCTCGTCATCCCACGCGCTGGGGCTGGTACCCCTGTCAGCTGAGAGCGCGACCGCTGCCGGCGCCACGGGGCTGGCCGCCACTGAAATGCCCGAGGGCGAGCTCCCGCCGCCCTGGGTGAGCTGAATAAGATTCTGACATTGCTTGCAACGAATTTTGACCGACGCCTTGCCGGCGATCTTCTCGTCGGCAATCACGTAACGCTTGCCGCATTTATTACAGGTAACGTTCACGGGTGAATGCCGGCCCTTCAGTCAAACTGTATTGGCCGGCATCGTACCTCGCCAGTCGTTGACTTGGAAACGTTGCAACGCTAGCAACCGCCGCCTCGAATTCTTTTTCCCCGCTCACAAGGACACGTTCATGCCAGCGAAGGACTTTGGCACCAAGTACCTGTGCTTCAAGTGCAATACCAAGTTTTACGACTTGAAGAAGCCAGACCCGATTTGCCCGAAGTGCGGGGCTGATCAACGTGAAAGTGCCGCGAGCAAGCCCGCCAGTGAAGGTCGGCGCAGTCGCTTGTCGGCAGTACCGAAGATCGTAGAGCCGGTCGAGAAGCCAGCTGCCGAGAAAGACGGCGAAGAGATCGAAATCGAAGACATCGACGAAGAAGACGAGGACGAAGACGAGGTGTGAGCCTCGCTGCTACGCGTGGCCTGGCGGCCTGGCGAGTTCTCGTATGGCCTGGCGCACCTTCAGCCAGGTCGCGGGCGAAACTGACTGCAGGCCGCGCGGCTTCTGTGCCGCGGGCCGTGGTCGATGGTGGGTGAGGCGGCTCGGTTTGGCGGGCATGGGCGCTCGATGAGCAACCCCCTTGCCACTCGCCACTGCTGAAAACCTCAAAGCGTGTGGTGCTTCGACTTCAGGGTGTTCGACTTCAGGGTGCTTCGACTTCGCGACAACGTGCTTCGAAAAAAACCGGGCCAGTGCGGTGAGTGAGGTGCATTCGTACCCCCACCTGATTCTCCGTGCGCCGGCCAATCAGGTGTTTCGCGTGCTTCAGAAGGGAACTCACTCCCGCCTGGACCCGTCGGCGTCACAATGACGCCTGTGAAGTTCGATAACGACTAGCGTCTCAGTGTATTGCAAAGTTTTCAAAAAATGATCAGCCATGAGATGGCAATTTTGAAATCGCCGCCGGCCGACACGCAACCTGACACCCCGAGTTCTCGCGTGTTCCGCCCTCACGGTACGATTTCCAAAGAAGGCCGGCGCTGGCGAGATAGAGCGCGACCAGCGCCGCGACCCCGATGATGCTGCCCAGACCTGCGCTGCCTCGTTGATTCGCGAACATGGCGTTCTCCTCTGAAAACGAGCGAATGACGCCGGGCAAATCACCCGTCTGTCATTCGACATCGTCGTTGCGTGAAGTCTTTGCGCCGTTGCTTTGTGCGCGCGGACAGCGCTCTCAACGAGGGGGCTCGGCATCGATTGCATCGCCTTCACTGGGCTGGGCGGCGCTCCAAGCGTGTGACAATTGAGGCGTCATGCCCACATCGGCCGAAACCGAGCTGACCCCCTTGCGGATCAGCCCCGATGTCGAAAGTGCCAGGCCCCGCATCTTTCCGAGCCCGTTTGACGAGCTGGGGCCGCACCCATTGGCGGCCATCGCCGCGGCTCAGCTCCAGGCCTCACTCGAGCCTGACGATGTGGCCGAAGGCAAAGTGCTCGGAGTGCTGCTCGTCGCCGACGAGCAGGGGAGCCTCGGATACCTCAAGGCGTTTTCCGGCAAGTGGAAGGGGCAGTGGGTGCTCCCGGGGTACGCGCCGCCGCTCTTCGACCTCGAGGCCAGAGCGCTGCTCGAAGAGGCCAGTGACCTCGCGGTCAAAGCGCTCACTGACCAGGTCGAGATGTTGGAGCGCGCACCCGCGCTGCTCGAGCGACGCGCGCAGCTGACGGCCGAGCGGCAACGCCAGAGCGAAACACTCGCGCAGCTGCAGGCTCGTCATCACGCCAATCGAGAGCAGCGAGCGCAGCTTCGGAGCACCCAGGGCCCCAGCGAGGTGACCGATCAGCTCAGCCGAGTCGACACCACGGAAAAGCGGCAGCTGATCAGAGCTCACCTCCAGACCCTCGAGCAGCTCGAACACGCGCTTCACCCGCTTGAGCGGCGGCTCACCGCGGCGAAGCGGTTGCTCTCGATGGTGTCGGCGCAGATGACCAAGCAGATCATCGACCTCCCGACGGTGCCCAACGCGCGCGGCGAACGACGACCCATCGCCGAGCTCTTCGACCATCAGGCACCCGGCGGGGCAGCGGAGTGCGCAGGCCCCAAGCTGCTGGCGCGCGCCTACCAGCTGGGTCTGAGGCCGCTCGCGCTGTCTGAATTTTGGTGGGGCGCGACCCAACCTTCGGGGCGGCTACGAGGGTCGTACGTACCGGCGTGCAAACCCAAGTGCGGCCCCGTTCTGCCGTTCATGCTCGAAGGCCTCGAGGTGAGTGAGCCCCGGCGGGTGATCAGCCGGGTCTCGAAAGAGTCACCGCTGAGGGTGGTCTACGAAGATCAGCAGATCAGAGTCATCGAAAAGCCCGAGGGTCTGCTCTCTGTTTCAGGTCGCGAGGCGAGCCATGTCGACGCGGTCGAGACCCGAATGCCCGATGCCTTCGTCGTGCACCGCCTCGACCTCGACACCTCGGGCCTGCTGGTGCTGGCACTCGACCAGGCCACCTACGTCGCACTGCAGCAGCAATTCTCACGGCGCGAGGTGCACAAGCGATACGTGGCCCTGCTCGAGGGAGCGCTCAGCGGCGAACGCGGCACCATCGACTTGCCTTTGCGACCCGACGTCGATGATCGACCCCGGCAGATTCACGACCCGCAGCGAGGAAAAGCGGCAGCGACGGGGTGGGAGCTGATCAGCCGCGAGGGCGCCCGCACGAGGGTCGCGCTCTTCCCACTCACCGGACGGACCCATCAACTGCGAGTTCACTGCGCGCACCCGCTCGGTCTTCATGCACCCATCGTGGGCGACCGGCTGTACGGCGCACCCGGGCCGCGGTTGATGCTGCACTGCGAAGCAGTGGAGCTGACCCAGCCGGTGACCGGCGCCCGACTCTCATTCGAGGCCAAGGCGCCGTTCTGACGTCGGTGTCCCAACTGTTGGTCCATACTTGTCCGACAGATTTCTCGAGGAAAATCGGGCGAAAAAGCCAAATTGTCCAATTATTTCGAGCGGCCGCTATCGAGGCGGTGTGGAAGACAGCGCCACGCGTAATGATGCAATGAAGGGCTCGAGCGGTTCTCGTTTGTCGATGCGGTCGACGATGGCGGAGCCCACCACCACTCCATCAGCGTGCTGCACCGCTGCTCGGGCCTGCTCGGGCGTGCCAATGCCGAACCCGACGACCACTGGCACCTTCGAAGCCGAGCGAATGGCCTTCAGCGGGGGCCCGATGTCAGCCTGAACCGACCTCGCACCGGTGCCGGTGACGCCGGTAACCGAGACGAAATAGATGAAGCCGCTGGCCACCGAGAGCACCGCGTCTCGCCGCGCTGCTGTCGAGGTCGGGGCCAGCATCGAGATGATCGAAATGCCCGTTCGCTGAGCATGCTCGCGCAGCTCCCCTGCTTCTTCCGGTGGGAGGTCGGGCAGAATCACGCCGTCGACACCGCAGTGGCTTGCGGCGGTGAAGAAGCGCTCCACGCCCATCGCCAGCACGGGGTTGAGGTAACCCATCAACACCAGCGGCGTCTCCGGCGCCTGGAGCCGCAGCTGCGCGGCGATCTTCAGCACCGAGGCCAGGGTCACTCCCGCGGCCAGGGCTCTCTCGGCGGCGCGCTGAATCACGGGCCCGTCGGCGATGGGGTCACTGAACGGAAAGCCGAGCTCCACGATGTCGGCTCCACCCCGAATGCAGGCCAGCGCTGACTCGACCGACGCCTCGGGGCTCGGGTCGCCTGCCATCAAGTAGGCAATGAGTGCGCCTCGCGCTTCGTCTCGTGCGCGGGCAAAGGCGCGGGCCAGCCTCATGAGGTGCTCCGTTGAATGGTCGCCAGGTCTTTGTCGCCCCGGCCCGACACGTTGATCAGCAGCACCGACCCGGCCGGGAGCGTCTGCGCCAGCTCGAGCCCGGAGTGAACAGCATGGGCCGACTCGAGCGCGCAGATGATGCCTTCGCGGGCCGCGAGCTGCTTCAAAGCCGCCAGCGCCTGCGTATCGGTCGCGCTCATCAGCGTCAGTCGGCCGCTGTCTTTGAGCGCCGAGAGCTCGGGGCCCACGCCCGGGTAGTCGAGGCCAGCGCTGATGGAGTGCGCCTCGGCAATCTGCCCATCGGCGTTCTGCAACACGTAGCTTCGTGCACCGTGCAGCACCCCAGGCACGCCCTTGAGCAGCGAAGCGCCATGGTGGCCGCTCTCGAGCCCGTGCCCGGCCGCCTCGACCGCGACCAGCGCGACCGCGGAGTCATCGATGAAGGCCGAGAAGAGCCCAATCGCATTCGAGCCGCCGCCCACGCAGGCCACCGCGGCATCGGGTAGTCGGCCCACCAGCGCGTGACACTGGGCTCGCGCCTCGATGCCAATCACCGACTGGAGCGTGCGAACGATGGTCGGAAACGGGTGGGGCCCGGCGGCGCTGCCCAGCACGTAGTGGGTGTGACGCACGTTGGTGACCCAGTCACGCAGCGCTTCGTTGAGCGCGTCTTTGAGCGTCTTGGCGCCGTTGCTCACGGGTATCACACGAGCGCCGAGCAACCCCATGCGCAGCACGTTCGGCTGCTGACGCTCCACGTCGACCTCGCCCATGTAGATTTCACAGGGCAGCCCCATCAACGCGCAGGCGGTGGCTGTGGCCACTCCGTGTTGGCCGGCCCCGGTCTCGGCGATGATGCGCTTCTTGCCCATGCGCTTGGCGAGAAGCACCTGACCGAGCGCGTTGTTGAGCTTGTGCGCACCGGTGTGCAACAGGTCTTCTCGCTTGAGCAGAATCTTCACCCGCTCGGCGCCGGGCAGGTTGCGGGCCAGGGTGATGGGCGTCGGGCGACCTGCGAAGCGCGCGAGGAGCTCATTAAGCTCGGCCTGAAACGAGGCATCGCGCGAGCCCCAGGCGCTCTCGAGCTCATCGAGCGCGGGCACGAGCGTCTCGGGCACGTAGCGGCCACCGTACGCACCGAATCGACCAGCTGTCGTCTTCATGCAGACCTCACCGCGCGAATGAACCGCGTCATCAACTTCTGATCTTTGATGCCAGGAGCAGACTCGACTCCGCTGGCCACATCGACACCCAACGGCCCCACGGCCTCAATCGCCTCGAGAACGTTCTTCGGGGTCAGGCCTCCCGCCAGGAGCACCTGGTGGCTGCGCGCGATTCGCCGTGCCTGCCCCCAGTCGAGCGTGACGCCTCCTCCGCCGTACCCCGGTTGCTGCGCGTCGAGCACCAGCGGGGTGGTGAACTGAATTCGGGGCGTGCGTTGACCCGAGAGGTGAACCGCCTTGAGCACCGGCACCGAATAGCCTTGTGTGTCGGCAGGTCGCTCGTCACCGTGCAGCTGAATGGCGTGCAGCCCCACCCGCGCGATGGTGCGCTCGATGTCGGCTCGAGCTGCGTTGACGAAGACCCCGACCACCCACACCAACGGAGCGCACGCGCGCGCAATCTTCGCGCCCTGCTCGAGCGTGACGAAGCGCTTCGATTGAGGCCAGAAGTTCAAGCCGACGGCGTCGACGCCGAGATCGCTGGCGCGCTGCCCATCAACCACCCGGGTCAGACCACAGATCTTCACCCGCATCACAGGGCTCCGAGCGCCTGAATCAGCTCGCCGGGGTCTTCGCTTCGAACCAGAAACTCGCCGATGAGCAGGTTCGACGCCCCGCCGTCGCGCAGGCGCTTGGCATCGTCCAGCGAGCGCACACCGCTCTCGCACACCACCCGAACCGAAGGAGGAATGCGCGGCATCAGCCGGGAGGAGAGTGTGAGATCGATCTTGAACGTGCGCAGGTCGCGGTGGTTGATGCCGATGATCAGCGCGCCCGCAGAGAGCGCCAGGTCGAGCTCGCGCTCGTCGTGCACTTCGACCAACGCGTCGAGGCCACTCGCTTTGCTCAGCCGAATGAAGTGCCCGAGCTTCAGCCCGAGCACCGAGGCGATCAGCAGCACTGCACTCGCTCCGGCTCGTCGTGCGTTGTCGATTTGAACGGGGTGGGTGACGAAGTCTTTTCTCAGGGTGGGCGCGACCCCCGCCGCTGACACCACCTTCAAGTCGTCGAGAGACCCACCGAAGTGATTGCGTTCGGTGAGCACCGAGATGGCCGCGGCGCCCGCAATGCCGTAGCGCCGTGCCAGCTCGACCGGCTCAGCGATGGCGGCGATGGGGCCGGCAGAGGGTGAGGCCCGTTTGATCTCGGCGATGACCTTCAGCGCGCCGCCTTTCGGGCTGAGGCGCTCGAAGAACGACTGCGGCGCAGAGAGCCTCTCGCCCTCGAGGGGGCTCTCCGGGTCAGCAGAGGCGACCACCGCGTCGAGCGTGGTGAAGGTGTCGTTGGTGAAGCGCACGAATTGCTCGAGCAACCGCTCAGCCGCGCCAAGGTCGATGGCCTCGCTCGCGAGCTTGATGCCCGCCTCGAGGGTCTCGACCCGGCCAGCGACCAGCAACGCAGCCGCGGCGTTGATCAGCACCACTTCGCGGCGGGCACCCGGCTCTCCAGCCAGGACCCGACGAATAATCACCGCGTTCTCTTCTGCCGAGCCGCCCCTGAGCGCCTCGAGCGGCCATCGCTTCAGGCCCACCGACTCGGGAGTCACCCGATAGGCGCGCCGTGAAGCACCGCGCACCTCTTCGACCATGGTCTCGCCACACACCGAGAACTCATCGAGCCCGCCGCCATGCACCACCAGCGTGTGCTCCGCGCCAAGGGCGACCAGGGCCTCGGCCACCAGCGGCACCCATTTCTCGCCGAACACGCCGATGACCTGGCGCTTGGCCCCGGCCGGGCTCGACAGCGGGCCGACCAGATTGAACAGCGTTCTGACACCAAGCTCGCGGCGCACGGCAGCCAGGTGCCGAAAGGTCGGGTGATGGGCTGGCGCGAAGAGAAACCCCAAGCGGGTCGCTTCGATGCAGGCCTCTACCCGCACTGCCGGCAAATCGATGTTCACGCCGAGCGCCGCAAGCACGTCAGCGGAGCCGCACTTCGAGCTGACCGAGCGGTTGCCATGCTTGGCGACGGTGACTCCGCAGGCGGCAGCGACGATCGCCGCGGCGGTCGAGATGTTGAAGGTGCCTGAGGCATCGCCGCCGGTGCCGCAGGTATCGACCACCGGGTGCCGCCGCTCGACGACGTTGATGCGCTGCGCCTGAGCGCGCACGGCCGTCACGGCGCCGACCAGCTCATCGACGGTCTCGCCACGCGCGCTCAGCACGGCCAGCAGGGCTCCACTCTGAACGGGTGTCGAGCGGCCCTCGAGCATCTCGGTCACCGCTTCGGTCATCTCCTCGCGGCTGAGCCGATGCCCGGCAATGGCGCGCCCCAGCACGGTGCTGATCATCGCGAGCACCGCTTGAGCCAGGTGCCCAACAGGGTTCGCCCGTGCTCGGTGAGAATCGATTCAGGGTGAAACTGAACGCCCTCCACGTCGTACCGGGCGTGACGCAGGCCCATGATCTCTCCCTCTTTGGTCCACGCGGTGACCCGAAGCGAGCTCGGGAGCGAAGCCCGCTCGACCACCAGCGAATGGTAGCGACCCGCCTTGAAAGGAGAGGGCACTTCGCGAAAAACGCCCGAGCGACGGTGCAGCACGGGCGAGGCCTTGCCGTGCACGATGCGTGAGTTTCGAATCACTTTGCCGCCGAACGCCGCACCGATGGCCTGGTGACCGAGGCAGACCCCGAGCACCGGCACCACGCCCGCGCTTCGGGTGATCAGCTCGACCGAGATGCCCGCTTCCTTGGGTGAGCAGGGCCCCGGGCTGATCAGCACGCCCTCGGGCCTCATCGCCAGCACCTCATCGACCGAGATGGCGTCGTTGCGAAACACCTCCAGCTTGGCGCCGAGCACGCCCAGCTCCTGCACCAGGTTGAAGGTGAACGAGTCGTAGTTGTCGATGATCACGATCACGGCAGCACGCCCTTGGCCGCGAGGTGCACTGCAGCGAACAGCGCCCTGGCCTTGGTGAGCGTCTCTTGAAACTCGGCCTCGGGCACCGAGTCGTGAACGATGCCTGCCCCGGCCTGAACCGAGAGCCGACGGCCGTTTCGCATGAAGGTGCGAATCGCGATGGCCAGGTCGAGATCTCCGCTCGAATCGATGTAGCCGACCGCGCCGCCATAGGGGCCACGGCGACAGGGCTCGAGCTCGTCGATGATCTGCATCGCCCGCACCTTGGGCGCGCCAGAGAGCGTGCCCGCGGGGAACGCCGCCTTGAGCGCATCGATGCTGCTGCGACCATCGGCGAGGCGACCGCTCACCTGCGACACCATGTGCAACACGTGCGAATACCGCTCGACCACTCGCAGGGCGTCGACTGTCACCGAGCCGATGCGCGCCACCCGGCCCACGTCGTTGCGGCCGAGGTCGACCAGCATCACGTGCTCGGCATTCTCTTTTTCATCGCTGATCAGCTCGGCCTCGAGGCGCGCGTCGTCTTCGAGCGTGGCGCCGCGCCGACGGGTGCCGGCGATGGGCCGTACCGACACCAGGTCGCCTTCGACTTTGACCAGACGCTCGGGCGAACCGCCGATCAGCTCGCGCGCGCCGTCGCGCAGGTAGAACATGAACGGCGACGGGTTCACCCGCCGCAGCGCGCGGTAGAGCGCCACCGAGGACATCGAGGTCTCGGCATCGAAGCGCTGCGAGAGCACCACTTGTTGGCAGTCGCCCGCGGCGACGAGCTCTTTGGCCTGCCCCACCGCCTTGATGAAGGCGCGCTTGGTCGACCGGGGTTTGAGCAGCGGCAGTCGGTAGGTCTGGGGTTTCGAGGGCTTGAACGGCTGGAGCAAAAGCCGCTGCAGCTCCTTCAAGCGGGCCTCAGCCTGTCGAATCAGTCGCGGCAGAGAACCGCCATCGCTGGGCCGAACCTGGGCGATCAGCTGCATTTCGCGGCGCGCGTTGTCGAAGGCCACCAAGGTGTCGATGTCGAAGAACACCGCTTCGGGAAAGCCGAGTTCGTCGCCCTTCGCGAGCGGTACCCTCGGCTCAAGGCGCTGCACGCTTTCGTAGCTCAGAAAACCGACCGCTCCGCCGCACAGCGGAGGAAACCCGGGGGGCCGCGCCCCACGGTGCTCGTCGACCAGCGACTGCAGGAAATCGAAGGGCGAGCGCGGGTCACCCACCGTGAAGCGATGCACGGCGCGCGGCCGTACGCCGATGAACGACCAGCGACCGACCCGCTCGCCGTGCTCGACCGATTCGAAGAGAAACGCCTGCTTGGCGCCGGCTGACAGTTTGAGAAACGCCGAGACCGGGGTCTCGGTGTCGGCCGGCAGAACGAGCCTTATCGGATATGCGCGTTGCAGCGGATCAGCTTTGCCAAAGACCCACCACCGCCCCGTGTGACGACAAGGTCGATGCGGTGGAGTGTGAGCTCATGGTCGCGCATTCAAAGCGCAAGCGACGCGAGCTTGTCAAACTCCTTGTCAGCGCGCAGGTGCACCCACGTCAGCATCGCCCCGGGGAGAGACGTCAATGAGCTGGAAGCAAACGCTGGAGAAGGTGAGTGACGGTCACTGGGTCTTGCCCAAGCGCAAAGACATGCGGTGCGAGGCACACCTCTTCTTGAGCGACCGTTTGCTCTTTGGCGAAGACGGGGCCGGCGGGGTCGAAGAGGCGGTCTTCG
>Ga0105048_10012150_pt1 | contig 13531 bp, 9 predicted proteins | sample MAT05_FD_78382 | JGI IMG/M metagenome (GOLD analysis project Ga0105048, IMG submission 78382) | Freshwater microbial communities from Lake Fryxell liftoff mats and glacier meltwater in Antarctica - MAT-05 | ecosystem: Environmental > Aquatic > Freshwater > Ice > Liftoff microbial mat | place...
ATGGCCCGGCCTTTAAACTGCACATAAGCTTTTACTTTATTGCCATCCTTCAAAAACTCGTAGGCGTGTTTAGCCTTAAAGTCAAAATCGTGGTCGCCTGTACCGGGTGTAAAGCGTATTTCTTTTACTTCACTTTGTTTGCTGTTGGCCTTCATCTCTTTTTCCTTCCGCTTCTTCTCGTACAAAAACTTTTTGTAGTCAATTACTTTACATACGGGTGGGGCCGCATTCGGGGAAATTTCAACGAGATCCAACTCCTGTTCACGGGCAATTTTCAAAGCATCGGCGGTGTTATAAACGCCTATTTCCACATTATCGCCCACCAGGCGAATTTCGGGTACCCTGATTCTTTCGTTAATTCGATGTTCAGGCTCAGGCTGCCTGTTAAAACGGGGATTAAAACCTCTTGGTCTTGGGGGAAATGCCATTAACTGATTTTGGGTGATTTAATTTTAATTTTCTACAAAAAGTTTAAAGATGGTGATCAGAATACCAACCATTCCAACTCTTGTTCCAATAGTCCACATAGTTACAGTATTAAACCGTCTTTCAATACTGGCCTGCATTTAAAGTATTTTTTTGGTTAAGCCTGTAAATATGCTTTTGGGTTGAAAGTTGATTTTTTTCTTTTTTTAATTTGTTTTCAATGATTGTTTTAAGTTCATCTTCAACGGCTTTTGCACCGGCATCACTTTTAAAATGGTTGTGCAAAATTTCATAAATCTTAAACGATTGCGTCGCCGTCATTTCGTAAAAATAGTTTTTTTATTCAAACGCCTTTTTACTTTCTACTTCTTCTTTTACCACCGCCATAAATTCAGACACACTAATACTTCCCTGGTCGCCTTTGCCCTGGCGTCGAACAGCCACTTTTCCTTCGGTTACTTCCTTCTCCCCTATTACCAGCATAAAAGCTATTTTTTCGATTTCCGTGTCGCGTATTTTTTTACCAATCTTCTCATTGCGGTCATCCAACTCTACACGTATATCAGCTTTTTTAAGGGTTTCCATCACCTCCCTGCCGTACTCGGCAAACTTATCACTGATTGGCAAAATCTTCACCTGGGTTGGTGCTAGCCAAAGCGGAAATTTACCCGCACAATGCTCTATAAGCACCGCAATGAACCGCTCCAAACTTCCAAATGGTGCCCGGTGTATCATTACCGGTACATGCTTGCCATTGTCTTCGCCGGTATAAGTTAACTCGAACCTTTGCGGCAAATTATAATCCACCTGTATGGTGCCCAACTGCCACTTACGGCCAATGGCGTCCTTCACCATAAAGTCAAGTTTTGGCCCGTAAAACGCTGCCTCATCATATTCGGTTACAGTAACCAATCCCTTTTCTGCTGCAGCTTCTATAATAGATTGCTCGGCCAGTTCCCAGTTTTCGTCGCTGCCTATATACTTGGCTCTATCGGTTTGGTGTCGCAGCGAAATCTGTGCAGTATAATCAGTAAAATTCAGCGAAGCCAGCACATATTGCACCATGTCTATCACCTTCTTAAACTCATCCTTCACCTGGTCGGGGCGGCAAAAAAGGTGGGCATCATCCTGCGTAAAACCACGCACCCTGGTAAGCCCGTGCAGTTCCCCGTGTTGTTCGTAACGATAAACCGTGCCAAACTCTGCAAACCGCAGCGGCAAATCTTTATAGCTGCGTGGCGAGGTTTTATAAATTTCGCAATGGTGCGGACAGTTCATCGGCTTTAAATAAAACTCCTCTCCTTCCTGCGGCGTTTTTATCGGCTGAAAACTATCCTTGCCATATTTCTCATAGTGGCCGCTTGTTACATACAGGTTTTTATGGCCTATATGTGGCGTTACTACAGGCAGGTAGCCGGTATCCAACTGTGCCTTTGTAAAAACTGCTGTAATCTTTCGCGGAGCATAGCGCCTTTAGGTAACCATAGCGGCAAGCCCATACCTACCTTTTCGCTAAATGCAAACAATTCCAGTTCCTTGCCCAGTTTACGATGGTCACGTTTTTTAGCTTCCTCCAGCAAAACAATGTACTCGTCCAATTCCTTTTGATTGGGGAAAGTAACCCCGTAAATACGGGTTAGCATCTTGTTCTTCTCATCGTTAAGCCAATAGGCCCCAGCAATATTGGTGAGTTTAATGGCTTTTATAAAACCGGTGTGCGGTATATGCGGCCCACGGCAGAGGTCGGTAAAGCCACCCTGCGTATAAAAACTTATTTGCCCATCTTCCAGGCGGTCAATAATCTCTAATTTGTACTGGTCGCCTTTGTCGGTAAAATATTTAATGGCTTCGGCCTTTGCCACTGCCTTTCTTTCAAACACTTCGTTCTGCTTCGCCAATTCCAGCATCTTCTGTTCTATTTTCCGCAGGTCTTCTTCGCCTATCTGTTGGTCGCCCAGGTCTATATCGTAGTAAAAACCCTTTTCGCCTGGGGGGCCATAGCCAAATTTTACGCCGGGGTAAAACAATTCCAAAGCCTCGGCCATTAGGTGAGCACTGCTATGCCAAAAGGTTTGCTTGCCTTCATCATCGGCCCATTTTAAAAAATTAATAGTGCTGTCCTTCGTTATTGGGCGGCTAAGGTCCCAAACCTGTCCATCTACTTTTGCCGCCAATATCACCCTTGCCAAACCTTCGCTAATGCTTTTGGCAATATCCATCCCTGTTGCCCCGGCTTCGTATTGCTTTATGGCTCCATCGGGAAATGTAATGTTCATCATCTTGTTGTCCATTCTTGCTTTAAAAATTATAAGTGGGCGAATTTAGCAAACTAAAAACTACGGCGGCTAAAAAACAGACAAAGGGGTTGGGTAGCTTAAATTTCGTTTCCGGATACTTTGTGTTTGGCGCAAAGGCAACAATTATTATTTGATAGACACCACAGAAATAATTTAACAAACTGTGGGATGACCGCTATCTACATGGTCAAACCTTAACGATTTGCAGACGCAAAAAAAAGGCAACTTTTTTTTTCAATCAGGTTCAATGGAAACCCTATTCCCCTATTTTTGCCATCCGAAATAAAAATCGGAATGGATCGGTAGTTCAGTTGGTTAGAATGCCGCCCTGTCACGGCGGAGGTCGCGGGTTCGAGTCCCGTCCGGTCCGCTTCAGTAATAGTAATGCCCTTGTAAATTAATAATTTGCGGGGCATTTTTATTTTGGGCTAACTATTTTGCTTATGGTGGTTCAATTGGCTTCCGGATACAGTTGGCATTATCAAATACTCCTTCATTTTTTTGATGAATGTTATTGTACTTTATCAGTATTTTTTTTCTTATCAGTAGCTGCTGAACTGCGGAAGGCAGGCTATGGTGTAATAGCCTTATGTTGTTATTTTGGTATCGGGTATTAAACCATTGCTGTCTTTTCTTAAATAATAAACTTCAATTGGGACTAATTAGTAATTAACTCAGCCATAGAATGTTTTGTGCCTTTTTATAAAAACCCTACATTACCCTAAATAATGGATATCGAATTAGCTACCCATTAATTTTAAACTCATTATACAACTATTCGCTTTTACAGTTGAATAAAATGAACATCGAAAACGATTTAATTGTCCGTTTAATAAACGCTGATGAAGATGCCTTCAAAGGAATCTTTGATTGCTATTTTAGAAAGATTCAGCAGTTTGTATATCGTTATATTAAAGAGACAACACAGGCAGAAGACGTTACACAAAACATCTTCATTAAACTTTGGGAAAAGAAGGCTGGCATTGATATCAATAAATCCTTTGATGGATACATTTTTACGATCGCATACAGAACAGTGATGGATCATTTCAGGCAAACAGATAGAAACCTTTTATGCTCTACATCAGAAACATTTTTACAAGAAACAATTGTTTCACCAAGTTCTTCAGACGAATTGTTGAACCGTCACCAATTGGAATCGCTTTACGAAAAAGCCTTGCAAACATTACCTCAAAAAAGAAAGGAGATATTTTTATTAAGCAGGCATAACGGATTGTCTAATAAGCAAATTGCAGAACGCTTGAACATATCAGTCAAAACTGTTGAAAACCAAATGACGGCTGCTTTATCAAGACTAAGGGAGTTCTTTGCCCATGCTGATGTTGGCAATACCGTGTTTATTTTACTTTTTTTTCAATTAGCATAGGGGTCGGGGCATACATCTTACGTAATACCAGTTACGAAAGCTTGCTTGCTATGGATAAATACAGTTTGAACAGATTTTTTCTGAATGAATCTACTGGTTCGGAAAGGGAAAAAGCCATCCACTTTTTATTAAACCCAGAGAATGATGTAAAAATCAAGATTTGGATGAAAGAAAACTGGGACTTGATTAGCGACTTTGCCTCACAAACTAATGCCTATGATCCGGTTGCCACAAATATCTGGCTTAACATCCAACGGAAAATAAAAGAGAGCAACCAGGATGCCACTCCTCTACCCAAAAAACAAACTCCACTTTACACTTTATTTGGTAAGAAAGTAAGGCAATTTGCTGCCGCTGCAGCAATACTCATTGTTGTTCTATCATGTCTTGGATACTACGTATTTTTTAAACCGCAACCTGTTGAAGTTACCAAAGTAAATAAGTCATTTCTTCCTCAAACATATAATGATGTAGCGCCCCCTAACGCTGGCAAGGCAGTGCTGACACTTTCAGATGGAAGCCAGGTTTTACTGGATAGTTCGGGCAATGGGACTATAGCAAGCCAGGGCAATGTGGATATTTTAAAAAAATCTAACGGCGAAATCGTTTACACAGGTTCAGCTTCAACTGATGTTAGCTATAATACCTTAAGTCTGCCTAAAGGTAGTATGCCTTTTAGACTGCTTCTTACGGATGGCACTTTTGTATGGCTGAATGCTGCCTCATCAATAACTTATCCCACCGCTTTTACCGGCGACTCAAGAAAGGTGGAGATAACGGGGGAAGCCTATTTTGAAGTGGCCAAAAATACCAGCATGCCGTTTTATGTATCCTCTTCAAATGTACTGGTTAAGGTAGTAGGCACCCACTTTAATGTAAATACCTATGAAGACGAAAAAGACTTAAAAATTACTTTATTAGAAGGAGCTATTGATGTATTGGCAGATGGGAAAAGTAAAAGATTAAGTCCCGGGCAACAGGCAAGAGTAGCCGACGGCAGCATTAAAATGTTGGATGATGTGGATGTTAACGAAGTGATGGCATGGAAGAATGGGCAGTTCTATTTTGCCGGAACAAACATAAAAAGCATCATGAGGCAGATTGAAAAATATTATGATGTAGAAGTAGAATACAGGGATAATGTTCCGTACCAGTTTGTTGCTAAAATCTCCAGGCAGGTTAATGTTTCTGAGTTTCTGAAAAAACTGGAATTAACCAATTTGATTCATTTTAAAATTGAAGGAAAGAAAATAATTGTGACAAAGTAACCCGTCATATCTGGAAAAACAGAGCTGCTTCATGTATCAGATGAAGCAGCCATTTGTTCAGTGAACTTTTAAAGGCACGGCTTAGCCTACTATTTATTAACCAAACAACAGCAAATTATGCAAAAAACCGCTTATGGTGCATTTTCTCAATCCAGAAAATGTATGATCAAAATTATTTTGATTATGAAAATGACTGCTTTTCTACTAATAGTTGGTTGCCTGCACGTAGGTGCAAAGGGTTTCAGCCAAAAAATCTCTTTATCATTAAAGAACGCACCACTTGAAGAGGTGTTTCAGAAGATTGAAACACAAACCGGATATGGGTTCATTTACGCTAAGGAGCAGCTGACCAAAATGAAACCTGTTGATCTCTATTTTGTAAAAGCCGAACTGCGTACTGTTTTAGAAACGGTTTTTAAAGACCAGGTATTTAGCTACACTATCTCGGGTGAAAATATAATTATCAAAGAAAAACCCGAGAGTAAAGTTGAGCAAGAATATTTCGAGCAGGCGCCTCCATATATTGTTACGGGCAGGATTGTGAACGAAGAGGGCAAACCGCTTGAAGGTGTTTCGGTTGTAATTAAGAATTCAAAAACAGGAGTCAGCACAAACGGTGAGGGAAGGTTTTCTATAGAAGTAGCCCCAGGGAGCAATGTATTGGTTATTACATATGTCGGATTAGAAAGCCGTGAAATAAAGGTATCTGGTGCAACCATTTTAAACATTACGATGAAGCCAGACGAAGCTGAAAGCCGGGAAGTTGTTGTGGTGGGTTATGGAGGCGTACGAAAAAGTGATTTAACAGGTTCTGTTTCTTCAGTAAAGTCAAAAGATTTAACCGCATACCCTGCAACAAATGCTGTTCAGGCATTGCAGGGTCGTGCCGCAGGTGTGCTGGTACAAGCCAATAATGGAAACCCGGGCGGCGGGTTTAAAATAAGGGTTCGTGGTGGCACATCGGTCAACGCCAGTAGCGATCCCATTTTTGTGGTTGATGGATTTGCAGGGGCCTTGCTGCCACCTCCAGAAGACATAGAATCCATGGAAATATTAAAGGATGCATCTGCGACCGCCATTTACGGCTCCAGAGGTGCAAATGGTGTAATTCTAATTACAACAAAGCGGGGTAAAGCGGGTAAACCCAAAATTGATATCAACTCATCTTATTCGACCCAGACAGAAATAAACCGATTAGATCTTTTGAATGCAGCAGAATTTGCAGAATTAATTAAAGAAGTAAATCCATCCTATACCCCTGGCACAGCTAATACCAATTGGCAGGATTTGATATTTAATAAAGGAAATATTCAGAACCACCAGCTTTCCTTTTCTGGCGGAAATGATGCCGTTCATTATTATATTTCGGGTGCTTATTTCGATCAAAAAGGGGTTATTACCAATTCGTCCTTCAGAAGATTTTCCATCACTTCTAATCTTGATTTTAATGCGACATCATGGTTAAAAGTAGGTTTGAATCTGTTTACACAATCTAATACAGAAACTGGCGTAATTACCCAGGAAGCTTCTGGTGGTTCTATTGGCACGGGTGTAGTTGCAGGTGCCTTTAAATTTGGTCCCGACCAACCTGTATTAAAACCGGACGGCACCTACAGCATTGCGGTGGTGGGCGATCCGTTTGACAACCCGGTTGCTACTGCAGTAGAACGTCAGAACGAAGAAGTGGGTGACCGTCTCCAATATAATCTGTACGCTGATTTCAGCATTTTAAAAGGATTAAAATTTAAAACTACTTTCGGATCCTTTATTAATAATGAGCGGAACGGGCTGTTCACACCTACTACCCTTAATGCAGGCAGAAATGTAGGTGGAGCAGCAACGGTATCAGCTAGAAAAGTAAAAAGTTTTATCAATGAAAATTTTCTGACCTACACCAAACAATTCAACACAAAGCATACGTTTTCTGCATTAGGTGGTGTTTCTTATCAGAAATTTATTAATGAAAGCTTTGGTGCCAACAGTCAATCGTTCCTCAGCAATTCCGTCTCTTTTTGGAACCTTGGCGGTGGGTCGGTTTCGCTGCCTGGCAATTCTGCTTTAACAGAGTCTACATTAGCCTCTGCCTACGCAAGGCTTAATTACAACTTTTCCGATAAGTACCTGCTCACCTTTAATGGCAGGTATGATGGTTCATCCAACTTTAGTAAAAACAACAAATGGGCCTTCTTTCCATCTGCCGCTTTAGCCTGGAATATGCATAACGAGCAATTTATGAATAGGGTTGATTTTATCAGTTCGTTTAAATGGAGGCTTAGTTATGGACTTACAGGAAACCAGGCCATCAGTCCTTACCAAACCCTTGCTCGTTTCTCACCGGTGTTTACCGTGTTAAACGGCGCAGCGGTAAATGCAGTACGACCCACTACAATTGCCAATGACAACCTTAAATGGGAAACAACGGCACAGCAAAACATTGGGGTGGATATTGGCATTTTTAAAGGTAGAGTTAATGTAACAGCCGACTATTATATATCCAAAACCAGCGACCTGTTATTTAATGTACAACTACCTCAATATTCAGGCTACACCACACAATTAAAAAATATTGGCAAAATTGAAAACAAAGGTTTTGAGTTTGCGATTAATACCAAAAACCTGGTTGGAAAGTTTCAATGGAACACAGATTTCAATATTTCATTCAACCGGAATAAAGTAGTTGAATTGCCGGGCGGAAACGACATCATTTATGCGTTTGCACCAGGCCACATGGTAGGTATCAGCAACTCAGCGCAGGTGCTACGTGTGGGCCAGCCCGTTGGCAGCTTTTTTGGGTGGCAATACAATGGCGTTTACCAGCAAGGTGCCACATTTATTCCGGGTGCCGGATTTGAACAAGTTGTTGGCGGAGAAAGTTTTCGTGACATCAGTGGTAAAAAAGATGCGACGGGCAAACCACTGAACGAGCCGGATGGCTTGCTGAACGGTGATGATAGAACGGTAATTGGGAACCCCAATCCAGATTTTATATGGGGGCTTAATAATGACTTTAATTTTCACAATTTCGACCTTAATATTTTCTTCCAGGGCTCGCAGGGAAACGATTTGTTAAGTTATACACTACTCGAGTTGGAAACACTTTCTGCAATAAATAATTCTACCAAAGTAGCACTCAATCGCTGGACGCCAGCTAACACCAATACCAATGTACCAAAGGTTGCTACCGGGCGTCCTCAAAGAGTTTCCTCCCGATGGATTTTTGACGGCAGCTACATTAGGTTAAAAAATCTGGCACTTGGATACTCTTTGCCTGCCAATTTTATGAAACGGGTGAAAGTGCAACGGGTAAGGATGTATATAAGTGCTCAAAATATTCTCACTTTTACCGATTATCGTGGATATGACCCGGAGGTAAATTATCGCAATGCAAACCTGAATGCCGGTGTTGACTATGGCAGCTATCCCAATGCAATATCTTACACTGCAGGCCTCAACATTACCTTTTAACCATGTTATTAAAAAACTAGTCATGAAATACTCTTTAATTATCTTTCTTGCCCTGCTAATTAATTCCTTGTTGCCGGGTTGTAAAAAAACTTTAGAAGAAGAGCCTGTTGGATTACTTTCTCCTGAAGGCTTTTATAAATCAAAACGTGATGTGGAGTCTGCTATTTTTGGAGCTTATGGCATGCTTGCTTCTGAAACACTCTTTGGCAGGCAGTATGTAAGTGCTATAGGGCTTCGCGACGATATGAGTGACATTGGAAACAGGGGCACTACTGCCGAAAGAATTCAGGTGAATGATTTTAAAATGGACGCCACTAACGGAATGGTTCGCCTTTTTTGGCCTACTTGGTACCAGGTGATAAGTGCGGTAAACTCCGCCGAGTTTGGAGCCAAAAGTATAAACCTTACAGAAACAGAATTGAACCCGTTGTTAGCGGAAATAAAATTTGTAAGGGCATTAAGTTACTTTCATTTAGTACGTGTGTTTGGCGATATCCCTTATATAGATAAGTTTATCTCAAATCCAGATGATGTAAAGTCCATAAGTAAAACAAAAGAGGCTGAGGTTTACACAAAAATTATAGCGGAGCTGGAGTATGCGAAGCAATGGCTACCCGACCGCCAGCCATCCGATATTCGAACAAGGCCGTCTAAGGCAACAGCCGCCTCTTACCTCGCTGCCGTCTATCTTACACTTGGTGACCACCAGAAAGCATATACAGAAGCAAAATGGGTGATTGATAAACGAGCAACCTATAACTATTCTCTTGAACCTGATTTTCAAAATCTATTCAGGGCAGAACTTGCTAATGGTTTAAAAGAAACAGTATTCGCTGTGGATTTCTTAGGTAGGATAAATGTGGGCAATAACAACGACGATCTAAATGGTTCAATGACGGGCATTAGAAACACACCACAAAACGGGTTTGGCGTTATCGTGCCTTCGTTAGCAACTTTTAATACCTGGAATGCGCTTGACTACCGGCGTAAGGTAAGTTTTGAAGACAGTACGCTTAACGCAGCCGGGGTACTAATTCCCTTTACAGCCTACCCCAACGAAAAAAGGCCTCACATTGCTAAATGGAGGCGATTTCCTGGTAACGCTAATACCGATGGCAGGTATTCCGACCACAATTACGCAGACATGAGATATGCGGAAGTTTTGCTGATTGCTGCTGAAGCATTGACAGAAATTTCCGGCCCGACACAGGAGGCGATAGACTACATTAACCAGGTACGCACCCGGGCAAGAAACTGGCCGGGACGAGCATCAACATTTCCGGCTAACCTGGCATTGGCCGGACTAACGAAAGCTCAGCTAATTGACCTGGTGATGGACGAGCGTAAATTTGAACTGGCTTTTGAATGGAAGCGCTGGTTCGACATTAAGAGAAGAAAGTTGGGAGACATTCTCTTTAAAGGTCCAAACTCGTTAGAGCCTCAGCCAACCTTTGATGCAACCCGGGATTACCTGATGCCGCTTCCGCAAACCGAACTTGAGATCAACCCAAATCTTAAACCTCAGAACCCCGGTTATTAGTATAGGGCACCTCTAAAAACCTACTTTTTTTTGTTGGCCTCCCCTTTAAACCCCCTCCAAAGGAGGGAAAATGGAAGGTTTTTAGAGATACGCTATAGTTATAGTGGTGAGAATTTAAAATGGTGTGAGCAACAGACATGTTGCCACACCTTTTTTTATATTGGAAAGAATACAATTAAGGTTTGTTGAATCGCCAGGCAAACAAAAAATTCCTTTAGAAAGTGACACGACAAGGATGAATGCGTGGCTTTAGTTTTTGTTGAGATGTTTGCGAAAGGAAACCGGAAAGTCGGCCAGTGCTATTTCGGGTTCCGCTATTTCGGGGTGCCACATTTTTTCCCATTCAAAACTGTAGTAGCCTTTGTAATTATCTTTTACCAACTCATCTATCCCGGTAAAAATGGGCACCTCGCCTTTTCCAAGAAGGGTAAATTGAGGTTTACCGTCCACCATACTGGCATCTTTAATATGGGTATGCTTTATAAATTTTTTCAATTTTTTATACGCGTCCTCCGGTGGTTCGCCTGTTACCATCCACATGTTTGCAATATCCCACACAAGTCCAGAATGCTTATGTTGAGCAGCATTCATTATGCTTAAAAGATCATCCGATTTAACAAGCTCACCATGCGTTTCCATCAACACTTTTACCTTACTTCCTTTTGCATGCCCGGCTAATTCCAAAAGGCCACTTGCAATTAAATCAAGTGTGGTTTCCCTTAACTGATCTTTTGGAAAATTATTCGGAAACACTCTTACGTAAGGACAGTCAATTTGCTGTGCAAGGTCAATAAATCGCTTACCATCATCCAAATTTTTTTGCCTGACCGCACCGGCTGCAAAATGCAAAGTAGATGAGGAACCCAGGCCTACAAAATGAAGTCCCTTATCCCGCATAAGCGTCATCGTTGCCTTCCTGTTTTGTTCGGTGCTAAATTCCGGGCACTGGGGTAAGTCCATTTGGCGTAATAAACCACGTATCTCCAGACCCTGGTAGCCATGCTGCTCAGCAAAATCAACAATTTTTGGAAAGGACCAATCGGGGCAACCCAATGTTGAAAATGACAAACGTGGCCTGGTCTTTTTAATACCAAAAGAAGAAAATGCAAAGCCACCTGCAACAAGTGCGGTATTTCTGATAAATGTTCTGCGGGTTAGATCTTTCATTGAATGAAATTGATTAGGTTTTTGTTTATAAAACGTTCGTAATTTAACGCACCGCTTTTTGCCCGGCTCTATTTTGTATGGCTTGTGTTCTATATTATGGCTAAGTTAGAGAAACAGAAATTGAAAAAATTATCAATCAAAATTCATAATAGGATAAGCGAATTTCCGCCCGTTTTTCGCTGCTTCAGCTTAGCATTGTCCAGTTTCTGCTTTCAATGCGTCAATGGATTAAAAAGAGATTCTTAAATTAAACGCCACAACCAGCTACTACTTTACTGCTTGCTTTCAACTGCCACCACCTACAAAGTTGTACAGTGAAAAATCTAAGGCTTACACTTTACCTATTACTTTCGCTCCATGCTATATGTTTCGAAAAATATAAAATTAGTGCTGCGAAATGGGCTGCTGCTTTTGTTATTGATGACATTGTTTCGACTGGTGTTCTTTTTTATTTTTAAGAACCCGAACCCTGAAAACGTCATCAATGCGTTTGTAATGGGTCTGCGGTTCGACCTCCGCATTGTAGCAATACCCACTTTGATAATATGGATATTGAGCTGCATCCCCTTACTTAATCCCTTTATAAAAAAATGGGCTGCCCGATTTTGGAAAACGACTTACCTGCTTATATCGTTCATAATATTTGTTGTTTACGTTACCGATTTAGGCCACTATGCTTACCTGCACCAGCGGCTCAACGCAAGCATTCTTACCTATTTAAAAGAAGCGGCAATCTCTACAACCATGGTTTGGCAATCTTACCCTGTTATAAGGTGGGTTATTGGCGTTATAATATTTATGTACGTTATGAGGTGGCTTATCCGTAAAAATTTTAGGCTTACCAATGAGGGAGGCGCAACCATAAAAAACCGTTACGCAATGGTTGTTTCCTCAATCGTATTTTTTGCATTGCTGGCCATAGGCATCTTTGGCCGGCTGGGGCAGTTTCCGCTGCGATGGAGCGATACGCAGGATTTAGGCAGCGATTACAAGGCCAGCCTCGCCATGAATCCGTTTCAGTCGTTTGCCAGTACCATGGCCTTTAAAGACAATAAAGTAGATATGCAAAAAGTGAGGCAGCACTATGCCGAACTCGCTGCATACTATGGCGTTGATAACCCAAATATTGATTCGCTAAACTTTGCCCGGAAGGTGGCGGCAAAGGATTCACTAAGTTTTGAGCAGCCCAATATAGTGCTGGTTATCTGCGAATCGTTCAGTGCTTATAAAAGCTCCATGTACGGCAACCCGCTGAATACAACACCGTTCTTCGATTCGCTATGTGGCAAGGGTATTTTTTTTGACAGATGTTTTACACCCTGCTACGGCACGGCTCGTGGTGTGTGGGCCACCATTACCGGCATCCCCGATGTTACCATTGGTTCCACTACCAATACCCGCAATCCACAAATAGTAAGCCAGCATACCATTATAAACGATTTTAAAGGTTACGAAAAATTTTACTTTATTGGCGGCAGTGCAAGCTGGGCCAATATTCGTGGCTTGTTAAACCATAATATAGATAGCCTGCACCTGTACGAACAGGAAGACTACGAGGCACCCAAAATAGATGTATGGGGCATAAGCGATAAGAATGTTTTTTTGGAAGCCAACAAGGTTTTGGCAAAGCAAACAAAGCCTTTTTTTAGTGTGGTACAAACAGCGGATAATCACCGACCATATACAATACCCGAAGAAGACAAAGCGGCATTTAAGAAAATTAAGATGCCAAAAGATTCGTTGCTAAAATATGGGTTCGAAACGGAGGATGAATTCAATGCATTTCGCTACACCGACTTTTGCTTTCGGCAATTTATGATGGCGGCTCAAAAAGAGAAATACTTCAGTAGTACCATTTTTGTTTTTGTAGGCGACCATGGTATTCGTGGTAATGCGGCGAACATGTTTCCGAAGAGCTGGACAGAACAGGCGCTTACCAGCCAGCATGTGCCATTGTTATTTTATGCCCCCAAAATGCTTC
>Ga0105048_10012152_pt1 | contig 13530 bp, 9 predicted proteins | sample MAT05_FD_78382 | JGI IMG/M metagenome (GOLD analysis project Ga0105048, IMG submission 78382) | Freshwater microbial communities from Lake Fryxell liftoff mats and glacier meltwater in Antarctica - MAT-05 | ecosystem: Environmental > Aquatic > Freshwater > Ice > Liftoff microbial mat | place...
ACTGCGGCCGTAGCCTTTCACGAACGTGTGGGGCTGCTCGACGAACTCATCGGGCTTGCCGTCTTCGAAGCGGCAGAGCTTGACCGCGCCGTCGAATCCGTTCGGGTCCGGAACCTGTAGCGTGCCTTCGGTGCCGTAAATCACGATCGGGCTCGCGGCACCGGAACCGGCGCGCATTGCGAAGCTCTGCATGATTGAACCCACACAGCCGTTCTCGAATTCCATCATCCCCAGCACGTGATCGGGCGTTTCGACCTTGATCTTCTGCCCGAACTTCGGCTTGCTGGTGATCGTGCGCTCCGGGCGCGTGATCGACGCCATGCCCATCACGCGCTTCACGCCGCCCAGCAGGTTGAGCAGCGCGGTGAGATAGTACGGCCCCATGTCAAACATCGGCCCGCCGCCGACGTGGTAGTAGAACTCCGGTGACGGGTGCCAGTTTTCGTGCCCTCGGCTGAGCATGAACGCCGTAAACGCCACCGGCCGGCCGATCGCACCGTCGTCGATCAGCTTGCGCGAGGTCTGGATGCCCGCGCCCAGGAACGTATCCGGCGCACACCCCACCCGCAGATTCTTCGCCTTGGCGGCGGCGAGAAGTTGCTGGCCTTCCTCGCGATTCACACCCAGCGGCTTCTCGGCGTAAGTGTGCTTGCCGGTCTCGATCGCGCGCAGGCCGATCGGCACGTGCGCCTTGGGGATCGTCAGATTCAGCACGATTTCGATCGACTTGTCGGCGAAAATTTCATCCACCGTGCAGACGCGCGAAATGCCGAATTCCTCCGCCTTCTTCTTCGCGGCCTCCATGTTCATATCCGCGCAAGCGGCGATCTCGACGATCGGGAAGTTTTTCGCCATCCCCAGATACGCCCCACTGATCGCACCCGTCCCGATAACGCCGATCTTCACTTTGTCTGACATGCTGGCACCTTTTCTAAACGAAATCTTATCCACTAATCTTCACGAATCGACACGAATGAAACTCACAATCAAGGAGCCGCAGATAAACGCAGGTGAAATCCATTCATCCGATCTGCGTCGCTCTGCGTTCATCTGCGGTTCCCAATGCATTTCATTCGTGTCGATTCGTGAAGATTCGTGGATCAACTATTACATCACCATTCCACCGTCGACACAGATCACCTGTCCGGTCACATAGCTGGCCGCTTCGGAGGCCAGGAACGCGACGACCGCGGCGATCTCGTCGGCATTGCCGAACCGGCGCAGCGGGATGAAATCTTTAACTTTGGTTTTGATCACGTCCGGCAGGACATCGGTCATGTCGGTCATAATGAAGCCCGGCGCGACGACGTTACACGTCACGCCCTTGCCGGCCAGTTCCTTCGCGACGGTCTTGCTTAGACCGATCAGGCCCGCTTTGCTGGCGGCGTAGTTCGCCTGGCCGGCGTTGCCCGCCACGCCGGCGACCGAGCTGATGTTCACGATCCGCCCGCCCGATTTGCTCCGCATCAGGTATCGCGCGGCCGACCGCGTGGTGACGAAGGCGCTCTTGAGATTGGTGTTGATGACGTCGTCGAAATCGGCGTCGTCCATGCGCAGGAAAAGCCCGTCCTTCGTGATACCCGCGTTGTTCACCAGTACGTCGATGCGCCCGTGCGCGTCTGCGACCTTCTCGATCGCCTCGGCGGTCTGCGTGGGGTTGGCCAGGTCGATTACCAGCGCCTCGGCGCTCCCGCCGGCGGCTTTGATCTCCTCGACCACGGCGTTGAGCTTGTCCAGCGACCGCGCCGCCGCCACGACGTGGCAGCCCTGCTTGGCAAGATGCTTTGCGATCGCGGCACCGATGCCGCGAGATCCGCCGGTCACGATTGCTACTCGTTTCTCAGTCATAGTTTCCGATCATAAAGGCGAACCACGAAGAAGCGAAGGCGCGAAGAAAGACGCGATGAATGCAAATTGAGAAGCATTTTAAAATTCTTCTTCGCGTTTTCCTTCGCGTCGTCGCGCTATCGCGGTTAGTTCGATTTCAACACAGACGCGTCGGAGACCGTCATCACTTCTGCCCGGCGGTTCTGCTTCCGCAGCAGGCCGGTCAGCACCTTGCCCGGGGCCAGTTCGATGAACTTCGCTTCGGCGTTGTTCGCCACCTGAGCCATCGTCTGCTCCCAGCGGACGGGCTTGACGATCTGGTCAACCAGTAGCTTCTTGATCGATTCAGGGTCGGTGTGAAGCTTCGCGGTGACGTTGGCATAGACGGGAGAAATTGGTGCGTTGAAACGCACCCTGCCTAATTCGGCGGCCATGCGGTCGGCACCGAGCTGCATGATCGGCGAGTGAAATGCACCCGCGACCGTCAGCGGAATCGCCCGCAGGCCGGCGGCGGAGGCGGCTTCGGCGAAACGGGCGCACGCGGGCTTGGAACCGCTGACCACGATCTGGCCAGGAGCGTTGAAGTTCGCCGGGACAAGCACTTCGCCTTGAGCGCAGTCCTCGCAAAGTTTGGTGATCTGGGCCTCGTCGCCTCCCATGACCGCAACCATCGTGCTGGGCGTCGTCACGGCGGCCTCCTGCATCGCACGCCCGCGGGCGGCGACGAGCTTCAATCCGTCCTCGAAGCTGAACACGCCCGCCAGGTGCAGCGCCGTGTACTCGCCCAGGCTCAGGCCCGCGTAAGCAAACGGCCCATCCCCCAACTTCCCCGCAGCCTTGGCGGCGGCGTAGCAGGCGACGCTGGTAACGTAGATTGCCGGCTGGCTGATGTCGGTCTGGGTCAGCTTTTCTTCCGGGCCTTCGAAGCAGATCTTCGCCAAGTCAAAACCGATGACCTGATTCGCCTGATCGAAAATGGCCTTGGATTCGGGGAACGACTCGTAAAAATCTTTTCCCATTCCGATGGTTTGAGCGCCCTGTCCCGGGCAAAGGATGTAGGTAATTGACATAAAAAGTAGAACGGGCGTCTCGCCCGTTTCCGTGAAAGCTCACGGGCGGGACGCCCGTGCTACTGGGTTACATCCGCACAACCGCGTTGCCCCAGGTGAGACCGGCACCAAATGCGACGAAAACAACGTGATCGCCCTTTTTCAGCTTCCCGGCACGGACGGCCTCGTCCAGCGCGATCGGGATCGACGCCGACGACGTGTTGCCGTAGCGGTCGATGTTCACGTAGGCCTTCTCCATCGGGAGCGACAGTTTTTCCATCGCGCTGTCGATGATGCGCTGGTTAACCTGGTGCGGGACGATGAGGCTGAGCGTCTCGGGGGTGAGTTCGCAGGTGGTCATCGCTTCGCGGATGAGTTCTTCGAACTTGCTGACCGCGAACTTATAGACCTCGCGGCCCTTGAGTTTCATGAACTGATCGCCGGCGGCGATGAGTTCGGCGTTGATCGGGTGGCGGCTGCCGGGTTTCAGCAGCATCGCATCGGACATGGGTCCGCCGTCGGAGTGGAGCAGGCCGTGAAGGAAGCCGGTGTTGGGTTCGGTGGATCGGCTGAGCACGACCGCGCCCGAGCCGTCGCCGAACAGGATGCAGCTTCCGCGATCGGTGTAGTCGGTGACGCGGCTGAGCGTTTCGGCACCGATGACCAGCACGTTCTTGAACTGCCCGCTGCGCACAAATGCCGCACCGGTGTGCAGGGCGTAGACGAACCCCGTACAGGCGGCCGACAGGTCGAAGCCGGCGCGGTTGGGGCAGCCCAGTCGGCTGGCGACGACGCACGCGGTCGCCGGAAACATCATTTCCGGGGTGATGGTGGCGACGATGACCAGGTCGATATCTGCCGGCTGTAGGCCCGCAGCCTCGATGGCGCGTTTGCCGGCGTGGGTGGCCAGGGTCGCGGTCGATTCATCCGCCGCCGCCATGCGGCGTTCGCGGATGCCGGTGCGCTGCACGATCCATTCGTCGTTCGTATTGACCATCGCCGACAGTTCGGCGTTCGTCAGTCGACGTTCCGGCACGTAAGAACCGGTCCCGGTGATGATGGCGGAGTATTGAGACATAGTTGCCAGTTGCCAGTTGGTAGTTGCCAGAAAGACCGGCCAGTCTGGTGTTACTGGCAACTCTCAACTGGCAACTGGCAACTTATTCTTCTACCTGAATGCTCTTGCTGATCTGTTCCACGATCTTCTTGTTGATCTGGCTGCCGCACAACTGTTTGCCGACACGGATGGCGTTCTTGATCGCCTTGGCCTCGCTGCGGCCGTGGCAGATCAGGCAGTAGCCGCCCACGCCCAGCAGCGGCGCGCCGCCGTATTCCTGCCAGTCGTGTTTGGCGTAAATCTTCTTCATCACCGGCTTCAGGTTCACCATCAGCTCGGGATCGAATTCCTGCACTTCACTCACGATCGTCTGGAAAATACCTTCCGACAACCCTTCGGTAAACTTCAGCACGATGTTGCCGACGAACCCGTCGCACACCACCACGTCGCAGATGCCTTTGAAGATGTCCTTGCCTTCGACGTTGCCGACGAAGTTCAGCAGCGGCTCGTCGCGCATCAGCTTGCGCGATTCCTTGGTCATCGAGTTGCCCTTGGAATCTTCCTCGCCGATCGACAGCAGGCCGACGCGGGGGTTTTCGATGCCGCAGATGGCGTGTGCATATGCCGACGCCATCAGGCCATACTGTTGCAGATGCTTGGCTTTGGGTTCGGGATTCGCGCCCACGTCGCAGAGCACGACCGGGCCGTAAAATGTGGGGAGAATGATCGCGATACCCGGCCGGCTGACCCCCGGCAGAAGCCGCATGCGCAACTGAGCGGCAGCGACGCACGCGCCGGTGTTTCCGGCGCTGATCGCGACGTCGGCCTCGCCTTTGGCGACCATCTTGTTCATCACGCTGATCGAACTGTCCGGCTTCGTGCGGACCGCTTCGACCGGCGATTCGTCCATCGCGACGACCTGCGTCGTATAGACGGCCTGGTAGTGCGATCGCTTGTCTTCAGGAATCGGCGCGCTGGCGAGGGCGGGTTCGATGACGGCTTTGTCGCCGATGAGGAGGATGACGTCCCCCGCGTCGAGCAGGCTCGCCGCTTCCCAGCACCCGGCCAGAATCGCTTCCGGGGCCTTGTCGCCCCCCATCACATCGACGGCAGCTCGCACCGATCAACTCCTCTGTGCGCCCGAAAAAGCGGGCGACAATCCCTGTTAACTGGAGAACGTCGGACGCCCTGAAGCCGGCTTACGCCTGCTCGGTCGCGACTTCGATGGCGAGTTTCGGGTTCACGAAACCGCAGTTGGCGCACGCGGCGTGAGGCAACTTGGCGTTGCCGCACTGGGGGCACTTGACGTATTGAATGGGCTTGAGAGCGTGGTGCGAACGACGCTTGCGCTTACGCGACTTGCTGATGCGTTGGACGGGCAACATGGCGACTGACTCCTGCTCGATCGCGAGCGAACCCGGGCACGTCAATCGCACCACAGGCATGGCATTCATCTAATGAAAACGCACGGCGGGACGGCCCGCCGCACGTTGAGCAACGTAATTTATGGGGAGGGAGACCCTCTGTCAAGTTGGCGGAAGCAGCTTCAAAGCCTTAAACCGAGCAATGGTTAGCGTTCTGTCGGGGGGGTGACGCCCAATCCGGGCCAGGTACGCCAAAAGTCCGTGACGCATTCGCCGGGCCTTCCATGGCTTGGCGTACCAAGCCATGGCACCCAACGGATTACGGGCGAGGTGGAGGCTCACTCAAGGAAGAGGGAGCTTGAAAATTACTTGAACCAGCCCGATTCCAACCCGCCGCGGAGTTGCTTGGGTTTTTTGTGTTTCTTGGAAGCTTCGACGACCACAGGTTCGGGAGCGGCCACTGGGACGCTGACTTGCTTGATCGACAGCGAAATCCGGCGCTTTTCCGGATCCACTTCCAGGATGCGCACTTCGGTCGATTGCCCGACCTTCACCACGTCGCTGGCACTCCGCACGCGGCGGTCGGAGAGTTCAGAGATGTGGATCAGGCCCTCGAGGCCGGGTTCCAGCTCAATGAACGCGCCGAAATCGACCACGCGCTGCACCGTGCCCGTCACCACGTCGTGACGGTTGTACTTCTCAGCCGCCGTCTTCCACGGGTCGGGGCCGGCTTGCTTCAGACTGAAGGTCAGCTTCTTCGCCAGCGTATCGATCGCGATGACCGACAGCTTCACGATATCGTTCTGCTTGAGCACTTCGCTAACCGAATTTACCCGCTGCCAACTGATCTCGCTGACTGGGAGCAGGCCTTCGAGGCCTTCTTCGATTTCGATGAATGCGCCGAATTTTTCAATCCGCGCCACCCGGCCGGTGACCGGCATGCCGACGGAGTATTTCATCTCCGCGCCCTGCCACGGGTCGGCCATCAACTGCTTGAGGCTCAGGCTGATCTTGCCCGACTCGCGATCAAACTTCGTCACCTTCACATCGACCAGGTCGCCGACGTTGACGATCTCCGTCGCCTTTACGCCGCGGCGGTGCGACAGTTCGCTGATGTGGATAAGCCCGTCGGCGCCGCCGATATCGACGAACGCGCCGTAGTCCATCACCGACCGGACGGTCCCGCGCCGGGTCTGGCCTTCGGCCAGTTCTTCGAACAAGGTCTTCTGCAATTCCTTGCGTTCCTGCTCCAAAACCTGCCGGCGGCTGACGATCAGATTTTTGGCTTTGCGGTCCACCTTCTGAACCGCGACCTTTAGCTTCTGGCCGATGAAGACAGAAATATCTTTGTGGAATTGGAGATCGACCTGTCCCGACGGCATGAACGCGCGGACGGTGCCGATCTGCAACTCAAGCCCGCCTTTGTTCATCGCGTTGACGGTGCCTTCAAGGATTTGGCCCGGCTGAATGGTTTCCCACTCGGCGTGCGCGAGTGCGGCACCTTTCTTGAGCAGCTTGTAGATGCCTTCGTGTTCATCGAAGCGTTCGACGAAGAACTCCATCACGTCGCCGATGCGCGGTTCGGTTTCGAACTGCGTGAGCGGCGCGACACCCTGGTTCTTGCCGTCCAGTTCGACGAGGATCTCGCCTTTCTGGATCTGGATCGAATGGATGACCCCGGTGTGTACACCATGGATCCGCTGCCGACCCTCGTCGCCGGGCGTGGCGGCGATGATCTGCTCCATGGACACACCCGCGAGCGCGGCGTCGATCTGCTGATCGAGCTCCGTGTCAACGTCGGGCCTGAACTTCTCTTTCGACTGATCGATAAACGAATCCTGCGTCATGCTTTGTTCCGGTCTCCAAGAACGCGGCATGTTAACCACATTCGCTGGAATTCAATAGCGGCGTGCGAGAAGGGATCAGGCGGATTTGCGTTTTGAGGCCTTGGCGAGCCAGAGTTTGACGGCCTCATGGATCAGCCCCGCCCGGGTCAATTTGCTCGCTTCGGCGGCGGCATCGGCTTGGGCGAGGAGGGCAGGATCGAAGGTCACGAGCACGCGTCGTGATTTGTCGGCCTCGGATTTCCGAGGACGACCACGACGCGGCAGCAGGCGGGCGTTCTTTTTGTAGGGCAGATCGATTGCCGAGAACGGGGCGTCATATTGATCTGACTCGGCGTCGAGTTCCGCGAGTGTCATTTTTCCCAGTTTTCCGGGCAGGAACGGGAATGCAGCTTTCTTCGTCAACTTCATCGCTTTTTTCTCCTTCCACGGCGTCTTTCGTCGGGCTGCAGCGGTCGAGCATGGATGACGAACAGCCGATCGCCATCGTCATCGATGGTGAAAAACACCTGTATCCAAAGCCCAGATCGCGTCGGCCCGACTACGAGCCATTTCTCGTTCCCAATCGGCTTCGGATGCGGCCGCCGAGCGCTATCGACAACGTACTCGACCTCCTCAACAGAAAGGCCGTGCAATTCGACCTTGCCGACGTTCCACGCGTTCCAACGAAAGACATAGTGCCGCATAAAAGTATATACCGATTTTCAACCACTGCAACCTTATTTGCTGACCAACTCCAAGATCCGGGGGGCAAAATAGCTGATGATCAGGTCCGCCCCGGCCCGTTTGATGCTGGTCAGGGACTCGACGATCAGCCGGTCCTCGTCGATCCACCCCTTCAGCCCGGCGGCGCGGATGAGGGCGTATTCGCCGCTGACCTGGTAGGCGACGACCGGCACGTCCACGTGCTGGCGCACCCGGCTGAGGATATCCAGATACGCCCCGGCCGGCTTGACCATCACCATGTCCGCGCCCTGGGCCAAATCTAAATCCACCTCCCGCAACGCCTCCTCAACGCCCCGGGCGGGATCCATTTGGTAGCTTTTTCGATCGCCGTGCGACGGAGCGGAGTCGGCGGCGTCGCGGAACGGGCCGTAGTAGGCGCTGGCGTACTTGACGGCGTAGCTGAGGATCGGCGTATCGAGGTGCCCCGCTTCGTCCAGCCCCTGTCGGATCGCGCCGACCATGCCGTCCATCATCCCGCTGGGCGCGATCACGTCCGCGCCGGCGTTCACATGATTGACCGCCTGCCTGGCGAGCAGGCCGAGGGTGGTGTCGTTGTCGACGGTCGACCGGTCTGGCGTCAGCGGCCCGCAATGACCGTGGTCGGTGTATTCGCAGAGGCAGAGGTCGGTCATCGCGACCATCGGATTGCCCGATAATTTGGTTTTGCGGATGAGCTGGCACACGACGTTGGACGGGTTGAGCGATTCGGAGCCGATTTCGTCCTTCTTCGCGCGATCGATCACGCCAAACGCGACATACGCCCCGAACCCCGCGGCCGACATCTCCGCAAGCCAGTCGGCGGCGACATCCACCGACATCTGGAAAACGCCGGGCATCGACGCGACTTCTTTTTTCACGCCCGAGCCTTCGCAGACAAAGACGGGGACGATGATGTCGCTACGTTTAAGTTGCACGCGTTGGAGGAGCGTTCTGAGCAGCGGATGTTTGCGCAGCCTTCGCGGCCGAATGATTTGATCCATAACCCAATCGAGTATACTCGCTAAACCATGGGGACGCGCTTCATTCTCGGACGGGCGGGCAGCGGGAAGACACACTTCCTGCACGAGGAGTTGGTGCGCTTCGTCCTTGCCGACCGCCTGACCGCCAGCGTGCTGCTGATCGTCCCCAAGCAGTCAACCTTCACCGCCGAGCGGGCGATCGCGACCGATCCGCGGCTGGGCGGATTCGTGAACGTCCGGGTGATCGCGCCGGACGACCTGGGCGAACTGGCGCTGGTCGAAACCGGGGCGTCGGTCGGCGCGAGGCTCGACCCGGTCGGCCGAGGGTTGATCCTCAGCCATCTCCTCCGCACGCATTCCCGGGAACTGATCCATTTTGGCCAAAGCGCCACCCAGCCAGGGATGGCGGCTCAGATCGACTCCGCTTTCAGTGAATTCGAACACGCCGGGCGCAACCTGTGCGATATCGATGATCTGCTAACCAGCGCCAATTCCTCCAACGACACCCTCCAGCAATCGCTCGGCCGCAAATTGCAGGACCTTTGCACGCTCTACAAACTCTACCAGCAGTACCTCACCGACCACGGCTTCGACGCCTTCAACCGTCAGGCACTTGCGCCGCAGGCGATCGAGGACTGCCCGCTCTTCCAGCGCTCGCTCGTGCTGGTCGACGATTTCTACGAATTCACCGCCTATGAACGCCTGCTGATCGCCTCGATCGCGAAAACCGCGCCGCAGACGCTGATCTCGATGCTGGTCGATCCGGCATCCCCAATCGTCCACAACATCCACCACCTCCCCGCCGACACCGAAGTGTTAAGCCGGCCTGAACTGACGTACCGCAAGCTGCATTTCGAGCTGCTCAAGGCCGGCGTCACGGTCGATCCGCCGCTGGTGTTGAAAGCGCATCTGCGGTTCACGTCGGATGACCTGAAAGCGGTCGAGGCATCTTTCCTGATGCCCGCCGGCAAGCCCATCGCCTCCAGCGGCGCGGTTCAGCGAATCGTCGCGACCGACTATTCCGACGAAGTGGACGCCGCGGCGCGCGAGATCAAATCGCTGTTGACGCTTGGGTATCGCCTGCGGGAGATTTGCGTGCTCGCCCGCTCGATCGAGGATTACGAACCGCTGATAAACGGTTCGTTCGCCGAACACGACATCGCCTATTTCGTTGACAAGCGACGTCAGGCCGAGCACCACCCGCTGGTGCGCACGCTCGGCGCGATCGGGATGATCGTTCAATCGCGTTGGGCGCTGGAACCGGTGATCGAACTGCTCCGCGCCGGGCTCGCTGGCGTTGGACCGGCGGACGTGGATCTGCTGGACGATTATGTCCGCCAGCACAACGTCCCGCCGGCGGAGTGGCAGAAGGACGCGCCGTGGACCTTCCACCGCCCGAGCAACGACGAAGAATCCGCCGGCGCCCGATCGCAGTTCACCCCGAGCGAAATCGATCGCGTCAACACCACGCGCGTACTGGTTCGCAAGGCACTGGCCGACGTCGGTACAAGCGATTGGTCCAGCAGCAAGAAGCCGATCCGCCAGTGTGTGACCGACGTTTTTCGGGTTCTCGATGCACTTAAAGTGCGCCCTGCACTGCTCGCCTTGGTAAAAACCGCAGAAAACCAAGATCGGGTTCAGGACCGCGACGAACAATTACAAGTCTGGACTCGCGTCACCGAACTGGCCGACCAGATCGTCGATCTACTGGGCGACGTCGAAGTCACCGGCCAGGAGTTCGCGCAGTTGCTATTGCAGACGCTCGCCGAGCTCGATTTGGCGATCACCCCGCCGACAATTGATCAGGTGCTGGTCGGCTCGGTCGAGCGCACGCGCACCGGCGCGCCCAGGGCCGTCATCCTGCTGGGGATGAACGCGGGCCAATTCCCCAAGTCGATCCAGGAGCAGGCCGTTCTGAACGACCGCGACCGCCACGCGCTGAACCAGTCGGGCGTCGAAGTCCGCCCTGCCAGTCGCCAGGCGATTCTGGAGGAACGCTTCCTCGGCTACCTCGCACTCACCCGCGCCTCCGACCGCCTGACCCTCATCCGCATCGCATCCGACGCGCAGGGAAACGAACTCGAACCGTCCCCGTTCTGGCGCGATATCGACCGCGCGATCGCCGGGTCGCCGATCGCGACCCCTACCGGCACGATCGGGCGGATCGCGACGCCTCGTCAGCTCATCTCCCATACGCTCCGGTGGGCGCGTGTTCCGCGTCCCGAGACGCAATCGACGGAGACAGAGGCGCTCTACGACTGGCTGACCCGCGCCAGCGACGAACGCATCACCATGGTTCGCGACCGCGCCTGGCCGGTGCTGCGATACGCCAACGCGCCCAAGCTGTCGAAAACGATCTCGTTGCGTCTGTTCGGCACGAAGCTCGAAGCCAGCGTGTCGCGATTCGAATCGTTTGCGGCCTGTCCGTTTCAGCACTTCGCCCGCTACGGATTGCGACTTCAGCAATCGCCCGATTCAGACATCACCGCGCTGGACCTCGGCAGCCTGTATCACACCGTGTTGGAGCGCCTGGTCCGCAAAGCGATCGAGGAGAAGATCGATTTCGCCAAGTCCGATCAGCTCACGCCCGTACAAATACGCGAGATCGCACAGAAGGTCGGTGAGCAGCTTCGCAACCAGGTCTTCCTCTCCAGCGCCCGCAACCGCTACACGCTCGAGCGGCTTGAGATGGTCGTACACAGGCTGATCCGCGCCCAGCAGTTCGCCGCAGACAAAGGCGTATTCCGGCCGGGCTTTGCGGAACTTACGTTTGGAAAATCAGGCCAACTCCCCCCGCTCACCCTCCAAACGCCCGGCGGAAACAGCGTCGTCCTCAGCGGAAAAATCGACCGCGTCGATATCGACCTCGCCCGCAGCCAGTACACCGTCATCGACTACAAACTCGCCGGAGAGCAACTGTCGCTTGGGTACGTCGCCCACGGCTTAATGCTGCAACTGCTGACCTATCTGCTGGTCCTCGACGCCCACGGCGAAACCCTCACCGGCGCCAAGCTCACTCCCGCAGCCGCGCTCTACGTGCGGCTGTTGCGGTCGATCGACTCGACCAAAGATCCCGCGAGCGACCCGGAACCGGAAACCCCCGAGTTCCATGCCAAGCACAAGCCGCGCGGCCTGATCAATTTCAGCGGCGCGGACGACCTGGATACGTCTTTCACGACCACCGGCCAGTCCGAGGTCTACGCGATGCGCCTCAAAAAAGACGGTACGCTCTACGACAACACCGACGCGGTCGAAACCGAGCAGTTTCAGCAGCTTGTCACGTACGTCCACGATAAGATCGTCAACCTCGCTGACCAGATCATCGAAGGCAACATCGCGGTCGCCCCCTATCTCATCGGCGGGGATACGCCTTGCGGGTACTGCCCGTATCCGCGCGTTTGCCGGCTCGATCGGCTCATCAACGAGTACCGCGTGCTCCCGCGCCTCAGCCGCAAAGAAGCGCTCGAGGAGATCAATCAAGGCGGCGCTTCATGAACACTCGCTGGACCCCCGATCAGCTCAAGGCCATCCACACCACCGGCCAGAACCTCCTCGTCTCCGCCGCCGCCGGGTCGGGGAAAACCGCAGTGCTGGCGGCCAGATGTGCGTATCTCGTTTGCGACGCACCCGATCCGTGCGACGTCACCGAACTGCTCGTCGTCACCTTCACCAACGCCGCCGCCGACGAGATGAAAAAGCGGATCGGTCAGGCGATCGCACAAAAAGCCGCAGGCAGTGACAGCCCGCACCTACAGCGGCAGATGCTACTCGCCGGCGCGGCGCAGATCTCCACCATCCACAGCCTCGGCCAGAGCATCATCCGCAGGCATTTCCACGAACTCGGCGTCGATCCCGCCTTCCGCCTGCTCGACCAGGACGAGGCCCGCCTGCTGCGCAGCGAACTCGTCGACGACCTGCTCGAATCCCGCTTCGACGACGAGACTGCAACGGACTTTCGCAAGCTCGTCGATCTCTACGGCAACGGCATCCCGCACGCGGTCGCCGGGCTGGTTTTGGGACTGCACGCAAAACTATCGAGCCTGATCGACCGCGACGCCTGGCTTCGCGATCGGCGGGCGAAGCTGGTGGAGGCGGCCGACAAACCGCTGAACCAATCGGAGATCGGCCTCGCGGTCATCAACGCGGCACGCGAACAGATCCGCACGCTCGCCGACAGCGCTGCGCGGCTGGAGCGCATCATCGATACATATCCGACGCTAGGCGCGTACGGCGTTCACGTTCGCGGGATCGAATCACACTTACGAACATGGGAAGAAACCATCGGCGTCTCCTCCTGGGACGCGCTGGCGGCGGACATCGTCGCGTTCAAGCCCGAGACCATTCCGCGTCTTAAAGCGTCGCCCGAGAAGGAGGCGATGCAGGCAAAAATCAACGGCCTCAAAGACCGCATCAAGACTTTCGTCGGCGGCGGGTTGTTTGCGTTCGCGGAGAACCAACTGCGAGAAGGTGTGCGCGGCACGATCTGGGTGACCGACCAGATCACTTCGCTCGTCACCGATTTCGATTCGGCCTACACTTCCGCGAAGCGCGACGCCGGCACGCTGGATTTCAACGATCTCGAACACCTCGCCCTGCGCCTGCTGCAAGAGCCCGGCAGCGATCCCCCAGCGCCGTCAAGAATCGCGCGCGAGTATCAACGGCAGTTTCGATACGTGATGGTCGATGAGTACCAGGACGTCAACC
>Ga0105048_10012154_pt1 | contig 13529 bp, 12 predicted proteins | sample MAT05_FD_78382 | JGI IMG/M metagenome (GOLD analysis project Ga0105048, IMG submission 78382) | Freshwater microbial communities from Lake Fryxell liftoff mats and glacier meltwater in Antarctica - MAT-05 | ecosystem: Environmental > Aquatic > Freshwater > Ice > Liftoff microbial mat | place...
CGGTGCTCATGGCGGTGACGGTAGCGCATGCGCGGCCCTGGCGTCCGTGCGGGGTCAAGACGATGTGATCGGCGCGGCGCCCCGTCGGAAACGCTGCGTCCAACGGCGCTGAGGACGACATGAGCTGCGACATGACCTGCGACATGACCTGCGACACTGCCCGGCATGAGTTTTCTTGGCGCCACGCTGAGCACGCCTCGCCTGTGGCTCGAGCCCTCCAGCGCGGTGCTGGCGGCCGAGGCGCTGGATTTCCTGCGCCGCAACGATGCGCACCTCGCGCCCTGGGATCCACCGCGGCCCGATGACCTGTACACGCTCGAGCGCCAGCAGCGCTGGCTGCTCGACGACATCGCCGCGCTGAGCGCCGGCAGCGGCTGCCGATGGTGGCTGCGCGCGCGCCGCACAGACGGCGATGACGCTTCGCCCGGCACGGCCCCGCTGATCGGCCATCTGCGCTTCAGCCAGATCGCGCGCGGGCCTTTCCAGAGCGCGATGCTCGGTTACGCGGTGGACCATCAGGCGCAGGGCCAGGGCCTGATGCACGAGGCGCTGGCTGCAGCGATTGCGGTGATGTTCGGGCCTGCAGTGCACCTGCACCGCATCCAGGCCAACGTGCGGCCTGACAACACCCGCAGCCTGCGCCTGCTGCAGCGCCTGGGCTTCGAACGCGAAGGGCTTGCGCGCGACTACCTGTACATCGACGGCGCCTGGCGCGACCACGCGATGACGGCGCTGCGCAACCCGGCGTTCGACGGGCCGCCGATCGGCTGAAGTCCACTGCCGCCGCAGGGTCAAAAGCAGCCAAAGGACGGCACGCCGTTTGCTTTGCCCTGCTTCGACGCGTCTCGCACATCGGGCGGACCCCGATTCGGTGCATCACGACGGGTCTATACGATCAGCCCCTCGCACCGCACCAAGGCGGCGCGCACCGGGATTTCGGAATCATCGACCACTGGCCCTTACGCGGGCCTCAGGAGATCGTTATGCAAGAACAGGAACTGCGAGCCCTGATCGAGGACGTGAAGCGGGGCGATCTGCCGCGCCGCAACTTCATCCAGCACATGGTGGGTCTGGGCCTGACGGCGCCGATGGCCTCGATGATGCTGATGCATGCCGGCGTGGCCCAGGCGCAGACGCTGCCCGTCTACAAGCCGACGCGGCGCGGCGGCGGCGGCGCGCTGAAGGTGCTGTGGTGGCAGGGCCCGGTGCTGCTGAACCCGCACTTCGCCAGCGGCACGAAAGAGCAGGAAGGCTCGCGCGTGTTCTACGAACCGCTGGCCAGCTGGGACGGCGAAGGCAACCTGGTGCCGACGCTCGCCACCGAAATTCCGAGCGTGGCCAACGGCGGTCTCGCCGCCGACCTGCGCAGCGTCACCTGGAAGTTGAAGCGCGGCGTCACCTGGCACGACGGTCAGCCGTTTACCGCCGACGACGTGGTCTTCAACTGGGAGTATTGCAAGGACCCTGCCACCTCCACCGTCAACGTCGCCACCTACCGCGACCTCACGGTGACCAAGGTCGATTCACACACCGTCCGGGTGGTCTTCCTGCGCCCGACGCCGTTCTGGGCCGAGGCCTTCACCGGCACCTCCGGCATGATCATCCCGAAGCATGTCTTCGCGCCCTTCATCGGCGCCAAGTCGCGCGAGGCGCCGGCCAACATCAAGCCGGTCGGCACCGGGCCCTACAGGATCACCGACTTCAAGCCGGGTGATCTGGTCACCGGCGCCATCAACACCAGCTACCACGTCGCCAACCAGCCGCACTTCGACACCTTCGAGATGAAGGGCGGCGGCGACGCCACCTCGGCGGCACGCGCGGTGCTGCAGACCGGCGAGTACGACTACGCCTGGAACCTGCAGGTCGAAGACGAGATCCTCAAACGGCTCGAAGCCGGCGGCCGCGGCAAGACCACCATCGTGCCCGGCGGCAATATCGAGTTCATCCAGCTCAATCCGACCGACCCCTGGAACGAGGTCGACGGCGAGCGCGCCAGTGCCAAGAGCAAGCATCCCAGCCTGACCGACAAGGTGGTGCGCGACGCGCTCGCACTGCTGGTCGACCGCAAGAGCGTGATGGACTTCATCTACGGCCGTACCGGCGTGGCGACGGCTAACTTCCTCAACAACCCGCCGCGCTTCCGCAGCCCGAACCTGAAGTTCGAGTTCAACGTCGAGAAGGCCAACGCGATGCTCGACGCCGCCGGCTGGCGTCGCGGTGCTGACGGCATCCGCGCCAAGGGCAACGTCAAGCTCAAGTACGTCTACCAGACCTCCGTCAACGCAGCGCGGCAGAAGACGCAGGCGATCGTCAAGGACGCCTTCACCAAGGCCGGCATCGATGTCGAGCTGAAGTCGGTCACGGCGGCGGTGTTCTTCGGCGGCGACGTGGCCAACCCGGACACCTTCACCAAGTTCTGGTCGGACATCCAGATGTACACGACCACCATGACCCAGCCCGACCCGCAGGTCTTCATGGAGCAATATTGCAGCTGGGAGGTGGCGCAGAAGGCCAACCGGTGGGCCAGCCGCAACGTCCTGCGCTGGGTCAACGCCGACTACGACGCTGCGCACAAGGCAGCGCAGGGCGAGCTTGATCCGGTCAAGCGTGCGGCGCTGTTCATCCGCATGAATGACCTGGTCGGCGCTGACGGCTACATCATTCCGGTGGTGTTCCGTCCACGCGTCTCCGCCGCCGGGCTGAAGCTCGCGGCCCCGCTGTCGGGCTGGGACAACGACATGTGGGCGCTGCCCTCCTGGTTCAAGGAAGCCTGAGCCCGCTGTCCGTCGCGCGCCGGCTGCACCAGGCCGGCGCGCTTCTTCCTTGATTTCCCCCTTCCCGACCTGACCCGCATACGCCTTGGGTAACTACATCCTGCGTCGGCTGCTGATCCTGATTCCCAGTCTGTTGGGCATCAGCATCGTGCTCTTCACCGTGCTCGCCCTGGCCCCGGGTGACCCGTTCGAGGAACTGGCCACCAACCCGAACGTGCCGCCCGAGGTGCGCCTCGCGCTGCGCGCGAGCCTCGGCCTGGACGACCCGGTCTGGCAGCGCTACTTCCACTGGCTGGGCTCGATGCTGAGGGGCGACTGGGGCTTCTCCTTCATCAGCCGGCTCGATGTCGACACACTGATCATGCAGCGGCTGCCGGTGACCATCGTCATCATCGGTGCCTCGCAACTGCTGGCGCTGGCCATCGCGCTGCCGGTGGGCATCATCTCGGCGGTGCGGCCCTACAGCTGGTTCGACCGCATCGCCAGCACGCTGGCCTTCATCGGTTTTTCGCTGCCCACCTTCTTCACCGGGCTGCTGTTCATCCTCTTCTTCTCGATCTATCTCGGCTGGCTGCCGTTCGTGTACCGCGCCGACATCAGCAGCACCGGTTGGCAGTGGTGGTGGGACCATGTCAAGCAGTCGATCATGCCGGTCACCGTGCTCGGCCTGTTCCAGGCCGGCAGCTTGATGCGCTATGTGCGCTCCTCGGTGCTCGACGTGGTTCGGCTGGACTACGTCACCACCGCGCGCAGCAAGGGCCTGTCCGAGCGCGTGGTGGTCATGAAGCACGTGGTGCGCAACGCACTGATTCCGGTGGTCACGCTGGTCGCGCTGCAACTGCCGGCAGTTTTCGGCGGCGCGATCGTCACCGAACAGATCTTCCGCATTCCGGGCATCGGCTCGCTGCTCATCGACAGCATCCTGCGCAACGACACCCCGGTGATCATGAGCGTGACCTTCGTGCTCGCGGGCCTGGTGCTGATCTTCAACCTTCTGGCTGACCTGCTCTATGCCTGGCTCGACCCCCGCATCAGCTACAGGTAGCCCAGCGGCTTCGACGGCCCGCAACAGCGTCTCGCCCTGGGCCGAGGCCTGGCGGCGCTTCAAGCGTCATCGCCTGGCCTATGCCAGCCTGTTCGTGCTCGGGCTGACGGTCCTGGCCGTGCTGCTCGGGCCGCTGGTGTGGAAGCTCGGCATCAACGACATCGACTTCCAGGCCCGGCTGGTCGGGCCGACGGCCAAGCACCCCTTCGGCACCGACGACCTCGGCCGCGACCTGCTGGCGCGCATGCTCTACGGCGGCCGCATCTCGCTGGCGGTGGGGCTGGCGGCGATGCTCACCGCAGTGATCATCGGCGTGCTGATCGGCGCCATCGCCGGCGTCTCGCGCGGCTGGGTGGACGCGGTGCTGATGTGGGTCACCGACCTCTTCCTCAGCCTGCCGCAGCTGCCGGTGCTGCTGCTCTTGATCTTCTTTTTCCGCGACGGCCTGAAGAGCGTGTTCGGGCCCGAGATCGGCATCTTCCTGCTCATCGTGCTGGTCATCGGCGGGCTCAGCTGGATGCCCGTGGCGCGGCTGGTGCGCGCGCAGTTCTTCAGCCTGCGCGAGAAAGAGTTCGTCGAGGCCGCACGCGCGCTCGGCGCCACCACCTCGCGCCAGGTCGTGCGGCACATCCTGCCCAACTCGCTGGGCCCGGTGATCGTGGCCGCCACCATCAACATCGCCGCGGCCATCATCGCCGAGTCGACGCTGTCCTTCCTCGGCCTGGGCTTCCCGCCGGACATCCCGACCTGGGGCCGCATCCTGCAGGACAGCCGCGATTACCTCGACATCGCGGTGCACTGGTCGATGTTCCCGGGGCTGGCGATCTTCCTCGCGGTGCTGACCATCAACTTCATCGGTGACGGCCTGCGCGATGCGCTCGACCCGCGGAGGGTGATGTAGTGGCGCTGCTCGAGATCCGCGGCTTGAAGACCCACTTCAAGACCGACGACGGCTGGCTGCACGCGGTGGACGGCGTGGACATCGCGGTCGATGGTGGCGAGACGGTCTGCGTGGTCGGCGAGTCCGGCTGCGGCAAGAGCGTCACCGCGATGACCGTGCTGAAGCTCGTGGCCATGCCGCCGGGCAAGATTGTTGCCGGGCAGGTGATGTGGCAGGGGCGCGACCTGGTGCCGCTGGACAACGACGAGATGCGCAAGATCAGGGCGAAGGAAATCGCCATCATCTTCCAGGAGCCGATGACCAGCCTGAACCCGGTCTACACCGTCGGCGACCAGATCGCAGAGAGCGTGCGGCTGCACGAGGGCGTATCCAGACGCGAGGCGATGGACCGCGCGGTGGAGATGCTCAAGCTGGTGCACATCCCGACGCCGGACAAGCGTGTGCGCGACTACCCGCACCAGTTCAGCGGCGGCATGCGCCAGCGCGTGATGATCGCCATCGCGCTGGCCTGCAACCCCAAGCTTCTCATCGCCGACGAGCCCACCACGGCGCTGGACGTGACCATCCAGGCGCAGATCCTCGAGCTCATCGGCGAGCTCAAGGAACGCCTGGGCATGGCGGTGATGCTGATCACGCACGCCATGGGCGTGGTGGCCGAGGTGGCGCAGCGCGTGGTGGTGATGTACGCCGGCAAGGTGGTCGAAGAGGCGCCGGTGACGGCGCTCTTCGCCAACCCGCGCCACCCCTACACGCAGGGGCTGATCCGCTCGATTCCGCGCATCGACACCGCCGCCACGCACAAGGTGCGGCTCGAAGCCATCCCGGGCAGCGTGCCCAAGCTGATCAACCCGGCCGAAGGCTGCCGCTTCGCCTCGCGCTGCAGGCTCGCGATCCCCGAGTGCAGCCAGGCCACGCCGCCGCTGCGTGAAGTTGCCCCCGGCCACAAGGTGGCCTGCATCCTGGCCTGACCGCGCACGCAATGAGCGAACCGATCCTGAAGGTGAAGAACCTGGTCAAGCAGTTCCCGGTGCACGGGGGGCTGCTGCGGCGCGAGGTGGGCCGGGTGCATGCGGTGGACGGCGTGAGCTTCGAGATGGCCGCCGGCGAGACGCTGGGCGTGGTCGGCGAATCGGGCTGCGGCAAGAGCACCACCGGGCGCTGCATCCTGCGCCTGATCGAGCCGACCTCGGGCGAGGTCTGGTTCGAGGGCCGCAACGTCACCGCACTGGGCCGTGAAGAGCTGCGTGCGCTCTCGCGCGACATGCAGATCATTTTCCAGGACCCTTACGCCAGCCTGAACCCGCGCATGACGGTGGGCGCCATCATCGGCGAGGGCCTGGTCATCCACGGCCTGGCCAAGACCACGCAGGACATCGAAGCGCGCGTGGCCGAACTGCTGCAGACCGTGGGCCTGAATGCCGACCACATGCGGCGTTACCCGCACGAGTTCAGCGGCGGCCAGCGCCAGCGCATCGGCATCGCGCGTGCGCTGGCGGTGCGGCCCAAGCTGATCGTCTGCGACGAGGCGGTGAGCGCGCTGGATGTGTCGATCCAGGCGCAGGTCATCAACCTGCTCGAAGACCTGCAGGACAAGTTCAACCTGACCTACGTCTTCATCGCCCACGACCTCTCGGTGGTCGAGCACACCAGCGACCGCGTGGCCGTGATGTACCTCGGGCGCATCGTCGAGATCGCGCCGGCCAACAAGCTCTACACCAACCCGCTGCACCCCTACACCGAGGCGCTGCTGTCGGCGGTGCCCATCCCCGACCCGACCGTCAAGCGCAAGCGCATCATGTTGCAGGGCGATGTGCCCAGCCCGCTGAACCCGCCAACGGGCTGCCACTTCCACACCCGCTGCCCGATCGCGCAAAAGCCGCTGTGCAATACCGAGGCGCCGCAGCTCAAGCAGAACTCCGAGGGGCACTGGGTCTCTTGCCATCTGCGTGGGTAGCGACCAGACAGGCACCCGGTAGAAATCTGGCTGGCACCCGGCAGGTCGAAATGAAGATCCGGCGCCAAGGCGGCCGCACCCCGCGTCAGGACACCGGCGGTCGCCGCGCGAAGAAGTCGATCTCGACGCGCGCGCCACGGGCCGGCGGCGGCAGCGCTCACGGCAAAGTCTCCGGCATCTCTCGCTACTCCTCAGGCTTGGGGATGCGCGAGATGGGTCTCGTCGCCGAACACGGTATCGCCTCGCGGCGCCTCAGCCGCCGACGAGATCGTCGAGAAGCCGGTAGTCCGGCAGCGTGGTGTCGATCGCCCGCCCGCCGCGGATGACGGTGCGGTCGAACTGCGCGCGCGCCAGCAGTTCGGAGTAGCTGCGCGCCTTCAGCACGAGCAAGTCAGCCGGCGCACCCGGCTTCAGCACGCCGACATCGAGGCCCATGATGGCCGCGGGCGTGGCCGTGGCGGCGTGGATCCAGTCGCCCAGCGGGTGGTCCAGATGCCCGATCTTCACCGCCTGGGTGTAGGTGTCGAGCATGTCGTGGTCGCCGTAGGCGTGGAAGGGGTCGCGGCAGTTGTCGCCGGCCACCGCAACGCGCAGGCCGGCCGCGGCCATCTCGTGCAGCGTCGTCACGCCGCGCCAACGGGGTGTGCGCGCAGTTGGGCTGCGGTCCTGCAGGTACATGTTGACGGTGGGCAGGCTCACGATGTCGATGCCGGCCTCGCGGCAGACAGCAATCGTCGCTTCGATGAACTCATCGGTCTGCAAGGCCAGCGCAGTGCAGTGGCCGCACAGGATGCGACCCTTGAAGCCCAGGCGCAGGGCGGTCTGCGCGACGCGGATCAGGCTGCGCGCGCGCGGATCGGTCGATTCATCGACGTGCAGATCCAGGTCGAGCCCGCGATCCATCGCCAGTGTGAACAGACGCTCGAGCGCAGTGTCAAGCCCGGGCGGCAGCGGATCGTCGGGGAATCGGGCCAGACGCGTGGCGCAGCCCAGGCGGGCACCGTGCTCGGCCACCGTGTCGGCGAGCTGGCGGCCTTCGTCGGTGAGGAAGATGTCGATGGCAGCGATCGACGAGGCCTGCAGCTCGATGCGGCCGGCCCAGCGCTCGCGCAGATCGCGGAACACCGGGAAGGAGATCGAGGCCTGCGGCGCCAGCGAGTCGAGGTGCGTGCGGATCGCGACCACCCCCTTGGCGTAGGCGGTCGCCAGCCCGAACTCCATGCGACGGCGCACGTCTTCGGCGGTCCAGCGCGCGCTGCGGTCGATCGCCGTGGCGCGGAAGGCCCCGGTGCCGTCGCCGCTCGGGTTGGGCTGGCGCGGCCAGATGTGGCCCTTGTCCAGGTGCGTGTGGCAATCGACCATGCCCGGCAGCACCACCGACGCGTCGAGGTCGGGGCCCAGCGCCTGCGGCAGGCTGCCTGCCGGCTCGAGGGCCGCGATGCGTCCGCTATCGATCAGCAGGTCGACCGCGACCAGGCCTTCGGTGCGCGCCGCGGGAAAGCGGCCCTCGACCAGGCATGCCGGCACGTTCGCGCCGCGAAGTGCGTAGCGCGGCTGCGGCGGCGGCTGGAAGAAGGACGGGCCCATGCGCGCAGCGGGGCTTCAGTTCTCGCGGCGCATCGCGCTGTCGTGCCAGTGGCGCAGGCTCAGGTGCGAGATCAGCGAGAGGCCGGCGAAGATCGCCACGCCGCACAGCGAGACCAGTGTCAGCGCGGCGAACATGCGCGGAATCTGCAACTGGTAGCCCGCCTCGAGGATGCGGTACGCCAGCCCCGACTCGGCACCCCCGGTGCCGGCGACGAACTCGGCCACCACCGCCCCGATCAGCGACAGCCCGCCCGAGATGCGCAGACCGCCAAGGAAGTACGGCATCGCCGCCGGCAGCCGCAGGTTCCACAGCGTCTGCCAGCGCGAGGCGCGGTAGAGCTGGAACAGGTTCACCAGGTGGTGGTCGGCCGAATTCAGCCCCAGCGTGGTGTTCGACAGGATCGGGAAGAACGCCACCAGCCAGGCGCAGATCAGCAGCGAGAGCATCACGTTGTCGGCCCAGATGATGATCAGCGGCGCGATGGCCACGACTGGCGTCACCTGCATCACGATCGCATACGGGAACAGCGAGCGCTCGAGCCACTTCGACTGCGTGAACAGCACGGCCAGCAGCATGCCGACGACGACGGCGGCCGTCAGCGCGGCCATCGAGATCGACAGCGTGATCCACAGCGAACCCGACAGCGAGGACCAGTCCTTCACCAGCGTCTGCGCGATGACCCACGGCTCGGGCAGGATGTAGACGGGAATCTGGCGCACGCGCACGACGAGCGTCCACAGCCCGAGGAACGCGAGGCCGAGCACCAGCGGTGCCAGCAGGCGCGGCCAGGTCGAGGCGCGCAGGCCCGCGATGCGGCGCTCGTGGTCGGCGACCGGGATGTCCTCGTCGGCGACCGGCGCCACCAGCGGCCGCGCGTGATCGATGTCCATCGCCTGCGCAAGCTCTTCAGCGGCGGGGCTGCGCTTGGTCGGCGGCGGCGGTGATGCCTTCGGCGCGCCACGCAGCGACACGCCAGCACCCAGTTCGGCCCCCGGCGTGCTCATGCCGCCCTGCGCCTGTCCATCGCGTCCTCGAGCGCGGCCGACACGGTGCTGCAGTGCGTCGCATAGACCGCCGAGGTGCGGTACGTGCTGTGACGCGGGTACGGCTCGTCGACGGCGATGTCGGCGTGGATGCGCCCGGGCCGCGGCGCCATCACGACGATGCGCTGCGACAGGAACACGCTCTCGTACACCGAGTGGGTGACGAAGATCACGGTGAAGCGCTCGCTGCGCCACAGCTCGAGCAGGTCGTTGTTCAGGCGCGCGCGGGTGATTTCGTCGAGCGCCGCGAAGGGCTCGTCCATCAGCAGGATGCGGGGCCGCGTGACCATTGCGCGGGCGATCGACACGCGCATCTTCATGCCGCCGGACAGCTCGCGCGGATAGGCCGCCTCGAAGCCGCCGAGACCGACCGCGGCCAGCGCCTCGGCGGCGCGCGCCAGCCGCTCGGGCTTGGACAGGCCGGCGATCTTCAGCGGCAGCGCGACGTTGCGCAGCGCGCTGGCCCAGGGCAGCAGCGTCGGCTCCTGGAACACGAAGGACAGGTCGGGCCGGGCGTGGCCCATCGCGTCGTAGGCGCTGGTCGGCCACTCGATCTCTCCGGCCGAAGGCTCACCCAGACCGGAGATCAGCTTGAGCAAGGTGCTCTTGCCGCAACCCGAGGGGCCGAGCAGGGACACAAACTGGCGCTGCCCGACGTCGAGGTCGACTTCCTTCAGCGCCAGCGTGCCGTTGGAAAAACGCTTGGAGACCGTGCGACAGCGCAGCAACGGCTTCTCGCGCGCAACCTCTTCAGCGGGCACGGCGGACGCGCCGTCAGGGGGCAGCAGCGCGCTCACCGCCACTCAGCCGCGCTTGCGGTTGATGAACTGCATCGTGTAGCCGCGCCTGACATCCAGCCCGGCCGGTTGTGCGCCGGCCGCGACCATGCCGTCGTAGAAGCGCTTCATGCGCGCCTCGGACATGGTGCCGATGCCCTGGGCCTTGGTCTCGGCGGTCTCGACGATGCCGAACTTGCGCAAGGAGTCGACCGCAAAGGCGATCTTCGCCGGGGTCATCTCGGGGTTGGCCTGGCGGATCAGTGCATTGGCCGCCGACGCATCGCCGTTCATGTAGGTCTCCCAGCCCTTGGCCGTGGCGTCGACGAAGCGCTGCACGAGGTCGGGCCGCTCCTGCACCATCTTCGGCGCGGCCAGCAGAACGTTGGAGTAGTTGTCGAAGCCCGCGTCCGCCAGCAGGTGGATGACCGGCTCGACGCCGGCCTCGCGCGCGGCGAAGGGCTCGCTGGACAGGAAGCCCTGCATCGACATCTGCTTGTCGGCCAGGAAGGGCGCGAGGTTGAAGGTGTAGGGCCGGATCTGCTCGTCGGTGTAGCCGAAGCGCGCCTTGAGCCAGATCCAGTAGGTCTGGCGCCCGGTGGTGGCGACGAGGATCGGCTTGCCCTTGAGCGCAGCCAGGTTGTCGTTGCCCATGCCCGGATGCGACAGCAGCACGCGCGGGTCTTTCTGGAAGAACGAGGCCACCGCGACGCCGGGCAGCGACTGCTGCAAGAAGTTGAGCATGCGGAAGCTGTCGAACTCGCAGAAGTCGACGTTGCCGGCGAGGAAGATCGTATTGACGTTCATCTGCGGGCCGCCCTTGCGGATCTCGACCTCCAGACCCGCATCGCGGTACAGGCCGGTGGCCACCGCCTGGTAGAAGCCGCCGTGTTCGGCCTGCGCGAGCCAGCCGGTCTGGTAGCTGACCTTGGTCAGCCCCTGCGCGCCTGCGTGGCGGACGAAGGCCGGGGCCGCCAGCGTGGCGCCGCCGGCAATGGCGGCCAGGGCGCTGCGGCGGGAGATTCCTTTGGCGTTCATGCGATGGCTCCTTGGGTTCAGGTGGTTCGGGTGGTTCGGGTGGTTCGGGTGGTTCAGTTGGGCGTGGCGGCGGCCTCGGGCGCACGCGTGCTCGCGTAGCGCCAGCCCTCGCCGGGCAGATCAGCGCCGGTACTTTCTTCTCGGGCCTGGGCGTCGAAGCGCAACTTGCCCGGATTCATCAGGTCGTGCGGGTCCATCGCGCGCTTGAACACGATGTCCTCGCGATCCACCGACTTCATGCCGCCTTCCTTGACGAGAAAGGTGTGGTTGTTGGCGACCATCGCGCCGTCGTCGGCCATGGCCCGCATCACCTCGGCCAGATGCGCTTCGCCCCGGTAAGCGAACAGCGGCGAGCCCTGGAAGCTGAGCTTGCCGTCGAAGCGCTTGGCCTCGAAGTGCATGTCGCCCAGGTCTTTGAAGCGGTTGTGGCTGCGCGCGATGGACTCGACCAGACCCGGGTCGAGGTACAGGCCGACGTTCTCGACCATCTCGGGGTGGTCGCGGTTGATGTGCATGCGCGTGTGACCCCAGGCGAACTCGTAGAGCGGCAGACGGTAGGGCCCTGCGCCTTCAGCCGCCGATGCGGTGACGTCGCCGCCGAACTCGCGCACCAGTTCGAGAAAGTTCTCGACGAAGGGCTCGGCGATCATCGCCAGCACGACGCTGTGGCCGTCGCGACCGTAAGGCACGAACATGCGCATCCGCTTCCAGATGCCCGGGCCCATGACCGAGACCAGCTTTTTCACGATGCCGTCGGCGGTGGCGAGCATGTGCGCGAAGCGCACCGCGGTCATGAACTCCGGGAACACGACGATCTGTTCCTGCCAAGCCCAGGCCGGCGCCAGCGGCATCTCGACCTCGGTCATGATGCCGTTGCTGCCGTAGGCGTGGTGCACCAGGTTGACGCGGTCGCCGCGCAGTTCGACCACGCGCGGCTCGACCTCGACGCTGACGACCTCCAGGCCGGCGATGTTGCCGCGGTCACGCAGGATCCCGTAGCAGCAACTGCCGACCCCGGCATGGCCGCCGCCGACGAAGCCGCCGATGGTGGCGGCGCGTTTGGTCGACGAGTGCATGCGCAACTCCCAGCCGGTGGGCCGCGTGACCTCGTCGATCGCGATCAGGCGCGCACCGGCCTGAGCGCGCACGCGCTGGTCGCGCGTCCACAGCACCTGCGACAGGCCGGTCATGTCCACCATCGCCCCGCCGCGCAGCGGGATGCCCTGGCCGAAGTTGGCGGTGGCGCCGCCGCGCATCACCAGCGGCATGCGCGTGCGCGCCGCCGCCGACGCGACGCGCAGCACGTCCTCTTTCGTTCGCGGGCGCACGATGACATCGGCCACGTGCTCCAGCGCGTCCTGTTTCATGACCGGGCTGAAGGTGGCCGTCATGTCGCGGCTCTTGCGGCGTACGGTCTCGGGGTCCGCGTCGAAGGGCGTGTCGCCGATGGCGGCGATAAAGGACGCGGTGTCGTTCATGCTGGTGCACTCCTGCGCAAAGACCGTGCAAAGCCCGGCCTGCTCAAGACCTCAGCAAGGACCGTGCCTGTGCGTGCAAATGCACGCATCTGCCCGCGCCTGCGTACAGTCGGGGCTGCACTGCACCTCAGAGGCCGGCGTTGGAACTCGAAGACCACCTCTTCTTTCTATGCACGCAGGTCGTCTATCGCCGCGATCGGGCGCTCAACGACGAACTCAAGCCCTTCGGGCTGCTGCCCACCGAGTGGCGCACGCTGGGCACCCTGTTGCGCCGCGGCGAGATGACGATGCAGGAGCTGGCGCAGTGGACGGCCTACGAGCGCACCCGCCTGACACGCATGCTGCACGGCATGGAGGCCCGAGGATTGGTCGAGCGCCTCGATTCGGAGCGCGACGGACGTGCCGTCGTGGTGCGCATCACCGCTGACGGGTCTGCGGTGTACCGGCGCGCCGAGACTTCGGTCGACGTGCTGACCGACGACATCCTGTCGGTCTGCCCGACGCAGGATATCGATCGCGTGCGGCGTTCGCTGCAGGCGATGCGGGCCCGACTGATCGCGATGAAGTACTGAACGCCGCCCCGGCCGGGCTGCGTCGGGCGCTCGGGGGCAGGGCTCAGCCCGCGGCGGCAAACTCGGCGTCGAGCGCAGCCCGACAACCGGTCTTCTGCGCCGCACTGCCGAAGCTGGCCTCGACGCTGTTGGCCGCCAGCACATAGGCCTCGGTCGAGATGGCGGCCGGCGAGACGCTGGGCGTGGTCGGCGAATCGGGCTGCGGCAAGAGCACGCACTCTCGCGCGTCATGCAGATCAATTTCCAGGACCCTTACGCCAGCCTGAACCCGTTGAACCCGCCAACGGGCTGCCACTTCCACACCCGCTGCCCGATCGCGAAAAATCCGCTGTGCAATACCGAGAAGCCGCTGTGCAATAC
>Ga0105048_10012158_pt1 | contig 13526 bp, 10 predicted proteins | sample MAT05_FD_78382 | JGI IMG/M metagenome (GOLD analysis project Ga0105048, IMG submission 78382) | Freshwater microbial communities from Lake Fryxell liftoff mats and glacier meltwater in Antarctica - MAT-05 | ecosystem: Environmental > Aquatic > Freshwater > Ice > Liftoff microbial mat | place...
ACAACACTACTTTATTGTCAAAGCTTGGCGATAATTGGGCAATCATCGTTTTCACGGGTTTTTTAGTATTATTAAAACCTATTGCCGCTGGTATTACAATTGGCAGCGGAGGCAATGGCGGAAACTTTGCTCCTTCATTATTTGCCGGTTCTTTTTTAGGGTTTTTCTTTTCTAAAGCAATCAATAGTAGTTCATTGATAAAAATTCCTGAAGGTAATTTTAGCCTTGTTGGAATGGCTGGTGTGTTAAGCGGTGTAATGTACTGCCCTTTAACAGCCATTTTTTTAATTGCAGAAATCACGAATGGCTATGAATTATTTATTCCGCTGATGATTGTTTCTTCCATTTCATTCTTCATTGCCAAAACGTATGAACCATATTCAATGGAGACAAAAAAATTGGCATTAGAAGGACAAATATTCACACATAAAAAAGAGAAGAATATCCTTACTTCAATTACCCTTGACAGCATGTTGCAAGCCAACTATGAAAGTATTAGCATGGATAAAAAACTGAAAGACCTTGTTGAGATAATAAAACGAAGCGAAAAAAATATTTTTGCCGTTACAGATAGTAAACAGAGGTTCGCTGGTATCATAGAATTAAACGACATTAAACAAAAGCTTTTTCAACCAGACCAGTTTGATAAAATAAATATCAGGTCAATCATGAAAAAACCATCAGCTATTTTGCGGCAAGACCAGGACATGCATTCGGTAATGGAAAAGTTTGACATTACCCAGAGCTGGTACTTACCTGTTCTTGATAATGACAAAAAATTTATCGGCTTCATATCGAAAACAAAACTGTTTAATAAATACAGGGAAATTTTGGCTTCACAGGGAGACTTGTATGAGCATGGGTAGTATAAATTTAATAACAAGTCTAAAACGGTTTGCATAAGATTGAGGCTCTATCGAGCCAACACACCATGACAGGGTGCCCGCCTTTTGCGGTACAAGGCACACAAAACATACACACAAAAGGTGACCTTGGAAAGTAAGTAATCTTCAACTTTTTCGGTACGGTCACTTCGGCAAACCCGGTGCGATAAGTGTATCCAGTTTTAATCCCTTACCGTCTTCAAACAAAGCATCATCCACCAACTTTTGAGGTAATCTTTTATTGTCTTTTAGCTGCCTGTTTTGCAAGCCTTCCATCTGCTCTGCCTGGATAATTAAGTTACCCTTGCCACTTTTTAGCTTTTTAAACGCATCAGCGTATGCAGTTGCGGCATTTTCTATTTTTTCACCAATCTTTTCAAATACCTCTATAAAACCCACCAGTTTATCATACATTTTTGCTGCACGGTCAGCTATATCCTCTGCGTTTTTATTAACAGCATCTTTCTGCCACATATTATGTACCAGCTTTAAAGCTGCTACAAGGTTGGTGGGGCTTAATAAAAAAATGCGTTTGTCATAAGCATATTTCCAAAGGTCGGGTTCGTACTGCATGGCTGAAATATAAGCCCCTTCAAGCGGTACAAACATTACAACAAAAAGCAAGGCATCTTTTTTTTGCTTTTATAGCTTGCTGCTCAAAGCGTCAATATGGGCTTTTAAATGCCGTACTAACTGGCCTGTTAAAATCTGTTGTTCGTTCTTATCGGTAGTGGCCACAAGCCTGTCGTAGCCTACCAAGGTTACCTTGCTATCAATTACCATGTAGCGGCTATCGGGGTATTTCACCAGCACGTCGGGGCGTATGTTGTTACCCTGTTCGTTCTTCTCGTTATGCTGTAAAAAGTATTCACGGTCTTTGGTAAGGCCACTGTATTCCAATATGCTTTCCAGTATCCATTCTCCCCAGTCGCCTTGCTGTTTGGCCTGGCCTTTAAGTGCTTTGGTAAGGTTATCGGCCTGCTCACTTAATTGCTTCGTTTGGCCAATCATTTCTTTTACCTGGCCAAATAAAGTAACCCGTTCGTTTGAGGCATTTGTGTGCGTCTCGTTCAGCTTCAATTTTAAATCGGTGAGTTCTTGTTTAAGTGGTGCAAACAGATGGGTAAACTCTGCGGCCTGAGTTTCTTTAAAGGAATTCGTTTTGGCTTCCAGTGTTTGCCCGGCCAATAATTCAAAGGTTTTAGCCATTTTTATTTCCATTTTTTGGAGGCTGGCTTCCTGTTCAGTAAATCTTATGGCTTGCTCCTCCTGTTTGGCATTAAGCCGGTGCAAAGCATTACCTTTTTCAATGGACTCTCTGGCACTTACTTCCCATTTGGATTTGTAGTCGCCTAGCCGACCAGACAACTCACTCATTTGCCGGCCCAGATCCTCTGCTTGTTGGTGCACCGTGGCAAGACTATTACTGAGTAGCAGATTTTCTTCTAGTTTACTATTGGCTATCTCCTGCATTTCATTATGCTTTTGTTGCAGCATTTCAGCACGGCATTGGATGGCTGCATATTCGGTATTGAGTTTGTTGCGTTCGTCTTGAAGAGCTATAAAAGCAGCCTTTGGCTGATGATTTCTTAGCAGGATTAACCGCGTAATAACAAGAGTAAGTGTAATGGCCGCCACGATGGAGGCGATGAGAATAATTAAAATTTCATTTGTCATTATGAAAGTGATTATGGTGAGCAATATTTAAAATAATGATGACAGCAGGGCAAGGTTATTATGCACCATTCATTTAAAACAAGCCCACTAAAAAACTCCATTTCTCAAAGAAATGGAGTTTTTATAAGGGGGCAAATGGAACAAATGCCAATTGACCAACGACCAATTAAATCAGTTCGCTCTGCAACAATGGATTACTCTTTAGCGACTGCCTTTTTTCGGTAAATTCTTTGGCAGCGTTTACAAAAGCAACAAACACCGGAGCCGGAATTTCAAAAGTGCTTTTAAGTTCGGGGTGGTACTGCACTCCTATAAAAAATGGATGATTCGGTAATTCAATAATCTCCACCAGTCCGGTGCCGGGGTTACGGCCGCTTATTACCATGCCGCCGTTTATAAATTGCTCTTCGTAGTCGCTGTTGAACTCCCATCGGTGGCGGTGTCTTTCGCTAATAGTGGCCTGGCCGTAAATTTCGTAGGCAAGGGTGCCTTCCTGAATATCGCATGGATAAGCACCGAGCCGCATGGTACCGCCCAATAGCTTTATTTTCTTTTGCTCCGCCATCATATCTATCACCGGGTTAGGGGTGTCTTTATCCATTTCGGTGCTGTGTGCATCTTTTATACCCAGTACATTCCGTGCAAATTCTATAACAGCCATTTGCATGCCGAGGCAAATGCCAAAAAATGGCAGGCCTGTTTCTCTGGCATATTTAATAGCGGTAATTTTTCCTTCTATACCCCTAAGGCCAAAGCCAGGTGCCACCAGCAGCCCATCTAGATTGCCCAGTTTTTCGTGGGCATTTTCAAGGGTAATAAATTCGCTGTGTACATCCACAATTTTTACCTTGCACTCGTTATTTGCACCAGCATGTACAAACGATTCCAGGATTGATTTGTAGGCATCCTGCAACTCCACGTATTTACCTATAAGGCCAATGGTTACGGAACTCTTAGGGTATTTTAGCTTATCGAGCACCTGCTTCCATTTGTCCATTTGCGGCTCGCCATAATCTACTATGTGTAGCTTTTTCAGGCATATTTTGTCCAGCTTTTCCCGCATCATTAGCAGCGGCACCTCGTAAATGGTGCTGGCATCCATAGCCTCTATAACGGCCTCCAGTTTTACATTGCAAAACAGTGCCACTTTGCGGCGAATTTCCGGCCCCAGTTGCTCCTCGGTACGGCATACGATAATGTCGGGGTGTACGCCTTCCTGGCTCAGCATCCTTACGCTGTGCTGGGTGGGTTTAGTCTTTAATTCTTTAGCTGCTTTAAGGTACGGTATTAGTGTAAGGTGTATCACCACGCAATCTTCTTCGGGCAGTTCCCATTGTATTTGGCGAACGGCTTCTATAAACGGAAGGCTCTCAATGTCGCCCACCGTACCGCCAAGTTCCGTAATCACAATGTCCCATTTATTGTTTTTGCCCAGCAGCATCATGCGGCGTTTTATTTCATCGGTAATGTGTGGCACCACCTGCACGGTTTTGCCATGGTATTTGCCCTCACGTTCCTGGGTAATCACGGTTTGGTAAATGCGGCCTGTTGTTACATTGTTAGCCTGGCTGGTGTGGATGTTAAGGAACCGTTCGTAGTGGCCAAGGTCGAGGTCGGTTTCGGCACCATCTTCGGTTACATAACATTCGCCATGTTCGTAAGGGTTCAGTGTACCCGGATCCACGTTTATATAGGGGTCAAATTTTTGGATAGTAACCTTTAAACCCCTTGCCTGTAGCAGCTTTGCCAGGCTTGCAGCAACAATACCCTTTCCCAAACTCGATGTAACGCCACCGGTAACGAAGATGAATTTTGACATAAAAAAATAATGTGCCAATGTGCTGATTAGCTAATGAGCCAATGAGTACCATTAACGATTTATAATGTTATAGAGGGCACCTCTAAAAACCTACTTTTCTTTGTTGGCCTCCCATTTAAATCCCCTCCAAAGGAGGGAAAATTGAAGGTTTTCAGAGATGATCTATAGTGCTTGTTACACCAATCCCAATTAGATTGTGCAATGAACAGCACGTAATAATTACTGTGTTCATTAGCTAATCGGCACATTGGCTCATTAGCTAATTGAAAAATTTTGACCAACGAAATGAACTGGAAATATCTTAGAGGTCGCACAAAACTAAGGTTCCTTAGCCAAGGGGAAAAATGGAATAGGGATGGGCTGTATTTTATGTGAGCAAAAAAAACCTTAGGCGTAAGGCGACTATCATCCAAGTGTTAAACGGGTATTTCTTCCTCCCCTATTCTCCTTATTTTCGCTTACCCCTTTTTTTTATACGGGCAATTAAATTATACAATCTTATGGCAGTAAAAACCATGGCTCAAATGGTGGCCGCAGGCGAAGAGCCTGAAATATTGTTTTGGGTGGGCTGCGCCGGCAGCTTCGACCAACGGGCCCAAAAAGTAACCAAAGCATTTGCGCTGATACTGGAAACGGTGGGTATCCGATTTGCAGTACTCGGCAGCGAAGAAGCCTGCACCGGCGACCCGGCACGCCGGGCGGGCAACGAGTTCCTGTTTCAAATGATGGCTTATAACAACATACAGTTGCTGAACAACTATGGCGTCAAAAAAATAGTTACCACATGCCCCCATTGCTTTAATACCCTTAAAAACGAATACCCCGAACTGGGCGGCACTTACGAAGTGGTACACCATACCACTCTGCTACAGCAACTAATAAACGATGGACGTATAAAACTAAAAGAAGGCGGCAGCTTTAAAGGCAAACGCATTACCTACCACGACAGTTGCTACCTGGGCCGCAGCAACGGTATTTACGAAGCCCCCCGCCAGGTATTAGAAGCGCTGGATGCCGAACTTATAGAAATGAAACGCTGCCGCAGCAACGGTTTATGTTGCGGTGCAGGCGGTGCTCAAATGTTTAAAGAAGAAGAAAAAGGCGACACCCGCATTAACAAAGAACGTACCAGGGAAGCGATAGAAACCAATGCCACGATAATTGCTGCTGCGTGCCCTTTTTGCAATACCATGCTTAGCGATGGCGTAAAAATGAACGATAAGGAAGGCGAAGTGGTGGTGATGGACGTAGCAGAGTTGGTGGCGGCTTCGCTGTAAATTGGTCATTGAATGAATGGCCATGAGGTCTTTTTACAAAACAGATTTCTTCTACCTTTAAATAAAAAATATGGATACACTTGTAAGGCTACAGGCAGATGAACTCGACATAACCCTGATAGATTTTCTTAAAAAATCGTTCAGCGGAAAACGTATTGCAGTGCATGTGTACGAAGAACCGATTGATGAAACCGAATATCTGCTGAGCGATCCGGTTCACCGTAATAAAATATTGAACACTATAAAAGACGTAGAAGAAGGAACAAATTTTGAAGCCTATTCCGTGGAAAACATAAAGAATCTGGTAAACGACAGAGGTTTATGAAAACAGCCTTTATTGTAAAACAACAGGCAATGGATGATTTCTACTACTGGTCTAAGCATGATAATAAACTCTTAAAAAAAATTATTGAGTTACTCGAATCAATCCGCACCAATCCCTTTCAGGGCATAGGAAAACCAGAGGGTTTAAAAGGTGATTTAGCCGGTTATTGGAGCAGAATAATTAATGAGGAACACAGGTTGGTTTACTGTGTAAAAAAGGATGCTATAATCATTGTTTCTGCAAGAAGCCACTATAAGAATATGAACCTATAGCCTCCCTGTTTTCCATTGCTGATTTTAGCTTCGGCACAATTTTTTCTTAGCACCTTCAAGTTAAACACACCATGCCAAAAATATTAATCATAGACGACGAACGTGCCATCCGAAGTACCCTTTGCGAAATATTGCAACACGAAGGTTACAAAGCCGATGTGGCCGAAAACGGCGAAGAAGGTTTAAAGAAATTCTCTGCTGAAAACTTTGACGTGGTACTCTGCGACATTAAAATGCCAAAAATGGATGGGATTGAATTTCTGGAAAAAGCCAAGGCCATCAATCCCGATATACCCATTATTATGATTAGTGGCCACGGCAATATAGAAACGGCTGTAGAGGCCGTAAAAAAAGGTGCTTACGACTTCATAAGTAAGCCGCCCGACCTCAACCGGATGCTCATTACCATACGTAACGCCACCGACAAAACCCTGCTGGTAACCGAGACCAAAATGCTGAAACGCAAAGTGAGTAAGGTTCAGGATATGATAGGCAATAGTGCCGGCATCAAAAAAATAAAAGATACCATTGCCAAAGTAGCACCTACCGATGCCAGAGTTTTGGTGACAGGCGAAAATGGTGTAGGTAAGGAATTGGTAGCCCGCTGGATGCACGAACTCAGCCCCCGCAACACAAAGCCCATTGTAGAAGTAAACTGCGCCGCCATACCCGGCGAACTGATTGAAAGCGAACTGTTCGGCCACGAAAAAGGTTCCTTCACCTCGGCTATTAAACAACGCATCGGCAAGTTTGAACAAGCCAATGGCGGCACTTTGTTTCTGGATGAAATAGGCGATATGAGCATAGATGCACAGGCCAAAGTATTGCGGGCTTTGCAGGAAGGCATTATAACACGTGTGGGCGGCGATAAGGAAATACAAGTGGATGTGCGGGTAATAGCTGCCACCAACAAAAACCTACTGGCGGAAATTGAACAGAAAAAATTTCGACTGGATCTTTATCACCGCCTGAGTGTAATTATGATACAGGTACCATCGCTAAACGAACGCCGGGAAGATATTCCCCTGCTGGTGGACAAATTTTTAACCGACATCTGCACGGATTATGGCATCGCCCAAAAACAAATAGATGGAAAGGCTATTGCGCTTTTACAGCAATACAACTGGACGGGTAACATAAGAGAGTTGCACAATGTGGTGGAGCGGCTCATTATTTTAAGCGGCAATACTATCACCGAACACGACGTAAAGGAGAATGTACCTAATGGTTATAAGGCTTAGGGGGAAAATAACATTACCGTTTAAAGGTGAGGGACTGTCTATTGGCCATACCCCCTTTTAAACTTTTGTTAGCACATAAATTATATGCGGCAGCACACAGGCCAATGTGAAACCCTATTTTTGTCCACATTCAAAATAAAATTATGGGCTGGATTATTTTCATTATTGGCACCATTGGCTGGCATGTGGGCATGTATGGTATGTTTAAAAAAGCCGGCATAGAACCATGGAAGGCATTGGTGCCTTTTTACAATACCTGGTGCATTGTACAAAAATGCAACATAAAAAAATACTGGTTCTGGCTACAATTAATTCCTATCGCCGGGCAGTTTATTACCATCTGGATCACTATCATTTTTGTAATGCATTTTGGCAGGTTTAATACCGCACATCATGCGGCCACTACCTTTTTACCGTTTATATATTTTCCTTACATGGGTTTTAGTAAAAACGAAAAATGGGGTGGTGAAAAAATATTTAAAAGCTATCAGAAACCTCCCGGAAGAGAATGGATAGATGCAGGTGCGTTTGCGATAGTAGCCGCCACCCTCATCCGAACCTTTGTGTTTGAAGCCTATGTGATACCTACCGGTTCAATGGAAAAGACCTTGCTGGTAAACGATTTTTTATTTGTAAATAAAATGAGTTATGGCCCGAGGATGCCTATTACCCCCTTATCCGTCCCTTTTTTACACAACCTGCTGCCGGCATCACAAGTTCCATCGTACACCAAACTTATACAAACCAATTATAGCCGCCTGCCTGGCTGGACGGCAGTAAAAAGAAATGATGTGGTGGTTTTTAATTTTCCTATGGGCGATACCGTCGTAAACCTGCTCGAATTCGGAAGTGCCCACCCATATTACGATCTTCTTTACGACCGTGATAATAGAGGGCTTAAAGTAGAAGGCACCGATGACCAATATGAATCCCACCCGCCATTTAATGGTAACCGTGAAGCTTTGTTCAGTTATTTTGATGACAAAATTCTTGTTCACCCCATAGATAAAACAGACAATTACATTAAAAGATGCGTTGCAGTTGGCGGTGATAAACTTGAGGTGAAGAATGGCCAGCTTTGGATAAACAATGCCCCGGCACTTATGCCACCCGATGCTGAAACTGATTTTATTATAAAAACAGATAGTACGCCAATAGATTTTAATGCCCTCAAAGAACAATTGAGCTTAACCGAAGAAGAACTAGAGCAATATCCGTTGGGCTATAATGGCAAAGACGAATACTCCCTTAATTTGACCAATGCGCAAAAAGACATCATCGCCAAGCTTCCTAATGTAAAAGCCATAGAGAATAGGGTATATCCACCGGGCTCATTCGGAAAATCTTTGTTTCCCTACAATGCTACTTCCGCTGTATGGACAACCGACAACTATGGCCCAATTACCATCCCCCAAAAAGGTGCCACCATTACTTTGGACACAAACAATATTGAACTTTACCGCCGTCTGATTACTATTTATGAAAAGAGAAGCCTGGTACAAAATGGCAACCAATTTATCATAGATGGAAAACCGGGTAACCGTTACACTTTTACCTATAATTATTATTGGATGATGGGCGACAATCGCCATGGCAGCCAGGACAGCCGATTTTGGGGATTTGTACCTGAAACGCATATTGTGGGCAAAGCGTCGCTAATTTGGTTTAGCTGGAAAGGTGGGCCCAGGTGGAAGCGAATTTTTAAATCCATAAAATAACAAGCACTCATACTTCGTACATTTATTCATCCTTCTCCTTTATAGGGGAAGGATTTTTTATCCACCTAAGAACCGCATAATTATAGAAACGCCATTTTAAAAAAATGGCGTTTTTTTACCCGTAGAGATCAAAACAAAAATTTACCGAACATGAAACAGACACTTACCACTGAATATGAACTTTTTAATAACGCTACCGAACTGGAGCTAGAAGATGCATTGCTGCTGACAGAAGCACGAAACAGTACCGCTCTGTCTTATGCACCCTATTCAAAATTTCATGTGGCTGCCGTGGCACAGTTGGATAACGGCCAAACGGTGTATGGTGCCAATCAGGAAAATGCCAGCTATCCGGTGGGTATTTGCGCCGAACGTACTTTGCTCTCAGCCATTTCATCACAATATCCACAGCATACAGCCGTAGCTATTGCTATTAGTTATGTGAATGAAATTGGAGACAGTAACCGCCCAATAAGCCCCTGTGGTATTTGCCGCCAAACCTTGCTGGAATATGAGCAACGCTGGCAGCATTCTATAAAGTTGATACTGAGTGGCCAGACCGGCAATGTAATTGTGCTGCAAAGTGCCAAAGACATTATGCCTTTCAGCTTCGGCGCCGATGACATGAAATAATTAGGGTTTGATGGCAGCGTAAATAGATGAAACGAGACTGCATGCTTTTGGATAATAAAAGTTACATACACACCTTGCCAAATGGTTTATGTAGTGGCTGGTAAGGACACCCACCACGGCGGAGTTTTCCTAAAACACGGTGGAGAGTGGTTGGTGAAAACACCAACTACATTAAGGAATTAAGGAGTAACAGCCATTATTGCTAATGCCTTACTTCAGCAACTCCAATACCAACGTACCCCTTCCCCCAATTTTTAAACTGCTACTCAAAGCAGCCACCGCACCGGTCAGCACATTTTTAGTTTTTGTAAACCCATTTGTACGTTCGGCAAAGCGGTCCAGCTTTATTTCGGTCTCCGTTTCGTTACTGCTGGATACCACCATAACGGTGCTCTTAGCATCGTAACGGCAATAAACGTAAATGCCATCGTAAGGCACAAACTGCATCAGTTTGCCAGTTTGCAACGCCGTGGAATTTTTGCGGTAACCGGCCAGTGTTTTAATGTAGTCAAACATTTCATTTTGCTGTGGGCTGCGGCCACTAGCTACAAAATTATTGGTGCTATCGCCTGCCCAGCCGCCGGGTACATCCTTTCTTACTTCTGCATCGCTTGGGTCTTTGTATTTATCCATCAGCAGCTCGGTGCCGTAATAAATTTGGGGTATGCCGCGAAGGGTTAATACCCATGTAAGGCCTTGTTTCATTTTGTATATGTCTTTTCCGATTACAGCGAAAACCCTGTCCAGGTCGTGGTTATCGAGAAAGATGCAGTTTTTGTAAGGGTCTTTGTACACAAAATCATGCGCCAGCGTGGTGTACAATTTTGAAAACCCCTCGTTCCAACCAAACTTTTCGTTAAGGCCGCCAAGCATACCCCATAGCACCTGAAAATCGGTTACACCGGGCAGGTTGCTTTTAAACGGTATGTTGTAATTATTGGCCATAAAGTAACTCTGATTAGGCGTACCCACTACCCAAGTTTCGCCGAACATTGTAATTTTTGGGTATTCGTCCATCAGTGCTTTGTTGCAGCGATTCATAAAGTTTAGCTCGTTGTAGCCGTAGGTGTCTATACGCCAGCCGTCAATGCCAAATTCTTCTACCGTCCACAGGGCATGTTGTATAAGGTAATTGGCCACGTAGGGGTTGCGATGGTTGAGGTCGGGCATGGATTCAGTAAACCATCCGTCCTGGTAGGTTTTATAATCGAGTGCTGAAGTATATGGGTCAAAGGCGGGCTGATCTTTGTAACTGGTTTTTGTAAACTTGGGCCAATTATTAAGCCAGTCTTTGGAGGGTTTGTCTTTTACCAAAATATGTTCTATGCCTACATGATTGTACACAGCATCCTGTATCACTTTCATGCCCCGGGCATGTGCGGCATCTATCATTTGGTGGTAGGCTTTTTCGCCACCAAACCTTGGGTCAATGGTGTAATGATCGGTAAAAGCATAGCCATGAAAAGATTCGGTGGCCATGTCGTTAATCAACACCGGTGTAAGCCATAAAGTGGTGTTACCCAATTCCTGTATATAATCGAGGTGTTGGGTAATACCTTGAATATCGCCACCATGGCGGCCTTTGGGGTAACTACGGCCATAAAATTTTTCTTTAAGGCCAGTGATGCTGTCGTTTCCGGTATCACCATTCGCAAATCGGTCGGGCATCATAAAATAAATAAGGTCTTTGCTGGTAATGCCTTGGGCATAGGTAGTGCTCCTACCATTTCGTTTGGCTTTTAGCGGCCAGTTTACGGCGTGGGCTTTGCCACCATTGGTAAACTGTATGCTTACATTGCCAGGCTTTGCAGTAGGTGCTATACTAATGTCAATACAAATAAACATGCCGTTATCAAGCTTGTTTACTTTTTCAACTTTAATGCCGGGGTAGCTGATGCTCACTTTTTCCCGATTAAAATTTTCGTACCCACCCTTTATAAGCAACTGCACTTTGTTCCACTTCATACCCGTGAACCAGTTTGTAGGGTAGATGGTGGCATGCTGAGATTGGCAAATAAAAGATGCTAGTAGAAAGACGAGACATAGGATTTTGCTTTTCATGGTATGGTTTATTAGATAGAGATTTTAGTTTAAAAAACTGCATTTTTTATGGAAATGCAGTTTCTTAGGCTGGAGTTTAGACCTTGAAAGGTTTGGTGTAAGGTTGCTGCTTTAGCAACCACCAAATCCTACTTATCATCATCCTTTACAATCATCGTCAGTAACCCGGCAATTATCATAGAAACGCCGCCCAATACTATGGTACTTAATGTATTTGCATTAAATAATTTCATCGTAAAAAAACCAAGAATGGTGGCGGCTACTATTTGCGGAATCACAATAAAAAAGTTAAACACGCCCATAAAATAGCCCATTTTATTAGCTGGTAAACTGCCAGAAAGTATAGCGTAGGGCATAGATAATATGCTAGCCCAGGCTATGCCCACCATACCCATGGATAATACAATCCATTTAGGGTCGGTAAACCAACTCACAGACATGAGCCCGATACCGCCAATGATAAGACAAATCATGTGGGTAATTTTTCTATTGGTACGGGCTGCTATAAAGGGCAGCAGCAATGCAAAAAGTGCAGCTACACCGTTACGAACAGATGAACATACGCTAAGCCAATCCGCTCCATCGTTATATTGCTTTTTTACCCGCTTCAGTTCTTCTTTTTCGTTTTGTGCCAAAACGATATTGGCACTATCGGCAAAATTATTGGCCAGGTTTATAGAAATGGTTACTGGATTTTGGGCAGCCCTGTACTCGTTTATTTCATTAATATCGGCTTGGAGTGATTTGTACAATTTTTTAGTTTGTACCGCAGTGGCACTATCAGAAAGTTTTTGGGCAATACTGGCCTGCATTTTGGCCACAATGGATTGATCCACTTTCATATCGTACTTATTGCTAGTAACGGCATTGGTGCTATATATCCACATGGCAAATAAGGCAAACCAGGTAAAAAACTGCACCACGGCCAATTGTGCCATGGTCTTTGGCATTTTAAAAATACCGCCGAAAGTTTCTTTTACGCCATCCCAAAAGCCTACCTGTTTATTGGCCGCCTTAAATGCGGCAATATTTTCTGGTGGAAATTCTTTGGTGGTAAACACAGTGTACATAACCGCACTTAAAAATGCAATACCACCCACATAAAAACTCCACTTTACATTGTCGGGTATTTTGCCCGATTCTGCTTCGCTGCTAATGCCTATCCAGTTGGTAAAAACCCAAGGTAGCAATGCTGCAATTACAGAACCTATGCCTATAAAAAAACTCTGCATGGCAAACCCTCTTGTACGTTGTTTAGGAGAAAGTTTATCGCCTACAAATGCACGGAAAGGCTCCATGGAAATATTGATGGATGCATCCAAAATCCAAAGCATACCACCGGCTATCCAAAGAGCTGGCGAATTGGGCATTACAAATAATGCAAGGGTGGCGAGTATGGCTCCTATGAAAAAGAATGGCCGGCGGCGACCCCAATATGGATGCCACGTGCGGTCGCTTAAATAACCAATGATAGGCTGTACTACCAGGCCAGTTAATGGTGCCGCAATCCAAAGGATAGGAATTTCATCTTTATTGGCGCCGAGTGTTTCGAATATGCGGCTAACATTGCTGTTCTGCAATTCGAAGCCGAACTGAATGCCAAAGAAACCAAAGCTCAT
>Ga0105048_10012160_pt1 | contig 13525 bp, 13 predicted proteins | sample MAT05_FD_78382 | JGI IMG/M metagenome (GOLD analysis project Ga0105048, IMG submission 78382) | Freshwater microbial communities from Lake Fryxell liftoff mats and glacier meltwater in Antarctica - MAT-05 | ecosystem: Environmental > Aquatic > Freshwater > Ice > Liftoff microbial mat | place...
CCCTCGCGCCATTCCGTTGGCTGGCGCACGTCCAGGATGCCCACCGCATCCGGGCTCCGGAGCCGGTCGTCGATGTCCGTGATGGCGGTCATCTCCAGGGTCCGCAACGAGCGTCCGGCCGCGACCCAGCCCTCGGTACCGCCATGGAGCGTGCCCACGACGGCGTCGTAGCCGATGCGCGACAGGTCCACCACCAGGTCGATGCCCAGGCCCGGGCGGTCATCCGGCAGCACGAGCACGATGGCGGCCCCGAAGGGCACCACCGCGCCGACCCAGCTCGCGAAGGAGTCGGTCGCCTCCACATGGATGGAGCCCGGGACATGCCCTGCGGCGAATGCCCATCGGTCACGGGCGTCCACCACCCACGTCCCGCGGCCCTGGAGTCCCTCGACCAGTGCCGCTGGCAGGCTGGCGGGCTGGCCGGTGGCGCGGAACGGCTGGGCACCCTCGCGGTTGATGGCCGCCATGTGCCCGTAGTAGGCGGGATAGCGCCCCAGGCTGCCGAGCAGTAGCCGGTGGAACTGCTCGCGGTCGGGCGCACCCATCAGCCCATTCCAGGCTCGCTCGGCGCCGATGGTGGACGAGCGCTCCGTGCTCGCCGGGCCGGCGCTGCAGAACGAGCCGGCGCCGTGGGTGGGCAGCACACGCACCGAGTCCGGCAGCAGCGAGAGTCGCTGCAGGGAGTGCCGCTGGTCATCGGTGAGCGCCTCGGTCCGGTCCTCGCCGACAAGGTCCGTGCGACCGGCGCTGCCGACGAGGAGGCTGCCGCCCGTGAGTACCGCGTCGGGTGTGCCAGCCCCGTCGGGGAGCACCTGCCACGCCAGGTGCTCCGGGGTGTGGCCGGGGGTCGCCATGGCGACCAATGAGACGCTCCCCACCGCGACTGTCGCGCCCTCCTCCGCCGCCCGGTGCACGAATCGATAGCCGCCCCGTGCGGGCACCACGATCTCGGCGCCGGTGGCGGCACGCACCGCGAGAGCCCCGGACAGGTAGTCGTTGTGGACGTGGGTCTCGAGCACGTGGGTGATCCGCCAGCCGCGGGCATCTGCGACATCCAGGAAGCGCGAGACATCCCGCTGTGGGTCGATGAGCGCTGCCTCACCGTCCGAGGCGACCAGCCATGTCGCGTCACCCAGCCCGGGCGTGAGGAACATCTCGACATCCACGCTGACCTCCCGACACCTGTCGATACCCGCAGGTCCTGCCTGCCGATCGCCGGCTCCGGCTGGCTGATCCGGGCTGACGCGTCGCCGACCGGTGTTTAGCCGAGCTTGAGCGCCGGCAGGACTTCCTTGCCAAAGACCTCGATGAACTCGGCCTGGTTACGGCCGACATTGTGGAGATGGACCTCATCGAAGCCCATGTCCACGTAGTGCTGGATATGCGCCGTGTGCGCCGTGAGGTCCGAGGTCATCAGCACCCGGTTGGTGAAGTGCTCCGGCCGGACCAGCTTGGCCATGGCCGCGAAGTCCTCGGGGTTCTTGATGTCCTGCTTGGGGAAGGACATGCCGCCATTCGGCCATTCCAGGACCGCCTGGTCGATGGCCTCCTGGTCAGTCGGCGCCCAGGAGACATGGATCTGGAGCATCTTCGGCGCACGCGACGGATCCTTGCCGGCCTCGCGGGCGCCTTCCTCGAACTTGCTCCAGAGCATCCCGATCTTCTCGTCCGCGGCACCCACGGTGACGATGCCGTCGGCGAACTTGCCGGTCTTTCGGGCATTGATCGGGCCGGCCGTGGCCACGTACACCGGCACGCGGTGCTCGTCATCCGGTCGGGTGTAGAGCTTGGCGCTCTCGAGCGTGAAGTGCTCGCCCTTGTGCTTCACGACGTTGCCGCTGAACAGCTTGTTGATGATCTCGATGGACTCGAACATCATCGCCGAGCGGATGCCGATCTCTGGCCACTCGCCACCGATGACGTGCTCGTTGAGCGCCTCGCCGGCACCCAGTCCCAGCCAGAAGCGGCCGGGGAACATGGCGCCCAGGGTCGCTGCCGCATGGGCGATGACCGCAGGGTGATACCGGAATCCGGGGCACGTCACGGCGGTCCCGAAATTGAGGCTTGTGGCCGTGCCCAGGGCACCCATGAACGACCACGCGAAGGCGGACTGGCCCTGCTGCGGGGTCCAGGGGTGGAAGTGCTCACTGACCATGAATCCGGCGTCGAATCCGGCGCCTTCCGCCTGGGCGCACCAACCCAGCAGGTCGGTGGGATGGAACTGCTCGAGCATCGCGGCGTAGCCGATGGTGGTCATGTCGATCTCCTGCGGGTGACCGGGCGACCCCCTCTGGAGGCCGGCGCCTGGCGTGGGACGTGCCCGTACATCGTACGCGTCGGCTCCCGATGTCACGGTCGTGGTATCCACTTCGGCCGGCAGCGGCTCCAGTGCAGGTCCGGTAGCTACCGGTCCGTGGGCTGCCTCACATCGGCCACCACGACCGGCGCATCCGGGCCGAGCGGTTGGGCCGAGGCGGGTTCCGTCGGCACCCAGGCACCGGGTGCCAGCGTCCAGTCCCATGCGGACGCGCGCAAGCGGCAGCCTTCGGTCTCGATACCGTGCCGATCCAGGAACCGGCGGATGCCCGCCGGGCCGCCGAAGTCCCCCGCGAACCACAGGAACACGCGCGGGACGAGCAGCCGCCCCGTCTGGCGGCGGACGGTCGACGCCAGGTAGCCGCGAGTGGCGAGCTCGAGCTGCCCGTCCAGGCGCGCCGGGTCGTACGCAGCGATGGGTGGGCAGCTTGCCGCCGCGCAGTTGAGGGCGAAGTGGATGCGCGGGTCGACGCGCTCCACCCGGAGCCGACGCTCGAATGCACTCGGCCAAGGGTGTGTGATCCAGCCCAGGCCGAGCTTTGGGCGCGAACGACGGAGCAGGCCATGCTCGATGGTGTCCAGACGCAGCGTGGTCCCGGCCACGGTGATCGCTGGTCGACGGAAGAACCGGGTGCGCTGACCATACCCATCCGGCGCATCCGCTACGAGCCGCTGCGCGGCCGCGTTGTACAGGTTGAGCCAGGCCGCGATGCGGCTCTTGTCGTCTGGCAGATCGGCGGCCAGGCTGTCCTCCGAGAGCCCGGCCAGCGCCGTGGACACGGTCTGCATCGCGACGTCATCGGCCGCCCGGACCGCCAGGAGCAGCCGACGGGCCAGGTCTCCCGCGCTGCCGCCCGGGTCGCCGCTCATACCATCACCACCGCGAGCGCGACCGTCATGAGCGCGATGCTCCCGACCATCGCGACCACCGACGGCCATGGATCCTCGGTGCGGGTGTACCGCACGGCGCCCAGCACCACCAACGGCAGGACGAGCAGCCCTGCTGCCGCGGCCAGCGGTGGTGCGGCTTCCACAGCGATGGCCAGCAGCGTCGAGCACAGCCACATGGCCGCCAGCGCCGCGTAGACGCCGCGGAGACGCCGCGGCCGCCAGCGAACCTGGAGCGTTCGCTTGCCGGTCGCCGCGTCTGCCATCCGATCGGGCCAGGCGGTTGCCATCACGCTGCCCAGCGTGACCGCGGCGAACGGCAGGAACGCCAACACGTCGAGCGGGTCGATGCCTCCACGGACGACCGCGACCCCGAACAACGGCAGGAGCAGGGCACCCAGCAGCATATTGAGCACCTCGCCCCATCCGCGCCGCATGGCGGCCACGGGCGGCAACGAGTACGCGAGGCCGCCCGCAAGACCTGCCCCCAGCAGGAACGCAGCCGCGACGGTCAGCGCTCCCACCACCACCGCGATGACGCCGGTGATGGCGACCGTGACTGCCAACCCGAGTGAGAGACGGAGAGGCAGCGATGCGCCCATGTCGGAGCGAGCGAGGGCGCCACTGCCACCCGAGAAGCGAGTCCGGACCGAGCCCGCGTCGGTCTCTGCGTCCGCCGCCTCATTCGCCCAATGGGCGGCTACTGCGGCCGCCAGCAGCAGCACGAGCGCCACCCCGAGGTCGGCCGGCCGGATCGCAGGCGTGTCCGGGCGGGCGACTCCGAGCAGCACGCCCGACGACCACACCAACACGATCAGCGCGACCTGGCTCGGGCGCGCCATCGCGACGAGCGCGCGGGCGCGACCCAGGCCCGGGTCAGCGACGATGGTCATATCCATGATGCGCATCGTGACGCGAATCGGATGGCCCCCGGCGTGCCGTGAGGGAGAGGGCACACTGGGGGCCAAGGACGGACCGCGGTCCGGGCGATCAGCCCGTGATCGCGAAGTCGTTGGGGGCCGTGATGGGTGCCGGGCAGTTCACGACGAACCCCTGGCCGCCGGTGTCGGGGGTGCCTACGAACAACTCGATGGCGCCCGAGCCGACGAGCGAGTCCAGTTCCGCCTGCGAGACGACCAGGGTGGCCGCCGCGGGGTCCTTCCAGACCGCCGTGAAGTGGTCCCACAGGGGGCTCCACGACGGCTCTCCGGAGGCTTCCCGGAAGACCGCGGGTTGGAAGCCCATCGCGCCGGGGCCCGTGAGCCCGTTGCCGAACACGGTCACGGTGGACGCGGCACCCACCTCGGCCAGTCCGGCCGTACCTGGCGAACCCTGGATGTTCATCATCGGGGCCATGGGCACCGCGGATGTGTCGGTGACGATGTACCAGGTGCCGGGGTAGCACTGGTGGAGCTTGAACGTGACGGTCATCGCGTCCAGGTCCGGAGCGGATAGCAGCGGCCCACCGGACAGCGCGCCAGTGACCTCGGTGTCCACCGGAAGCTCGCCCCCCGGCCACGAGACGGACGGGTAGTTCACGACGACTCCGGTCTCGACCACGGTCGCCGTGCCGGCCGCTGCGGCTTCGTCCACCGCCGACGCGGAGTCCAGCAGTTCAGCATCGGCGGCCAGTGTCACCAGGTGCACGTGGAGCAGGGGCGTGAAGTCCTCGTACCCGGGTGCCGTGGAGAGGACGGGCATCTGACCCTCCGCGCCACCCTCGAACAGGAACAGGCGACCGACAGCGCCGTCCTTCGACTTCGCGGCCGCAAGCAGCGGCACGAACACGAGCCCCTCCTGCTCGGCAAATCCCTGGTCGGAGGTGTCGGTGCGGATGAAGTGGACCGGGAGCCCGTCAACCCAGCCCTCGTGCAGCTTGAACGTGACGCTGCCGCCGTTCCACTGGTAGCCACCGTGGAGCTGGAAGTCGACGACGTCCTTGACCAGGACCTTGGCCGCGCTCTCCAATGTGGGCGTGGGGCTGGTCACCTGGAACGCGGCGGCAGCGGGGCTCTGGGCAACGAGGGACCGTGGCAGGGCGGAGGCGATGGCGGCGGCACCCGCCGAGGCAGCCGTCGCCCGAAGGAAGGTCCGTCGGTCCATGGGGGTTCGTAGCAGGTCCATGAGACTCCTCGCTGTGGCGGATGCGGGACGTGATCGTGCCCGGGTCCGCCCGTGCCCGCTGTAAGCCAGCACACAGCGAACGCTGCGTATCAATGTGACGGACATCACAGCGGGCCTGCGGTGCACGGCGGTAGCCTCTCGTCCATGTCCAAGCTCCATCGCTCCCTCGCCCTCGTCCCCGGCCTTGCCATCCTGCTGCTCGCGGCGCCGGCCGCGGGGCAGTCGCCCGGGCCGCCCATCGGGGATCCCTCCCGGCTTCGGTTCGATCCGTCCGGCTGGCGCACCGACTTCAGCCGAGCCACCGTGGACCTCGCCGAGCTGCAGGCGGGCGGCCCACCAAAGGACGGTATCCCACCGGTCGACCGGCCCGCGTTCGAGTCGATCGACGCCGCCCGCGGCTGGCTGCAAGGCGCCTCGCCCGTGATCACACTGGAGGTCGAAGGCCAGGCGCGCGCCTATCCCCTCGCGATCCTCACATGGCATGAGATCGTCAATGACACCCTCGCCGGCGTGCCGGTGGTGGTCACGTTCTGCCCGCTGTGCAACACGGCGCTGGTCTTCGAACGGACGCTGGCCGGTGTGACCCATGACTTCGGGACCACGGGCAAGCTGCGTTACAGCGACCTGGTGATGTACGACCGCCAGACCGAATCGTGGTGGCAGCAGGCCACCGGGGAGGCGATCGTCGGGGAGCTGGCGGGTGAGAAGCTCGTCTTCCTGCCTGCCCAGATCACCTCGCTGGACGCATTCGCGGAGACGTGGCCGGAGGCCGACGTACTCAGCCGCGATACCGGCCACTCGCGGGACTATGGTCGCAACCCCTATCCCGGATACGACCGCGCCGACGAGCAGCCGTTCCTGTATGAGGGCACCATCGACGGCCGGATCGCTCCCAAGGAGCGCGTGGTGGCGGTGGGCACGGGAGCCGACGCGATCGCGTTCGCATGGTCGGATCTCGCCGCGTCGGGTATCGCGACCGACACGGTCGACGGACGGCCGATCGTGGTCCTGTGGAGGCCCGGGACCGTGTCCGCGCTCGACGAGGCGCTCATCGATGAGAGCGCCGACATCGGGTCGGTCGGGGTCTTCGTGCCCGAAGTCGATGGACGACAGCTGGCCTTCGCACGACCGGACGGTCCGAACGGACCCATCGTCGACGCCGAGACCGGTTCGACGTGGTCCGTCACCGGTCGGGCCATCGACGGCCCGTTGGCCGCACGTCAGCTCGAGCCCGTCTTGCATGCCAACCACTTCTGGTTCGCGTGGGCGGCATTCTCGCCCCAAACGCGGATCTGGCGGCCAGCGGCCGGGACGCTCGCCCCGATCGCAACGCGGAACCCGGGCGGCCGGGCCAGGGTGGCGGCGTGAGGCTGTCGCGGGCCTCTCGAGGCAATGTCATCGCACCGTCACACACGGAGCGGCACACTCTACCGATGCCGAATCTCCGCACCTCAGCCTCGCTCGTGGCCATCACCCTCGTACTCGCGGCCTGCGGTGCAGCGTCGCCGGCTGCGACCCCAGTCATCGCGCCGACCGCGCCACCGGTCGCGCCGTCTGTCGCCTCGTCGCCCGCCGCGATCGCCTCGGACCCGCAGCACACGCCCGCGGTCGCGCTGGAGGCGTGGCAGACCGCGACCCTCACCGACGTGCGGAGTGGCGAGTCGTTCACCATCGCCGACCTGGCTGGCCGACTGGTGGTCATCGAGCCGATGGCCATCTGGTGCACCAACTGCGCCCGCCAGCAGCGCGAGGCATCCAAGGCGCTTGCAGCCCTGGACAGCAACGACGTCGTCTATATCAGCCTGGATGTGGACCCCGGAGAGCGGCCGGCCGATCTGGCGGCCTACGCGGACGAGCGCGGATTCGACTGGCGCTTCGTCGTCGCGGGCCGCGACCTGTCGCGCGCTCTGGCGCAGGACCTGGGCGACCAGGTGCTCTCCCCGCCGTCCACGCCCAGGATCATCGTCACACCGAACGGTCAGGTCATCGGACCCGACTTCGGGGCCCAGGAAGCCGCCGACCTGGAGGCGGACCTCCGGGACCTCCTCGGCTGATGGAATCGCTCATCACCTCGTTCTGGCTGGGCGTGGGTGCTGCGGCCAGCCCGTGCCTCCTGCCGCTCTACCCGACCGTCCTCGCGATGCTGGCGGGCCGACGGTCGGACGACAGCCGGGCGACCTGGGCCTTCCTGGGACTCGCCGTGGTGCTGGGGGTGGTCACGGCGCTCACAGTCGTGGGCCTGGCCGTCACCGCGGTCTCCTCCTCACTCAGCGGCATCCTCGCCTGGCTCGTGCCCCTGTCCACGGTTGTCCTCCTGGTCCTGGGCGTGCTGTTGATCCTGGGCCGAAACCCCTTCGCGGTCCTCACCACCGTGCGCATGCCGATGATCCGCCACCCGCTCGCGCAGGCGTACGTCTACGGGCTGCTCTACGGGCCGGTGGCGCTGCCCTGTGCGGGGCCGTTCATCGTGGCCCTGCTGGCCATCTCCATCGGGGTGGAGGAGACGACCGGCCGGGTGTTCACCTTCGTGGCCTTCGGCTTGGGCATGGGCGCTCCGCTGATCGTGATCTCGCTGCTCGGCGCCGCCCGGGCACGAACGCTCACCACCTGGCTGACGAGCCACCACGTCGCCATCGGGCGGGTCGCGGGGGTGCTGCTCATCGTGGCCGCTCTGGCCGAGCCGACCCGAGGTTGGCTCGAGTCGGCGTAACTGATAGCCGGGACCCCTGGCTGGCGAAGCGGGTACCGCCAGTCCGTGGATCGCGAGCTGAGCTCAGGGTCGCAGCGTACCCGCGAAGACCTGCCATGCAAGGATCGTCTTGGCGAAGAGGCTCAGGAACATGTAGACCTTCTCGCCATACAGGTAGTCGGCCCATCGACCGCGCTTCCGGTACTGGAGCACCATGTTGATGGCGAAGACATTGAAGGTGATGAACAGCGAGACGAAGATCACGAAGACGAAGGTCGGGATGGGCTCGGCGCCTGGCTCGTTGGCCGACGTCCACAACGCGATCGAGATGACGATCCACGGCACGATGCCGGCGATGCAACCGAAGACGTAGTGCAGCCACTGGACGCGCGTCCTGCCCTCGTTCGCGGACTCCATGCTCCAGCCGAAGAGGTTCATCGCGGCGTTGATGCCGAAGATCGCGACCAGGGTGCCGATCTCCTGGATGCCCGTGAGCGTCGCGATGATGACGATCATCACGCTCGATGAGACGGCGTACTCGATCCAGCGAGCCGGGTTCTGGCCACGGATGAGTCTGGCCTCGTACCAGCGACGAGCCGGGTACGCAAGGGTGAAGTGCGCGATGGCGCTGAGGAAGAAGAACAGTGCCACTGCAGGTCCGATGGGCAGATCGAACAGCACGCGCTCGGCCGGCACGAGGGCCTGGGTCGCAGCGTCAAAGGAGAGATAGCTGCTCGTGACCGGGGCGCTCACCATCGGGCTCTTCGCCATGGAGAGCGCAAGGATGATGAGGCCCTGGACCCCGTGCAGTGCTGCGAGAGCCACGTTCCAGCGGTGGAGGCTTGCCGACCACGTTCCTGCGTCGGCCGTCGCGGTGGCGCCTCCCGCCGACTTGATCCCTGGTTCGTTTGGCTGCATGACCTACCTCATTCCGCAGATCGCGCCGGGATGCCCGACACATGGTCGAGGGGCGGCCGCACGTCGCGGCCGCCCCTCGAGTGGAGTGTGAGATTACAGCCCGCTGGGGGAGGGAGCCGGCTCCATCATCGAGGAGAGGTCGACCGCGACCACCGCGGTCAGGGTCCCACCGGCCAGGGAGCCGATGGCGAAGACGCTGTAGCTGTTGCCGGCCGCGAGGGTGACCGGGTCCAGCTGGAGGGCGACGTCCATCGTGCCCGCGGGGCGGACCTCGAGGTCGTAGTCACCGGCCGGCACCGTCAGGTAGTCCGTCGCGGTGGGGTAGGCCAGGTTGGCCACGATGGGCTCGCCACCGTCGGGGGCGATGTCCACGGCGGGGGCGTCAGCGGCGAAGTGGACGACACGGACCTGGGCCATGTCGGCGACCGGCGCGGGGGCGTCGGTGATGACCTGGGCCTCGATGGTCGCGACGTTGTTGGTCGCGGCGACGGTGGTCATGGTGCCGGCGGCGAACGTCAGCTTGGCATCGATGACGGCGCCGTCGGTGGCCGGCTCGGGGCTGGCCGCGAAGACCTGGATCTGGTACTCACCGGCCGGGACCTCGAGGTAGCCGGAGATGGTGCCGAAGGGCACGTCGCTGAGGATCTCCGCGCCGTTGGCGTAGATGTCGACCGCCGGAGCGTCGGGCGAGGCATGCAGGACACGCACCATGGCGGTACCGGCCTCGGCACTCATCTCCGGGGCCATGCTCGCGTCCTGAGCCATGACGGGCGCCGCGTTGAGGGCGATCAGGGCGATGGCCCCGGTCAAAAGGGAACGTCGCATCGGGATGGTCTCCTATCCTTCCTTGTCTAGAGGTCGTCGTCCGTCACGTGACAGCCGCGTTGCCCTAGGTTGTCGTGCCTTGGTATCGTCTTTGTCCAAGGTCTGTAGAGACTGTAGCCGGTATTGCTTGTGGATGTCAAGGGTTTGATGAGTGTTATGTTGGACAAAGCATGAACACCACCAAGCAGCTGCTCGTTGCGGAGCATGTTGCCGACCGGGCTGATCGCCGACGGGGCGGCACTCCAGGGGGCGCTGCAGGGGTAGGAGCCGCCAGGCGGTTTCTGCGGCTCGAGCGGATACGATGGCATCGACGGGCACGTAGATCGGCACAGACGAGGGTGAGCATGGGATCCGTGGGTGCCACCGGCGACGTGATCGGGCCGGTGGCTTCGTGACGGAGGTCGCGTTCCGGCTGCGCGTGCCTGTGACGCCGACCGTGGCCTTGAGCGGGTTCCCGCGGGGGCTGTCAGAACTGCCGGGGACGCCCTTCCTGCTGGTGCACGGGCTCGCCTCCAACGCCCGTCTGTGGGATGGCGTTGCCGAGGAGCTGGTGCGCCTGGGACACCCGAGCATCGCCATCGACCTCCGGGGTCACGGTCGTGCCTCCAAGACGGACGATGGCTACGACTTCGGGACGCTGGCCACAGACCTGGTCGCGGTCATCGATGAGATGGACATCGAGCCGCCCATCGCGGTCGGCCAGTCGTGGGGCGGCAACGTGGTGATGGAGCTCGCTGCGCGGCATCCGGACCGCATCCGGGGTGTTGTGGGCGTTGACGGCGGGACCATCGAGCTGTCGGCCCAGCTGCCGGACTGGCATCAGGCCTCGAGCGTGCTTGCGCCGCCCGACCTTCGGGGCACCCCCGTGACGGAGCTGGAGGCATGGATCCGGCAGGCACATCCCGACTGGCCCGAGAGTGGCGTCGAGGGCACCCTGGCCAACTTCCAGGTCCTGGGAGATGGCACGGTCCTGCCGTGGCTCAGCAGGGAGCATCACATGATCATCCTGCGTGAACTGTGGGAGCACCACCCGGCGCGGCTGTATCCCCGGATCCGGGTGCCCGTCCTGCTCCAGGTCGCGGAACCGGCGAGCGAGGATGCGACGCGCAGTGCCCTGCGGCGCGCATCCGTGGACGATGCGCAGCTGGCCATCAAGCGCTGCAGCGTGGAGTGGTTCAGCCCGGCCGATCACGACCTGCATGCCCAGTTCCCGGAGCGCTGCGCGCGGTCACTCGCGGACTTCGCCACCTCGATCGCGGGCTGACGCCCGCATGAACCCGATGGACCTGCCGCGCGTCCTCGCGATCATGGGCTCGGGGGAGACCGCGCCGACCATGGCCCGGGTCCATCGGATGCTGTTCGGCAGGCTGGGCAGGTCGCCCGTGCCGGCGGTGCTGCTGGATACGCCCTACGGGTTCCAGGAGAACGCAGACGAGATCACCGCCCGGGCGCTCGACTACTTCCGCGAGAACGTGGGCAACCCGATGCTGCCCGCCTCGTTCCGCCGCGCCGATGCGGATCCACTGCAGCATGCGACGGCCGTGGCGCGCGCTCGCGAGGCGCAGTACCTGTTCGCCGGGCCGGGCAGTCCCAGCTACGCCCTCGCCCAGTGGCGGGGCAGTGAGGTGCCCTCGATCGTCGCCGACAAGCTGGAGCTGGGTGGCATCGTTGTCTTCGCCAGCGCAGCGGCGTTGACGCTCGGCAGCCACACGGTGCCCGTGTACGAGATCTACAAGGTGGGGGAGGCGCCCCACTGGCTCGCAGGCCTGGATCTGCTGTCGGCCGTCGGCCTGCCGATCGCGGTGATCCCCCACTACGACAACGCCGAGGGTGGCTCGCATGACACTCGCTTCTGCTACCTGGGCGAGTCCCGCCTGGCGGTCCTCGAGCGGCTGCTGCCGGCTGGCCACTTCGTGCTGGGCATCGATTCCCACACAGCCCTGGTGCTAGACCTGATCGCGGGCACTGCGAGCGTGCTGGGTGTCGGCAGCGTGACGGTGCGGGCCGACGGGCGCAGCGAGGTATTCGCGAGCGGCACCACGCTGCCCCTTGCGGGACTGGGTGATGCCGCCGCGCGGCTCCGCAGCGCGTCCGGCAATGCCGGTGCCCTGACGGCGGCGGGTGCCGACGCCGATCTTCAGGCTCCAGTGACGGGGGCCGCCACCCGCACGCCCCTGGACCTCGAGGTGCGGGAGTTGGAGGCCCGCTTCGATGAGCAGCTGACGACAGGACGCGTACCGGAGGCGGTGCGCACCACCCTGGCCATGGACCATCTCATCCTCGACTGGTCGAGGGACACCGATGGCACGGACGACATCGATCGTGCCCGACAGGCGTTCCAGTCGCTCATCGTCCGGCTCGGGGAGCGAGCCACCCAGGCAGATGTCGCCGGTGCCACGGATCGCCTCGCGCCACTGGTGGAGCTGCTCATCGACCTGCGCGGCCGTGCCCGCGCTTCCCGCGACTTCCGTCAGGCCGACTGGATCCGCGATGCGCTGGGGGATGCCGGCATCGAGCTCCGCGATGGCCCGGATGGCACGACCTGGGACGCGTGACCGGGGTGGCTGGGTCAGGGAGGTGAGGCCTCGGCTGTCCGAGGACAGCGTGCTGCGGGATGCCGAGTTGCGCTGGATCCTGGGGGGTGTCGTCACACTGGCCGTGACGGCATTCGTGGCCACCTTCGCACCCAAGCTGCGGCGCCTTGACCTGCGTGTCGCAAGGCTGGAGGCAGAGGAGTTGCACACGCCCGTGGCATCCTTCCCCAATGGCTGAATCGAACGACCCCGCCGATGTCCGCCGCGCCGGACGGCTGCGCGTCACGCCCGAAGCCGCCGCGCGCATCGCCCGGGACGCGACCACGGAGGATGAGCAGCTCCTGGAGCGCGGCGCGGCGACCTCGTTCCAGCACACGGATACCTGGCGCGCGCTCCGGATCCTGGCCGAGTTCGTGGAGGGCTTCGATGCCATGGCATCCGTCGGCCCTGCCGTGACCGTATTCGGGTCGGCGCGCATCGCGCCCGGCACGGACCAGTACGAGACCGCGCGTGCCATCGGGCGTCGACTCGCGGAGGCGGGCTACGCGGTCATCACAGGTGGCGGCCCGGGCATCATGGAGGCCGCGAACCGGGGCTGTCGTGAGGGTGGTGGCCTGTCTGTCGGCTGCAATATCGAGCTGCCTCACGAGCAAGGTCCCAACCCGTACGTGGACCTGGGCATCGACTTCCGCTACTTCTTCGCGCGCAAGGTGATGTTCGTGAAGTACGCGGATGCGTTCGTGATCCTGCCCGGCGGCTTCGGTACGCTCGACGAGCTGTTCGAGGCGCTCACGCTCATCCAGACCGGCAAGGTCCGCCACTTCCCGGTCATCCTGGTGGGCGTGGAGTACTGGAGTGGCCTGCTGGACTGGATCCGGGGCACGCTCGTGGCAGACGGCACGGTGGCCATCAAGGACCTGGAGCTGCTCCAGGTGACGGATGACCCGGACGAGGTCGTACGACTCATCCAGACCGCGGCGGCGGACTCAGCCTTCGACTGACCCGGTGCGACCGGCGACCGGGCCGCCGGGGAGCGCTACCCGTTGGGGTCGCGCTGCGCCATCACCTCGCCACCGTCGACACCCAGGACGTTGCCCGTCATCCAGTGGGTCAGCGGTGACGCGAGGGCCACCAGCGCGTCCGCGACGTCCTCCGGCCGGGTGACCCGGCCGCTCGGATTGCGGTGCTGCGCCTCGTTGAGCAGGTGCTCCCAATTCGGGATGCGGTGGAG
>Ga0105048_10012161_pt1 | contig 13525 bp, 13 predicted proteins | sample MAT05_FD_78382 | JGI IMG/M metagenome (GOLD analysis project Ga0105048, IMG submission 78382) | Freshwater microbial communities from Lake Fryxell liftoff mats and glacier meltwater in Antarctica - MAT-05 | ecosystem: Environmental > Aquatic > Freshwater > Ice > Liftoff microbial mat | place...
ATCGTCGGTGAGAGATCGCAGCGCAGTTGACTAGAAGCCGCAAAGGGCATTTTACAGCGAAAGGGGCGAAAGGGGCGAGGGAAGGCACCAGCAAGAAAAGACAGAAAATATGGGTTTGCGCCGGAGCGGTTTCTCGGCTTTCTTCGGTCCCTTTTCTTCTCTTCGCGCTGTTTGCTGTGAGAATGCGGTGTTCCTTGATTGGTACCGGCGATGGTCTTGCATTTGTCCTGCCGCACGCTGCGCAAGCGGAATGAACGATGCGGACCGCGTGAGGAGGTGATCTTGCACCGAGTAAATCTGAATATCTGGTGCACAAAGTGCTGACAACTATGATCGTTCTGAGGATTGATGCTGCTTGTCGGACGTGTTGACGTCATATCTGTTCGGGTCGTATATGGAACTCGGCGGGACTTTACAAAAAAGCGCAAAAAACCGGCAGAGAAAACAGGATTTCGCCCGATTCAGTTATACGATATTTAGACCCACGCCCCCTGCATGGACGCAGACTGCGATGAGCCGACGCAAGACCAACCCGACCCGTTCTACCCGAGCCAATCGTTCTCCGCAAGACAGCAAGCGGATCAGAAACGTTTGGCTATCTCTGGTCGCTGCAATGACCGCCGTTGGTGGTGGGCTTCTGCTGGTCGACTCTAAACCAGCGGGCGCTGCGGGCATGTCACTTATGCCTGCCGTCTCATTTACCACCGGTTCGGCCGGCCTTGAGCCTGTGTTCAGCAAGCTTGAGGCGCCCTTGGTGGCCGGACGCTGGAAGGCCATTGTCATTCACCACTCCGCCAAGCCCGCCGGTTCGGGCGCTGCCATGGATGAGGATTTCCGTCGGGCTGGCATGTCCAGCCTCGGGCATCACTTTGTGATCGGCAACGGCCGCGGCGGGATGGAACCTGGCGAGCTGTATGTTGGTTATCGGTGGACAGCCCAGCAGGCTGGCGCCCACGCCAAGGGTCCGAAGGCAGACTGGCACAACCAGAACGCGATTAGCATCTGCCTGATTGGCGATGGGGACCGCAAAGAATTTGATGACAAGCAGATGCAAAGCACGGCCGAGCTGGTGACAGCTCTATGCAAGCGTTTGGATATTCCGACTAAGAACGTGATTCTGCATCGGGACATCGCGAAGGTGACTGACCCGGGGCGGACGTTCCCGGAAGCGTGGTTGCGTGAGCAAATTGGGCGGTGAGTTGTGGCCGATGTGTATTTGGTCGCAATCGAAATAAGGGTGACTGGGCGATGCAATTTCAAGGCATATACATCAACTTCCAGCCAGCAACTGGAAGTTGTTCGTTTTTCATTGGGTAATTCTGAGGATGATCTTGTTCGGCGTGCAACCGGACTTGGTGGTCCACGAATGATGAGAAACTCCGGCAACTCTGCCGGTTGAAGCGACCGAAGAGCGGCGATCGTGTGCCGAAGACAAGTGGTTTGATGACCCTTTGGGGGACATGATCCGATGGGTTACAACCTTATGGCACGAATCGCTGGTTGGAGAGCAAGTAACGACGTACCCTCAGGCCCATTCTCGGACCCGAGTGACAGGACCAATCGCACCGTGGAGACGTTTAAGCAAGGCGAAACTGTGGAGGGCTACCGCATCATCAACGAGGTGGGGCGTGGCGCCGCATCGATAATTTATGCGGTGCAGGATCCCAAGAGCAAGCAAGTCTGGGCGATGAAGCATGTGATCAAGGAGGCCGAGAAGGACGAACGCTTCATCGAGCAGGCGGAGTATGAGTATCAGATCGGCGTGAAGCTGCAGCACCCGTGCCTGCGCCGGATTGAGCGGCTGATCACCAAGAAGCCGGGCTTCTTGAGCAAGCCCAACGAAATTTTCATGATCATGGAGCTGGTGGACGGGCAATCTGTTGAGACCCGGCGTCCGGAGTTCCTGCACCAGGCGTTGGACATCTTTGAAAAGGTGGCCCGGGCGTTAACGTACATGCATGAGAAGGGCTTCATTCACGCGGACATGAAGCCCAACAACATCATGGTGGACTCACAGGGCACCGTGAAAGTTATTGACCTTGGCCAGTCCTGTGCAGCCGGAACGGTCAAGAAGCGGATTCAGGGCACACCGGATTACATCGCACCCGAGCAGGTGCATCGTCGGCCGATCACGGCCAAGACCGATATCTACAATCTCGGCGCAACGATGTACTGGGCTTTTACCAATAAGTTCGTGCCGACAGCTCTTGGCCGGGGCGACTCGCTGATGGGCCAGATTGATGACACGCTGCTGGAAAAACCCAAGCGCCTGATTGAACTGAACAAGCGCATTCCCGAAATTATTGATAATCTGGTGATGAGCTGCGTTGAAGTTGAGCCCGCCCGCCGCCCGGACAGCATGGCGGCGGTGGCCGACCGGCTGAACCTGATCCGGGCCAAGATTTTAGCTGAGATGGAGTTGCGTAAGAGCGGCTCGTTTCGGCGTGTTGATGACTGAGGCGACCCGGCGGCACGGTTACGGTGTCGCGCGCACAAACCAACCAATCAGCCCAAACCGCACAAATAAAGCGCGGAGCTTGTTTCCGGACGCCGCCAGCGGAAGTTCGGCGTCAGGGAGCTTGCAAGGCCGGGCGATTGATGTGATACTGATGGTGTGCCCGGTCTTTCTCTTGATGCTGTGACGATGCGGGGAATCTTTTCTCTTCGCAAGGCCAGCAACGATGTGCAAACATCGCTGGGGCGGCTTGCTACGGGCAAAAAGATAAATCGGGCCAGCGATAACCCATCGGGCATGATCGCGGGCGAGAACATGAGCGGGCAGATCCGGGCGATTGAGAAGAGGATCGCCGCGATTTCCCAGCAGGATGGGTACATCGGGGCCCGCGAAGGTGGGTACAGCGTGGTCTCGGACATGCTCACGGTACTCAGCGGCCTGGTGGTGACGGCGGCCAACCGCGACGCGATGAGCCCGGATGAAAAGAAGGGGCTTCAGGAAGCGGTCACCGGCATCCTCAAGGCCATTGATTTTACCAGCGTGAGCACGACGTTTAAGAGCCAGTCCATCATGAGCGAGGCTGGCACCAGCCAGCTCGGGCGCACTACTGATCCCGCCAACGAGGCTGTTTCGCTGGCCCATCTGGCCGAAGGCGGCACGCTGAACCTGATTGATGGCGACCTGGAGACGGCCCAGAAGGTCATCGCCGCGGCGATCAGCGGCACCAGCACCGTGCAAGCGAGCTTTGGCAACCAGATGACGGCGAACGATGCAGAGGTGGCCTTGCTGCAGGCGGAACTCACAAACCTGAGCGATGCCAAGAGCCAGATTGTCGACACCGATTACGCCGAGGAAACCAGCAAGCTGATGCGGGCCCAGGTGCAGCAGCAGGTGGCGACGTTTGCCCTGCAGATCACGGCGGACCAGCGCAAGGGGCTGCTGGACCTGCTCAAACCGCTCAAGACCAACTAAACCGGGCGAGGGGCCACTAGCTGGCGGTACCATCTCTGTACCTTTTACGGAGATTCTGCATGCACGCCCGTTCTACACGTTCTTTTTGTTGTGCTCCGATCACTTTGCTTGCCGCCTCGCTTGCGGCCTCAATGCTGATGCCGCTGGCCAGCCTCGCGCAACTGGCTTCAGCGCCGATTTCCGTTCCACCCAAGATCACCACGCCACCAGCACCCAACACCCTGCCGGGCCCGGCGACTGAAACACCAGCCGCTCCGGCAGCACCTGCGGTGCTCGCCCCGGCAAAGAACCAGGCTCTGCAGCCGCGCCCACCGGCGGCCAGCCAGCTTGCGCGGCATGAGAAGTTCAACGCGATCTCCAAGGAGGGCAAGGCCCAGATTGTGTTTCTGGGTGACTCGATCACCGAGGGTTGGGAAGGCGCCGGGGCCAAGGCCTGGGCGGAGCATTACGCCAATCGGAGCGCCGCCAACTTCGGCATCGGCGGTGACCAGACCGGGCACATCCTGTGGCGGCTGGACAACGGCAACTTTGATGGAGTAAAGCCCAAATTGGTGGTGTTGATGATCGGCACCAACAACACCACATCCAACCCCAAGCAGTCGCCTGAGGACATCGCCGCGGGCATCAAGGCGATTCTTGACAGGCTCGCGGCCAAGACACCGGATACCAAGGTGCTGCTGCTGGGCATCTTCCCGCGTGGCGAGACGCCCGAGGATGCGAATCGCAAGAACAATGTTGCCATCAACGCCCTGATCGAAAAGTTCGCCGATGGCGCCCGGGTGCACTACAAAGACATCTCGGCGAAGTTTGTTGATGCCCAGGGCAAACTCAGCAAAGAGGTTGCCCCCGACCTGCTGCACCTGAGCCCCGCCGGATACGACCGCTGGGCCGAGGCAATTGAGGCGGACATCGTTGAACTCTCCGCAGATTCCGGTCACCACATCATCTCACCCATTAGCACGCCCAAGATGACACCAGTCAAGCCCGCACCGGCTTCCGCTACAACTCCGGCCAAGAAGTAATCTGGCTTTGATCGCCGCCGCAAAGCCCCGCGTTATCGGGCATAGAGCAGCGATACCGAATCACCGCCTCGTTGTTCAGTCGCCCATATCAAACAAAAGCCGGCCCCACAGCGGGCCGGCTTTTTCTTGGTACATGATATCAAACCCTGCTTAGCACATCGCCAGGAACGAGAGAACAGCCAGAACTACCACCCGCTGACGGAACACCGTCAGGCTCACCAGCGAGGCCATGTTCACCGTGCTGGCCATCGTCTCGGTCAGGTTCAGGGTCATTGTGGTGTTCATGAAAGTGTTCATTTGTGTTCCAACTCCTGCGTTGCTGGATGTCTATGTTCAACGGCCATGCCAGCACCCTCAGCACCCTCTGTTTGCTCAAAATCCGGTCCGGCTTCTCTGTGGGGCCACACTTTCTCGGTCCGCAGCACACCCGCTGATGCCTTGCGGCAACACCCTGTGTTGCGTGGTGACACCGCGGGCATGCGTGGCGCACCGCGGCTCATGGCATACAGCATACCCCACGGTGGCAATTGTGCAAGCATCCCAGCCGGACCAGACCGCAAATTGCCGCGCACACGCGCGGTTATAGGGCGACCGGTTCACTGCTTACTTGCGGCGGCAACAGTAATCGTGTGCTGCCTGCTCGCATCGCCAGCGGAAGTGCTCGCGCAGGCCAACAAGCCGCTGCCCACCGTGTCACGACCGAAAGACGTCATACCGACGCCCGGTGGCGTAACGCCTGCTCCCGCCTCCCCGTCTAAGCCGGGGAGTCCATCGAACAACGAGTCCTTGGCACCATCGCCCGATATCGTCATGGAGGCGTACCGCCTCATCCGCAAACAGTTTGATGAGTGGGCCGTCGTCTCACTGCCCGCGGGGACCAAACGCAGCGGCATCGCCTCCGCGGCGGCGGTGCAGGTGCGAATTGACAACCAACTCCGCGGGCGTGGCGGCTTTGTTTCAATGTCTGCCGCGGGTGACGATGCGATGACCGTCGCACATCGGGCGGCTATGGAGGCGTTCTCAGAAGCGGACCGGCGGATGCCCGTTGACCGTGATGCGCTGCGGCGCGAGACGGTGGCAAGGCTGGGAGCGACGGCAACGATTTCAATTGAGATCGCCGGGCCAACGACACCGCTGAATGTGCAGAGCTACGCGCAGCTGGAACGCACCGGCCTGGTGCGACCTGGGCTTGATGCGATCATGGCGGTGTGCAACACAAAATCGGCCGCAATGCTGCCGAGCCAGCAGATGATTGCCAACCTCACACCCGCCGAGGCGGCGCGGCAGCTTGTCGCGATTGTGACAGACAACCCGCAACTGGCGCTGGAGGATTTAGACAAGGTCATGAGCAGGCACGGCGTGCGGCTGTACAAGGCCGCGACGACGCACATTGCTGAGCATCCGCTGGTGTTTGGACCGGCGGATCGGGCCGCACCTGCTGAATCAAGTATCAGTAAGCCGATATTCCTGACGCGCGGTGCGCGGCTCATTCCGCGCAGCGAACTCGACAGCGAAGCCGAGCTCGTGGCGTTCGCCGATGCCATGGCGGGCAACCTGATCGCCCGAATGCACCCGGCATCCAAGCCGCTGGGGCTTCGCGGCACGCACCTGCCGTGGCTGGGAACGTTCGTGCCGGAAGTGGCTTCGCCCATTGAGCAGGCATTGGCCGCGCACGCTTTGGCCAGATACGCGATGGTGCAGTCACAGGCACCAACTTCCGGAGCCAACCCCTCGACAACCCCCCCGGCAGGCACCTCGGCGGACGCCGCCACGCGGCTGTGGCGCGAGCTTGAGCAAGTTGATCCGTCGGAAGCACCCTTCGCCGGAGATGCCGACACGGCTGTTTCCATTCTGGCATTACTGCCAAAGAGCGGCGATGAGGTCACGTCGCGGCTTAGAGGCATACTGCAGCAGGCCGCCGGCGGACAGGTTAACTGGACCACTCGCCCCGCACCGATTCAAGGCATCGCCACACTCGCCGCACTGCGTGGGCTTCCGGGCAACGCGCAGTTGCAGGGTTTGCGGCGGCAGTTGTTTGCCTCGACCACACCGGAAAGGCTGCCGAGCATGATGCCCTTCATGGCACTTGCCGAGCTTGAGGCCCACCCCGCGGGCAAGAATGGTGCGGGCGGGGGCGAACTGCCCGCCGCAACGCGGCTGCGCGAAATGCGCACGTTGGTATGGAACAACCAGATGGCCGCCGGTTCCGGCAACGGTCCGGACTTGGTTGGCGGGATTGTCTTTGGAACGGCCAGCGGGGGATATCCCACCTGGTCTGCGGCAGGACCGCTGACATCGATCGCCGCGATGATGGCCGATGAACGCACGACCACCAAGGCCGAGCGTGGGGGCGAGATTGTGCGGATGATCGAGGCGCTGCGCTTTCAGCGGCAATTGATGATTGATGCGGACAGCACCTGGTGCTGCGCGAGTCCGAATCTGGCGATGGGCGCGATTCGCGCGGCTCCGTTTGACTGGCGCTGCCCGCCTGACGCAACAAGCATGACGCTGCTGGCGGTGTGCGAGACGATCGATGCGCTGCGGGCGATGAAGTAACTCAACGCAAGTTGCCCCCGGAACTATTTGGAAAAGCCGCTCATCCAAGCCCACAGGCTGTCATTGCCTGTAGCGCGGTACGCCGCATCCCACGAGTTGTGATTTGCATCGGGCAGCAAGGTGAGCTTTGGTTTTGGACCCTTTGCGTTCGCTCCCGGGCCGGGCGTGCCAGCATCGGCCCCGCCAAGCTTGGCCATATCTGTTCGCGCAGCCAAGATTGCGGCAACCATTGCTTGGCTTTGGGCAGGCGGCACTACGTCGTCTTTGAGCCCGTGAAACGCCCAGATGGGCATGGCGGTGAGCTTGGCGGCAATCGGCGCGGGGTCACCGTAGCCGCAGATAGGTGCGATGGCGGCGAACCGGTCCGGCTTGTTTGCCCCGATTGCCCACGTGCCCGCACCGCCCTGTGACAACCCGGTGAGATAAACCCGAGTTGGATCAACACGCTCGGCGGCCAGCGTCGAATCAAGACAGGCCATCACATAGCCCTGATCCTGCACCCACTGGCCATCCACAGCCTGCTTCTGAGGGGCGATGATCACGCATGGCCAGCCAGCGGCGTTCAACTGCGCCGCGGCGACGAGCCCTTGTGCGGTTTGTTTGCTCCCCTCGGTGCCGCACTCACCCTTGCCGTGGAGGAAGACGATGAGGGGCCAGCGCTTGCCAGAGTTGGCCGGATCAAAGTAGCCCGGGGGGTACCATGTGGCCAGATGGCGTGCCGCACCGTTAAATGTGAAGGGGCGGATAACGAGAAGTGGTTCGGAGCTTGACACTGGCATGGCACCTGTGGATTTGGCGGTAGTATCGGTGGTAGTCGGGGTGCTCGCACAACCTAAGGAGAGGGCGGCGACAAGGGCCGCTAAGCCGACGAAGAGTGTGGAAGCGAGGGGAGAACCGCGACGAGGTAATCGGACCATGGTTTATGATTGGCAGGTTGCGCGATTTCGGCAGCGGATTGGGCAGCGGATCTGGCTGTTCGCTGGATTCGAGATCGGGGTGAGGGGTCGGTCCAAGCAGGCGGCCCGATAACTGTCTGGAGCCGGATCAACCGACGTTGTTTAACCAATCGTCATCGTCGGCAAGCTCGCAGCACTGTTCCGGGCCATGTGGCTGGCCGATTACCCAATTTGTAGAACGCATCGGCGGTCCGCTGTGCGGGCCGGGCCGATGCTGCCCGAGTGTCTCCGGAGATGCGAACGTGGATAAGGCCAGCGTTATCGGCTCAGTCTTGATGTTTGTCTGCTGCTTCGCCGTCTTCTGGATGGCCACGCACGGGCACCTGCTTGCGCTGTGGTCAACCAAAGGGGCGATCATGGTGGTGGGGGGCACCGCCGCGGTTTTGCTGATGGCGATGCCGATGGAGAAGTTGATGTGCGCCATGGGCTACACCAAGATATTTCTCTTTCACAAGGGCAAGAGCCCACAGGAAGTCATCAAGATCATGTCCGATCTGTCGGACAAGGCCCGCCGCGAGGGCATCTTGTCGTTGGAGGCCGAGGTTGGCCGCCTGGAGGACACGTTTCTGCAGTCTGGCATGAAGATGGCCATCGACGGTGTGGCGCCGGAGGCCATCGAGGCAACGCTGCGGCTTGAGTTGATGGCGATGCAGGAGCGGCACAAGGCGGGCAAAAAGTTCTTTGACCTGATCAAGGTGTACGGCCCGGGTATCGCCCTGACGGCCACGCTCATCGGCCAGATCGGTATGTTCTCGGCGCTGGGCGGCTCGATCGAGATCATGGGACAGATGCTTGCGACAGCCGTCGTGGCGACGATGTACGGAACGGTCATGGCCAACTGCATCGCCGGGCCGATGGGCGACAAGCTGGCCATGCGATCTGCCGAAGAGATTCTGGTGCGCGAGATGGTGCTGCAGGGCATTCTCTCAATCCAGGGTGGTGACAACCCCCGCGTGACGATGGACCGCATGCTCGCGTTCATCCCGTCGGTGAGCCGTGCGATCTATCAGAAGGCGGCGTAAGGCCGCACCGAAGATTCATTGTGAGCGTTTTTTACCCCGTGCCCCAGCGTCCTTTCCCGCATCCATTTCTTAGACCCGCACGACCATGGCTGATGAACAAAAACATTCTGAGGCCCACGGTGAAGAGGGCGACCACAAAAAAGGCGACCACAAAAAAGGCGGCCACAAAAAGGGCGGGCACGCCAAGCACGAAGAGCACGAAGAGGGTGTGCCCGAGTGGATGATCTCATTCGCCGACAACGCCCTGCTGCAGATGGGTGTGTTCGTGATCATGTTCGCCATGAACGTGGGGCCCAAAGGCAGCGGCGCCGCCGGCGGCGCTGAGGGGGCCGTTTCGCCCGGCATGGCCGACACCGCCATCGCCTTCCGCGAGGCGTTTAACAACCCGGTTTCGATGAGCTCGACAGACAAGAACGACCTCCCGCTGATCAAGCGGATTAAGGAAAAGAAGGAGCAGGGTGAGGCGACGGAAAAAGGTGTCAAGGGTGAAAAGCAGAACGTGCAGGCCACGCGGCCTACTGGCTTCTCAAACATCACCGCCACCGTCACGTTTGAGCAGGGCTCGGCACAGGTGTCGAGCTACGCCAAGTCGGTCCTGGCTGATGCCGCCAAGAAGCTCAGAGGACAGCGGTGGATTATTGAGATCCGCGGCAACTGTTCATCAATCGAAGCGACAGACGGCCGCGAAGCCGCGTACAAACTGAGCTTTGATCGTGCCATAGCAACCGCCGCGGCACTTGCAGAGGCGGGCGTGAATTGGAACCAGTTCCGCATCAGCGCCGCCGGTGACGCCAGCCGGATCACGGCCTTGGCGTTTGATTCAGCGGCGCACCGGACCAATCAACGCGTCGAGCTGATCGTGACCAATGATGCTCTGCCGGCGGACCCGTACACGAAAGAACCCGGCAAAGAGTGATCGATGCCGCGGATCACCGCGACACCTTCATTGCATCAATAAGGCTCTTGAGCGTTGGCTCGGCCTCTTTGACCGCGTCCGCCGGACCGGTCATGCGTATCTGCACCGGGCCGGGACCGTTCTCAAAGATGATTCCCACAAAGCGGGTGCCCGCCGCGGCGGGTGTTGCAGCCCCGCTACGGTCCATCCCGGCGTAACTGCCTTCCATACTTACGGTATGAACAGTCACACCGGAGACGGTAACTTTGTCCTGCTTGAACTTGTTGTCACCCGAGCTGCCTGCACCCTGAACCTGTCTCCGCCAGCGCTCAATATTATCCTCAACCGTGCCGCCCGAGGTGAAGAACGCCACACCCACTCCACCGGGCACCGTGAACTCCGCCGCACGGAAGCTGCTGCCGGGGCCGCGCTGCCAACCCTTTGGCGCGGCAAACGTAATGCCGGAGACCAGGAACGTGGCCCCGGAGTCCATGTTGGCCGCAGCCGCCTCCCCTGCTTTGCCACCAACTTGGTCGGCCAGCGCACCCGTGGCGGCCTGCTGGCCATCTATCTGGGCCTTGGTCTCACGCGCCATCTTGGCGGTTTTGCCCAGCACGCTGTTGGGGTTGTCCGGTCCAACGGGGGGGCCAGCGGGGATTGATGCGGCTTTTTTCTCACAGCCAGCCAAACCCATGGCCGCCAGCGATCCGAGGCCAACAATCAATACCGAAGCAGCAAGAGGTGTCTTGTCCATAGGCCAATGCTACGCCGCAGAGATGGATCCACCAAATAGAACCGCCCGACCACCGCACCGGAAAGCCATAAAAACAATTTGATCGGCGCTTGCCCCGCGAGTACCAGAGAATTGTGTTTGTTAATCGTTGGTTTGTTGAACAACACAGGAATTTTACAATGAATCATCCACGTTTTCCCGCCCACCTGACAGTTCTTGCCGGCCTGTTGGCCGCGGCTACGCTGGCGCACGCCCAGCCGGGAACCGGCGGGCCGCAGCGCGATAACCCGCTCAATCCACCAATAATGCAGCCAACTCCCTCGCCCAACCCGCTGGCGCGGGTTGGTGCGCCCACGGGAAGAACATCGCTTGTCGAGCGCCACTGGGCCGGAAAAATCAAACGGTTAGCCGCATCACCGGCCAGCGCTGCGCTCGGTAAATTGCCCCTGAGCGCCGTAACGGCGGCCGCAGTCACCAGCATTCAGCAAAGCGAATCATCATCGTGGGACACGTGGGTGCGGGCCAACCTCGCTCAGGTCATGGGCACCGCCGAAGATCTGGCCGCGCAGCAAGAGGCTCTGCAACAGACTGACGCTACCGCGACAGCGCGTGAAAAGGAATATCAAGAAGCCAAAGCTACTGCCGATGCCAAAGCGGCCGCCAATGACAAAGTCGAGGCCGAGGGCAAGGCCAAGCGTGAGGCCAAAGACGCCGCGAAGCAGAGCGCTGAGGGTCCGCCAAAGCCCGCGCCGAGCAAGGTTGAAGCCAAACCGCCATCAACGCTCGAAGCGCTCAGCGCACTTCTGGATGAGACACCAAAGCAAACTGTCGACGGACAGACTATCGAGTCGCCGCGAACCAAAGGCGGGCTGGCCGGGCAACTGACGGGTGCGCTTGCTCCGGATGAGGCGCTGGCCATGAACGAGATGGTTCGAGAGTACTTCGACACGTGCGTGGCGGAGCGCATTGCAGATTCCAAGGCAAGCGGCAAGGAGATGACGGTGGCCGAGGCAACGAGCCGGGAGTTACTTGAAAGCATGGGCGCGGAATTCAAGCGTTCCTTTGACCGAACGGCCGACCAAGCAGCCAAAATGTATGACCGCTCCAGCGCCAAACTCGGCCTGACATCGGCGCAAAGCAACGAACTGCTGCCCATCACCGGGGCATCGTTTGAGAAGTCACTCCAAAAGGCCACGCCTACGGAACGTGTTCGCATGTTCTCAAAGATGTACCAACTGCTCACCCCGGAGCAGCGCGAGACGCTGCTGAAGCAGATGTGATAAACGGTACAAACCAACCGGCGAGCGCAGAAACTGCGGGGGCCCGCGGAACTGGTTGCTGCCAACGAACCTCCGAAAGAGAGCACCTCGGATTCCAAGAAAATACCGGTAGAAGCCGTTGACGGCTTTCGCTGCGCTTTGTGCATCAGCAGCGATGGCTGCACGATAAAGTCCTAAGCCAAAGGCTACCGCTCCGTTACCCATTTCACGGATTACCGCACGAACTTCGAGGTTTCCTATGAACCGCAACGCCGTCGCATCACTGGCCATCATTCTTGCCGCCGCATCGCAATCCGCTGCGCAGCTCGGACCGATCAAACCTCCCCCTCCGGCACCTCAAAAATCAAGTACACCACCAAGAGTCGAGCCCTCATTCCCTGCCGCCTCGCCCGCGGCAGCAGAGCCGTCGCTGGGCGGACCGACGGTCACAGCGGTCGAAACGGACCCCACGCTAGTCGAGCGTGATCTGGAAGGAAAGGTTAAACGCTTAACAGTCTCACCGGCCGAGGCGGCCGTGAAACTGCTGAAGCTGGATGCGTCAACTCGGGCGAAGGTCGAGGTCGTGCTGGTTGACAACGCCGCGGCGTGGGACAGCTTTGTGCGAATAAATCTCAAGGATGTGCTGCGAATCGCTCAGGGCCTGCAATCCGAGAGCAAACAGGGCCGGTCTGATGCATCCGCGGCATCGCCCAATTCAGAATCAATCGCCGTGCCGGGAAAGAATCGGCGGCCGGCGGCGGCTTCTCGTGGCAACAGCGGTACGGCCAAGCTCCTTGAGGAATTGCGCGAGCTTATGAACGCCACGCCGGTACAACCCGCTGATGTTGAAGCGGATGCGGCACCGGCGCAATCGCTGCGGTCGCGCGGCACGATCGGCAATCAACTCGCGGCGGTGCTCTCTGCCGATGAGGCCGCAGCGATGCAGGCGTTGGTCAAGCAGTATGTTGAGGCCCGCATCGCTGACCGAATCGCCGAAGCAAAGGCCGTGGGCCAGGAGCTTCGACCGGCTCAGGCCACCAGTCGAGAAATGCTCGAAGCGTTGGGCAGCGAGTTTAAGCGTGCGTACGAGCGCACTGTGGGGCAGGCGGCAAAGAGCCTGGACACCGCTATCACCACGTTGCAGCTTTCTTTAGAGCAGGAAAGCAGGTTCCGCCAGATCTCCGGCGACTCGTTCCAGAAAACCTACGGCAACGCGTCCGCACAGGAGCGCTCGCGAGTGTTCTTTGAGATCTACCAGATTCTCACGCCCGAGCAGCGTGAGATTCTTGTGAAGCAGTTACGCTAAAGCCGCGCCGCATAGTCAACAACGCAGAACTCATCCCGCACAGGCGGCACAAAGTAAAGCCAAATGAGCAGTTGCCGGCACGGGGGCCGCTGCGATTTTTGTAATTTCGGCAATAGGCGGCAGCCGTTCTGCGTTCTCCTTGGCGTACTCAAGGAGTTGAACCATGAACACTATGAAAATGAACAAGAGCCTCACCCGCACCGTCCTTTCCGCGGCTGCCATACTTCTGGCTGCCGGCAGCATCACCCTCGCACAGCCGTCCGGTAACCCGACTGGCGGTCTTGGCGGCCCAAGGGTCAAAGAGACGAATCCTCCCGGCGCCCGCGGCGGCTTTGGCGAGGGTGGCTCG
>Ga0105048_10012166_pt1 | contig 13523 bp, 9 predicted proteins | sample MAT05_FD_78382 | JGI IMG/M metagenome (GOLD analysis project Ga0105048, IMG submission 78382) | Freshwater microbial communities from Lake Fryxell liftoff mats and glacier meltwater in Antarctica - MAT-05 | ecosystem: Environmental > Aquatic > Freshwater > Ice > Liftoff microbial mat | place...
CAGCGCCAGTGCCCAGTCCAGCAGCCAGGCCAGCAGCCGGCCGCGGGCGCGGCGCAGCGTGGGCGCGTCGTGCTGCGCCAGCGTGAATTCGCGCACCGGCTCCAGCGGCAGGGTGCGCCGAATGCCGTCATGCCCGACGCTGCTGCGCACCACCGACGATCCCTGCAGCTGGTTCAGCAAGGTCTGCGTGGCGGCCAGGCTGGCGGGCGGCGGGTCGGCAGGCGGCGCCGCAGTGACGGGGCTGTCTGGCGCGGCGTCGTCCGGCGCGGCGTCGTCCTGCACGGCGTCGTCTTGCGCGGGCGGATCGAAAGCGCGGGAAATCGCCGCTGCGGTTTCCAGCGTGGCACCCGCCGGCAGCAGGCTCAGGGCGGACAGCAGGCGCTGTTGCGGCGGCGTCAGCAGGTGCCAGCTCCAGGCGATGACGTCGAGCATCGATGCCTGGCGCGGGTCGCTGCCGCTGCGCGGGCCGCGCCGCGTCAGGAACGCCAGGCTGCCGGCCGGCGCCGTGCTGTCCTGGCGGGCGGACTGCAGCACGGCCAGCGTTTCTGCCGGGTCCAGCGTGCGTGTCTGCGCTGCTGCCAGCTCGATGGCCAGGGGCAGGCCGTCCAGCCAGCGCACCAGCGCGTTCAGTGCGGCGTGGTTGCCGGCGCTGACATGAAAGTCGGGTTTGTGGGCCCGCGCGCGGTCGACGAAGAGCGCCACCGCGTCGTTCACCGCCACGGCGTCCAGCGGGGCGTCGGCGGCGGGCAGTTCCAGCGCGCTCAGCTGGAAGTTCTGCTCACCGTCCAGCTCCAGCGCGCGGCGCGACGTGACGATGCAACGCAGCCCCGGCAGCTGTTCCAGCAGCGCGGCCACGGCCTGCACCGCGCCTTCGCGCAGTTGTTCGGCGTTGTCCAGCACCAGCAGCGCGGCCCGGCCGTCCAGCGCCGTGAGCAACTGCTCCATGGTGTCGCCGCCGCCGTCCAGCCGCAGCGCCATCTGCAGGCGGTCCAGCAGTTCAGAACGGCTGAAGGCGCCGACCAGCGGCACGAACACCACGTGGTCGATGGGTGGGTTGTCGTGGCCCGGTGGCTGCTGCGCCGCGGCCTGAAAGGCGCGGCGGGCCGCCTCGACCGCCAACCGCGTCTTGCCCGCGCCGCCCGGCCCCAGCACGCTGACCAGCCGTTCCCGGGCAATCAACGCCAGCAGCCGCGTGGTCTGCGCCTCGGCGCCGATCAGCCGCGTGGCGTAGTTCGGCAGGCGGGCGGCGCTACCACCGGCGCTGGGCGCGCTGGTTTCGGTGGTGGCGTCAGCAGTGGGTTCGGCGCTGGTCTCAGCGCTGGTCTGTGCGCTTCGCGCCGCCGCGGCCGGCATCGGTGGCGTGGCGGCCTCTGCCGTGGTCGCCCGCCCAGCGCGACCATCGCGGCCATCGCCCAGCCTGTCGGCCATGGCCTGCAGGCGCTGGCGTTCTTCCACCACCCATTCATCGAAAAAACCGGGCAGCAGCTCACCGCCATACAGCGACAGCGCCTGCGCGGGCGGTGCGCTGCGCCAGCCGGTCTCGAAGGCGGTGACGTCGCACCACAGCGCGCCGGGCACGGCGCGCAGCACGCGCCTGTCGGCGAGCAGAACCTCGGGGCCACCGGCAGGCTCCAGCACCGCGCGCAACAGCGACAGCGTCTGGCGCAGACGGTTGCGGCCCTGCAGCGCATCGGCCTCGGGCCACAGCAGCGCCGTCAATTCTTCGCGTGCATGGTCGCGCGCGGGGGCCATGGCCAACCTGGCCAGCAACGCCATCGCAGCGCGGCTGCGCAGGCGCGTCAGGCGGTGGCGGCCATCGTCGAGTTCGAAACCGCCCAGCAAGCGCACGCGCCAGACGGCGGCATCAGCGCTGCTGTCGAGGGGGCTGGCGACGGGGGCGAATGAGGTGTCCACGGGCATGCGGCGTGACGCTGCGGGGAGGGCAGCACTGGGCGGATAGGGACTGAACCAGGACCGGCGGCAGTTTAGAGGCCGGATTTCGACGAAACGAGTGACGAATGCCGGTTTCAGGCCCTGAAGGCGAACCGACCCCGCGAACGCTGGTGCAGGCGCCCGACCGACACAATCGCGTAATGCAACTTCTCGGTGTCGACTTCACCTGTGCGCCCACGCGCCGCAAACCCATCACCGTGGCCCGCGGCCAACTCGTCGGCACCGTGCTGCGCCTGCAGGCGCTGCAGGCCTTGCCCACGCTGGCCGCGTTCGAAGCGCTGCTGGCCGAGCCCGGCCCCTGGCTCGGCGGTCTCGACTTCCCCTTCGGCCTGCCGCGCGAGTTTGTGGTGTCGCTGGGCCTGGGCGAGAACAGCGCAGCCGTCATCGCCGAAGTGCAGCGCCGTTGCCCCACGCGCATGGCTTTTCGCGCGCTGGTCGATGCGTGGGGCAACGGCCGCCCGGCCGGCCGGCGGCTCATCCACCGCGCCACCGACAGCGCGATGCCGGGCATCAGTTCCACCAGCCCGCTGCAGACGCGGTATGTGCCGGTGGGCTTCATGTATTTCGAGGGGTTTTCTCGTGTGATGGCTGCCGCTGCCACGGTGCCGCGCCTGCACGAAGGCGACCCGCAACGGGTGGCGCTGGAAGCCTACCCCGGCCTGCTGGCTTTCGAGCTGATTGCCCGGCGTTCCTACAAGAACAGCGACGAGCCCGACCGGCTGATCGCGCGCAAGGACATCGTCGAAGCGCTGGAACAAGGCCGCACCCGGCTCGGCCTGCGGCTGAAGCTCACGCACGCGCAGCGCGAAGCCTTGGTGGACGACGCCAGCGGCGACCGGCTGGACGCCGCGCTTTGCCTGGTGCAGGCGGCGTGGGCTTCGTCGCAAGCTGGTTATGGCCTGCCGAAGGAGGTGGATGTGGTGGAAGGCTGGATCACGAGTGCCTAGCCGCCGCGCCGCGCCGCCATCGCCCGCTGCCGAGGCCTGGTTCGCGGCACGCGGCTGGGCGCCGTTTGCCTTTCAGCGCGAGGTCTGGGCCGCGATGGCCGCTGGCAAGAGCGGCCTGCTGCACGCCACCACCGGCAGCGGCAAGACGTATGCGGTGTGGATGGGCGCGCTGCAACGCGCGCAGACCGTGAAAGAAGCCCCCGGGCTGCAGGTGCTGTGGCTGACGCCGATGCGCGCGCTGGCGGCCGACACCGCACGCGCGCTGCAACTGCCGCTGCCCGACTTGGCGCCGGCGTGGACCGTGGGAACGCGCACCGGTGACACGCCGAGCGCCGAACGGGCGCGGCAAGACCGGCGCTTTCCGTCGGCGCTGGTCACCACGCCGGAGTCGCTGAGCCTGATGCTCACGCGCCAGAACGCCTACGCCGAACTGGCCGGCGTGCACACCGTGGTCGTCGATGAATGGCACGAGCTCATCGCCAGCAAGCGCGGCGTGCAGGTGCAGCTGGCGCTGGCGCGGCTGCAGCGCTGGAACCCGGGGCTGGTGGTGTGGGGCCTGTCGGCTACGCTCGGCAATGTGGAAGAAGCCATGCTCACGCTGTGCGGCCCCGGCGCGCTGCGCGTGCAGGGCCGGGTGGAGAAGGCCTTGCGCATCGACACCCTGCTGCCGCACGAGCCGGGCCGCTTCAGCTGGGGTGGCCATCTGGGCGCGCAGATGCTGCAACCGGTGGTCGACGAGATCGAGGCCAGCAGCACCGCGCTCGTCTTCACCAACACGCGCAGCCAGGCCGAGATCTGGTACCAACTGTTGCTGCAGGCGCGGCCTGATTGGGCCGGCATCGTGGCGCTGCACCACGGCAGCCTGGACAAGGAGGTGCGCGCCTGGGTCGAAGCCGGCTTGAAGGACGGGCAGCTGAAGGCGGTGGTGGCCACCAGCAGCCTCGACTTGGGTGTCGACTTCCTGCCCGTGGAGCGGGTGCTGCAGATCGGCAGTGCCAAGGGCGTGGCGCGGCTGCTGCAGCGCGCCGGCCGCAGCGGCCACGCGCCGGGCCGCGAGAGCCGCGTCACGCTGGTGCCCACCAACACGCTGGAACTGGTGGAAGCCGCGGCTGCGCGCCGCGCCGCGCTGGCCGGCCTGGTGGAAGCGCGCACCAGCCCCGACAAGCCGCTGGACGTGCTGGTGCAGCACCTCGTCACCGTGGCCCTGGGCGGCGATGTGGACGCCCAGGGCCAGCCCTGCACCGGCTTCGTCTCCGATCAGTTGTTCGAAGAAGTGCGCGCCACCCGCGCCTACGGCGAACTGCAGCGCGACGAGTTCGACTGGGCGCTGGCCTTTGTCGAACGCGGCGGCGACAGCCTCACCGCCTACCCCGAATACCACCGCGTGGCGCTGGTCGACGGCCGCTGGCGCGTGCCCGACCGCGGCGTGGCCAAACGCCACCGGCTGCAAGTGGGCACCATCGTCAGCGATGCCTCGATGTCGGTGAAGTGGCTGTCGGGCGGCACCATCGGCAGCATCGAGGAAGGTTTCATCGCGCGCCTGGACAAGGGCGACAACTTCGTCTTCGCCGGCCGCGTGCTGGAGTACGTGCGCACGCAGGACATGGCCGTCTACGTGCGGGCCGGCAACAAGAAAAAAGGCGTGGTGCCGTCGTGGGCGGGCAGCAAGATGCCGCTTTCCAGCGAACTGGGCGATGCGGTACTGGCGCTGCTGGACGAGACAGCAGCCACGCTGGCGGCTGCTGGTGATGGCGCAGCGCACGTGTTCACCGACCCCGAACTGCAAGCTGCACTCCCGATGCTGCTGGCGCAGGTGCAGATCTCGAAGCTGCCGGGCCGCCACAGCCTGCTCGTGGAGCGCCTGACGTCGCGCGAAGGCCACCACCTCTTCATCTACCCATTTGCCGGGCGCAATGTGCACATCGGCCTGGCGCAGCTGCTCGCCTGGCGCCTGGCGCGCAGCGAGCCCAACACCTTCTCGATGAGCGTCAACGACTACGGCCTGGAGATTCTTTCGGTCAAGCCGGTGGCTGACGATGCCCTGCACGGCGCAGAACTCTTCACGACCGAAGGCTTGCTGGCCGACGTGCTGGCCAGCCTGAACTCGGGCCAGCTGGCGCAGCGGCGCTTTCGCGAGATTGCGCGGGTGGCCGGTCTCGTGTTCGGCGGCTACCCGGGGGCGCCGAAAAGCACGCGCCAGCTGCAGGCCAGCAGCAGCCTTTTCTTCGAGGTGTTTCGCAAGTACGACGCCAGCAACCGCCTGCTGCACCAGGCCGAGCGCGAGGTGCTGGCGCAAGAGCTGGACATCGCCAGGCTGACGCACACGCTGCAGCGCATGGCCCGGCTGCCCATGCAGCGGGTGGAGCTGACGGCGCCCAGCCCGCTGGCGCTGCCGCTGCTGGTGGAGCGGCTGCGCGAACAGCTCAGCACCGAGAAGCTGAAAGACCGGCTCGATCGCTTGCTGGCCGAGGCCGAGGCCGCGCTGGTCGCGCCTGCGCCAAGACGGCGCGCTGCGCGGCTACGATCCAGGGCATGACGCCTTCTTGCATCGCTGGTTTGTGCGCGCTCACGTTCTGGGCCCTTGCCAGCCTGCCCGCCACCGCCGCCAGGCCGTCCAAACCCGAGCCACTGCAGGGTGTGGTGACGCAAGTCATCGACGGCGACACGCTGCGCTTCAATGTCGCCGGGCAGCCGGCCATCGAGGTGCGGCTGGCGCAGATCGACGCCCCTGAGCTTTGCCAGGCCGGGGGCGCAGAAGCGCGCCGGGCGCTGAGTGAGCTGGCGTTGAACAAGCCCGCCACGCTGCGCCCCACCGGGCGCGACCGCCAGGGCCGCAGCATCGGCGTGCTGGTGGTGGACGGCGCCAGCGTCGGCCAGCGCCTGGTGCAGGAAGGTCACGCCTGGAGCCTGGTCGGCCGCAACGGCCGCGGCCCGCTGGTGAAGGAAGAGCGACTGGCGCAGGCGCTGAACCGCGGCCTGCATGCCGAGCGCACGGCCGTCAAGCCCGAAGACTTTCGGCGCAGCAACGGGCCCTGCAGATAGCTTTCAGCACAGCAGGCACAGCAGGCACAGCAGGCACAGCAGGCACAGCAGGCACAGCAGGCTCCGCGTTTCAGCGGCCCGCCGCGGCGGCTTCGCGTGCCGCCGCGGCGGCGGCCAGAAAGTCGTGCAGCAGCGCCCTGTCGTCCACCGTGTGCGGGTGCCCGGGTTGGTGAAATTCTGGGTGCCACTGCACGCCGGCCACGAAGCCGGGCCCGCGCCAGCGTATGGCTTCGACGAGGCCGTCGTCGGCACAGCGGGCCTCGACGATGAAGTCGGGCGCCAGGTCCTTGATGCCCTGGTGGTGAATGCTGTTGGTGTTGAAACGTTGCACGCCGTGGAAGATCGAGGCCAGCCGTGTGCCGGGCACCAGCTCCACCGTGTGGTGGTGGTGTTCGTAGCGGCCCGGCACACGGTGCGGCACTTTCGTACCCTTGGCTTCGGGATGCTGGGTTTCGATGTCCTGCCACAGCGTGCCGCCGAAGTGCACGTTCAGCAGCTGCAGCCCGCGGCAGATGCCGAAGACGGGCTTGCCGGCATCGACGAAGGCCTGCACCAGGTCACGTTCATAACGGTCGCGCACACGGTCGCCGTGCCATTCGGGGTGCAGCGGGGCCTCGCCATAACTCTCGGGCGCCACATCGTTGCCACCCTGCAGCACCAGCCCGTCCAGCGCCTCGGCGTAGTCGTCCAGGTCGATCTCGCTGCGCTGCACGATGCTCTCGGCATCCACCGCCGGCACCATCACCGGCACCGCGCCGCCGCCCAGCAGCCAGTGCGCCACGCCCTGTTCCAGGTAGTGCAGGGTCTTGCTCCAGACGCCGGTGGCCGGATGTCCGTCAGTGCCGGGGTAGTAGATGCGTGCCGAGGCACCGATGAGCAGCGGGCGGGCGCCACTCATGGGGCCGCACCCGCCACGCGCACCCAGCGCAGTTCCACCTGGTCGTTGGGCCACTGCACCAGCGTCACCTTCTTCGCCATGGCCCAGGTGAGCGTGCGGCGGTACAGCGGAATCAGCGGCAGGTCGTCGGCCATCAGGCGCAGCGCGGTGGTGACCATGGCGCGGCGGCGCGTGAGGTCGGGCTCCACGCGCAGGCCGTCGATCAGCGTGTCGAGCTGCGCATTGCTGTAGCGCCCGGCGTTGAAGGTGCCCTGGCCTTCGCGGCTGTAGGTGCGTACCAGGCCGTTCAGCGAATTCCAGGCATCGGGCAGCGGCGTCCAGCCGACCTCGAAAAACGGCGTGTTGCCGCCCGTCAGGCGCGGGAAGAACTGCGTGCTGGGGCTGCTCCGCAACTGCGTGCGTATGCCCACCTGCGTGAGCATCGCGGCCACCGCCTGGCAGACGTTCTCACGCCAGGCCACGTTCACGCAGTCCAGCGGCACCGAAAAGCCGTTCGGGTAGCCCGCCTCACCCAGCAGCTGGCGTGCGCGCGCCGGGTCGTAGCGCAGGCGCTTGTCCAGCTCGGCCGGGCTGCCGTCGACCATCGGCGAGAGAAAGGCGCCGGTGGCTTCGGCCTGGCCGCGCAAGACCTTGTCGACGATGAGCGGCACGTTGATGGCGTGGTAGACGGCCTGGCGCACACGCAGGTCCTTGAAGGGGTTGCGGCCCTTCACGTCGCTGCCTTCGAGTTCGGGCCGCGCCTGGTCGAAGCCCAGGTACTGCTGGCCGATGTCGGCCGACTGCGCCAGCGTCATGCGCCTGTCGGCCTGCAGGCGGCGAATGTCCTGGTAGGGCGGGTCGAGCACCAGGTCCACCTCGCCCGAGGTCAGCGCCGCCAGCCGCGTGGCGTCGCTCTTGATGACCACGAAAGTCACCTGCTCGACATTGCCGCTGCGCTTGTCGGCCCAGCCCCACCAGGGCCCGTGGCGGCGCAACACGGTGCGTATGTCGGGCTCGTAGCGTTCCAGCCGGAAGGGGCCGGTGCCGTTGGCGTGGCGCACCGCATGCGTTTCCTGCCGGGCATTGAAATCCTGCGGGCTCAGCACGCCGTGCTTTTCAGCCCAGGCCTTGCTCATCATGCCGATGAAGCTCAGCTTTTCCGGCAGCACGGCATCGGGCGCCTGCAGCTGGACCTCGATCAACAGGGTGTCGATCTTCTTGATGGCGGCAATGCCGCCGAGCTGGAAGCTGCGTTGCGAAGGCGGGGTCATGGCTCGTTGCAGCGAAAACACCGCGTCTTCGGCGGTGAAGGGTGTGCCGTCGTGGAACTTCACACCCGGGCGCAGCCGGAAACGCCAGGCCGTGGGCGACACCATTTGCCAGCTCAGCGCCAGCGCGGGTTCGAGCTTGTATTTCTCGTCCCGGTTGACCAGGCCCTCGTAGATTTGCGTCGACACGCGCGAGTGGTACAGCAGCGCGACGGCGTGCGGGTCCATCGTCTGCGCGTCGAAGGCGCTGGCAATGCGCAGCGCCGGCTTGGGGGCTGCGGTCTGGGCGGCCGCAGACGGCGCCGTCAACGCGGCCAGTGCAGCAGCCAGCGTGACGAGGAGCGTGGCAACACCGGCGAGGCCGGCGCGGGAGAAGGAAGACAGCAGGGCGCGTGGGCGCATGGCGTGGACAGCAGTGGGTTTTGGGCAGAGGGCCGGCATATTGTGTCGTGCAGACGGGTGCTGCAGACGGGTGCTGCAGACGTGTTGTGCAGACGTTGCGTGCAGACCTTGCATGCAGACGTTGCGTGCAGACGTTGCGTACAGACGTTGCGTACAGACGTGCGCTGACTTCGTCACTGCATCTCGACGCACTCGACCTTTCAGTCCTTCACTCGCCGGGTTCGTCCTCGCCCACACCGTCTTCTTCGTCCTTGCGCGCCTGCGCCAAGCGCGCGGCCAGTTGCCCGGCCAGCGGCGCCATGTTCTGCACCAGTTCGGCGCTGGGGACAGTGCCGCCCAGACGCAATGCCGGCATGGGAGCGCGGACGCCAGCGGCGTACAGCGGGCCCACCAGCGCCATCACCGGCAGCCAGGGCAGAGCGATGCGCAGGTGGCCGGCGAAGGCCGCGTTTCTGTTTCTATCCTCTCCAATCCTCGACCCGGAGCACGCCCTGCTCAAGCGCCTGCAGGCCGACGATGCCAATCCCGCGCGTCGAGGGCTACGGCGCACAGGCGATCCGCTCCGGTGACATCGCCGCCTGCGCGCAGCAGCGCAGCGAGACCACCGGTGGCGCCCGGGTCCAGCGGCGCTTGCACCAACACCTTCCAGTGCCACGCTTCCGTGATTCCGGACATCGCCATCGCCACGCCGCTGCTGCTGATCGGCAACCAGGACACGGTGCTGGCGCAGGCGCTGGAACGGGCTTCGGAATCCGGGAATCGATCGACGCAACCTCAACCACTTTCCGGCCAGTGACCAACCCCCACGGGAGCATCGCCCGCCAGACTTGCAGACCGGCTGCATCGCACCCAGCCACGCCCTTTTCCCCCCGAAGGCCCCCCGGGGCCTGCAGCCCCAGGGCTAGACTGCGCCATCACACAACTGCTCGGGGCCAGTTCGATGTCTGCGACGCTGTATGTTTGGAAGATGTCTCCCAGCAATGTCGGCCACGTGTCTTTGCAGGTCGGCACGGTCTACATGAGTTACTGGCCCAACGAGGCAGCAGGCAAGAACGACGTCAAGCTCGGGGCCTCTCACGAAGCCATGTTCCCACGCAGTTATGCGATCGACCGCCGGCTCGAGAGGAAGGTCTGCGACGAGCAGCTGGAGCTGAAGAAGATCGACACGGCCCGGGTGCTGGACGCCTGGGCCGCGTTCACGAGCACACCCGAGCGCTACAACCTCATCGACCACAACTGTTCGACCGTGGTCGCGTCGCTGTTGCGCGCCGGCTCCAGCCGCGAGCCCTCGTTCATGCCTGGCGTGCTGATCGATGCGTATGCGCAGAACTGGGTGCAACGCATGATGTTCCGCATTCGCTTCTTCTCGAAACGCATCCGCATGTGGACGCCCGACGACGTGCTGCGTTACGCCGTCGAGATCGAAAGCTGAGCCGCGCGTTGAAACCCTGTCTGGTTTACGCACCCGGCTACGACATCACGCTGTTCGGCCTGGAACGGCTGCATCCCTTTGATGGCCGCAAGTTCAGCCGCGCCTGGGCGTTGCTGCAACAGCACTTCGGCGACGCGCTCGAGACACTGCATTGCACGCCGTCGGCGCCCGTGTCCGACGACGAACTGCAGGCCGTGCACACCCGCGCCTATCTCGAGTCGCTGCGTTCGCCGCAGGTCGTGGCCAAGGCGCTCGAGCTCGGCGCGCTGCGCTGGCTGCCGCGATCGCTGATGGAGAGCCGTCTGCTGCGGCCGATGCGGCTGGCAACGGCCGGCACCGTGATGGCCGCGCAGCACGCGGTCGATCAGCGTGGGCTGGCGATGAACCTCGGCGGCGGCTACCACCATGCGTTCCGCGACCGCGGTGAAGGGTTCTGCGTCTATGCCGACGTGGCGTTGGCGCTGGCCATGCTGCGGCAGCGCGGCGCGCTGGCCGTTGCCGACCCGGTGGCGATCATCGACCTCGATGCGCACCGGGGCAACGGCGTCTGGAGCCTGTGCGGCGCCGACCCGGGGGTGCGCATCCTCGACCTCTACAACGCGCAAATCTATCCGGGCCTGTTCGACGGTGAACCCGACGACTGGCCGTTCCAGGTGCCGATGAAGTCGGGCACGTCGGGCGCGGACTACCTGGAGGTGCTCCGCGTCGAGCTGCCCCAGTTCCTCGACGCAGGGCCGACGCCGAAGCTCGCGGTCTACAACGCCGGCACCGACGTGCTCGACGGCGATCCGTTGGGGCACCTGGCAGTTTCCGCCGCCGACGTGGCGGAGCGTGATCGCTTCGTCGTGCGCACGCTGGCCGCGCGTGGCATCCCGGTGGTGGCCGTCACCAGCGGCGGCTACACGCGCGAATCGCACCGGCTGGTGGCGCAACTCGCCATCGAGATCGTCTCAGCTGCACGCGCCGCTGGCTGAACATCAAGACGCGCTGAAGAGCAACCGCAGTCAGCGTGCTGCAGTCCTTCGGACTATTCGGCTTTGACGGCAGGAAGCGCAAGCCTCGACGACGCCGACACCGGGCGCCAAGAGAGGTCGACGATGCTTCTCGGGACGGCCCCACCCAGACTTGCTGCGGGTATTCGGAGCTCGGATCGCGTTCGGCCCCTGCCGGCCGGACTCACTCGTCGTTTTCGGCTTCGCCGTCTTCCTGCCGTGCTTTCACCACCCGTGCGGCCAGTTGCACGGCCAGCGGCGCCATGTCCTGCACCAGTTCGGCGCTGGGCACGGTGCCGCCCAGACGCAATGCCGGCATGGGCAAGGTGCTCATGTAGGGCATGGCGGCCAGGCTGTCGTGCCGGCGCCAGGTCAGTGCCGACTGCAGGCCGATGCCGGCGATGACCACCGCCGCCACCGTGGTCATCACCGCGCGCCGGTGCTGCGGCAGGGTGTGGCGCAAGTGAGCGTGCAGCAGCAGTGCCGTCAGCAGCGTGTTGACCAGCCCGCCGGCCTGCCACATCAGCGGCAGTGCCAGCGCGGCCGCGAGCTGCGGCCACAGCGTGCTCACCAGCGCCATCACCAAAAGCCACGGCAGCGCAATGCGCAGGTGCCCGGCGAAGTCGAAGCGGTGCTGGAACAGCTTGGACAGCAGCGCCCAGAAGCCGCACCAGACCGCCAACGCCAGCGGCACGCCCAGCAGCGTCGGCAGCCAGGCGGTGTAGTCGGCGCCGGGGTCCAGCGTCACCCATTGGTCGGCCAGCGCCAGCAGCAGTACGCAGAGCCCCGCCAGCAGCGGTGCGCGCAGGCCGCCCGCCGTTTCGTCGGGCAGCGGCTTTTCTGGCGCCAGGGGCTCGGGCACGGCAGGCGCGGCTTCGACGCTGGCTGCATCGGCTGCATCGGCAGCGCGTCCATCCAGAACTGTTTCCGGTCGCAAGCGCAGTCGCAAGCGCAGTCGCAACCGCGTGGTTCCCAGCTGCAGCAGGGCGCCGGCGGCTGGCAGCAGCGCGGTGGCGGTGACGGGTTTGCCGTCCAGCTTGACGCCGTTGTGCGAGGGCAGGGCGTGCAGCTGCAGCCGGCCGCTTGCGTCAGTCTCCACGCGCGCGTGGTGGGCGGCCACGTGGGGGTCGTCCAGCACCACGGTGTTGTCCAGCGCGCGGCCCAGGCTCAGGGGCCAGCCCGCCACGTCCGCGCTGCGCTGCACGTGGCCGTCGCGCTCCAGCCACTCGATCAGGGCGACGCGGTCTTCGGGGCGTTCCATGCAAAGCCGTCCAGGTAATGTTGCGCCAGGCGTTGTGCGCTGGCAGCGCTGACGCCGTAAGCATCCAGCCGGCCCTGCACGCCTTGCTGCGTGCCGTCCAGCGTGGCCACCAGCACGGCCAGGTCGTGCAGCCCTTCGAGTTTCTTGTAGGCGCGCAGGCAGATCACCGCCTTCAGCGGCAGCGCGCCGCTGCTCACCTGGGCCTCGACGCAGCGCGGCGCCGTGCGCTGGCGGTCGTCACGGCCCATCAGTTCGTTGCGAAAGCTGGCGCTGTAGCGTTCGGCGAAGCGCAACGCACCCAGCTTGCTGCCGTCATAGGCTTCGTGGCGCACCGTCAGGAAGCCGGTGCGCAGCTCGCCGGTGATGAAGATGCGGCTGTCCATCTCGCAGTCGGAACGCTCGAACTGCAGCCCGCGTGCGGTCTGCGGCGAACCCCGGCCCCAGCAGCGCATGAAGACTTCCTGTGGCACCGGGATGGCATAGCGCGGGTGGCCGGCGCTGCGCCAGGGCTGGCTGATGAAGCGCTGCGTCAGCACGGCTTCGTGTGCCAGCAGCTGGCGTGTGATTTCGGCCCAGGCCGGCGTGGTGATGGGCTCTGCACTGCGGCCGCGATCGATGAGCCTGCGCACCTGCGCCGCGGGCACGAGGAAGCTGACCTGTTCACCGTCGCGCCGCGCGGCCACGTTCACACCCACCAGGCGGCCTTGTTCGTCCAGCGCCGGGCCGCCGCTCATGCCGGCGCTCAAGCTGCCGCCGAAGAACAGCGTTTCCAGGAAGCTGCGTTCCACCGGGCCGTTGAAGCTGCCCTCGGCCACCGCGAAGCCGACGTCCAGCGGGTTGCCGAGCGAGAAGATGCGGGCGCCGCGCGGCAGCGGCTCGGCCGCCGGGCGCAGCGCGACGAAGCCGCGGCCGGCCAGCGGCGCAGGGTCTACCGGCTTCAGCAGCGCCAAGTCGTGCACCACGTCGAAGGCCAGCAGCTGCAGCGCGCCCTGGCGCCCGTCGACGGTGGCGTAGACCAGCCGGTGGCGCGATGGCTGCAGCGCGAACTGGCTGACGACGTGGTAGTTCGTCACCAGATGGCCCGCGTCGTCGACGAGGAAGCCCGAACCCACCGAAGACTGGCTGTCTTGCGTCTTCAGCAGCGTGCGTATCTGCACCAGCTGCGGGCGCGCGCGCTCGTAGATGCGCTGGCTGACGCCGGTGGGCGCGGTGGGTTCGGTGGCTAGCACGGCAGTGACAACCGAAGCCGATGCCGATGCCGCCAGGCCCGGGGCAGCGGCTGCGGTGGCCGAGCCGGGTGTTGCCGCCAGCACGGCGCCGTTGGCAGCCACGAGCAAAACCCAAAGCAG
>Ga0105048_10012167_pt1 | contig 13521 bp, 10 predicted proteins | sample MAT05_FD_78382 | JGI IMG/M metagenome (GOLD analysis project Ga0105048, IMG submission 78382) | Freshwater microbial communities from Lake Fryxell liftoff mats and glacier meltwater in Antarctica - MAT-05 | ecosystem: Environmental > Aquatic > Freshwater > Ice > Liftoff microbial mat | place...
AAAACACGACACTTGCGAATAAAATAATAGCCGGAATAACATAAAAATTAGAAAAAAACTTACCTACCCATTGCCTTAATTCCTGTATATTGGGAGCAATACCAAACACAGAAAAAATAACAAGTCCATTGGCTGGCCTTAACAAAAGAATAATTCCAAAACAGAGAGACACCAACAAATAGCTGGCGAGGGTTTTTTCCTTGATAGATTTATGCACTAAATAAATGAAAACACATATAGCAGCAAACGAATATGCATGGGAATATGACGCACGAACAATGGTGTAATAAAATAGATTAGTACCCAGATAGATCGCGGCTATTGCAGCAGCTACAGACAATTGAGAAAATCTTTTAAGCAAAATCCTTGACAGAAGATGCATCCCAAGCAATACGTACGTAATGGCACCAATGGAAACACTCAAACAAAATAGATGAGAATAGCCATCACAATCATATCCAAACAGCGCGCTGAGTAGCCAAGCAATCAAATAAAAGGGAAGCAGCAGAACTGCTACACCGCAAAAATATTTGTCGACCATTCCATGCTCAGTCCCATTTAAGAAGTAAGCACTGCCCTCACGATTCCAATACTTTTTTTCAACCTCACTAAAGTATGAAAAGGTCCAGTCTTGATAGAAAAATATATTGGGCAAATAAGCATAATAACCGGCACCATCACCCAAAATGAGATACCTTGATTTTTCGGGTTTGCCAAATTCTTTAAATGACGAAAAAAGCGAAACCGCGAAAAGAATAAGAAGCGTATTTCTGACAGCTTTAGCCGAAAATGCCGCTGCAAAACCTTCTATCCATTCAACAACACGGCCTATTATAGATGTCCGCATAACATTGAATGGGATTAACTTTTAATTTTTATTGAGTTTGTGCTCTTTGCCGAGTTTGCTGTGTTTGGCGCCATAAGCAAGGTACAAAAGTACTCCTATTGCCATCCAAATCATGGCTACCTTGAGAGTTGTTCCATCCAAACCAACAATCATAAAACCACAAACTAAAACTCCTAAAATTGGAACCAATGGAACCAATGGGGTTTTGAAAGGTCTTTTGAGTTGAGGATTTGTAGTGCGCAGCAACCAAACTGCGACACAAACAAGAACAAAAGCGAAAAGAGTTCCAAAAGATGTGAGATCACCGGCAACACTACCTGGAACAAATGCCGCAAACGCACCGACAAAAACAAAAAGTATCCAGTTTGATTTGTGCGGAGTTCTGTATTTAGGGTGAAGGTCAGAGAAGACCTTTGGCAATAATCCATCATTTGACATCGAATAAAAAACTCGACTTTGTCCCATTAACATTACAAGAATTACGGATGAAAATCCTGCGAGAATTGCAACCGTTACAGATGTAGCCAGCCACTCATAACCAGGCATGTGATTTTTGATAGCATATGCCACAGAAGCCTCTTTACCTGCACCGCCGAACTCAGTCCAATTTGCCACTCCAGTCAAAACATAGGAAAATAATATATATAAAATCGTACAAACAATCAATGATCCAAGAATACCAATAGGCATATCTCGCTTGGGATTTTTAGCTTCTTGAGCCGCAGTGCTTACGGCATCAAAGCCAATGAATGCGAAGAATACAATTGCAGCTCCACCAATAATACCACCCCAACCCCACTCAAAGAAACCTTCGTGACCAGGAGTACCTTGAGGAATTAAATATGGTTCGTGATTAGCAGGATCAATAAACTGAAATCCAATGGCAATAAATCCAAGAACGATTGCAACTTTTACGAAGACAATTATTCCATTTACTCTTGCAGATTCTTGAGTACCACGAATAAGAAGCATTGTAAGTAGAAGCAGAATACCGGCCGCAGGAATATTGAGAATCCCACTAACACCAGTGGTAGAAGTTTCAAAAGGAGAGTGACACCACTCAAAAGGTATAATTCCACCAAGGAGATTATTCAGATATTCGCTCCAAGCAATAGCCACTGTTGCAGCTCCTAGAGCATATTCCATAATTAGGGCCCATCCAATAATCCACGCTATAATTTCGCCCATGGTAGCATAAGCATAGGTGTAAGCGCTTCCGGCAATGGGAAACATTGAAGCAAATTCCGCATAACATAATCCGGCAAATGCGCATCCGATTGCGGCCACGATAAAAGAAAGTGTAACGCCCGGACCGGCAGCTTCTGCAGAAGCGGCGGCTGTTCGAACAAACAGCCCTGCTCCAATGATTGCTCCAATTCCAAGCAATACTAGATTAGTGGCTGATAGTGTTCTTTTTAAGCCTCCGGACTCAGAATCCGCCATCAATGACTCTATTGATTTCTTTACCAATGCTCTTCTCATAAGGAAAACTTTATTTAAATCGTGGTTAATGGAATGCACAATGATAATCATAATCACCTTTATTTATGAAAATTTGAGATTTCTGCCAATAGAGCTACTATTTTTTGAGGGCCATCTAAACGCGAATCAAGGCTTTGTGGAAGTTAGATAGTCTGACGAACAAAAATGAAAAGGCAGGTGTTTATTTCACTTAGCATTACTAAACAAAATCAAAAATGACTCATCCACTATCAGAAACTCTCATGATTTCTATTGATGAAATGGGAGAAAACCATATAATGACTTCTGTTGAGACTCCCATGCGCAGTGATGCGTTCGATCTCACGGATGATGAAAAAATAAGCCAGATAGAGGTTAAGTTTCGTGAAATAATGGAAACGCTAGGCTTGGATCTTACAGACGATAGTCTTTCGGGAACGCCCCACAGAGTTGCCAAAATGTACGTGAAGGAAATTTTTAGCGGATTGGATCCTGCTAACAAACCTGATGTTAAGCTCTTTGAAAACAAATACGGCTACGACCAAATGTTGTTAGAAAAAAACATTACTTTCTACAGCAATTGTGAGCACCACTTTGTGCCAATTATTGGTAAAGCACATATTGCCTACATATCTAACGGTAAAGTTGTTGGCTTGTCGAAACTGAACAGGTTGGTTGAATATTTTGCTAAAAGACCTCAAGTTCAAGAACGTTTAACGATGCAAATCGGCAAAGAACTTCGGAAGGTCTTAGGAACTGACGATGTTGCAGTTCTTATAGATGCAACGCATTTATGCGTGAGCAGTAGGGGAGTCCGCGATGTAAATAGCTCAACAGTAACGGCCTATTACTCGGGAAGTTTTCTGAGCGACAAAACGAAAAATGAATTTTTGAAATACCTAGATCTATAAAAACCAATCGTTAAGGGAATTCAATTCAATAAATCAAAACAATGAAAAACATTTTAATTGTAGGAGGAACCTCTGGCATAGGTCGTGAGTTGTGTACAAAACTCATTGCTGAAAATAATACTATCCATGTTCTTTCTAGAGGCAGCGCTGCTTCCGATAAAATTGCTGGATTGACCTACAGCATTTGGGATTCAACATCTGATGGTGTTCCTGAAATCCCTTTTGATTCTATTGATGGTTTGGTTTATTGTCCAGGTAGCATCAACCTTAAGCCTTTTCATAGAATTACAGATATTGAGTTTCTTGCCGAATTTAATCTAAATGCTTTAGGAGCAGTAAAAATATTACGCCTAGCCCTCCCGCTGCTCAAGAAATCTACATCAGCATCCGTTGTGTTATATAGCACAGTGGCTGTATCAACAGGAATGCCTTTTCACAGCTCTATTGCAATGAGCAAAGGCGCTGTTGAAGGGTTGGTTAGGAGTCTTGCTGCTGAATGGGCACCAAATATTCGCGTGAATGCCGTCGCGCCCTCGCTCATAAACACACCCCTTGCCGAAAAGCTGTTATCAACTCCAGAAAAAACAGAAGCATCAGCAAAAAGACATCCTTTGGGTAGAGTGGGTCAACCCGCAGACATCGCTGAAGCAACAATATTTTTATTGAGTGAAAAAAGTTCGTGGATAACAGGTCAAGTAATTCATATCGATGGCGGAATTGGAAGGTTGAAAATCTTTTAGAACCGCTGACGGGTTCATCTATCCAGCTAACCCTGTGGGGTTAATCGTTTCGTTAACCGAACGTTGTGAATTATCCCTGCGGAATAAAACTTAGGATAACCGCAAGGGTTATCCCTTCGGACAACGCTTACACCGCTTGCCCTCTTTATGTTTTTTGCAACACTTTTTTTGCTTGGAATGCTCATGCTTCATAATAGATCGAATGACACACCCATCGCATGAAATCGTATTATTCTTGATCTGTTCCATCGGGATAATTTGAGTTCAAATTTACCCGTGGGAATCAAAATTTTAGTACCCTAAAAAAGGTATTCTTGAAATAATTAGATGGTTTCCAACATGCATTTGGCCTTGGAGAAAAGCTATTTTAAAATTTCCAATTAGACTCTAAATATCTAAGAAGGCAGATTCCTTTCAATGACTAATTACAAAATGACCTAAAAAAAAATTCCCCGCAGCACCGTTGCGTTGCGGGGAACCTACCTAACGATAACGTAGAAAAAAATTTTACAAAGAACCTTCAGATGCTGTGTCATCTTTCTTTTCTTTTGACATATCCGAACCTGTGTTCAGAGTTAGTTAATACGTTATTGGAAAGTAACGATGCGTATTTGATGCCCCGTATCACTAATAGTAGTGAATTTAATTTAAACAAATTTAGTTTGGTAAATAGTGATGCGTTGGGCATACTAAGTCAAGCGTGATGACCATTAGGCATAATACCAATAAATAGTACGTAATTGTACGTAAAAACAGTACATTTGAAACTGTGACCCTCCAAAATCTAGCAAGAACTTTAATCATCTCGGCATTTATTGCCCTTGACTCAATATTACATGCTAATTCCGGACTTGACTTCAAGCCCAATGGAGTCACAGCTAAAGTATTGATTGTTCTGCTTGAAGCAAGCGCTCACATGGAAGCTAGTCGTTACGATAGCGCGCAATATCTAATCAGTAATACTCTTTCACAAACAGAGATTGCATTAAACGAAAGTGATCTTTATTATCTACATGCTTTCCAATCTGAAATTATGTATTACAATGCTCTTTTCGAGCAAGGTTTAAATAGCGCTTTAAGAGCTTTGTCCATTGCCACATCACTCAACAATGACACACTTATAGGAAGCGCTGAAAATTTACTTGGTTTGTTTTATATGAATCTTGGCTATAGCAAAAATGCTATTAAACATTTTAAGAAAGCAGTAGAACTAATTCCTCTAGGTCATAACAACGATTTTATAGCATGTCAATATCATGGCTATTCCAACATGGCCGAATGTTTTTTACGCATCAACGAACCAGATAGCGCAAGGCTATATGCTTCGGCATCAATTGCCGAAGCAGAAATGCGTGGTCGCATTCGCGGAGTTGCCCTTGCCCATTGGTGTCTTGCAGAAGCTTTATTAAAGAAAAATGATATACCACAATCGATAATAGAAATAAAAAGTGCGTTAAAACTTGTAAAAAACTCTGTGCACCACGATGTAGTCCAAACATTAAGTTGCACCTTAATGAGGTGCTACCAAAAAATACAACAGCCGGATAGCGCTTATTATTGGATGAAAAGTGGTTTGCTCTTGCAAGAGGATCCACTAAACACAGATTTCTCGCGAAAAGAATTTCTACAGTGTGGAATAAATCTTTGCATCGAACAACATAATTTAACCGAAGGTTCCATTTTTCTCGAAAAACTAAATAAACTGACTCGGAAAGTAAGTAACAAAGAGCAAAATCAACGTGTAAAAATTCTTTCAGACTACTACGAAAAAAACGAAAAACTCATCGTTGAGAAGCAACTGAACGAAGCACAAAAAAAAGAACTTAGTTTACGAACAATAATAGAATGGGTGCTAATTCTTGTTGCCGCTTTATGCATTCTACTCATCTTTATTGGATATAGAACATTTAAACAAAAACAGAAAATTGTTGAACTCAATCACTCAAGAAGTCTTGAACAGATGAAACAAGATTTGGAATTAAAATCGATAAAAGGAAAAATGGAAGCACTTTTTGACGAACGCAATAGAATTGCATCCGACTTACACGATGACATAGGGGCTGCCTTGTCGAGTATTCGCATTTACAGTAGTGCCGCGCAAAAACAAATGGCTACGGATCCCAGGGAGGGAATGAATCTAATATCTAGAATTATCAACAGCAGTGAAAGTATGATGGAGCGCATGAGCGATATCGTATGGAGTATCAACCCTAAAAATGACAGCGGTGAAAGTTTGATTCTGCGTATGAAAACCTTTGCATCAGAAGTACTTGGATCAATGCAAATTGATTTGGTTTATCATATTGATCCTATCGTTGTAAACTTAAAACCAACACTTGTGGCGCGCAAAAATGTCTACCTCATATTTAAAGAAGCCATAAACAATATAGCAAAATATAGTGAGTCCAGCAAAGTCGAAATTTTATTGTCCGCCGAGAATGGATTTTTCTCACTGCGCATTAAAGACAATGGAAAAGGATTTAATGTAATGCAAGCTTTTAAAGGCAATGGCCTCACTAACATGTCGCAAAGAGCAAAAGCAATGGATGCCTATTTCCATGTTACCTCACATGCGAATACGGGAACAACGATTGAACTAAAAATGGAAACCACAATAATTAGTGACTTGAATGTAGAGACAAAGTGAACGAATTTTGTGGTACCGTTTGGATTTATGTATTAGACCAATTCCTTTTCTCTGCGTTGTTCTAACCATCACTCACAACTGCATTTAGCATTTTACCTCGTTTAATAGTCCAAACCATTTTATGAGGTTCAGTAATATAACCTATCCATTGAGTAATTAAATTTTCGATTTATGAATATTCGAGTTGCAGTTTACGATGACAGTAGAGAAAGAAGAGAAAGCCTGAGCTATCTCATAGGTATGTTCGATACTTTAGAATGCGTTGGCACATACAACGATTGCAGTCATGTGTTGGACGACATAAAAGAATCGAGACCGGATGTGGTGCTTATGGACATCGAAATGCCGAATGTGAACGGCATCGAAGGAGTAAAAAAAATTAAAAAGGCATTTCCAGAGGTTGTAATTCTCATGCAAACAGTTTTTGAGGATGACGAAAATCTTTTTGAAAGCATCAAAGCCGGTGCAGCGGGATATCTTCTGAAAAAAACAAATCCCGAAAAAATAATTGAAGCAATATTGGAAGTTGTAGACGGTGGAGCTCCAATGACACCGAGCATTGCATCGAGGGTGTTAAAATATTTCCAAAACAGCACATCGACTACTAACAACTACGCACTCACTGAAAAAGAGCGCAAAATTCTAAGTTTATTGGTAGATGGTCTCAGCTATAAAATGATTGCTGTTCGAGAGAATATATCTTTTCATACTGTGAACTCGCATGTGCGAAAAATCTACGAAAAATTGCATGTGCACTCGTTGGGGGAAGCGGTGAGCAAGGCGCTTAAAGAAAATTTGATCTGAAGGAGCCAACATCCATACCCATTCTAATCTGCTAGTAACCAAAAGGCTCCATTTCTTGAGTATTTCTTATTTTCGCGACCTGACGTGGTCAATATTTCGCGTTCAGGTTTCACTTATGGCACTCATCGAAGAATTTGATAAATCGGGCAATTGGCTATTTCGCTGGCGAAGTTTTTTACCCATCGTGCTTTATATAATGGCAGCATTCGTCATTTTATTTGAGGCAGACACAAGCATGCCAGTTTTTAGTCAAAACTGGGCAATTTGGTGTATCGCTATTTCGTTGTTTGGCCTAGTTATTAGGGCCATAACAGTTGGATTTACACCCAAAGGAACTAGCGGTAGAAACACCAAAGAGGGCCAAGTAGCAGAAGTGCTTAATACAAAAGGAATTTATTCTACTGTGCGTCACCCACTCTATTTGGGCAACTTTTTTATGTGGTTGGGAATAATAATTTATGTCGGCAATTGGTGGTTCACTGCCACTTGTACTTTGCTGTTTTGGTTGTATTACGAGCGCATCATGTTTGCAGAAGAATTTTTCCTACGAAAAAAATTCGGTCAATCCTATCTCAACTGGGCTGAAAAAACACCGGCTTTCTTTCCTAGCTTTTCGTCGTACGAAAGTGCCGGCTGGAATTTCAGCATAAAAAATGTTCTTAAAAGAGAATACAATGGCTTCTTTGCCATCTTCGTATCTTTCCTCCTACTCGATGTCCTCAAGAATTATATTCACTACGGATTTAGCAATTGGCAAAGTCTTATCACTCGCTTTTGGCTCTATGCAGTGATCATTTCATTTGGTGTTTTTATCGTATTAAGATCGTTGAAGAAATATACCAAAGTGCTGGATGCGAAGGGAAGGGAGTTTGTGTAATGACTTTTGAGTGTTCGCGTTTTTAATTAGACAAGATCCGACGTAGTCAAGAGAGGAGTGGATATAAAATTCGGCAAATGATTACTTCAAAGAATATAGATACCACATGCCAAAATTCCCAAAATTTTCGGATGTTCAGGAGCCGATTTTTATTATCATTTATTCAATGAAAACTCTCACATTCCATGTGCCAGTTTTACTCGATTCGGATGATAAAAAAGAAGCCCAAATACTTGCAACAAAACTTCACGAACAAGGTAAACAGTTTTAGTAGAAGCAACAGATTTAATCAGGCTAACTAAAATACCATAGCAGAATTGCTGGGACCTCATAATGTTTCCTTATTCAACTATCCTTCGTCTCACCTCTTGAGAAACGTGAAGAATGCTCAAAACCATTCCTTCTAATACTTACGCTTTCTTTAATTACAATTATCGGAAAACTTAACCTTTTTTAAAGAACATATGGGGAGGTCATACCAATCTTTTTTATACCTTCGACAAGGTATTATTTAAAAAATATTTCACTAAAACAGCAGAAACATTCCAACGCCACAAAGAAGCAAAGCCGATTTCAGACAGTGTTAAATGTGCAAACCCAAGAATTTCAACACCATTTCAGAATTTCAATGAAAAACATTGATAAAAAAGTTTAGAAAATGCTTATCGATTATTTGAATCCGGAGATATCGATAAAATTGAAATCGGTATTACCAAAAGTTTGCAACAAATACAACTTTACCTATTTAATGCATTGTATGAATTTGCAGGGCAAGTGCGCATAAAAAATATCTCAAAAGGAGGATTTAGATTTGCAAACTCATTATATCTGGTAGAGATTTTATCCAAAATTGAACGTAAGCCTAAAAACAGTTTTGAAAAGATAATTGCCAAATATGTCGAAATGAATATTGCACACCACTTTATGGAAGGCAATGGACGAACCACGAGAATTTGGCTGAGTATGATCCTAAAAGTTAAAATCAAAAAATTGGCCAACCGGCAGAATGTAGATAAAACACTTTATTTACTGGCAATGGAAAGAAGTCCGGTGAATGATTTGGAGTTGAGAACCCTGCACACTGTTAATCTAACCAATGAAATTGACAACAGAGAAATTATTTTTAAAGAATTGGAGCAATCTTATTACTATGAAGGATAGGATAAAGATGCTGGCGATGAATAATACCGTAAACAAATATTGAATGTAGGTTTCAATATGAAGATATAAAATTTCCAAAAAAGGAAATTTACTTCGCTGCTCTTACTTTTAATTCTTCAAAATCTTTGCACTGCGCAATCCGTTATTAATACACTCTTAGATTCTGTAATAGCGCGTACCAAACATACCTCTATGTATTCCCACCTTGTCAACTGGGACAATTTAGAAAACAAGATTCATAGCATAATTATAAACGCAAAAACAATTGAAGATTTAAAACCTGCAATTACAATGTTGCTCAATGGCATTGGTGATATGCATGGCAGGATAATAGATGCGAAGGTTAATTCGACGATCGCATACGTCACAGACTACGAAAATCTTAATCATTCGGTTAAAAGAATGAGAGATCCCAAAATGTGGGAGATCGTAAACGATACATCGCAACATTTCGAATACAAAGTACTCAATGGTAATATCGGGTATGTAAAAATTGTTGGCATTGTTCCAAATGTTGATATCCAAGTTGAATCCGAAAAAATAAGAAATGCCATAATAAAACTTTCTAAAAATAAAATTGACAAATGGATCATCGATTTACGCCACAATGGAGGTGGTAATATGCATCCGATGGTCACAGGAATTGCACCACTAATTGGCGATGGAAAAGTTGGATCCCTCACAACACTTAAAGAAGAAAAAATATTTGATTGGGAAATAAAAAATTCAAATTTCATGTATCAGAATAATCAGCTTCTTAAATTACCAAACAAACCAAAATTTAAGAAACAGCCGAAAATTGCAGTGCTAACGAGCAAATACACCGTTAGCTCAGGTGAATTGGTAGCGACATGTTTCAAAGGCAGACCAAATACACGATTTTTTGGTGAAGCAACAGGAAGCCTAACAACCAACAACAATTGGGAGATCATTCGCAATGAAGTAATCATCAATATCTCTACCGGAATATATTGCGACAGAAATGGCAATAGCTATCCGTATAACATTCCAGTGGATGAGGAAATTCCATTTCCTATCACTCTAGAAACCGAAGCAGATGAATGTGTGATCGCAGCAAAAAAATAGTTGATCGAAAAGTGAGATCTACGATTGTAATTTATTGAGCAAAGGATCAAGTGCCTTTTTATACATCCTGCAATGCAGTCAAGTTCAAGCAAAAATTTTTGTCAAGTTTAATGCGATCATAATATTGTATAAGCAATTCTACCTTATCAATCAACAACAAATTTTAGTCACAATTTTAATGACTTATTGCGCTAACCTTGTACTAGATTGCGAACCAAACGCCTATCATAAAATAATGAAAACCTCTGTCCGCAAAATAACCGATTAAAATCCATATTATCCTCCGGCTTTTGAGGTAAGAAAAAACAAGTTTTAAGCAGCACATTGTAGCAATGTATTGGTAAAATGGATTAACCTACACTACGATTTACAGTGATAAATTTCGTTGAGATTGACTTTTAGTACACGCAGTATAACATAATTAGTCTAATACAAAAATCAAATTTTATTAATCGTCATACGAACGTCAATTTTTATTTGTCAATTCACAACAAACGAACACTCCAGATAAGATAGAATTCTCAAACCACAATCCTAATTACAGCACAATTCGAAAACAAGAAATTTGTAGGAAGATCCAAACACACTTAAAGTTCTTTCGAAAAGACTCAATAACAGCAACAACGTAAAAAACGCTCCAGCCAAAATTAATCCAATAAAAAATGAAAACACTTTTACATTCTATCCGCTTTCTTTTGATGATCACTTTTCTTGTGAATCACAAGCTAGCATACTCCCAAACTATTGCAGCGGGCGATGGTCATTCTTTGGCTCTTTGCATAGACGGCACTGTACTTTCATGGGGTAGCAATTCAAGCGGACAATTGGGCAATGGCACCGTAACAAGCAGCAACATTCCAGTTGCAGTGAGTAATTTGACCGACATTATTGCCGTTACAGTTGGTGAAAACCATTCACTTGCTTTGAAAAATGATGGCACCGTTTGGACATGGGGCGACAACATTGAAGGCCAACTTGGTGACGGAACAACTACGGATAGAAGTTTGCCGGCACAGATTGAAAATATGAATGGCGTTATTGCCATTGCCGCAGGCGAATACCATAGTTTGGCATTAAAAAACGATCTTACTGTTTGGGCTTGGGGCTGGAATAACAAAGGCCAATTTGGAGATGGAACGAATACAGATAGTAACATCCCTAAGTTGGTGAATGAATTATCTTCTATTAATGTGATAGCGATTGCGGCCGGATCAGAGCATTCATTATTTCTCAGGAGTAATGGCCAAATATTGGCTTGCGGTGATAATGATGAAGGTCAACTTGGAGACGCTACGAACCTAGAGAGTAGCTTGCCGGTGCAAGTAGGTGACGTGTTCTCGGATGTCACTGCTATTGCTGCGGGAGGAGATTTCTCAATGCTGCTGAAATCCAATGGCGTTGTTTTTACTTGGGGCGAAAATTCTTTAGGTCAACTAGGAGACGGCACCAATACTAACAGCAATGTTCCAGTGCAAGTGAACTCGTTGTCAGACGTTACAGCAATCGCTGCAGGCAACCATCTTTCATTGGCTCTTAAAAGCAACGGCACCGTTATGTCTTGGGGAGGAAATTTAGATGGCGAACTCGGCAATGGAAACAATACTAGCAGCAACATTCCGGTGGCCGTAAGTTCAGTTTCCAATGTTTTTGCCATTGCAGCAGGCCAACGCCATTCTCTAGCATTAAAGAATGATGCCACAATTAGCTCTTGGGGAGGAAATAGTGTAGGTCAGCTTGGAAACGGTTTGTTTACGGCCAGCAATATTCCCACAGATGTTCCAGGGCTTTGTTCGGTTGCAACAGCAATAAATGAAATTTCAACATCCACTTTGGTTTCAGTGTTTCCAAATCCAACGACCGGAAAATTTATGTTTACCATTGAGGGAGAAGGGAAACAGTATAATCTAGAATTTTACAACATGCAGGGACAAATGATGTATTCAATTAATAATTTAAAAAAATACTCAGTCAAAGAAATTGACCTTTCCGAATTGTCAAAAGGAATTTATTTTCTAAAGATTCAAGATGGTAAAAATTTTTATTGTGAAAAGATTGTGCTTCAGTAACATCATCTCGAGTAATACTTTCTTTTCTTATTTATGTGATTGTTTTTGGTGCGTTGAAATACCGTTTGGATTTAAGGCTTACACCAAATCTGCATGTAATAACAAAAGCATTTATAAAAGAGTTCAAGGGATTCTTTAATAAATTTCTATGGTAATTCCATCACTACATTCAAATAGTTCAATGAGTCAAATCTGATATTATACCAATGTTATACCAAAATCAACTATACTTTAGTACAAAAACAAGTTTGATCATTTTGGTATAATGCCGAGGAATACAAGTGTTCAGATCAACCGAGAGAAACGAAGATTGTTCTGTTACACTTGTCCATTCGATATTATACCAAAAGCATTTATTAAAGAGTCCAAAGGATTCTTTAATAAATTTCTATGGTAATGCCGTCACTACATTCAAAGAGTCCATTGAAGCAGAGCCGATATTGGGCTATATTGAATGTGTTGTACGGTATTGGACTCTATTGAATGTGTATACGGTATTACTTAAGAAATGGTCCAAATCATTTAATGAGTAACAGTGGTAAATGCCGTCGAGATTGATGTTTAGTACAATGCAGAGAAACGGAATTGGACTCATACAGAAATCCAACCGGTATTGGACTACATTGAATGTGTATACGGTACAAAACATTCAGTTGGTATAACAGAACCATCAAAAGATAGATTTTTTTATTGTGAAAAGAGTTTCGTAAGGCAGTTGACATCAATTGTAATTTTTTGAGACCCTTGTTCGAAGCCATGGACATAAGTAGCGGGTTGAAGCCATTGGCTGGGGATAAAAAAAAATTCTGTATCATTGGTGCGAAAACTGGAACACATGAAAACTAAAATTATCATTGAGCGAGCCATGCCTTATTGGAGGAAGCTGCTATTAATAAAATGCGATCGCAATGTAGAAATAGA
>Ga0105048_10012168_pt1 | contig 13520 bp, 13 predicted proteins | sample MAT05_FD_78382 | JGI IMG/M metagenome (GOLD analysis project Ga0105048, IMG submission 78382) | Freshwater microbial communities from Lake Fryxell liftoff mats and glacier meltwater in Antarctica - MAT-05 | ecosystem: Environmental > Aquatic > Freshwater > Ice > Liftoff microbial mat | place...
CACAGATGAATGCAAGACTTGTGGTGAGTTAATAATTACGGCACATTAAAGCAAGCCACCAATATTCTTGCCACAGATATTCTTGCCACAGATTTAGCAGATTTCACAGATGAATGCAAGACTAATCGTCACATAATCATCAATCCACATCAGATACCTTTTTTCTTGCAACAGACTTGTCAGATTCTCACGGATAAAAATTCTTACATTCTTTGAACCAGAACCTCAGTTATCACCTTATTGATATTTCTGTTCAACAGCCATGAAATTAGCAGGCAAGACAATAATGCTGAGAATACCGTTGTGAGTGAAAGCCATGACGAAAGTTCTATCCCATACGTTTTTAATTGTGTAGCAATCATGAATTGTGCAATGGCTGTCAAAAGTACAGAAAGAAAAATGAGGAATAATAATGCACGGATGATCCTGTTGGTGAATTGCTTTTTTAATACAGAAGGCGTATAGCCGAGTATACTCAGCAACTGTAATTTATCAGAAGATCGTACGATCAGCAATTTCAGATATAACATGACTATCATCACGGATAATGTCAATACCAGCAACCCCATGATACCACAAGTCCCAACCACCACATTGACGATTGTTTTTAATTTGCTTGTTTTTAATTTATCATTCTGGGTGGCATAACCATTGTCTGCTAAATAGCGTACGAGCTCAGGATTGCCTGCTTCCTTTGTCTGCAAAATGATACGCGATGTGGCAGCTTCCTTTTCTGTTCCGAAATGATCATTTGCATAGTGCATAAATTCCGCAGGAACCAGAACGGATGAATAACGTTGTGTAAAACCGGCAACAGTCGCTACAAAATTCTCTTCATGTTGCTTATCATAAATTGTCACATTAAACGGAATGACTTTGATACTCTCTTCGCTTAACTGTGGAAGACCCTGACTTAAGGCGAAACCAAAATTGTACAGGTTCAGATAATCCGCAGAAAGAACGACAGGAACTGACTGATCACCCAGATGCCAGGACCACTTTTCAGGAACAACATCCAGCATCTCTTCTGGAACAGATTCAAAAAATAGTTGTGTTGAAAAAGCAAGTTGACCTAAGGTATTTGCAGTGATCCCAAACTGATTGGAAGTTACCGGAGCAATTTTACTCACTGAAGATTGCTTGCCAAGTTGCTCTATCTCTTCGGGGCTGAAATAGGAGGCGGCATTATTCCCCATCATTGCATTGGTGATCTTCTTATTGATAACGAGGTATTCGTAGCCATCCTTTTTCTGTTGCGGAGAACGAAGCAAGCTGCTTGCATCATCATACAATTGAACAGCAACAAATAACAGGAAGAAGCCTATCAACAGGGCTGCATACGTCATTACAGAGAATGATCGTTTACCACCATGAAGCAATTTATGTAGTTCCTTCATTTTTTATAAAATCAGTTTTTGATGATAGGGAAATCGTTCGTCTGTTTCAAGATCTGCAATGATCAATGTTGCATTTCGCTTTTTGGTTTCCTCCAGAATAAGTGATGCAGCGAACGCAATATTTACTTCATCCAGATGACTGAAGGGTTCGTCGAGCAACAGGAATTTGAAATCCTGTATGAGGGAGCGTATGATCGCCACCCGTTGCCGTTCGCCATAAGAGAGCGTACTTACCAGGCTGTCAAGTTTATGAGATAGCTGCAATCGATCAGCAAATTCCTTTATTTTTTTTAGGGGATAAAAATTTGTCAGACTTCGTTTTATGTCAATATTATCATAGGCGGTCTGATCTTCAAACAACTTCAGATCCTGGAAAACAATACTCAATGTCGAAGCACGCAGATCGCACCATTCATCCAAAGAAAAGTGACTGCTATTTGTATCCCCGATTAAAATACGCCCTGTAAATTTTTGCTGCAAGCCAAACAAGGTATGGATCAGGGTACTCTTACCCTTTCCTGAAACTGCCTGTATATGATAGTTCTTTCCCGCTTCAAAATGCAAGTCCTTACCCCACACAGAGGACGCTGCGACAGGTATATAGGGAATAGCAAGTTGTTGTAAAACGAGGTTCAAGAGAGTTGGGAGTTAATTGATATTTCGGATAGACAAGCTAAGTCAAAGTTAGCTCCCAAGTTTAAAAGATCGATAATCTTAAAACTAAAAATTGAAAAAATATTGAATAGCGCAAATAGGTTGTGGGAATTAAGGAATTCCTAGAATTAACTTGAAATTTTGAATCGCATGACTATATTTGTGCTGTGTCAACTGTAAAATATATTAACGCCCCAATTTCGGAATTAATTCTGGGTGTTATATTCAACAAGCCCATTTCTAATAAAGTCATATTCGAACTGGGATTATTCATGGAAGCAGAGTACCCTGTCATTTCAACACAACCACCAATATTTGAAGAAACACTTCAAAATGGCCAAATCGTTCAAGGTATTAATTACCAAACTTCAGGATTTTGCCTGTACAGAATGCTGTCGGAGGATAATCGTTATATGGTAGCCATCCAGCAAAACTTTATTTTGTTCCACTGGGTAAGAGGGGATGATATGAAAGTTGGAGCGTATCCTGGTTTTGACACCGTGTTCTCTAAATTTAATACTTTAATAGATAAGTTCAATGAAATACATAACAGGTTGCTCCCAACGTTGAATACTGACAAGCAAATCAGTTCATATCTTTTGACTTACGTGGACAGATTTGAGTACATTCAAGGTATGAAAGTGAGTGATATTTTCAACTTAGACATAGAAACTATCATCCCGCAACATAATGATGATCAATTGGTATTCAGTGTAAAGTCTGCATCTAAATTGGATAAAATAAACGGTTTTTCTATAACGGAAATTGGTACAGTTAAAGATATATTCGAAAATGTTTTGGTGAGTACAAGTTATAAATTAAAAGGGAAATCTGAGGATATGAAATCATGGTTCTACGGTGCTAGAAAATTGCAAAATCTATTTTTTCAGGGCATTTTTACGGAGAATACAAAAAACAAATGGAAGGATGAATAATTTTGATAGTTGTGTTGTTTACATAATTCCCAAAGAAAGGCAATTTCAGGTAGGTGGATCTTATTTTTCAGTTGTTCAAGGTTTTGATAACTATATTCAATTTCGGAATGCGAATTTAACTAAAACTATAGATAGAAGGATCCGATACTTGAATGGAGTAACCAATATTGGTGATGATTGGATCTCAGGCACTAGCAGTGCTCCAAATCAATATAGTGCAGAAATCAGTAAGAGCATTTTAGATGAGTTCAAGAATAAATTTTTGGATCAATACTTAAAAAATGATTACCGTTTTGGGTTGGTGATGCCACAGATTATTTTAAGCCCAATTCCTAAAGGAGGAATTTATATAGAGTTCAAAATAAATGAAGATAATAACTTCTCGATTTATGTTTTGAATGATAAGGTAATAAATTATGAGGTTCAGGAAATGGGGTTGTATAATGAATATTCAATCGATACTATTGAAAGCTTGTGGGTTAAGATCAATTCATTTTTCAAGAATTATGCAAATTATTCAAATACCGGACGGAGAAATATTATATAGGTATGTTAAGCCTGCCGCTTTCCCTGATGGCCAGGAAGAAATACCAGGAGGTATTTTTAGTGACCCTGAGTTGTCTTGTGATTGGAAGAAATACAACTCACGGCCTCAAGAGTCGCCGCAAGTAAAAATCGGCAAAACTGTGATAATAGCTATTAATATTTGTGAAGAAATACGCAATCCTTCAAACCCCAAAAATTCCGGTAAAAAAGAAGTCGATTGGCATCAAGAAATTATTTACGATCCTGTCAAAACTAATGAAATCACTGGCGAAGAAGAAAATCTCGCTCATTCATTGATATCTGGGAAGAAGAAAAAGGCTGTTACAGATGCAATTGTAAAGAATGCTATAATTCTTAAACCCACAGAATAGGTATTAAAAATGGCATTTAATTTAACTAGCAGCTCTTTTGAAAGTTCAATCCATAATTCTGATAGATTTATGCCGAATCTAATCCTTTATTTGCTTTTATTTGGAGTATTCAACCAGAATAATATAGACAAATATCCAAGATCTTACATTGATAATTGATTTAGTATTGGAATTATTTTTCACATTTTTGAGGTGATCTATTGGAAAAAATAACCTTCGTACAACTAGGTTTAATTAAACGACATACTAAGGACTACTTCCTCGTATACCTCAACCCTCCATAGATACTTCTCCCCATGGTTGGCCCCCAAATTAATGATCCATCAAAGTATTGACCGAACGGATTTTCCGAATCTATGATAGGCGAGTTTTGCATATAGTTAAGGAGATTCTCTACACCGCCATATACTTCAAATCCACGACCTAATGATTTATTGATATGCGCATTCATGGTAATGAAAGCCGGAGACTTAGTCGCGAATTGCAATTCAGTCGGATTCAATACAGTCGATGGAATTCGCTTGCTTCCTGTCCATTGAACTGTATAATCAAATGACCATTTGCTTCGTGTTGCATATCCGACGTTGATAAATGCCCTGTGTTTCGCATTCAACGGTTTCTGACGCAAGGTATTGTCATAAGTAGTTTGCACATCATGATAACGGTAAGCCAATCGAACATCCAGTTTACGGATAAGCTCATAATCGAGTTGCAACTGAAAACTATGCGCGTAGGAAAGTTTCGTAGAATTGTAGAATTTTACAAACTGCGATTCTTCCCAGTCTGTTACCACCTGGTTCTGAAAACGGGTATAATAATAATCGCCACTGAGGGTTCCGGGTCTGTAATTCAGTTTGAATTTGTATGTAGCATTCATGCCTGTATTAATTGCGCTTTCATTCTTCAAACCATAGACACCATTCGTTTGCGAAGGCACGATAAGGACAGTTCTGTTGGTAGAAAACAATCCGAGATTCTCAGAAAAAACGGTCGCCGTCCTGTATGCCTTTCCTGCAGAAGCGCGGATAGCAAGATGTTCATCCGGTGCATAGCGTATATGAAAACGTGGAGTTACATACACGCCATAGAGATTGTGATAATCTACACGTGCTCCTAAAACTGCATTTACTTTTTTAGAGAAGGTATGTGCATATTCACTGAAAACACCTGTGGTCATTTCAGAATTTTTGTACTTCGCCAGATTCACTTCCTCATTGCGATCGATATAATTAAAGGTCACTCCGATCTTTATCACCCTATTCGGATTCCTTATGATACTCTGGAAAATATAGTTTGCATAGAACGATCTCTCATCGGCGATATAGGTTTTTCTACCAAAACTCATATCCTGCCGGTGAGCCGAAAACGCAAGTTGCAGTCCCATACTCTTCCATGGCTTTTGCTCGTATACTTTACCGATCTTACTCCATGCATCTAATCTGTTCGTCTTCAATTTCATCCCCCAATAATTACTGGTCGCAGGACTTTCTTCTTTAGTATATAATTCATTTCCTCCCCAGTTGTCGGTATAATTATACTTCACACCGAGTTGTAGTTCCGTTCCTTTTTTTCCGAACCACATCCAACGGTTCGATCCAATAAAGGAATTCCCCATAGGTTGGTCAAGGAATTTATCTCCGTTCTGATCGACTTTCATCCACTGTGTTTTTCCATGAAGAAATAGATTGGTGAATAAGCGTTCTTTAGGTGTAAAACGTACATATGTATTGGCCTCCGTTCTGCCTTGATTACTTTGATAAAGATTATAAAACTGTTCATCACCTTCCATAGGTTTACGAAGTTCTATATTAATTTGTCCGGCAAGTCCTTCAAATCCATTTACCACACTTCCTGTTCCTTTACTCAGTTGCATTCCTTCTATCCATTGTCCGGGTGTAAATGTTAAACCGGTGATACTTGCAAGACCCCGAACTTCAGGAATATTCTCGCGGGTGATGAGTGTATTAGGTCCTGCAAGACCCAGCAACTGAATTTGCTTATACCCTGTCACGGCATCTGTAAAGGCCACATCCACACTCGGGGTTGTTTCAAAACTTTCGCTCAGGTTACAGCAGGCCGCCTTAAGCAATTCCTTACCACTGATACGTTCTACTTTTTGAAGAGACAACAGACTGATCTCGGTGGCAAATCTTTTTTGAGTAATCACCACATCTCTGATTTTTTGATACATTGGATAAACAACTCTCAACTCCTTGGAAAGATCACTTAAAGCGATCGTATCACGTCCGATATGCTCATAAAGTACTACCACTTGCTTTGCAGAATCAGGAACCATTAATGAGAACTTTCCATCTTTGTCTGTAAAAGCAAAGCTCTTTTTACTGTATTGGATCTTAGCTCCAGAAACAGGATTTTCTGTATTATTCCTTCCCTTCTCGAAGACACTTCCGTATAAGGTCCTTGTCTGCGTTTGCGCATTAGCCGACAAGGCAAAAAGTAAAAATAAAAACGAAAAAAATAACGGTGTAATGAATAGTCGCGCCAATTTAATCGTGATCACAGGTACCCGTTCTGTATGCGCAACAGCTTGGTAGTTTTTTATAGGCTTTATCTGTGGCTGAATGATTTGGCGAATCATGTCCGGCTTTTGCTGCAGCTATTGCAATCTGTTCTCTGGATGTTTTATCCTCATTATAAACAACAGTAAGAATCTTCGTTTCCTTGTTCCATTCGGCATGCTTTACCCCTTTTACATAAGAGGCCTCTTCAATTCTTGATTTGCATTCGCCACAGTTTCCGTACACGGTCATGGTATCGGTTTTCGTACTGCCTTGGGCAACAACTGTTTTTTGTATTGATATGAACATCATCAACATGAGTGAGATATTCAGAAATAAATGTTTCATTTTTACTTTTTTTATTGTGAGTTATATAGGATATCTGCTTTCGCAAATGAGATAGAACGTGCAGTCTTTATACCGCACAAAATTCTTTATAACTAACTGTAAAATAAAAAGGAATGATTACGTTTATAGGAAGGAAGACTGTTGGTTTCAGGTGGATCAGGAAGTGGTAGCGTCTTTGCAATGCTGCTTTCCTCAATTGGGCAGCTACGAAATATGTACGCCAATGACGGCAGGAATTCCCATGCTGATAGAATTGTTTTTGCAGTGTGCTGATCTTCTTTTAATTGATCAACCCCAATCCGAAATGTTTTGATCTCGTTCTTGCAGCAATCATCTTTCTCTCCTTCAAAACGACTGGCAAATTTGTTTTCCACCTCCCCGGACTGAGATTCAGTCTCACAACAACAACTGTTCTTCTCGAAGAAAGCCAACGATGCAAGATTCCCGCCGCAATAATGTGCAGATACCGTTAGGCCTACAGAGGCCAGTAGATAAAGACATAACATAAAGATGGAAAGCTGCTTTTGCATTGGATTACAAAAGTAAAAAAGGAAATCGGTATGAAGTGTTAATTAATTTCAGCCACAGACTCATTCACCAAAGACTTTTTTACCGCAGATGAATCAGACCTGCCTCGCTGTCAGGCAGGTTTCTCTGATAGTAACCTCAAAAACTATCTGTGCTATCTGCGATAAGCTGTGGACAGAGAAACCGATGATCTACCATTTCCTAAAGGCTTCTTTACCAAAGATGAATCAGATTTATCAGATCAGAGGAAAAAAATAAAATTTCATCTATTATAATTTAGGGCATCTCTAAAAACCTCTCAGACGAGGATTGCAAAATTTTCAAAGACTGGGTTACTATCGTAAATAAAGGGTTTGAGAATTTTACGTAACGAAGTATCAGGGGTTTATAGAAGTGCCCTTTAATTAAGCATGACGAGCATTATCTGTGCGATCTGATTAATCTGTGGTAGACAAATCGTGGTTGTATTATCAATCCTTGGCCTGTGGCAACCGTACATCACTTTAATAGAAAGTAATTCTGTGGCTTAAAGATCCCCGAGTTGCGGTCTCAACACAATCTCTTCTACCACAGTCTGCGGAGAAAGGTTATATAGCATCCAAATAATATCGGCAATATCTTGTGGCTTCATGATCCGAGAAGGTTCGATATTACTCCCGCTCCATGAATCGCTCATGGTGGCACCGGGATTAATAGTAGTTACTTTAATAAAATGGGGTTTGAGTTCTTCCCTCAGATTCTTTGAAAATCCTTCCATTGCATATTTACTGATACTATATGAACCGCCACGATCGTATGCCTTTAGCGCAGCTACCGAAGAGATATTCACGATATGCCCTTTGCTGCCGTTTCCTTCGTTATTGGATTTCATGGCTGCGGCGATGATCCTTGTCAGATGATAGGCACTATATAAATTGATGGCCATTAATTTTTCAAGAATGCCGTCTTCCTCAGTACATAATTCGCCAGGAATAAATTGGCCGGCATTATTTACCAGCAGATCGACAGATCCAAATGCATTCAATACATCATGTCCAAAAAGTTGCGTATCTTCTTTCTTACTCAGATCTCTGGATTGACCGAAAATTTGTACTGATGGATTGAGTGTTTGCAACGACGCGATAGTCTCTTGCAGATCGTCTTTATGTCTTGCACAGATCGCGACATTCGCTCCTTTTATAACCAGTTTTTCTGCGATGGCTCTTCCTATTCCTTTGGTGGAACCAGTTACTATTGCATTCATGATTCTTGTGTGGTTTTAATTTCTAAGTCCTCAATACCTTCAAACGAATTCAGTCCAAACTGTCTGGCATGATGTGCACCATGTTTATAAAGAAGATGTACCCATTCGTCGAAATTAAGATTCCCAAAGAATGGATTTAGAATTCTTTTCTGCGTATCCTCTGCGAATACTGACACAAAATGCTCGATCTCTTTTTTCAACGCAGAAAGCGATTCTCCTACCGAAGAATGCTCAAGAGGCAATGGAGTTTCGGGAAGGAACAAATTCGGAGTATTCTCTCTGAAAGGTTTATCGCTCATCATAAATCGATACATTTTATTCGTAATCTCTACATTATTGGTTGGTGCCAAAGTGATCAAACCTGAAGCCTGCCGAAAAGCATAACCCATATGCTCTATCATCTGTTGAACATTCATCTTACCAAAGAGCCCTTTTATTTCAGGGTTGATGGTGGCTAGAAGAGGCACATAGTCATTTTTTAAAAACGCTGCTTTATCCATTTTCTTGTTGTTGGGTATCTCCCCAGGTTTTATAATTGATCGAAATCTCATTTACAGTATCAGGAATTTCCCTTAAAGGCTCACAAGTGATAAGTTCTGAATGACAATCTGCGGCTAATTGCTGATACACTTTGGTACCTTCTGTTTTCCAGCCAATCATCTCATCACTGACTTCCTTAATTATTTTAGCAGGATTTCCAGCGAGCAAGCTTCGGGCAGGGAATATGCCTTTTGCTTTGACAAAACTCAAGGCGCCTACAATACATTCATCGCCTAAAACCACATCGTCCATGATTACGGCATTCATACCAACAAGGCAATTTTTTCCAAGAGTGGCACCATGAATAATTGCACCATGACCGATATGAGAATTCTCATTGAGTGTCACGGTGACACCCGGAAACATGTGAATGGTACAATTCTCCTGAACATTACAACCATCTTCTATAATGATCTTTCCAAAATCGCCACGAATAGCAGCACCGGGACCGATATAGACATACTTCCCGATAATCACATGTCCTATGACAATTGCCTGCGGATGTACAAAAGCACTTTCATGTACGACCGGCTTTATTCCTTTGTATTCGTAAAACATAGTTTATTGGTGTTCGTAAAAGGTTACATTTTTTTCGCTCATTTTTCTTAGCAAGGGACTGCAACGGTATCTGTCTTCATGATATTCATGGTATAAATGATCAAGGTAGTCTACACAATTTTCAATCCCTTTTTCGTCTGCCCAACGCAATAATCCTTTTGGATAATTCACTCCTTTGGTCATGGCAAGATCAATATCATCTCTACTAGCAACGTTCAGGAAAAGCGCATTCGCAGCTTCGTTAATCAACATCATGACCACTCTTTCGCAGATATCATTTCCTAGTTGCTCATTTACGTCTGCTTCATCAACCATTGCATTTTCTGTATAATCATAAAACCCTCTTCCAGATTTTCGTCCGAACCATTTTGCTTCTACCAATCGTTTCTGAGTAAAGGATGGTGTATATCGAGGATCAAAATAGAAGGCCGTCCATACAGTTTCTGTGACCGTATAATTGACATCATGCCCTATCAAATCCATCAATTCAAAAGGTCCCATTCTGAATCCTCCAAATTGCTTCATAGCATGATCGATGCTTTTTATATCGGCAACACCTTCTTCATACAACCGAATTGCTTCGCTATAAAATGGCCGTGCAATACGGTTTACGATAAACCCTGGCGTATCTTTTGCTAACACAGTTTTTTTGCGCCAACTATCAATAATATCTTTAGTTTGGGAAACAACCTCCGGGATTGTTTGTAAGGCGGGAACGATTTCTACAAGTTCCATTATAGGTGCCGGATTAAAGAAGTGAATGCCGATGACACGTTCAGGCTGTGTACACGCGGCCGCAATCGATGTAATTGAAAGAGAGGATGTATTACTCGCGAGAATACATGAAGCAGACACTATTTGTTCAAGCTCTGAAAATAAAGATTGCTTCACTTCCAGTTTTTCTATTATAGCCTCGATCACCAGTTCAGCATCTGCCAACGTTTGCAAAGAACTTTCCCAACGAATATTCGATTCGATCTCCGTTGCTTTTTCGTCTGTGATCTTTGCTTTCGCAACCAGTTTCTGAAAAGATTGCTGAAGTCCGGTTTTTGCATTAACAAGCACACTTTCATTCATATCCACAACAATCACCTTATTTCCTGCCTGTGCAGCAACCTGTGCGATACCGGCTCCCATGGTGCCACTTCCAATAATTCCTATATTCATGATCTCTGATTCGTTTGGTCGCAAATGTACTATTTTATAACAATGTCATTTTGATTTTACTCCAAATGAATAGAGTATAATGCTCACGCTAACAAGATAGGATGGTATATGTTTAGTTCATGCTGCCTCGACGATTACATTCGATAACGATACTTAGAAAAGGATGAACCGAAAGGACATTAATGATCTGCGTTCTTAACCGTTCCCCATAAGAAATCCCGCCTTTTCAGCGGGACTCTTTACTAAAAATATTCTATTAATTATCGAACAAGGATTACATCTCCTTTGTATGTTTTAGTCGGGCCATCAGGGAAGGCAACTTTGATCAGGTAGTAATAGGTAGCACCGTCCTGGTCTTTCCCTTTAAATTTACCATTCCATCCTCTGTTATCCGAAGAAGAGAACACTTGTTGTCCCCAGCGATTCATTATTCTAAATTCCTGGATAGACTGGAAAGTAAGATTTGCCACTTTGAATATATCGTTGATACCATCACCATTCGGAGAGAAGGCAGTTGGTATAAACAATTTATCTCTGTAATCAACATTCACCAGAATACTGTCTACGCTTCTGCAACCAAGATCGTTGATACTATATACATAATACATAGTCGTTTCGGCAGGAGACACAATATTGGAACTATCGTTCGGGTTACTTGAGCTCCAGGCCGGAGTCCAGTTATAAACTAATCCACCGGTTGCTACAAGATTCACTTGCTCCTGATAACGGATCGTTACCGAGTCGCCGTTAATAATAGAGATCGTCGGGTTTGGATATACAAGAACTTCAGTTTTTGCAGTGTCAGAACAACCATAGGTGTCGGTACGGATTGCATAATACGTATGGAAACCAGAAGTAGGCGGTGTTATAATCGGGTTGAAACAAGTTGTGCAACTCAATCCAGAGCTTCCACCAAATTCATCAATCCAAAGGAAACTTTCAGAAGGTGCATTACCAAATCCTTTTACAAAGGCCTGATAGCTATCGCCCAGACAGATACTATCTCCAAGTGGTGTTACTTCAATATCATGTACTGACATAGTTACAAGAATTGAATCTCTCACTACGCAACCATTTCCTCCTGTTGAGTATATATAATACGTACCTGATTGTTCTACGTATGCTGTTGTTGTACTTGCTGTAGAATCGTATACATATAAAGCAGGATCCCAACGGAAACTCCATGGTTTCACGGGTACATCACATAAGAAGAAATTAATAATTGGTCGTGCGGTAGAAATGATCGGAAGACTTAGAACACCAGATACACTTGGAATATCACATCCTCCATTATCTGCTCCCTGAAAATAGAATTGTCCATTTGTAGTTGTTGAATAATCTACGGCATCAGGTTGTATTGTATTGAATTGCCCGTTGAAGAAACAGATTTCAATCACAAGATTATTGATACCATCCCAAAGGTAAGGAGATGATAATACAAATGTATTCCAACCCACAGTGGTGCTATAACCGATATTCTGGTAAACGTCTTTCAATTCATTGGAAGGGATAAAGCTATTTAATTGAACCAATGGAGTACAACCCATTCGTATATTCATATTGAACGTCGAGAAACTTGTTTTAGTTATTATGTCGAGAGCAAATGAATCGATTCTTCCTTTGGTGATTCCCATCGCATTTAATTCTGCTACGGTGAATAACATTTGTGAACGGGCTCCTGAGTAGGTACCATTAAATGGAGTAACCGCAAGACTTGAACCGATACTCACACCGGAAGTATATTGATTAAATGGTGAAGAGCATGGTACATTTTCCTCTCCGCAATAATAGATCGGCGGTGTGCCTGCTGTAGTTGCTATCAGAGTAGTTAAACCAGGGCCGCATAAGACCTGCGGTGATGCGGATGCGTCGACAGAGTTTGAATTGTCTACGGTTACTTGTATAGTGTCTTTACTAACACAATTCGGGTTAGACGTTGCGGTGGCGGTTACAATAAAGTCTGTCGTATTGCTGATCCCGCTTGAGAAAGGATTTTCATTCGTAGCATTATCAAGCGTGCTCGCAGGAGCCCAACTGAACGTGAAAGAACCTACATCACAAATTTGGAATCTTGTATTTGGTCGTACACCACCAACTAATGGAGAGGTTGCGCCTAAATTACAACCTGTACTATTAGCTGTTTGCATTAATATTTGTGTAGTCGGTGTATTAGAACTGGCGAGGATATCGGTGTTCGGTGCAAAATTTGGCGCATCATAACATACCTCAATAATCAGGTTCGTCATTCCGTCCCAGAAATAGGCATTGTTTAATACGTGTGTGTTCCATCCTTGTGTTGAATAATATTTTGGGTCGTAATAAACCTGTGACAATCCAGTTACAAATCCTGTGGCACCATCCAATAAAGTTTGGCTGGTACATCCCATGCTGATTCGGTAATTTCTAACGGTATCACTTCCTTTGCCCACAACAAACCAAGCCAGTGATTTCAGGTTACCGGGTTTAATTCCAGCCTGTGCCAGTTCTGTAGCGGTATAAAGCATCTGTGTTTTATAACCACTAGGGAAACTTGTGTAATAAGGAGAGAACTGAGATTGTTGTACATTCCCTGTACCTACTGTTCTAAATATCTGGCTTGTTGGGTCATTACAAGGGAATATAGATAAACCGCAAGGCATAGATGCCGGGTTTGTAAACAACTGGAACGGCGCATCCGGACAAACGGGATTCACAGAAACCAGTGCATTTAATAA
>Ga0105048_10012170_pt1 | contig 13519 bp, 13 predicted proteins | sample MAT05_FD_78382 | JGI IMG/M metagenome (GOLD analysis project Ga0105048, IMG submission 78382) | Freshwater microbial communities from Lake Fryxell liftoff mats and glacier meltwater in Antarctica - MAT-05 | ecosystem: Environmental > Aquatic > Freshwater > Ice > Liftoff microbial mat | place...
CGTCTTCTCCTATCCCACCAACCTGCCGTCAACCTGACCTGACCTCATTTAAATGTTCTATCGCGAAGCAGGCCAGTTCAAGGCCAACTACATTGACGATTCGGCGATCTTCCCGATCCGCCAGGATCGCATCGGCATTGCGCTGATCCTGCTCGTGGCGTTTGTCGGCGTGCCACTGTTCGCTACGCCCTACGTGTTCTCGGCGATCATGATTCCGTTCCTGATCGGGTCGCTGGCGGCGATCGGCCTGAACATCCTCACCGGCTATTGCGGGCAGCTGTCGCTCGGCACCGCGGCGTTCATGGCGGTTGGGGCCTTCGCGTCGTACAACTTCATGCTGCGCGTCCCGGGGATGCCGATCCTGCTGGCGTTCGCGGGCGGCGGCCTCACTGCGGCGGCCGTGGGTATCCTGTTCGGGCTGCCCAGCCTGCGCATCCGCGGCTTCTATCTGGCAGTGGCAACCCTGGCTGCGCAGTTCTTCATCCTCTGGTTCCTCACCAAGGTGGGCTGGGTCACCAACAACAGCGCGTCAGGCGTGATCACGGCGCAGAAGATGGAAATCCTCGGCTACGAGTTCAACTCGCCGACGTCGAAGTACCTGCTGGTGCTGTCGATCGTGACCGTGATGGCGCTGGCGGCCAAGAACCTGGCGCGCGGCAATGTAGGTCGCTCGTGGATGGCGGTGCGCGACATGGATGTGGCCGCGGAAGTGATTGGCATCCGGCTGCTGCGCACGAAGCTGCTGGCGTTTGCCGTCAGTTCGTTTTATTGCGGGGTGGCGGGCGCGCTGTTCGCATACGCGTATCTGGGAACCGTGGAGCCGGAGGCCTACAGCCTCGATCTTTCGTTCCGGATCCTGTTCATGGTCATCATCGGCGGCGTGGGCACCATCCTCGGATCGTTTCTCGGTGCGGCCTTTGTGGCGCTGCTCCCGGTGCTGCTTTCGGTCAGCGTGCGTTTCGTGGACTCGAGCCTGGGCCTGCGCATTCCCGAAAGCGCCATCTCGAATCTCGAGCTGATGGTGTTCGGCGGGCTCATCATCTTCTTTCTGATCGTGGAGCCGCATGGGCTCGCGAGGCTTTGGCAAATCGGCAAGGAAAAGCTGCGCCTGTGGCCGTTTCCGCACTGATGCGGTAACGGTACGGCGCGTGGCAAGGGAGTGGAGAAGGTAGGGTTCGGGTTGGTCGATATTCGAATATGCGTGCTTCATCAAAGTGGGTGCGGGAAGTCCATCCGTTTCGAAGTTGAATCCTCAGGAGGAGCATCATGAAAGTACTGAAGGCGGCCCTGCTGGGCCTCGCACTGGTGACCGCGGGGACCGCGGCGCAGGCGCAGAACGAACAATTCATTCCGGTCCTGTCCTATCGCGTCGGGCCCTATGCCGCGGGCGGCTCCGGCTACTACGGTGGCGCGATCGACTATTGGACGCTGATCAACATGCAGGGCGGCGTCAATGGCGTCAAGCTGAAGTGGGAGGAATGCGAGACGGAGTACAACGCCTCCAAGGGGGTCGAGTGCTATGAGCGGCTGAAGACGAAGCACGGCGGCGCATCGACGGTCGAGCCACTTTCCACAGGTATCGCCTACGGTCTCTTCGATCGTGTCGCCAAGGACAAGATCCCGATGACCACGTTCGGCTACGGACTCGCGAGTTCCGCCGATGGCCGCGTGTACGACTGGGTCTTCCCGATCGGTACCACGTACTGGGGCCAGATGGCCGCGATGATCGAGTACCTCGGGCAGAAAGCGGGCGGGATCAATAATCTCAAGGGCAAGAAGATCGCGTTCCTGTATCACGACTCGGCCTTCGGCAAGGAACCCATTCCGGTACTCGACGCGCTGAGTGCCAAGCTCGGCTTCGACGTGCTGAAGATTCCAGTCACTCCGCCCGGCCAGACCCAGGAATCACAATGGCTGCAGGTGCGCCAGGCCAAGCCCGACTTCACGATCGTGTGGACGTTCGGCGTGATGAGCACCGTGGCCCTCAAGACTGCAGCCAAGACCGGCTTCCCGCGCGACAAGATGGTCGGTGTGTGGTGGGCCGGGTCGGAAGAGGACGTGATTCCCGCCGGCGACGCGTCGAAGGGCTACGTCAGCGCGTCGTTCACCGGTTCTGGCCTCAACTATCCGGTGATGCAGGACATCAAGACCAAGGTCTATGGCGCCGGCAAGGGCAATCTCGAGGATCCGTCGCGCCTGGGCAACGTGATGTACACGCGCGGCGTGGTCTACGGAATGATCCTGGTCGAGGCGATGCGGGTGGCGCAGGCCAAGTACGGCAAGGGCAAGGTGCTGACGCCGAGCGAATTGCGTTGGGGGCTGGAGCATCTGAATCTCACGGAAGCGCGCATCAAGGAAATCGGTGCGCCGGGGCTCTTCCCGCCGATCAAGACCAGCTGCGCGGATCACGAAGGATCGGGCATGGTGCGGTTCCAGGTGTGGGACGGCAACAGCTTCAAGCCGGTCACGCCCTACATGGCGGGTGACCGCGCGATGGTGCGCAAGATGGTGGAGGAGACGGCGGCCAAGTTCGCGGCGGAGAAGAAGATCACGCTGCGCGATTGCACGAAGGAAGGTTAGTAGTCGCTCGGGTGGGGGCGGCTCTCGCCGCCCCGCCCGCGCGAAGCACTAACTCGCCGAAATGAGCGTCGCCCGCGATGCGGACGATGCTCATTTCGGCGGTTTGCGACTCTTGGCTGGTTTGTTGACTATTCAACGGTTGAGTTATGACTGCTGACGTTGCGCTTGCGACCGCTGCCGTGCCCTACCTTTCGGTGAACAACATCGAGGTGATCTACGATCACGTCATCCTCGTGCTGAAGGGGGTGTCGCTTGAGGTTCCGCAAGGGTCCGTTGTCGCGCTGCTGGGTGCCAACGGGGCCGGCAAGAGCACCACCTTGAAGTCGATATCGAACCTGCTGCGCGCCGAGCGCGGCGAAGTCACCAAAGGCACCATCGAATTCAAGGGACAGCGCGTCGACAAGCTCACCGTCAACGAGCTGGTAAAAAAGGGCGTATGCCAGGTCATGGAAGGCCGCCATTGCTTCCAGCACCTGACCGTCGAGGAAAATCTCCTCACCGGCGCATTCACACGCAAGGTGTCGCGTGCGGAAATCGCCACCGCGCTCGACAAGGTCTACCACTATTTCCCGCGCCTGAAGCTGCGCCGCACCAGCCAGTCGGGTTACACCTCCGGCGGCGAGCAGCAGATGACGGCCGTGGGCCGCGCGCTGATGGCGGCACCCACGATGATTCTGCTGGATGAACCTTCGATGGGCCTCGCGCCGCAGATCGTCGAGGAAATCTTCGAGATCGTCCGTGATCTCAACACCAAGGAAGGCGTGTCCTTCCTGCTGGCCGAGCAGAACACGACGGTGGCGCTGCGCTACGCCAACTATGGTTACATCCTGGAAAACGGCCGGGTGGTGATGGATGGTGCGGCCAAGGATCTTGCGTCCAACGAGGACGTGAAGGAGTTCTACCTCGGGATCTCCTCCGGTAACCGAAAGTCGTTCCGCGATGTGAAGCACTACCGCCGGCGCAAGCGCTGGCTGTCGTAAGGCGCGCCATCCCATGTCCGCTTTTTTCGACGATCTCGAGACGCGCGCTCCAGACATTCGCGAGCGTGCGCTGTTTGCAGCGTTGCCGCAGCAGATTGCGCAGGCCAAGGCCCACGCACCGGCCTTTGCCGCCTTGCTGGCGGCTGTGGACCCGGCCGCCATCACGTCACGCGCCGCGCTGGCGCAACTGCCAGTCACGCGCAAGTCCGAGCTGGTGGGGTTGCAGCAGGCAGCGCCTCCATTCGGCGGCTTTGCCGCCACCGGATGGGGCGAGATCCGCCGGGTCTTCGCCAGCCCAGGTCCGCTCTACGAACCCGAGGGCGCGCGGCCCGACTATTGGCGCATCGCCCGCGCCTTGTTCGCCGCCGGGTTCCGGCCAGGCGACCTCGTGCACAACACGTTTTCGTATCATCTGACGCCCGCCGGCTCGATGCTGGAAACCGGCGCGCACGCCCTTGGCTGCGCGGTCATTCCAGCGGGCACGGGTCAGACCGAGCAGCAGGTGCAGGTGATGGCGGCATTGCGGCCGTCGGGCTACATCGGCACGCCGTCGTTCCTGAAGATCATCCTCGACAAGGCCGACGAGATGGGTGTTGCGTTGCCGGCGCTGACGAAGGCACTCGTGTCCGGCGAAGCTTTCGCCGGTGCCATGCGCGAAATGCTGGCCGCGCGCGGCATTCGCGGCGCTCAGGTCTATGCCACGGCCGATCTCGGCAACATCGCCTACGAGTCGTCGGCACGCGAGGGCCTGATCGTCGACGAGGGCGTCATCGTCGAGATCGTGCGACCTGGCACCGGCGATCCGGTGCCCGACGGCGAAGTGGGCGAGGTGGTCGTCACCTCCGTATTCAACCGCGACTACCCGATGATCCGGTTTGGCACCGGTGATATGTCGGCGGTGCTGGCCGGGGTTTCGCCGTGCGGGCGCACCAACATGCGCATCAAGGGCTGGCTGGGCCGGGCCGACCAGACCACGAAGGTGAAGGGCATGTTCGTGCATCCGGCGCAGGTGGCCGCGATCGTCAAGAGGCACGCCGGTATCACGCGCGCGCGCCTCGTGGTCGAGAACCCCGATGGTGTGGACCGGATGACGTTGCACATCGAGCACGCGCCGGCTGGCGCGCCCGGGCAGGCGGCGCTGGTCGAGTCGATCCGCGACGTCACCAAGTTGCGCGGCGAGGTGGCGTTTGCTGCCGAGGGTGCGCTGCCCAACGATGGCAAGGTGATCGAGGACCGCCGCAAGTACGACTGACGAGTGCAGGCGAGCGGTCCGCCGCATGCAGGCGCAGCGTGCCGCAGCGCTATGGCAACCCCGGCATCGATGGTGCTAGGATGTTTGTCACCGTCGCTGGACCGAGGTAATTCCGCGTGACTGAAGCCACTGCCGACCTGCTCGCGCCGCTGCGCGAAGAAGCGTTGCGCAAGATTGCCGCAACGGGCGTTGTTCGCCAGTTCCCCAAACAGACGGTACTGATCCACGAGGGCGACCTCGGCGATTCGCTTTACATCATCGTGTCCGGGAAGGTCAGGGTCTATGCGAGCAGCGCGGCAGGCCGCGAGATCGTGCTGGGTTTCCGCGGTCCCGGTGAGTACGTGGGCGAGATGTCGACGATGGCGCGCCGCGATCGGCGTCGGTGATCACCGCCGAACCGACGACGTGCGCGATCATCACCCGTGCGCAGTTCCAGGGTTTCGTCGCGGCCCATCCAGAGGTGGCGCAGCACCTGATCGAAACCCTCATACGCCGCGTGCGCGTCGCCACCGAAGACGTGAAGAGCCTGGCGCTGTCCGATGTCTATGGACGTTTCGTGCGCCTGCTGAACGCGTTGGCGACGATGCAGGAAGGCAAGTTTGGCGTCCACGAGAAGCTCACGCAGCAGGATATTGCCGATCGTGTGGGCGCATCACGCGACATGATCGGCAAGCTGATGAAGGATCTCGTGGCCGGGGGCTACCTGCGGATTGAAGATCGCACGATCACGTTCCTCAAGAAGTTGCCGCCTGGCTGGTAAGTCGCGAGCAGACTGCGCCAAACCTGCGAGGCCGAAGCCGCGCCTGCACGGCTCGCCTGACCGAGGCTAGATGCCGACGATCTTCAGCATGGTGTCGGTCATGCCTTCAAGCCCGCGACCCATGATTCCGCCCGCCCGGCGCCGGTCGGGGATTTCCTCGTAGACAAAGTACCCGTCGGCACCGGCAAAGCTGTCGTTCAATAACTCCCGCTGGCCGAACAGGTAGGCGGCGAATGTCTCGCTGCGCGACGTCATGTAGCGCAGGTTGGCGCTCCAGCCGATGGTGGCCGCCTGGTTGATCCTGCGCCCCGCATCCGCCGATTCGATGCGTACACCACGGCAACCCTGCACGATGAGTTGCGCCGGCCCGTGGAACACGAGGTAGCGCATCTGCAGCGTCAGCCACGCGTGCAGGCTCCAGATCCGCCACACGCTGGTGATCCGCAGCGGCAGGCTTGCCGGATGCATGGCACCGACCAGGTTGCGCGGAAGCAGAACGAAGCTTGTGCCGTCGGGCAGCGACAGCACGCCTACTTCGGCCAGCGGGTCGCGGGTCGCGGAAACGACGACCACGCCTTCCTGCGCGGTGCGAATGCGGGTCAGCATGCGCATACCCGCTGCCAGGCTGGTGAGCAGGTACTTCCAGTCGAGAATCCATTGTGTTTCCATCTGCGTGCCGGCGCCGGAGCTCTGCAGGAAATCCGGGTGGACCAGCAACACGTCCGAAGGTCCGAGTGACACCGGCAGCGAAACCGACGAGATGCTCGCGCGATATGGCGCGCTTGTCGTGTCTTTCGCGAGTCCAACGAGCGCCCCGGATGCGTCCGGCAGCAGGCAGATCGGTGGCCGGCGCGCCGCCAGCGGAGCCAGGACGTAATAGAACACGACCTTGATCGCGATCGGCGTCAAAACAATCCCGAGGAGAATCCACAGCGCGGTAACGAAGTCGCTCTTGACGGCGCGGGTGGCCTCGTCGATCCACGATTGCGCCTTCGCGCGTTCGTGTTGTCCGATCAAGGCGTCGATCTGTTGCAATGCATCGTCCGTTGCCTGCATGACGTGCTCGGATACGCGCACCGGCAAGCGCAGGGCTTCAGTCACCTTGCGCTGCCTTTCGTACGCGGCAGAAGCCTGCTTCGTGCGCCCGGACAGCACGTCATGTTCACGTTCGAGGCGCAATAGTTCGGCACGCGGCGCCGTTTGCGGCACCCTGGCGAGAATCGGGTGGTCGCGCAGCAACGCGAGCTTCAGGTACACATTCTGCTTTTGCGCCGCGTCCGCCGCCAGATACGCATCCTGCCGCTGCTGGAGCATGGTTGTTCCGGCCCGGACGTCACGCAACTGCACGACGATCTCGCGCTCGCGCTTGAGGAGCTCCACGCGCGCTTTGTGCTCGATGGTCTGCAGCACTGCGTCGCTTGCCGAAGTAATCGACGGACTCTGCATGATCCGGCGCAACGTGCCGGGTGTCGCAAGCGCAGCAATGCTGGCGTCGATCTCGGCGATCCTGCGCTCCAACGCCTGCTGGGTGGCCGTTTGCAGCAAGTCGACACGCGCCGCGGCGCTTGTCTCAGCGGATTTCCGCCAGCCATCAAATGCCTGCCGCGCATCCTTGATCGCCGTGACCTCGCCGTCCGCTGATCGATAGCTCTTGTATTGAATATAGCCGATGCGCGCAGTAACCAGTACGGCCAGGATGACGATGAACGAGATCGCCAACTTCAGCACGAGACTGGAGGTGCTCCGGCTCAAGCTCTGCATGGGAAATTCGGCTTCGCGGTGTAGCGCGCGGGCAACAGAGATGCGAAGGAGGTGTCAGCGGTCAATGCCACCGAAGCAGATGTACTTCACCTCGACGAACTCGTCGATGCCGTACTTCGAGCCCTCGCGGCCCAGGCCCGATTGTTTGACGCCGCCGAAGGGCGCGACATGGGTGGTGACGAGGCCGGTGTTCACGCCGACCATGCCGGCTTCCAATTGCTCGGCAATGCGCCACGCACGGCCGATGTCGCGACTGTAGAAATACGAGGCCAGCCCGAACTCGCTGTCGTTGGCCATGGCCACGACCTCGGCGTCCGTGTGAAAGCGGATCAGCGGCGCCACAGGGCCAAAGGTTTCCTCGCTGAAGATCTGCATCGCCGGCGTAACGTCGGTCAGGATGGTGGGCTCGTAAAAACTGCCGCCTAACGCGTGGCGCTTGCCGCCCAGCGCAATCGTGGCCCCACGCGCGATGGCGTCGGCCACATGCGCTTCCACCTTGGCCACCGCCTTCGCGTTGATCAGCGGGCCTTGCGTGATACCGGCCTCGGTGCCGAGGCCAACCTTTAGCGCCGCGACCTTCGTCGCCAGCTTGGCGGCGAACGCGGCATAGACCCCGTCTTGCACAAAGATACGATTGGCGCATACGCAGGTCTGCCCGGCGTTGCGGAACTTTGAGATCATCGCGCCCTCGACCGCAGCGTCGAGATCGGCGTCGTCGAACACGATGAACGGCGCGTTGCCGCCCAGTTCGAGCGAGAGCTTCTTCACCGTTGGCGCCACCTGTTGCATCAGCAGCCGGCCCACGGCAGTGGAGCCGGTGAATGAAAGCTTGCGCACCGTCGGGTTGGCGCACATCTCGTTGCCGATTTCCGCAGCATTGCCGGTGACCACGTTGAGCACGCCGGGTGGAAAGCCGGCGCGGTGCGCCAGTTCAGCGAGTGCGAACGCGGAATAGGGCGTGGCCTCGGCCGGCTTGATCACCACCGTGCAGCCGGCTGCCAATGCCGGTGCCACCTTGCGCGCGATCATCGACGCCGGAAAATTCCAGGGCGTGATGGCGGCGCACACGCCTACAGGTTCCTTCACCACCACCAGGCGCCGGTCGTTGCCCACGGTGGGAATCACGTCGCCATAGACGCGCTTGCCTTCCTCGGCAAACCATTCGATGTAGGCAGCCGCGATGCCGATCTCGCCAGCGGACTCTGCCAGTGGCTTACCTTGCTCGGTGGTCAGGATCAGCGCGAGGTCGTCCATATGGGTCAGCAACAGGCTGAACCATTTCATCAAGATGGCGCTGCGGTCCTTGGCCACCATGCTGCGCCACGCGGGTAATGCGCGCGCGGCGGCGTCAATGGCAAGCTTCGTGTCGGTGCCGCCGAACATCGGCGCGGTGCCGATGGTACGACCGGTGCCGGGGTTGATGACCGGCATCGTGGCTTTGCCGGCAGCGTCGACCCATGCGCCGTTCACGTAACACTGCATGCGCAGCAACATCGGATCGTTGAGATTGGGCAGATTGCGGGCGGAGGTATCGGGTGGCATGTCAGTCCTGCGAAGTGAGTTGGACAACGTCAAGGTTTGGCGAGGGCTGCGGGCGGTCGAGCCTTCAGCGTGACCAGCAGCACACCTGTCAGCACCAGTGCCGCGCCGGCCAGTTGTACGAGGTGCAGTGGCTCGCCCAGGATCATCGCGCCGAAGCCGATCGTGAATACCGGCCCCAACGCGCCAACCAGCGACGCAGCAGTGGCGCCCATGCGCCGGATCGACTCGGCAATGAGCCACGTGGGCAGCACGGTCGAGAAAATTGCCATCGCCAGCGACAGGATGTGCACATTCGTCGGCACATCAAGCGCCGACCACGGGCGCGTCAGCGCGAACTGCACGAAAACGAACGTGGCGGACGCCAGCATGGCCCACGCGATGAATCGCAACGAGCCCAATCGGCCGATCAGATCGCCCGCCTGCACAAGATAAAGTGCATACAGCACGGCACTGGCGAAGACGAGGCCGCTGCCCATCAGCGTGGCCGCCGAATTGCCGGACACGGAGAGGTCATGGACCACCACCAGCACAATGCCGGCGTACGAGAGCAGCAGCGCGGCCACCATCCGTCGCGTGATGGTGTTGCCGAGCAGCAGCGCGGACAGCAGCACGACGATCGTGGGATAGAGGAACAGCACCAGGCGCTCGAGCGACGCGGTGATGTACATGAGGCCCATGAAGTCGAGCAGGCTGGCGAGGTAGTAGCCGATGAAGCCCAGCCACGCAAGTTGCCACCACTGCGCGCGCTTGAGGGTCACCACGCCTTCGCGCCGCGAAACCCACCACGCCATGACGCAGAAGAAGGGCACCGAGTAGAGCATCCGCAACGTCAGCAACGTGACGGCGTCGAGCGGGTGCATCTTGTAGGCGAGCTTGATCAGGATCGCCTTGAACGAGAAGCCGAGTACGCCGAGGATGGCACAAGCGGGCCCCGCCCAGCGCGACGCAGGCAGTGGTGTGGACGCGGGTGCTGTACTCATGCCCATGTCACGATGCCCGTCCACGCTGTCACGAGGATCAACGCGCCGAACGCGATGCGATACCACGCGAATGGCGTGAAGTCGTGGTGGCTGACGTAGCGCAGCAGCCAGCGCACGCACAGGAACGCCGACACGAAGGCGGCGGCAAAGCCGACGCCGAAGCTCGGCAGGTCGGCGGCAGACAGCAGGTGCCGGTTCTTCACCGTCTCGTAGATGCAGGCGGCCAGCAGCGTGGGAATCGCCAGGAAGAACGAGAACTCCGTCGCCGCGCGTCGCGAAAGCCCGAACAGCATGCCACCGATGATGGTGGCGCCGGAGCGCGACGTGCCCGGGATCAGCGCGAAGGCCTGCGCGCAACCGATCTTCAGCGCGTCGGTCCAGTGCATCGCATCGATGTCGTCGATACGCACCGATTGCGGGTTGAGGCGCTGCCGCCGCTCGGCCCACAGGATGACGAACGCCCCGGCGACGAACGCCATCGCCACGGGCACCGGCGCAAACAGGAAGCCCTTGATGATGCGGCCGAACAGCAATCCCAGCGCCGCCGCCGGTACGAATGCAATCACGAGATTCAGAACGAAGCGATTGGCGCGCGGTTCGCGGAAGAGTCCGCACGCCACGGCAAGCAGGCGGACCCGGAACTCCCAGCAGATGGCGAGGATGGCGCCGGCCTGAATCACGATCTCGAAGACCTTGGCCTTCTCGCCGGTGTAGCCAAGGAGCGAGCCCGCGACAATCAGGTGGCCGGTGGACGAGATCGGCAGGAATTCCGTCAGGCCTTCGACGATGCCTAGAACAAGAGCGACCAACAGTGAAGGGGGGTCCACGCGGCGGAGGAAATGGGTTCTGCGGAAAGTAGCGGCGGATCGAGCGAAATTGTCGCACAGACTCGGTTCGCGTCCGGGCCGGCCCGCACACAATCCCTTCCAGCGCCGATCGCCTTGGCCCAGGCTTCGCGTGCCCGCCGCAGCAACTCATGCTATCGTCGATTCGACCGAACAAGTCCGCAACCCATGTCCGCTGACCACCGATCCATTCTTGCCGCGGCCGCGCAACGCGCCCGCGAAGCGACGCTGCCGCTGGGCGGCCTGCTCACACCCACGGAAGCGTGGTCTTTGTTCAATGCCGGCGAGATCGAACTGGTGGATACGCGGACGCGGGCGGAGCGCGATTTGATCGGCTACGTGCCGGGCAGCGTGTCGATCGAATGGTACGACTACCCGGCCAAGAAGCGCAACGATGGATTCATTGATCAGCTGCGCGCCAAGGTCGACCCAGCACGTCCAATTGCGTTCCTGTGCCGGAGCGGCGTGCGCTCGCACCATGCGGCGGTGCTGGCCACTGCCAACGGCTACGCCGCCGCCTTCAATATCCTCGAGGGCTTCGAGGGCGACAAGAATGCGCAAGGTCAGCGCGTGATCAACGGCTGGAAGGTTGCCGGATTGCCCTGGCGCCAGGACTAGCGGCGCGCCGGTTCCGCCTGCGCTGTAGGCGAGGCTTCAGCCTCGCGCGTTGCGCCATGCTGCGCTGTAGGCGAGGCTGAAGCCTCGCCTACACCGTCTTCGGGGTGCCGGCAAAGCCGCGTCAGCGACCCTTCTGCAACAGCGCCAGCGCCTGGGCCACGAGATCGTTGTGGCCTTCGGGAATCTGCCCCTGCGGTGTCATCTGGTCGACCACGCCGGGTAGCATCTGCGCAAGTCCGCTGGTCGCGTCCTGCTGTGACATGCCGAGCTGCTCGGCAATCTGGCCAAGCTGGCCCTGCCCGAAGATCTGCGACAGCGCATCGGGTGAGATCGGCATGTTCTGCCCCGTGCCCACCCACGACTGCGCCTGCTCCCCGAAGCCCGCCTGCTGGAATTTGCCGAGCATCCCCTGCAGGCCGCCATTTTGTTGCAGCATCTGCAGCGCAATGGCAATCAGCGGGCTCTGGCCCTGCGCGCCTTGCTGTCCGCCACCCATCATGCCGCCCAATACATTGCCGAGCATTCCGTCAAGTAATCCCATGATCATCCTCGTTGCGTGGTTAGGGGGAGGCGGCAGCGCTGCGCGAAATGCAGCGCGCTGCCCCGGTCAAGCCGTCGTGTGCCGCACGTGTACCTCGGGCACCGGATAGCCGGCGGCACCGAACGTGGCGCGGATCGTCTTGTTGGTATCGAAAAACACCTGCCAGTAGTGATCGGTGTGCACGTAGGGACGCACGGCGAGCACCGGGCCGCGGTCATTGAACGTGAGGATCTCGACATCGGGCGCCGGGTCTTTCATCACGTTGGCAATCGTCGCCAACGCAGCCTTGAGCCGCGTCACGGCGTCCTGCGGTTCGACCGAGTGATCGAGCTGCGCGGTGAGCTCGACGCGGCGGAAAGGATTGCGGGAGAAATTCTTGATCGTGCCGTTCATGATCTTGGCGTTGCCCACCATCGTGTTCACGTTGTCGGGCGTGTCGAACGCCGTGGTGAAAAGGCCGATGGCGCGCACGTTACCTTCGACCTCACCGGCCAACACGTAGTCGCCGACTTTGAACGGACGCAGCACCAGGATGAACACGCCCGCCGCAAAATTGGAAAGCAGGCCACCCCAGGCGGCGCCGATAGCGATACCCAGCGCGGCGATCAGCGCGGCAAACGATGTCGTCTCGACGCCGAAGTAGCCGAGGATGCCGATCACCAGCAGGATGTTCAGCGCCACGGTCAGCGTGTTGCCGATGTAGCGCACGACCGTGGGCTCGATCTTCTGCCGCTCGAGCGCACGCGTGAGCAGGTTGCCCGCGATGCCGATCAGCCAGCGGCCAACGATGTAGATGGCGATGGCACCAAGGATCTTGAGGGCCATGGCAACGACGATGGGTCGGGCGCTGTCGACGAGAACGACGATATCCATGCGGATTCCTGTGGGCGTGAGCGCGAGAAAGTCGAGAGGATACGACGAAATCAGGTCAAAACTCGCGCGATGCCCGCCTGCTGGGAGGGGACACGGCGACGCCGGCGGTACCCGTCAGGCGGGGCCGATGCCCAATTCGCGGGCCATGCGGTCGACCGTGGCGCGAACGTCGGCCAGTTCCTGTTGCAGCTGCGTGACATTGGCTTTGAGCGCCGCAATCTCGCTGATGGTGACAAGTTCGCCCCCGGCGTCTCCGGTCGCCTGCATCCGCGCGGGATCCGGCGCACCCGACAGCAGATGCGCCCAGCGCGTTTCGCGGGCGCCGGGCAGGCGCGGCAATTCGACGACCAGCGCGCCTGCGGGCCGGGTTTCCAATTCGTGCAGGAAGCCCTCGACCGACGAGATGTCGGCAAAGCGGTGCAGGCGTTCCGTATGGATACGCAGCTCCCCCACTGTTTGCGGTCCGCGCAGCATGATCATCGTCAGCAGCGCCACCGATTGCGCAGGGATGCCGAGCACTCGGGCCAGGTTGTGCGCATAGCGCATCACGCGGCCACCGCTCGATTCGACGACCAGGTCGAGGCCCTTCAGCCGGTCGATGGCCGCTGAGACCTCGGCCTCGGTGGCCTCCAGCACCGGATCGCGGCTGGTCTTCTGGTTGCATCCGGAGAGCAGCGCGTTCAGCGTCAGCGGATAGGAGTCGGGGACGGTATGCTGCTTTTCGATCAGCACGCCGAGCACGCGGGTTTCGAGGAGGGAGAGTGCGGGTAGTTGCATCGGGCTGCTA